>Ga0182027_10000056_pt1 | contig 162509 bp, 130 predicted proteins | sample 712E1DmetaG_FD_121300 | JGI IMG/M metagenome (GOLD analysis project Ga0182027, IMG submission 121300) | Permafrost microbial communities from Stordalen Mire, Sweden - 712E1D metaG (Illumina Assembly) | ecosystem: Environmental > Terrestrial > Soil > Wetlands > Permafrost | place: Sweden...
CTTTACGATCCTGCTTGCGGTGATCCCTTCTTGGTGAAATTTGTAGGGCAAGCGCCTCGCTTGCCGTCGTCTCCGAATCGGCAACCGGAGCGGTTGCCCTACAATCGATCGTAAAGATTCGGGTCTGCGGTGATCCACCCAGCCGTCCGGCCAAAGGGGAACAGGGCAGACACATCGGTCTGCCCCTACAAACGACTCCCCGCAGTGGCTTCGGCTCCTGGCTGGATGGGCTCGAGCCTTGTTTTCTGCGAAAAACGGGCAGAAATTTGTTGTTTTTGTCACTTGACACCTATCTTTCCTTTCATATACTCGGCGCCAAGTTTGAGGAGGTTGTTTCCTGCAGGATCGACGGGATATGGGATTGTCATAGGGACTCCTGCAAGATTTGGGTCGGGGCTAGCGGTGAAGTTTTGGGTCGTTCAACTGCTTCGACCAGTGAAAAGAGAACGCGCTCAAGCGCAGGGAACGTAAACAACAGAAGGAGGACACAATGAAGAAACTATGGCTGGTGGTTGCGCTGGCTGCCTTGGGGGGCCTTGCCAGTAACACATTCGCAGACGTTCAGAATATCCGCCTCAGCGGCGATATCCGCATTCGTGCGTATTTCCTGGATAGCGCAGGCGTTAGCGCTGCTAGTGCCCCTGATCAGTTAGATGCCAATACCTCGTTTATCAGCCAGCGGACCCGCGTGTCCGTTGAAGCGGATCTCGAGGATCATGTGCTGGTGGTGGTCACGCTCAAGGCCGAAGGCACGTGGGGCAGCAGCGACCAAACGTTCGGCAATTCGGGTGCCGGCTTCTCCAACGCCGGTGTAATCAACCGGGGATTTGGTGTTGGCATTGACGAGGCCTATGTTCAACTGAACGAGATGTTCTTCTCACCCGCCACGGTGAAAGTTGGCCGCCAGTATCTGAACTACGGTCACGGGTTGATCCTCAGCAGCGCAGAGCAAGAATACAATTACGATGCCGCGCGCATGGTCCTGGATTTCTATCCGGTGACGATCGACCTCGTGGGCGCTCAAGTGGTAAGAAACCAGTCTTTTGGCGCCACGCCGAATAGCAACAGTGCATTCCTTCCCACCGGAAGTGATAATCTGCTGTTCCTCAACGCGCGGTATGAGATGACGGATTCGATTCTCAAGAACATCGAAGCTTACGCCGGCTGGCAGTCAAAGAGCCGCCTGCCCGGGGCTACGCCCGGGACTGGTCTCGGTTCGCCCGACGCTGTTTCGCCCTGGATCGTCGGTTTGCGTACCGATCTGCAGCCTACCGATGGGTTCCAGATCTGGCTCGAAGGCACTTATGAAGCCAGTCTTGACGGCAACAATGCTTCCACCGGCAACCCGGTCATCAGCGCGTTTCTGGCGAACGCTGGCTTCCGTTACACAGCCAAGAAATGCAACTGGGCGCCTTCGATCAACGGCAATTACATCTATGCCTCCGGCGGCGGCGGCGCAGGCGGCGGCAACTTCATCCCGTGGTTTGGCTATGGCGACGGCTACAACGGCTACCTGCTTGCTCCCCGGTTGTCGAACATCCATATCTTCAACCTGGGCACTTCCATCAAGCCTTCCGAGAATACGAGCTTGTCCTTCCAGGGTTACTATTACATGAGGGCGGATAACGACAACTCGGGCGGTTTTGCCAATCCGAGCGACCCGAACGTGGACTTCGGCGGTTTGGCCTTTGCCGCCGGCGGTTCGAGCGGCGGACTGGGTTGGGAGATCGATTCGATCTTTGGCTATGATTATAGCAAGGATCTTCGTCTCCAGTTGGTTTACGCCGCGTTCATTCCGGGCGGCGCCTTCCAAAATGGCGCTCCGGGAACTGGCGATGGCGACAGGACTGCTCAGGAAGTCCGTGGCGAAATCGCCGTGAAGTTCTAATTCGGAACGTAACCGTAACTTGGAAAGCCCCCCGGATTTCCCGGGGGGCTTTTCTTTTTTCTGCGATGCCTGCCAGCCCGGAAATGTTCGATGTGGTGGACGACCAGGACCGGGTCATCGGCCGGGCGCCCCGCCACGAGGTGCATGCCCGCGGCTTGAAACATCGGGCCGTTCACGTCCTGGTTTTCAACAGGCGAGGCGAACTGTTCGTCCAGAAACGGTCTGCGACCAAGGATACCTTTCCGTTGTGCTACGATTCCAGCGCTTCGGGCCATCTCAACAGCGGCGAGGAGTACGACACAGGCGCGGCCCGCGAACTGCGCGAGGAGTTGGGCCTGGCAATTCCGGCAGACCTGCTCCGCAAACATTTCAAACTCAACGCCTGCCGGGAAACGGGATGGGAGTTCGTCTGGGTGTACAGCCTGGAGACGGACCGCGAGCCGACCATCGATCCCGAGGAGATCGTCGAAGGCGCTTTCTGGCCTCTGGATGAGGTTCGCCGGTTCATCGCGGACCATCCCCAACAGTGCGCTCCGTCCTTTTGCCGGGTATTTCTTGAATTCGAGTCCCGCGGCCCCTGGTCGACGGGCATGACTGAGAGCGCCTAACAAAACCGACTTCCCTGTAGCCGCACCGTTGCCGCATACGACCGCGGCGTCTCGTCCGACTCGGCTTACGGGTGCGTCTTTCCCGCGCAGGCTGAAGCCTGCGGCTACAGTTTTGTTAGTGGCTCTAAGCCCGCCCGAATGGGTGACTTCATCCCTTGTCTGGTACCACCAGGACACCCACAAGGCCGTCCTCGTATTACGCTCTTTGATTTGTCAAAATCCCTGTAACCAGATGGGGGAGACGATTGTCATCAATAGGTGTGGCAGCCTTGTGCCCTTCAACACCATGAGCGAGTCCGGTCTCGATGTGGCCGCCTGCGTGGAGCGGGTCCGCCAGAAAGACGAGGATGCCGCACGGCTATTGCTGAATCATTTGTATCCGCTGGTCCTCAAGCTGGTGCGGGCCCACCTGCCCTGGCGCTCCAGCGAGGAAGACCTGGTGCAGATTGTGTTTATGAAAGTCTTTGTCAGCCTTGACCAGTATTCCGGCAGCGTACCCTTGGAGCATTGGGTGTCGCGCATCGCGGTCAATACGTGCCTGAACCAGATCAAGGCCGAAAAGTCCCGACCGGAATTGCGATGGGCCGATCTCAGCGAGGAGCAAAGTCGGGCACTCAACGCGCTGGCGACGACGACGGACGAATTGCCTCCGGTTCACTCGCTGGCCGCCCATGAAATCGTCGAGAAACTGCTCCTCGGTCTGGCTCCCGCCGACCGGTTGGTGGTGACCTTGCTTCATCTGGATGGCCATTCTGTTGAGGAAGTGGCGCAAATCACCGGTTGGAACCGCACCCGGATCCGGGTGCGCGCGTTTCGAGCGCGGCAGAAACTGAAAAAACAATTCCACAGATTGACGGCCGAGGAGAAACCATGAATCCGCTCGATCATTCCCTCCAACGATTGCTCCGGGCAGCGGGCCGGGCGCGGAACGAAGATCCGCCCGCGGCGCCTTTTTATCTGGAAATCAAGGTCCTCGCCCGGTGGCGATCCACCGCAAACGGGGAAGAATCCGTGCTGCTGCCGGCGGTTTTCCGGCGCGCGGTGGTTTGCGCGTGTCTCCTGATGGTGGTGAGCATCGGCTGGAACTGGTGGGGAACCCGGGGCGACGACGCCGGTGTGGCGGCACTCGCGAACTACGAAGCCAAACTGCAGGTGTTGCCATGAAAGCTCTGAGCAAGTCGAAAATCAGTTTGTATCTGGCCGGCCTCTTTCTGGCCGGGGCCGTAACCGGCGCCTTCGCGTCGTTTGCGATCGGGCGGCATATGATGATGAAGGCGATGAGCCAGGAGAAAATGGCGGCGCACTGGCGCGGCGAACTGCAGTCGAAGTTAAGCCTCTCGCCCGAGCAGGTGCAGGCGATCACCCCCATTCTCGACGAAGCAATCACCGGGTTCAAGACCGTGTTCGCCGAACAGATGCTGGCCTCCCTTTCCAATGCCAATGCCCGGATCGCCGTTCAATTGACGGCCGAGCAGAAGACGAAATTCGCCGAGTTGGAAAAACAACAGCAGGAATTTATTCGAAAACGGTTCCAGGAAGGAACGGAGAATCCACAAGAAAAGCCGTAACGAAAATCGGCCGGAGCGGTCTATACCAGTGGGGGATAATCCCTGCAGCCCTTTACGGAGATCTTATGAACAAATGGAATCAGTTGTTGGCACTCGTCGTCGGTATCGTTGTTCTTGGCCTGAGCAGCGGCCGTCTCGCGGCACAAACGCCGCCACCAGGACCATCACAAGGTGGTCCGCCACCGGGGGGAGGAAACTTCGATCCCCAGCAATTCCAGCAGCAAATACAGCAGCGCCTGGTTGATTCTTTTCGCGAACAGCTCGCGGTGACAAATGACGACGAATGGAGCGTCATTGAAAGCCGGCTCACAAAAGTCGTTCAAGTCAGGATGCAAACCCTCATGGGCGGCATGGGAGGATTTCGGGGGATCATGGGCGGCAATCGCGGCAACGGCGGCCAGGCGGGAGGACGGCGCGGATTCGCCGGCTTCGGCCAGCCCGATCCAGATGCCGAGGCGCTGCGGAAGGCTGTCGAATCAAACGCGTCCATGGATCAGATTAAAGCAGCCATGGCCCGGTATCGCGAGGCGCGCAAACAGAAGGAAGCCGAACTCGCCCGCGCACAGGACCAACTGCGACAGGTGTTGTCGCTCCGCCAGGAAGCGATGCTTGTTTCGATGGGCATGCTGGAGTAGGACCGGGTGGGAGCACCTTGATACCACAACCAACCAAGCTGATCGGTAGGGCGCGACCGCCGGGCGCGCCGCGTTATTTCAGCGGTTCGGACGGCCCGGCGGTCCGTCCCTACCCACGACTTATCAATCACGTTGGCGCCGTGCGACGCCCCGGCCCCGCCTTCCGGGAACTCCTGGCTCGACAATCCCCGGCAGTTTCGGCAGTCTGAAACCAGCAATCTCAATGGAAATGTTCATGGACGCCCCTTCGACCGCTCAAGAATCGACAGCCCCCAAGCCGACACGCAAGAAATCAAAACGGCGCCGGAGAATCATCCTGTTCGGTCTCATCGCGTTGGTGGTGATCGGCTCGGTTTTGGCCTTTGTCTTTCGAAAACGCGAGGTGGTCATCACCGTCCAGACCGAGAAGGTCACCCGGCGACCGATGATGATCGAGACCGTGGTCGCCAACGGCAGGATTCAACCGGTGGTCCAGGTCAAGATCAGCCCGGAAGTCAGCGGAGAAATCATCGAGCTGCCCGTCAAAGAAGGGCAGCAGGTCAAGAAGGGCGATCTGATCCTGAAGATCCGTCCCGACGATTACATCGCCAACCGCGACCAGGCCGGTGCCGGTTACAAGTCCGTTGTGGCCAACGAAGCCACCGCGAAAGCGAATTTGAAGAAGGCGGAGGCCGACTTCAGGCGCAATCAGGGGTTGCTGGAGGCCAAGCTCATTTCGCAGGCCGATTTCGACCAATTCCAGGCCTCGTACGAGTCCGCTCAGGCGCAATTGATCAGTGCCGATCGCCAGGTCGAAGTGGCACACGCCTCCCTGGACTATGCGGAAAAACAGCTTGCCAAAACGATCATCCTCTCGCCGTTGACCGGCACGATCAGCAAACTGAACTCGCAACTCGGCGAGCGGGTGTTGGGTACGGTCCAGAACGCCGGCACCGAAATCATGACCATCGCGGACTTGAATCAAATGGAAGCGCGCGTGGACGTCGGTGAAATCGATGTCGTGCTGATCCGCCCCGGGGAGAAGGCCCAGCTCGAAGTCGATGCGTTCAAGGACCGCAAGTTCGCCGGCACCGTCACGGACATCGCGAATTCGTCGAAGAATGCCGGTTCCCTCAGCAGTTCCAGCCAGTCGCAGGAAGCCACCAAGTTCGAAGTGCGGATCCGCTTCACCGAGAATGAGGTGTTCCGCCCCGGGATGTCGGTCAGCACCGAGATCGAAACCCGCTATCGCACCAACTCGTTGGCGGTGCCGATGGCCAGCGTCACCACCCGCGCGCCAAAGCCGTCGGACAAAAAGAACGCCACGGGCAAGGACGCCGCCAAGTCGGGCGGGACCAACTCGGTGGCGTCCGCGGGCACCAACGCGGCCGCGTCTGCCGATCCCACCAACGCCGTTCCCTCCGACAAGAAATCCAAGGAGGCGCCCAAACCGTCGGAAGTTGTGTTCGTGGTGGAAGGCGACCACGTGAAGATGATGCCCGTGAAAATCGGCATTTGTGACGATACCTATTGGGAGATTACCGAGGGGCTGACCGAGGGACAGGAGATCGTTTCCGGTGGATACAAAGCCATCAGCCGCGACCTCGAAGACGCCAGGAAAATCCGCAAGGGCGTGGCCATCGACAAGGAGCCGAAGACGTAACGGTGGCGCTGATTCGCTTCCAGAACATTTCGCGGCGGTACCAGATGGGCACCGAAATCGTGCATGCGCTGCGCGACGTGTCGCTCGAAATCGAGCGGGGCGAGTACGTCGCCATCATGGGGCCGTCCGGCTCCGGCAAATCCACGCTGATGAATGTCATCGGCTGCCTCGACACGCCCACCTCGGGCCGTTACGAACTCAACGGCACCAACGTCAGCGAAATGGATGACAACCAACTGGCCGAAGTCCGCAACCGGGAGATCGGGTTCGTGTTCCAGACGTTCAATCTGCTGCCGCGTTCCAACGCGCTGCACAACGTCGAACTGCCGCTGATCTACGCGGGGGTGCCCTCCGACGAACGCCGCCGGATCGCGATCGAGACCATCACCCTGGTCGGGCTGGCCGATCGCATGCATCACAAACCCAACGAGCTTTCCGGCGGCCAGCGCCAACGGGTTGCCGTGGCCCGCGCCCTGGTCAACAAACCCTCCATTCTGTTGGCCGACGAGCCGACCGGCAACCTCGATTCCAAGACGGGCGCCGAAATCATGGCGTTGTTCGAGGATTTGTCCCGAAAAGGCAACACGATCATCGTGGTTACGCACGAGGAAGACGTCGCCCGACATGCGCGCAGGATCCTGCGGATTCGCGACGGCTTGATCGCCAGCGATGAACGGCTGGCCGAGGGACGTCTCGGCCTCCAGCATCCGGCAACGGCGAATCCGTGAACCTGTTCACCGAAATCCGCGAGGGCTTCGGCATCTCATGGGACGCCATCCGCGCCAACAAAATGCGCTCGGTGCTCACCACGCTCGGCATCGTGATCGGCATTGTGACCGTGACCCTCATGGGCACCGCGATTGAGGGATTGAACCGGTCGTTCCTGAAGAGCATCTCGTCCCTCGGCGCGGACGTGTTCTACGTCCAACGCAACAACTGGATGACCCACACCCAGGACGACTGGCTCAAGCAACAGAAGCGGCGACGGATCCGGGTGCTGGAAGCCGAGGCGTTGGCCCGGCAATTGACGCTGGCGGCCGCCGTCGCGCCCACGGCGGATGACGACGAGCCGGTGAAATACAAGACCCGCAGTGCCAGCACCGTCACGGTTCTCGGCACCACGGAGCAATACCAGTACACCAGCGGCGTCAACGTCTCGCAAGGACGGTTTCTCTCCGCGGCCGATTCCGCCGGCGGCCGGCCGGTGTGCGTTATCGGCACCGAGGTCGAGGCCAATCTGTTCCGCAACGAGTCGCCGCTGGGCGCCAAGATCAAGGTGGGCGACCAAACCTTTGAGGTCATCGGCGTGCTGGAAAAACAAGGGACGTTCATGGGAATGTTCAGTCTGGACAATCGGGTCATCATTCCCTTGAAACAACTCATCTCCAGTTTCTGGAGCAATCCCGACATCGAGATCCAGGTCAAGGCCACCGAGGTCGTGCAATTGGACGAGGCCCGGGAGGAATTGCGCCAGGCCATGCGCCGGGTCCGACGCCTTGCGCCGAACGTCCCCGACGATTTCGCCATCAACCAGCAGGACCAGATCATCGAAATGTTCCATCGGGTCGCCGGCACCATCGCGATCGTCGGATTGTTCATCACCGGCCTGTCCCTGTTCGTCGGCGGCATCGGCATCATGAACATCATGTTCGTCTCGGTCACCGAACGGACCCGTGAGATCGGCATCCGCAAAGCCATCGGCGCCAAACGGCGGACGATTCTCCTGCAATTCCTGACGGAGGCGGCCTGCATTTGCATGCTGGGCGGCTTGATTGCCCTGGGCATTGCCTGGCCGCTGACCTTGGCGGTGTCGCGCTGGTTCCTGCCGGCGACGATGTCGCTGATCATCGTGGTGATCGCGTTGTTGGTGTCGCTGGTGACCGGGGTGATTTCCGGGTTCGTCCCCGCGTGGCGCGCCGCGCGAATGAATCCGGTGGACGCGCTGAGAAGCGAATGAAATTCCACAAGCCAACCCTGTTGCTCGCCGAGGCCGGAGAAAGTTATTCGATGGCCATGAACGCCCTGATGGCGCACAAGCTGCGTTCGGCCCTCACGTTGCTCGGCGTGTTGATCGGCGTGTTCTCCATCATCCTTTCGATGACGGCCATGCGCGCCTTGAAAAGCAACATCGAGAATGAACTGAGCCGGCTGGGCGGCCAGACCTTTGCGATCCAGAAATGGCCGGCGGTCCAGTTTGGCAACATCCACGACTGGGAGAAATACTGGCGGCGCAAGAACATTACCGTTGCCCAGGGACGAACGGTGCAGGAAAAAGCCACGCTCGCCGGCAGCGTGGGCATCGAACGCAATTTTTGGGGAGGCCAGGTCGAGACCCGATTTCAGAAGACGCCGCCCACGGTCCGGTTGCTCGGCGAGACTCCGGGAAGTTTCCCGGCCCGCAACTGGGTCGTCGCCGAAGGCCGCGGCCTGATGGAACCCGACGTGGACAACGCCCGCGACGTTTGCGTCCTGGGCAGCGGACTGGCGAAAACCGTCTTTCCGTTCGGCTCGGCCGTCGGAGAGCGCCTGAAGATCAACGGCATCAATTACACCGTGGTGGGCGTGCTCGAATCGAAAGGCGGGACCTCCAACGGCGACCAGGACAATTTTGCGGTCGTGCCCATCACCACTGCTTTGAACCGGTTCGGCCGCTGGGCGTGGAGCCTGACCATTCTCGTCCAGGCACGGGACGTGGCCAGTTACGACGACACGGTCGAACAGGTGCGCGGCATCCTGCGCGTGGCGCGAAAAGTCCCGCCCGGCGCCGAAGACGATTTTGAATTGTTCTCCAACGACTCGATCATCGCCCAGTTCAACTCATTCACGATGGCCGTGCGCATCGGCATAACCGTGGTCAGCTCGATCGCGCTGATTGCGGCAGGGATCGGCATCATGAATATCATGCTCGTCTCGGTCACGGAACGTACCCGGGAGATCGGCATCCGCCGGGCCATCGGCGCGAAGAAACGAAACATCATGTCCCAGTTTATCATGGAAGCGGTGGTGCTCTGCGAAGTCGGCGGCGTCATCGGCGTCCTGCTCGGCATCGGCGGCGGCAACCTGGCCGCCCATTACTTGAAAGTCCCGACGGTGATTCCGTTCGACTGGGTAGTTTTTGGCCTGGTGATCTGTTCGGGGGTCGGGATTACCTTCGGCACCTACCCGGCTTGGAAAGCAGCCAACCTCGACCCGATCGAATCCCTGCGCTACGAGTAAGAGCCACTGACAACACTGTAGCCGCAGGCTTTAGCTCCGACAGGAGTCGCGAGTCCTAATCGGACCTGCGCTGGAAAGACGCACCCGTAAGCCGAGTCGGACGAGACGCCGCGGTCGTATGCGGCAACGGTACGGCTACAGGGGGAGTCGTTTTTGTTCGTCGCTCTACGCCGTGGCGGGTGTGCAAAGTTTGCTTAGACGAGCCCGGATGGTTGCGTAAAGAATGCGCAGAGCGAAACGATAAGTCATTCGGATTCAAAGAGTTCCTATGCCTGGCATTGGTTTTGCTAAAGGATAGGCGACGAAAAACGCGAGCTTCACAAATTCTGTGGCGTGGAGCTCACAAACCTAATAAAGGCGGAGGATACAAAGCGATGAACAGAGGAATTAAAACGATGCTTCTAACGGCGGGCTTGGCCACCTGCTTGGTTGGAGCGGGGAATGTACTGGCCCAAGGTGGCGGCGGCGGTGGTGGCGGCGGCGGTGGTGGCGGCGGCGGTGGTGGCCGACGGAATATGGACCCTGCACAGATGTTGCAGATGCGCTTGGACAATGCCAAGACGAGCCTGGAGGTTACCAATGTCGACGAGTGGGCAGCTCTTCAACCCCTGGTTCAAAAGGTAATTGAGGCCGAGCAGGCAGTGCCTCGTGGCAATCGCGGCTTCGGTCGCGGTGGGCGTGGTGGTGGTAACGGCGGCGGTGGTGGTGGTGCTGCTGCTGGTGGTGGCGGTCGCGGCGGTTTTGGCCAGACACCAAATCCTGAAGCCGAAGCGCTCCAGGCGGCTCTGGATGCCAAAGCATCCCCTGACGCATTGAAGGCCAAACTCGCTTCCCTCCGTGATGTGCGCAAAACAAAGGAAGCCGCCTTGGCGGCAGCGCAGGACAACCTCCGCAAGGTGTTGACCGTCCGCCAAGAGGCCACGGCCACGTTGATGGGGCTTCTCCAATAGGGAATCGTTCCCATGACGAAGACGCGCGGGGATACAGCATGAAAGAGTTGCTGGAAAAAATGATGGCGGCCAGGCAATTGTCGGCGACGGACGTCGAATCGTTGACGCGACAATGCCAGAGCGGATCGAAATCCATTCAATCCGAAGAAGACGTTCTCCGCTGGCTGGCCGAAGAGTACGGTCTCGGTTATACGGATCTGGAAAGTGTCGAGTTGGACCGGGAACTCTTGTCGCTGTTCCCCGCGCGTATCCTTCTGAAAGAAGAACTCCTGCCGCTGAAGCGGACCAATGGCTCGGTGGAAGTCGCCACCAGCCATCTGTTTGCCCCGCAGGGACTGGATACGCTCAAGACGATGACGGGCCTGAAACTCAAGCCCGTCCTCGCTCCCACGGAAGCGATCCTGCGGGAGATGAAGAAACGCCTGGGCGTCGGCGCCGATACCATCGGCACGCTGGATGAAGCGGCGCCGTTTGAAGTGGTCGAGGAGGGCGGAGAGGAAGACACCAACCTCGACGGAGAGGCAGAGGACGCGTCGATCATCCGGTTCGTGAACCAGGTGTTGCGCGATGCGATCGAGCTGCGCGCTTCGGACATTCATCTGGAGCCGTTCGAAGACGAATTGCGGATTCGCTACCGCATCGACGGCGTGCTGCAGGAAGTCCCCGTGCCGCCCCAGATCAAACGGTTTCAGCCGGCGATTGTCTCTCGTGTCAAGATTTTGAGCCATTTGAACATTGCGGAAAAACGATTGCCCCAGGATGGCGCCCTGAAAATCCGTATCGATGAAGCCGAAGTGGACATCCGTGTTTCCGTGATCCCCATGATTCACGGTGAAGCCGTGGTGATGCGCTTGTTGCGCCAGAACTCCACCTTGCGCGGCATGGGCGAGCTGGGCATGGACGCGCGAGAACTCCGCAGCTTCCGGCACGTGCTCCAATTGCCACACGGGATCATCCTCGTCACCGGCCCGACCGGCAGCGGCAAAACGTCGACACTTTACACCGCTCTCAATGAAATCAACGATGCCGTCCGCAAGGTCATCACGGTCGAGGACCCGGTCGAATACCGGCTCAGGGGCATCAACCAGATTCAGGTTTCCGAGAAGGCCGGCCTGACGTTCGCGCGCGGTCTCCGTTCGATCCTGCGCCACGACCCCGACGTGATTCTCGTTGGTGAAATCCGCGACAAGGAAACGGCGCAGATTGCCGTGCAGGCGTCGCTCACGGGTCACCTCGTTTTTTCCACGCTGCACACGAACGACGCTCCGACCGCGTTCACCCGACTGGTCGATATGGGAGTCGAGCCGTACCTCGTTGCCTCGTCGCTCGAAGCCGTGCTGGCCCAGCGCCTCGTGCGCGTGTTGTGCGAGCATTGCAAACAGGTGGACGATTCTCCGACCGCGCAGGCCTTCAAGCTGCAGATCGGCATCCCTGCGGAAACCCGGATCTACCACTCGGTCGGCTGCGGCGAATGTCGGAACACCGGTTTTTACGGTCGCCGCGCGATCTTCGAGTGGATGGACAACAGCACCGCCATCCGCCAATTGGTCCTGCGAAACGCCTCGAGTGACGAGGTTCGCGACGCGGCACGCAAGGACGGCATGCGGGCGTTGGCCGAGGACGGCTGGCGGCTGGTGCGCCAGGGCGTGACCACCGTCGAAGAGGTCCTGAGCGTGACGACCGCCAAGGAAGTGTCCATGACCACGGTCAACCAGGTCGAAGAGAAGGGTGGCGCAGCAAACGCCCTGGGGAGCGTGGCGCTCAGCCGCGCCTGATTCACGGAGCTTCATGCCGCATTTCCAATACAGAGCGTTGCAGTCCGATGGCGGGATCACGGAGGGCCAGATCGAGGCCAGTGGCCGGCAGGAAGCCTTCCGTCAGATGGAAGGCCGGGGTCTTCGGCCGATCAGCCTGTCGGAACGCGCCAACGGCAAGAACGGCAAGAACGGCAAGGCCGAGACGGCCAAAAAGGGCACGAATGGGCCCGGGTCGCCCGCGGCCTCGTTCAAACTGTCGTTGGGCGGCTCGAAGAAAATCAATGCTCGGGTGCTGGAGAATTTCACGCGGCTGCTGTCGAGTCTGCTGGCCGCCGGCGTGCCGCTGAGCCGGGCGCTGGTCATTCTCTACAAGGAAGCGTCCACCCCGGTCGCCCAGGAGAAGTGGAAGGAAGTCCACGACCTGGTCGTCGACGGCATGTCGCTGGCGGACGCGATGGCGAAGTCGCCCGACGTTTTCCCCCGCGTGTACGTGGCCATGGTGGAAGCCGGCGAGACGGGCGGGTTCCTGGATTTGGTGCTCAGCCAGATCGCGGATTTCCAGGCGCGGGACAAGGAACTGCGCGGCAAGGTCATGGCGGCGCTGCTGTATCCGTGCATTCTGCTGTTGATGGCGCTGTCGGTCCTTGTGTTTCTCATGACTTTCTTTATTCCGAGGTTTCAAACCCTGTTCGCGGGATTCGGCGCGAAACTGCCGCTATTGACACGAATGATCGTGGGCGTGAGCGGCGTCATGCGGTCCTATGGACTCATCGTCGCCCTGGCCGGTGTCCTGGCAGGCTATCTGGTCCGGAACTGGGTGAACTCGGAACACGGCAAGCGCGTTTGGGAAGGCGCCATGCTGCGCGCACCGGTGATCGGGAAACTGGTGGCCCAGTTCGCCATGGCGCGATTCTGCCGGATGCTCGGCACGTTGCTGACCGCCGGCGTTCCGCTGATCAACGGATTGAACGTGGCGCGCAAATCAATCGGAAACCAGATCCTCGTGGACGCGGTCTCCCACTCCATCGAACGGGTCAAGGAAGGTGGCGCCCTGGGGGTGAGCCTGGCCGATTGCCGGGAACTGTTTCCGAGTTCCGTCCTGGAGATGATCGCGGTGGCGGAAGAAAGCGGCCGTCTCGATCAGGAATTGATCCGGCTGGCGAATGTCACCGAGAACGATCTGGACCGGCAGTTGAAGACCGCCGTGGCGCTGGCCGAGCCGTTGATGCTCTTTTTCATCGCCGGCTTTATCGGCACGATTTTCGTCGGGATGGTGCTCCCGATTTTCACGCTTCAGGAATACATCAAATGAACAAACACGGAGATGCCAACATGAGAAGAGACGACTCAATCAGGAATCCATCGCGACGCAAGCGGCAGGAGGCGTTCACGTTGATCGAACTGCTGTTGGTGCTGGTGATTCTCGCCACGCTGGCGGCCATTGTGGTCCCGAAATTCGCGAGCCGCGGCGAGGAAGCGCGCAAGACTGCCGCGAAAGCGCAGATTTCCAATTTCGAGACCGCGCTCGACGCATTCGAGGTGGACAACGGCTATTACCCCAAGGGCAAGGAAGGGTTGAACGACCTCGTTGTCCAGCCGAGGGACGCCCTGTCCTGGAAGGGACCCTATCTCAAGAGCATCCCGCCGGATCCATGGAATGATCCCTATATTTATGAATGCCCGGGCAGACACAATGAAACCACGTATGACATCTCGTCCATCGGACCCAACAAGCGGGCAGGCGATGAAGATGACATCACGAACTGGGAATCGAAGAAATAGCGGCGCGCCGCGTTGGACGGGCGCGTTCACCCTGATCGAACTGATCCTGGTGCTGGCGCTGCTGACCATCGTGATCGCGCTGATGGCCCCCTCGTTGGGGCGGTTCTTTCACGGACGGGCGATCGAGGAGGAAGGACAACGGCTGCTGGCAATGACCCGCTATGCGCAGAGCCGTGCCGTGTCGGAAGGTGTGCCGATGGAGCTGTGGATGAATCCAACGGACGGATCGTACGGGGTGCGGATCCTGGAAGGTTTTGCCAGCAGCACCAAGAGCCAAACCGGTTCCGCTACCGGCCCGGTGCCCGGGGTGGGGAAGGATGTCAGCTATAAACTGGCGGATAAACTCCGGTTCGATTTTGGACAGTGGGGACGGGGGCCAAATCAAACGGTCAGCATTTTGTTCGCGCCGGATGGATCGATCGGAAAGGACAACCCGCAGCGGGTTGTGATCCGACAAACCGACGACGATTGGACCGCAATTGTTCAGTCGGGCAATCAGATGCACTATGTTATTGATCAGAAAAACAACGCAGAGGCGATCGTCTCTCGGTAGCCGTCGATGGCAAACCGGGTTTACACTTGCCGAGATGCTGGCGGCGCTGCTGTTCATGGCCATTGTCATCCCCGTGGCCTTGCAGGGGCTGCACATCGCCAGCCGCGCCGGGTCAATGGCCGAGCGCAAGAGCATTGCCGTGCAACTGGCAGACAGCAAATTGAACGAGTTGATCGTGACCGGCCAGTGGCAGAGCGGCACTCAGGCGGGAGATTTTGGCACCCAATGGCCGGGCTATCGTTGGGAGATCAAACACGAGACCTGGAGCCAGGACGCGATGCAACAGGTCACCATCGAGGTCACATACCAGGTCCAGAATCAGGATTACACGGTGCGGTTGAGCACGCTGCTGCCAAATACGACGCTATGACGAATCGGAGACAAAAGGGCAGGTTGTCGGGCCGGGGCGGATTCACGCTGCTGGAACTGCTGGTCGCCACGCTGGTGGCTGCCATCGTTTTGGCGGCGATCAACACCACGTTCTATGCCGCCCTGCGATTGCGGTCACACACCTCCGACGCCGTGGACAAGGTCCTGCCGATGAATCGTTCCGTGAGTATTCTCAAGGCAGACCTGCGGAATACCTTGATGACCGGTGGAACTCTCGCCGGTTCGATCGAAAGCCCCGGCGTGTCCAGCGCCAATAACCAGCCCAGCGATTTGGATATCTTCACCACCAGCGGCGCCCTCAACGACGATCTGCCCTGGGGGGACGTACAGAAGGTTTCGTATTACTTGAAAGATTCAACCGGCAACGCCCGATTGAAAGGAAAAGATCTCATCCGGGCCGTCACCCGCAACCTGCTGGCCACCGCCCAGCCCGACATCGCGGAACAGACGCTGCTGAACGGGGTCAGCTCCCTCCAGTTCTCTTTCTGGGACGGTACAAGCTGGCAGACGGCCTGGGATTCAACCACGTCGCTGACCCCTATTCCCCAGGGGATCAAAGCCGATATCGAGTTCGTGAAGGAAGATTCGGGCAATCCGGTCCGTTTGCCGATCGAACTCGTTGTCCCCATCGATGCCCAGGCTACCAACAGCGCCAGCGGGAGCCAATCCAGCGGAGGGTGATGAACGCTGCCAGTTCCATACGTTTCTTCCTTCGCAAGCGCGCGACGCAGCAAAAAGCGTCGGTGCTGGTCATTGTTCTCTGGATCGCGTTCGGCCTGGTGAGCATCGCCCTGTATTTCGGGCAGTCCATGTTGTTCAATCTCCAGGCGGTGGACAATTACGAGGCCGGTGTCCAGGCGGACCATGCGATCGAAGCCGCGGCGCGGTACATCTGTTTCGTGTTGACCAATCTCCAGTTGCAGGTCCAGTCTTCCGGAACGAACATGCCAGGCATCCTGATCCTGCCGGGGACCCTTCAGTGTTATACGACCACGTCGGCTCAGAACCCATATACGCAAACCTACCTGACCGAAGAGGTGCCCGTCGGAGACGCGAAATTCTGGCTGATTGGCAGGGACAGTGGAGGCGTCTCCAATGTCAACAGCGATGTCCCGATGTTCGGACTGGTCGATGAAGCATCCAAACTGAACCTCAATACGGCGACCTTAGCCATGCTGGAAGCCCTGCCGAACATGACGGTCGAAGCAGCCTCGTCCATTCTCAACTGGAGGACCAACGCCACCGCCGCCATCACGGGCGGCGCGGAATTGGAATACGGGATGTTGAACCCGCCGTATACGTGCAAGAATGCGCCGTTCGAAACCGTGGACGAACTGAAACTCGTGTTGAACGTGACCACCGACATGCTCTACGGAGCCGACATCAATCTGAACGGCATCCTCGATTTCAATGAGAGCAGTCAAAACACGCCCCAGACCGGCGTCAACCTCGACAACGGCCTGAACGCCGGGATCCTCAATTACGTGACGATTTACAGCCAGGAGCCGAATATCCAGGCCGATGGAACTGCCCGAATCAACGTGAACACCGCCTCCGCCGGCGGCACAGGTGGTGCGGGCGGTGCGACGGGCGGCGCGACGGGCGGTGCAAGCGGGCTGCAGACACTGCTGCAGAACACTTTCAGTGCCCAACGCGCCAATCAGATTATTCAACGAGCCGGTCTGAGCACCAGCGGCGGAGGTCCCGGACCTGGAAGTGGCGGGACGACCCCGACCTTCGGAAGCGTGCTGGAGTTTTACGTCCGCAGCGGCATGACCGCCGATGAATTTGCCCAGGTCGCAGATGCTCTCACGACGACAAGCGCCACGTCAGTGCCGGGCTTGGTCAACGTGAACACCGCCCCCGCACCGGTGCTGGCGTGCGTGCCCGGCATCGGCCCGGACAACGCGCAGACGGTTGTCGCCTATCGGCAGGCGCATCCGGATCAACTGGCTACCGTGGCCTGGCTCACTCAAGCCCTCGGGGTAACCGCCACTAATGCCGGTCCGTACGTTACCACCAAGAGTTACCAGTTTTCGGCCGATGTGGCCGCGGTCGGACACTATGGCCGGGGATACCGGCGAACCCTGTTCGTGTTCGACATGAGCGGTGGGTTGCCGAAGATTATTTATCGACGAGACGAGACGCAGCGGAGCTGGGCGCTCGGCAATGTCCGGTCACGGCTGCAACAGACACAGACACAGACAGGAAAATCGTCATGAGGCTGAATGTTTCCCATTTCCTAAAATCGCGCCGAACCTCCTTGCTGGGGTTGACGCTGGAAGGACGGCGGATCGAGGGAGTGGTCCTGCGCCGCAAGAACGGCGGGACGGAAGTGGGACGTTCCTTCGAAGCTTCCCTTTCGCTCGATCCGCTGACCAACGATCCCACGCTGGTGGGACAGGAGATCAGGAATCGGCTGGAAGAAGCCGGTATCCGTGAGAACCGATGCGCGGTCGGCGTCCCGCTCAACTGGGCCATGACCACGCAGGTTCCCTTGCCGGAAATGCCGGAAGAAGATCTCCCGAACTTCCTCGGCATCCAGGCGGAAAAAGGATTTCCGTACGAGCCCGACGATCTGTTGATCGCAACGTCACGATGTCGTTCTCCCAAGGGGCAGAACCATGCCACGCTGGTGGGGATCCCCAAAAACCACCTGGTGCGATTGGGCGCGGTCCTGACCGCGGCCCGCCTCAAACCGGTCAGCTTTTCATTGCTCGTCACCGCGCTCCAACCCCCTCAATTTCCGGGATCGGAGGGTGTGCTCAGTCTGGTGGCCGGCGAAAACAATGTGGACCTGCAGGTGACGTGTGGCGGCGGCGTGCTCGTCTTGCGGTCCCTGCTGGACGCGATCGAAATGGATGGCAGCCGGCGGCAGGTCGATACCGATCAGCTCGGCCGCGAATTGAGACTGACGCTGGGACAGATTCCGCAGGAATTCAACGGAGCCATCACCAGGATCCGGCTGTTCGGACGATCCGAGTGGAGACAATCCCTGGCCGACGCCGTGGCCCCGGTCGCCAAACGTTTGGGCCTGCCCGTGGAAGTGCGTTCGGTGCTCCAGGCCGAACAAATCGGGTCGCTGGAGGGAGCCGAGCCGAACGCTTCCCCGGCGCTGATCATTGCCGAGCGATGCCTGATGGGTCAGACCACGGGCTTTGAGTTTCTGCCGCCAAAAGTGAGCAAGCTCGCCGAGTTGACTTCCCGGTTTTCGTCGCGAAGAATCCTGTACTCGAGTGCAGCGGCGGGCGCCGCGCTGGTGTTGGTCGGTGGAGCGTTCCTGATCCAGTATGTGTGGCTCCAGATCCTGGAAGCGCGGTGGCGCGCCATCGAACCCAGGGCGACGGCCATCGAGTCGATCCAGACCAACATCCGGACCTACCGGCCCTGGTCCAACGAATCGCGGCGTTCCCTGGCGATCCTGCGAAAACTCACCGAGGCGTTTCCCGAAGACGGCGTCATTACGGCCAAGACCATCGAGATTCGCAATATTTCCGAAGTCTCCTGTTCCGGCACCGTCCAGGACAATCAGGCGCTGCTGAAGATGCGGGAAAAGCTCCAAACCCAGGGGCACGTCTCCGAGGTGCAGATGCCGACCATTGGCGGCAAGCGATTTGTCCTTAACTTTCATTGGACGGAGGCAGGCAACCGTGAAAATTGATGACCGACAAAAATTCCTGGCCATCGCTGCTGCGGGCGCCATTGCGCTCCTGGCCGGTGACCGGTTGGTGTTGACGCCGCTGATCAGTCTTTGGCACGACCACACCGTGCGGATTTCGGAATTGAACGAACACATCGCTCGCGGAACCTCCCTGCTGCCGCGGGAACAGGCCATCCGGGATCGTTGGGCCAAGCTGCAAAAGAGTACGCTGCCGGTGGACGGTTCGGCCGCGGAAAGCAAAGTGCTCACCGCCGTGGATGGCTGGGCGAGGAGCAGCGGAGTCGGGCCGATCTCCATCCGACCCCAGTGGAAACAGTCCGACAATTACAAGACCTTGGAATGCCGCGTTGACGCCACGGGAGATCTTGATACCTTGGTACGGTTCCTGGAAGCATTGGAACGCGATCCCATGGCGCTGCGAGTCGAGGATCTCGAAATCTCGGCTCGAGATGACGGTGGACAACAGCTTTCCCTGGGAGTGCGTTTCACAGCGTTGGTTTTGACGGGAGAACAAGGATGAGGCATTCAGCTCACCAAGCCACCGTACACAAGATTGCGACCGGGCTTCTCTTCGCATGGCTGGCCGGGTGGGGCCTGCAGCCCACCCTGGCAAGGGCGGCGGCTACGAACAGCCCTCCCGTGCCCGATGCTCGATTCATCACACAGCGCAACATCTTCAATCCGAATCGTTATGCGGTGACCTTGGATGGCCGGCCACAATTCAATCCTCGAACCATCGCCCAGGCACCGGGGTTCTCCCTGGTCGGCACCATGATCTATGAAAAGGGCGCGTTTGCGTTCTTCGACGGGACGGAACCGCAGTACAAGAAAGTCATCAAGGCGTCCGGCACCATCGCGGACTACCAGGTCTCGGAGATCACGCCCAAATACGTGACGTTGCAAACCAGCACCAACCACGTCACTTTGCCCGTCGGGATGCAGATGAAACGGCTCGGGGGTGAATGGGCATTGGTCGCCGGGACGGATTCGTCGTCGGGATCATCGAATGGCGGGAGCGGTTCTTCCGACCGGGGATCTGGCAACCGGCGCTTTGGAAGGCGCTCAGCCGACCAAAACGCTGGTTCTGGTTCCGCAGCCGCGCCAACGTCCGCTCCAAGTGGGGGCGGCGGCAATGCCAGTGACATTCTACAGAAATTAATGCAACAGCGTGAAAAGGAGTTACAGAAATGAAAGCCACCAACATCCATGCGCGGTTCGTCGGTTTGGCCCTCGGGACGATGACTCTGGCAGCGTCCGTTGCCAGTCTCGTTCAGGCGCAAGAGGCGCCGATCGCGACGAATGCTCCTGCCGCCGAGCCGTCGACTGCCCAGCCGCCGGCTCCCGCAGAGCCGACCGCACAACAGGCGACCAACGCGCCGGCGGAACAACAGCCGCCCGCTGCAGCGGCGGAGCAGAAACCAGCCGTGGTCCAGGCACCGGCTGACTTGTCCTCCACCAATACCGCCGTCGCAACGACGTTGCCGAATGGTGAGAAGGGAGTCTTGCTTAACTTCCGCGACGCGCCGCTGGATCTGGTGTTGAATTACCTGAGCGATGCCGCCGGTTTTGTCATCAACATCGCCCCGGGCACCGATCTCAGGGTCAAAGTGACCGTGTTGAGCGGTCAACCAGCCAGCAAGGAAGATGCGATCAAATTGTTGAATTCGGTGCTCAGCGACAACAATCTTCAGATGACTCACAACGGCAACGTGTTGACCATCAAAAGCCGGGAAGCTGGGATCAATTCGGAGAGCCCGGTTAGAAGGGGCGAAAAACCTGAGGAAATCCCCGCCACCGCGGAGATGGTTACGTACATCATTCCGGTCCGCTACGCCAATGCACTGCAGTTGACCCGGGATTTGCAGCCGCTGCTGCCGGGCTACGCCAAGATGACCGCCAACGAGAGCGCCAATTCCCTGGTGCTGACCGCCACGCAGGCCGATGTCCACAGGATGGTGGAGATCGTGAGCGCGCTCGACACATCCATTTCCAGCATTTCGACCATTCGAGTGTTTCCCTTAAAATATGCTGACGCAAAACAATTGGCTGACGCGGTGACGCAGTTGTTCCAATCCCCTGCCAGCGCGCAAAACAACAACACTATTCAGCGCGGTTTTCGAGGTGGTCGCGGCGGCGGCGGCAACCCATTCGCTGCGATGTTTAATGGCGGTGGCGGTGGTGGTGGCGGGAGTGATCCGACTCAAGGCACAGGAGACAACGTCGCTCGACAAGCCGCGTCGACTGTCAAAGCGATCGGAGACGATCGCACCAACTCGTTGATCATCAGCGCGCCCGATGACTACATCGCGACGATTGAACAGTTGGTGAAGGATGTGGATGTCAGCGTTACCGATTTGACCGAAGTTCGCGTGTTCCATCTGGAACACGCCGATCCCCAGGAGTTGGTCACTCAGCTCACGCAGTTGTTCCCGGACCCGACCAAGAGCGGCCAGAACCAACAAGGGCAGCAGGTTCAGTTCCGGGGTGGAGGACGGGGAGGGCAACGAGGCGGCGCTCCGGCCGCTACCACGCAAGCGGCCACCAGCGACCGGATGAAGAAGATGGGGCAGGTGCTTGCGGTGGCGGACCCGCGCACCGCCTCGGTGATTGTCAGCGCCGCGAGCGATTTGATGCCCCAGATTGCCGAAATGGTTGCCAGTCTCGATGCGGACGCTTCCGGCAAACAGGTCGTGGGAGTCATTTCGCTGGAGAACCAGGAGCCCTCCGATATTCTAGCGGTGTTGCAGGACTTGTACCCCTCCGGAACCCAAAACCGTAATACCAGCCGGTCCCAGCAGCAACAGAACACCGCGATTCAAACGCGGACACAAAACAATAACAGCAATCAGGGCAGGAACACGACCACCGGCACCGCAGGACGCGGAGGTACCGGCGGGATGGCGACGACAGGGTTCTAACAGGGCGAACTTTTCCGGGTAACGAAAGTACAAACAAGGCAAACATGACAATCAAACGTATGCGGTTAATCAAGGTGCTGGGCGGGGTATTGTGTTTCGTCCTGTGGACTGCCGTTCATGCATCGGCTCAATTTGGAGGAGGCGGCGGGACCGCAGGATCATCGGTCCAGACCCGACAGTATCCTCCCAACGGCAACGTCGGCCCTGCCACGTTTTCCATCAACCCCACAACGAAACAGATCACCTTTATCGCCGATGAAAAAACCGCCCAAACTATCCGTGAGTTGGTTCGGAACCTGGATCGTCCCGTTCCCCAGGTTCTGATCAAGGTGGTTTTCCTGGAAGTCACGTACAACAACGCATCCGATATCGGTATTGAAGGTTCGATCACCAGGAAAGTAGAACGTAGTGGTGAGTCTCCTCTCACGGGAATCTTCTCGAATATGTTCGGACTCGGCGCGGCAGGGGGCCTGCCCGTGCCGCCGGGCGCGGCGCTGTACACCATCCTTGGCAACGACTTCCAGGCGACGATTCGGGCCATCTCGCAGGCGGGAAAGACCGAAGTCCTTTCGCGTCCGTCCATTCTCACGCGCAACAACCAGCAAGCCACCATCAGTCTCGGCCAGCAGGTTCCGTTGATCAGCGCCACGCGGTTCGATACGTTGGGCAACCAGATCAATACGGTTTCTTACCAGAGCGTCGGCATCATTCTCCAGGTGACTCCGTTCATTACTTCCGACGGCATGGTGCAGATGATCGTTGCGCCGCAGATCTCCGAACTCGCCGACAAAAGCCAGTGGGTCCCGATCTCCAGCGGCCCCAGCGGCTCCGTCGCCGCCCCGGTCATCAATTCGCGCTCGGCCGATACCGTCGTGGTGGTCCCGAACGGACAAACGGTCGTGATCGGCGGGTTGATGGAGAACAGCAAGGCGTCGACCGAAAGCAAGGTTCCGCTCCTGGGCGACATTCCGTTGATCGGCAACTTGTTCAAGCGTACCACCAAGAATTATACCAAGACCGAGCTCATCATCTTTTTGACCCCGCACGTCGTGGCAGACCCGACACAACTGGCCGCTTTGTCGGCCAGCGAACGGGCCAATTCGCAGCTCGCGCCGAAAGCATTCTCCGAAAAGGAACTGGACCGGTTTCTCGATACCGTCCCCGTGAAAGGGCAGGCTTCACCGGGTGCTGCCGCCACCAATAATGCCAACAACGTCCGGAGCCCATCCCCCAGAAATACAAGGTAAATGATGGCATCCGAAACGCTTTTCACCTCACGCATCCGGAAGCGGACGCCGCTGGTGTACGGTCTGTTGCTGGCGGTGTGGGCGCTCATCATTGGCTGGCAGATGCTGGAACATCGCTGGGTGGTCCAATCCGCTCGAACCGCGTTGATCAACCGCTCCCGGGATATCGCCTCGACACTCGGTCTTGTCATCCGGTCGCAACGGCGCTTCGGCGGCATTATTTCCCAGGACCGTCTGGAATCGGCGTTGAATGAACTCGCCAAGTCCGGCGAGCTGCTCTCCGTCGCGCTGCTGAACGCTTCCTGGGACGTGGTCGCTTCTGCCGGCAGGCCAATTGATCCCGAAAAGATCAGGACCATCCAACAGGGAGAGCGCTGGGAGCAGAGCAGCGTGACGCTGGTCCCTTTGATCGATTTGGGGGCAAGCACCGCCGCGGAGGGCCAGACCAATCTCCCGACGATTGTATTGCCGCCACGTGACCCGACCAATAGCGTCCGGGGCGCCCGCCGGGGACTCCCGCGCACGGAAGGCCGGACAGAGGAGCCGGGTTCGTCCAATATCGTCAGCGGCGCCGCCACCAACACCGGCGCGGTTTCCACTGCCCAGAATGAAGCCGACCATGGCCCGATCGCTCGAGGGGAAGGGCCACCGCGCGGAGGCGGTCCGGACGACCATGGCCCGGGCGATTCCGGCCCGGCACCGCGGGGCGGTCCGGACGAGCGTCGTTCAAGAGGAACCGGCGGCCGACCCCAGTTTGGACGCCCGTTTTGGATGGACGAAAAAGAATACCAGTCGTTGCTCGAGAAGAGAGGGCTGCATGGACTGGTGATGGCCCTGTCCACCGAGACAGTTCAAACCACCACTACCCGCGACCTTTGGCTGCGATATGTCATTGTCGGTTTTGCGGGCATTAGCGTACTCGGTTTCGGACTCGCCTGGCAGAATCTCGTTCGCTCTTCGGAACTGCAGGTGTACCTGCTTCGCGCCAGCCAACTCAACACGCACCTGAGAGAAATGAATGTCGCCGCCGCGGGACTCGCCCACGAGACGCGCAATCCGTTGAACATCGTCCGCGGCCTGGCCCAGATGATCTCCAAGGAGTCAACCGCCTCGGAGGAAATCAGGGGCAAATCACGTCAAATCACCGATGAAGTGGATCGCGTGACCGCCCAGTTGAACGAGTTCATCAACTACTCGCGTCCGCGTGAAGTGCGGCGGGCGCCGGTCGTGGTCAGCGCCGTCGTCGGCGACGTGGTTCGCGCCCTGCAAAGCGACATCGAAGAAAAAGCGATCCAACTGAGGATCGAAGGCGAAAGTTTCACCGTTGACGCCGACGAACAGATGCTGCGACAGGTGCTGTTCAATTTGTTGATCAACAGCGTCCAGGCGGTCGATCCCCGGGGCGAAATCCATGTTGTCTCCCGCAAATCAGGCTTGGGCGAAGCCCAGATCGAGGTGCGAGACAATGGCCCGGGGGTTTCGACGGAACATCGCGCCGAGATCTTCAAACCCTATTTCACCACGAACCCGAAGGGCACCGGCCTGGGCCTCGCGGTCGTCCAACAGATCGTTCTGGCGCATGGATGGGACATCGAATGCCTCGAGAATACTCCCAAGGGAGCCATCTTCCGCATCAGCCGACTGAAACTCTCTTCCAAGAATGGGGGGAAAGCCTGAAGGATCATGCCACCCAAACCCGCTCAGCCAACGGCCAAGAACAGCCGGATTCTGATCGTCGATGACGACGCCGGCCAACGCAGCCTTCTGGATTCGTTCCTGAAAGGTCAGGGGTTCGAAACCTTCCCCGTTTCGTCGGGAGAACGGGCGATCGAGTTTCTGGGCCAGCAGGACGTGGCCATGATGATCTCCGATGTGCGCATGCCCGGCATCTCGGGGCTGGAGACGCTGCGACGGGTCCGCAAGCAACACCCCCGGTTGCCGGTGTTGCTCGTGACCGCCTATGCCGACATCCGCGACGCCGTCGAGGCCATGCGCGACGGGGCGGTGAATTATCTGGAAAAACCCATCGACCTGGACGAACTGCTGAGTTCGGTCCGGAAGGCCGTCGGCCTGGACGGTACCGTCAAGATCAAGGTCGCCGAAACACGCCGGTTGTCGGATTACATCGTGGCCCAAAGCCCGCTCATGCAGGCCGTTTTCCGCGATGCGTCTCTGGTCGCTCCTTCGGAAACCCGCGTCATGCTCACCGGCGAGAGCGGCGCCGGCAAAGAGGTGGTCGCCGATGTCATTCATGAGTGGAGCCCGCGCTGCGCGGGTCCTTTGATCAAGGTGAATTGCGCGGCCATCCCGGAAACACTCCTGGAAAGCGAACTGTTCGGCCACGAGAAAGGCTCGTTCACCGGAGCCTATACGCAGCGGATCGGCCGGTTCGAGGAAGCGAACCAGGGAACCATTCTTCTCGACGAGATCGCCGAAATGTCCGCCTCGCTGCAGGCCAAACTGCTGCGCGTGTTGCAGGACGGCCGGTTTCAACGGGTGGGCTCCAACAAGGAATTGCATACCAATGCCCGGATTTTGGCGTCCACCAATCGCGATTTGGAAGAGGAGGTCGAAAAAGGGAAATTCCGCGAAGACCTGTACTACCGGCTCAATGTGATGGAGATTTACGTCCCGCCGCTGCGCGACCGGACGGAAGACATCATGCCTCTGGCCAATCTGTTCGTCTCCCAATTCACCAATCACAAGGCCAGGTTTGCAACGGGTGTCACCGGTATTTTGGAAACCTACGGTTGGCCCGGCAACGTGCGGGAACTCCGCAACGCCATCGAAAGAGCCGTACTGCTTTCCCATGGAGAAGTCATATTTCCCGAGCACCTCCCGATGCGCATCCAACAGGCCGTCACCAAGGCCGGAGGACCGGAAACGGTTCCGGCCGGCACCCGACTGGAAGACGTCGAACGCAAAGCCATCCTTCAAGCCCTGCGCGAACAAAATTTCAACCGGACCGAGGCCGCCAAAGCCCTCGGCATGAGCCGTCGCGCCCTTCTCTACAAGCTCCATCATTTGCGGGAACTGGGTTTTCAAGTCGATCCCCTCCCGCCGCAGCCGGCAGCCGACGTTCATCCTGCTTGAGCCCGGCCCCGCGTTTGATACAATCCGAGCCCCTGAGGGCGAGGCTCCCGGCAAGCGGTATCAAGTTGGCCTCGGTCAGGAGTGATTCAGTGGGCCGTTCGGAGGGACGCGCTTCGTCGCGTCCGTGGTGCTTCTGTGATCGAGAGAAACAACATCCATCTTCTTGTTCTGTGGTGTAAGCGGCTCTCGGGAATTTTCTGCGCCTGTTGTATCATCCTCTCCACCCAAGCGAACGCCCAATCCATCGACCGCCGCGCCCTCGTCACGCGCCACAAGGTCGTCCTCCGCCAGTTCGACATCGAGAATCCCCTGACCGTCGGCAACGGCGAGTTCGCCTTTACGGCCGACGCGACCGGCCTGCAAACCTTCCCGGACGAATTCACCAATACCATCCCGCTCGGCACGTTGTCGAACTGGGGCTGGCATACATTCCCCAATCCGGAAAACTGGAGCATCGAGAAATTCCCATTCAGGCAATTCGATGCGTTCGGCCGCAAGGTCGGCTACGCCGACGTGCCGGGGAACCGACAGACACCGGAAATCAAATGGCTGCGAGCCAACCCTCACCGGCTTCACCTCGGCCAGATCGGGTTCGTGCTCAAGAAAGCCGATGGCAGCGCCGCCCAGACCAACGATCTCACCGATATCGAACAAACTCTCGACCTGTGGAACGGCGAACTCGTCAGCCGATTCAAATTGGACGGTCAGCCGGTCGAAGTGCATACGGTTTGTCATCCTGAGCGCGACCTGCTCGCAGTCCGTGTCGTGTCGCCCCTGCTGAAGACGGGACGCGTCGGCATCCAGATTCGTTTCCCGTACGGCACCGGCGACACGAGGACCGCCGATTGGACCAGACCCGATGCGCACGACACAGTTTTCGAACAGGACAAGATCAACACGGGGCAGTTCACTCGCAAACTGGACAACGATTCGTATCTCGTCAACGCAAAGTGGTCGGCGGACGCGAAGCTTGCCCGGACGGCCAAACAGTCGTTTCTGCTGACCTCCGCCAAAAACGCCGACGCGCTGGAGTTCGTGTGCGGGTTCGCGCCGAAACCGGTCCCGGACGTTGTGCCGGATTTCGAGAAAACCCGCGCTGCGGCGCGGGAACATTGGAACCGGTTCTGGAGCACGGGCGGCGCGATCGATTTGTCCGGCAGCAAAGACCCGCGCTGGCGTGAACTGGAACGGCGCATCGTGCTGTCGCAATACCTCACCGCCATCCAGTGCTCGGGCAGTTTCCCACCGGCCGAGACGGGCCTGACCTACAACACGTGGGAAGGAAAGTTTCACCTGGAAATGCACTGGTGGCACGCGGCGCACTTTGCGCTGTGGAATCGCCTGCCGCTTCTGGAAAAGAGCCTGGGCTATTACCAGGCCATTCTTCCGCGCGCTGAGGGGACGGCGAGACGGCAGGGATACACCGGCGCGCGTTGGCCGAAGATGACCAGCCCCAGCGGCGCCGAATCACCATCCTCCGTCGGGCCGTTCCTGATCTGGCAACAGCCGCATCCGATCTTCTACGCCGAGTTGTGCTACCGCACCCATGGCGACCGCGCCACGCTGGAGAAATTCAAGGACGTTGTTTCCGAGACGGCCGAATTCATGTCGTCGTACGCCACGTGGGATGAGAAGACAAAGCGGTACGTACTCGGGCCGGTGTTGCAGTGCGCCCAGGAGATTTTTCCCAAAGACCATACCCTGGATCCCACCTTCGAGTTGACGTATTGGCGGTGGGGACTGGAAACAGCCCAGCAATGGCGCGAGCGTCTCGGTCTGCCGCGCGTCCAGAAGTGGGACGACGTGTTGAAAGGACTCGCCCAATTGCCCCAGGAAGACAACAAATACCTGTTTGCCGAAACTGCGACCGGCACCTACACGGACAAGAAATGGGTCAAAGATCATCCCGCCGTGCTCGGCGCGCTGGGCATGTTGCCGGGAACCGGGATCGACCGGGAGACGATGCGGCGCACGCTGGATTGGATTTGGGACAACTGGGATTGGCCGGACACCTGGGGCTGGGATTATCCGCTGGTCGCCATGTGCGCGGCGCGATTGGGCGAACCGGAACGTGCTGTGGACGCGTTGCTGCTTGATACGCCCAAGAACCATTACCGGCTCAATGGCCACAACCACCAGCGTCCCGGTCTGACGATTTACCTGCCCGGCAACGGCGGCCTGCTCTACGCCACCGCGATGATGGCAGCGGGTTGGGATAATGCACCAAAGAGAAACGCCCCAGGCTTCCCCGATAACGGCCAGTGGGTGGTGCGCTGGGAAGGACTGAAGCCGGCGCCGTGAACGGAGGAGCGGAGGGAATGCGCATCTTGATACCACCACCAACCGCGCTTGGTGGTAGGGCGCGACCGCCGGGCGCGCCGCGTTCTTCTGGCGGTTCGGACGGCCCGGCGGTCCGTCCCTACCCACGACTCCTCAATCACGGCGGTAGTGTCAAGATGCGCACGCGGAGGGATGGATCTGAACATTGGCCTTGACACAATCCACGGACGGCTGGTTGATTGGGCTCTTCCTGTGAGGAAGCGATGACCATGCGATACCTATCAAGATTCCTGGCAGGATTGACCATCCTATTCTTGTTGGCTGCGGAAACGCGCGGCGCGGAATCGACCAATCCGCCGCCAGTCAAACCTGCCGTGTCCGGTGCCGCAACGGGCGGCGTGCTTTCGGCGGACATCACACCGTCCGCCGTCACGGCCGTCATGGAGAAGGCTGCCGACTGGCAGTTGGCGAATCCCTCCCCGCATTCGGCGACCGACTGGACACAGGGCGCCTGGTACACCGGGATGATGGCGTTGGCCGGCATTGCGGACAGCACGCGGTTCCACGATGCGATGATGAAGATGGGCGAGACCAACTATTGGAAGCTCGGTCCGCGTCCCTATCACGCCGACGATCACTGCGTGGGCCAGACCTACGCGGAGCTTTATCTCCAACACAAGGACCCGAGTATGATCGCGCCGATGCGCGAACGGTTTGATTGGATCCTCGCCCATCCGAAAGATGACAATCTCGATTTCGACGGCAAAAAGAACCCCGACCGGCTCGAGAAATGGTCGTGGTGCGATTCGCTGTTCATGGCCCCGCCAGCGTGGCTTCGACTGTACGCCGCAACCGGTGAGAAAACCTATCTCGATTTCGCGGTCGAGCACTGGTGGAAGACATCGGATTACCTCTACGACAAGGAAGATCACCTCTATTTCCGCGACAGCAGCTATTTCAACAGACGCGAAACCAACGGGAAGAAGGTTTTCTGGAGCCGTGGCAACGGCTGGGTGATGGGCGGCCTCGTGCGCGTGCTCCAGGTTTTGCCGAAGGACCACCCGGCCCGCGCGCGTTTCGTGCAGCAGTACCGCGAGATGGCAGACAAGATTCTGACCTGTCAGCAACCCGACGGTCTGTGGCGGTCCAGTCTGCTCGACCCGGAAAACTACCCGCTCAAGGAGACGAGCGGTTCTGGCTTTTACTGCTATGCCCTCGCCTGGGGCGTGAACCAGGGATTGCTCGCCCCCGCAAAGTTCGAGCCGGCCGTGCGAAAAGCCTGGCAGGCGCTGGTGGATTGCGTCACACCCGAGGGAAAGTTGACCCACGTCCAACCCATCGGCGCCGACCCGAAAAAGTTCGACGAGACCAGCAGCGAGGTCTACGGCGTCGGCGCGTTCCTGCTGGCGGGCAGCGAAGTGTGCCGGTTGGTTAAGAACCCTTGAAGAAACCCCGCTCGGAGGGTCGCATTTCCGCGCGACCGCGTTGTTCTTCCGGGATTTGCAGCCACGACGAAGCGTGGCCATCCACATTCCAGACGGCTGCGGATCTCAGAAAACCTGGAGGGCGAGGCTCCTGCCGAGCCGCTTCATTATGCCTCCCAGCACGGCTCGCCCTCCAAACCGTGGCGAACTTCCCCTTCTTCTCCCCTATTGCCCCGGGCGCGCGGACTTGGTATGCTCACAATGCGAGTTGCGAAGAACCGAAACGAATCAGCAGACGAATCATCACGAAGGCTAATATGGAAATCCGATTTGCACCCGACCTGGCGCGTTACCCGCGGTTGAACACCGCCGAGCTGCGCGCTGGTTACCTGATCGAGAATTTGTTTCAACCGGGCACCGTTCAATGGCTTTACACGGACGTGGACCGGGCTGTCGTCGGCGGGGTTGTGCCGACATCGCAGAAACTCCTGCTGGGCACAGCGAAGGAACTGGCCTCCACCTATTTCGCCGAGCGCCGTGAACTCGGCGTGCTCAATATCGGCGGGAAAGGCTCCATCACGGTCGATGGGAAAGAATTCTCGCTGGAGAAACGCGATTGCCTGTACATCGGACGCGGCAGCCAGAAGATCGAGTTCGCCAGCGCCGATGCCAAATCGCCGGCCTGGTTTTATCTGGTGAGTTATCCCGCGCACACGGCGTATCCGACAAGACTCGTCACCCCGAAGGATGCGGAGCCGGTCCATCTGGGGTCGCAAAAAGACGCGAACCAGCGGACGATTTACAAATACATTCACCTCAACGGCGTCAAGAGCTGCCAGTTGGTGATGGGATTCACCGAGCTGAAGGAAGGCAGCATCTGGAATACGATGCCTCCGCACACGCACACGCGGCGGATGGAAGTGTACCTGTATTTCAACGTCGTGCCCGACGCGGCGGTGTTCCACAACATGGGGCCGGCGGAGGAAACGCGGCATCTGGTAGTGCGCAACGGCGAAGCGGTGTTGTCGCCCCCCTGGTCCATGCACTGCGGCAGCGGGACACGCGCTTATTCGTTCATCTGGGCCATGGGCGGCGAGAACCAGGAATTCACCGACATGGATCAGATCAAGGTGGAACAGTTGAAGTAGAATTGTAGCGGCGCTCTATGAGCGCCGAAGCCGTAGAGGAATCTTAATCCCATCGGCGGTCGCAGACCGCCGCTACAGAAGCATTCGACTAGGCAAAGTGAACACAAATCAAGGAGCGAGATAAGAACATGGCTATTCTGGATCAATTCAAACTGGACGGCAAAGTCGCCATCGTCACGGGCGCAGGACGCGGACTCGGTCAGGGACTGGCCTTCGGTCTCGCCGAAGCCGGTGCCGATATTGCGGCGGTGGACGTGATGGAACAGTCGGAGACCAAAGCCGGAGTGGAGAAGCGCGGACGGCGTTGCGCCACGATCAAGGCGGACCTGTCGAAGAGCAACTGCGTCCCGCACATCATCGATTCCACTCTGAAGGAACTCGGTCATATCGACATTCTCTTCAACAACGCCGGCATCATCCGACGCGCCCCGCTGACGGAGTTTTCCGAGAAAGACTGGGACGACGTCATGAACATCAACCTGCGTACGCTGTTTTTCCTCACCCAGGCCGTGGCCAAGGTCATGATCAAACAGGGCAAAGGCGGCAAGGTCATCAATACCGCCTCGATGCTCTCGTTCCAGGGCGGCATCCGCGTGCCGTCGTACACCGCCTCCAAGAGCGCCGTGATGGGATTGACCCGGCTCATGGGCAACGAACTCGCGCCGCACGGCATCAACGTCAACGCCATCGCCCCCGGCTACATGGCGACCGACAACACCAAAGCGTTGCGCGAAGACGAAAAACGAAGCGCGGAAATCCTGGGCAGGATCCCCGCCGGCCGTTGGGGCACCCCGATGGATCTCCAGGGCGCCGCGGTGTTCCTGGCCTCCTCTGCCTCGGACTACATCCAGGCCTACACCATCGCCGTGGACGGCGGCTGGTTGGCGAGGTAGCGAAGCGGTCAGTTGTCAGTTTTCAGTTATCAGTGTCAGGAACCTGTGACCGGTCGGAGGGACGCGCTTCGTCGCGTCCGATCGGTAAAAAGATTCACGGTTGCTGGGATTGTAGGAGCGATCACGTGAGACGTGGCAAACATTCCTGCCTTCGCAGGCCATAGGTGACTTTCATGGCCGAACTACTTCCCGTATTTCTTCGCGCGCTTTTCACGCACCACAGACGGTGCAGCCGTGGGGGACGGAGAGCGCTGACTCGCATGCAGCACGGTGAACCCAATGATTGCCTTGCCCTCATACCGAACAATCACATCGTCATTGGTCAACTCACTGTCGGTCGCGTGACTCGGCTTTTTGAAATTGATGTAAAGCGCGTCAGCCTCGTGGTCGTAAGATGCCCAGAGATAACCCTCTGGCGACTGCTGCACCGCAGGTACGAGCTTCAAGTACTCTTGGATATTGGCTACGGCCATGATTGCTTTCTCCTGTTCAACGACGCCACGCGGCGGGTGACAAACGCGGTTATCCCTGTCCAACTTATCCAAAGCGCTGTTCAGAGCATACAATGAAGGGTTTCCCGGAATGCATTTTCGTCTTGGTTATTGTAGAACGGCACGCCGATCAGACGGTATTTTGAGTCGCCATCGAATTTCAACACCTTGTCCGCAAACTCCTCCCGGATTTCTTTCAGGAAGTTCTCCTTCCACTTGTCATGCTCTTTGAGGTGTTTACCTTTTGGTTCGATGAACACCTGATACGTCAGAAACTTGCCGGTTTTCTCCCGCAGAAAAAGCACGAAGTCAGGCTCGAAGGCTTGCCCATCCGAAAAGTTGTAGATCTTGAAATGCCCCTCGTTGCGGACAAGGTAAATCGCCTCGTACTTTTCCCTTAACTGAGACATCTGCCTGTCGAGCATCCGCACAAACGCCTCTTCTTCGCTCGTGCCATAGAGCGCGTTGAATACATACCAATCCTTGCCGGCAATCAGCGCTTCAAATTGCGGATTGTCCAATGCGAGCGGATTGCCCTTGGCGAATTTCAAAATCTTGTCATGGAAAACATCGTGCACCCAACTGTGCCGGAAGTCCCGCGAGCCGCGATACTCGGTGATTTGCTGTCTCGCTTCGGCTTCGATCTGATAAAGCAAGCCAACCACGGCACGAAGTTTCTCAGCTTTGTTTTCGTCCAGCAGGTAAACATTCCCTTGAAACGTGATCGCAAGTCCGGCAAGGAACGCTTCCGACGTGATGAATTCTCGCATCGAAGTCAGGTACGGAAAATACCGGTGGAGCGATGCGAACGCAAAGAACGGATTCCGCGCCAACGCCGACTCAACGATATTGCGCTCGATGTCAGTGACTTTTACATCCCTTCGGTTTCCTTCGGTCACGACAGCCGTCTGCTTACCATCCGCGAGAATCGCGCTCGCGCCGCCGTGGCCGGTGGCAATAGAGTGAACGCAGTTGCGTTTCTTGACGCCCATATCCGCAAGCGATTTGACTTCCTGATAATCATTTTCCACACGGTCGTTGGTGTAGATCACGCCAGACTTGTAGAACGGCGTCTTCTTGAACGAGTCTTTGAGCGTCAGCGGCTTCGGGACAGTTTCCTCGTCCATGATGCCCTGCGCGACCAATGCGGCGCGGATTTCGTAGATGTAGCGAAAGTCATTGATGCTGTGGTAGTGCAGCTCTTCCAGCACGCGCAATTCGTGCCCAATGTCGCCATCAAATTTGCGGCGGAAGCGGTCATTGCTTCCCGGCAAGACGAACGGGAAATATCGTGCACCGCGCCCAATCAACTGCGCTTCCGAGATCGTTGTCTTGCCAATTGCCTGCCGGCCGGTATCGCGAGCTTCGTAACAACGCACGATGTCAAACAGGTTGAGTACGTCCCAACCCTCGTTGAGTTTCTGGACGGCAAAAATCGCCCGGATGCAATTGTTACGGTCTTCGAGCGAATTCAACAGAAGCTGGTATTGCTCCTTCTCGCCTTCCTCGTTGACGGACATGCAGAAATCTTCGTGAAATTCCCGCTTGAGCCGTTCCACGAGTTGACCATCGGTGATGTGATTCTCGGCAAAGAACTGGAAGGCGCGCTGAATTGTGGGAATATCCGACTTGCGGACTTGGGCAATCTGCTTCGCCGTGAGGCCGGTAATCAGCTTGTGGAAGTTCGCTTTGTTCTCGTGCGACTGTGCGATGGTTCGTTGCGCCTTTAATAGCACCACCGGCTTCAAGTTGATTCGGTGCTTCGCCGCCACTTCCTGCTTGTACTGGCTGAGAATCAACGCCTGAAGTATGCGCTCCTCCAATGCAAAGTCGGATTGCACGATCATGACATCTTTGGAGAACCGGTCGTTCCGGTACTGTTGCAGGTCGTACCGGATGATGACCTTGTTCCGGTACTTGCTCACCATGCCGGGGTCTTCGTAATCGTGCGTGGCCGTGAATTCCAACAGCAGGTTATCCTCGTTCTGCTTGAAGATGCGCTCGACGGTATTTTCCCAATTCTCGAAAAACTCCTGGTCACTTGTCGTCTGGACGTTCAAGTGATGCGCTTCGTCGGCAATCAGAACCACCTTTTGTTTGCGGAAATCCTCGAACGTGATGGCGTTCTCTTTTTCCGTCGTCAGGTCAATGTGCAGCTTCTGAATCGTGGTAAAGCAGATGCTGATGTCGCTCGGATTGACGCCCTCAAAATTCTCGACCGGCGAAACCCGCACGTGCCGGTCGCCAATGACAATGTCCGGTATGAACAGAAACTTCGACGATCGCGGATTCAGGAAGTTGTCTTTCGTCTTCTGGATGATGTTCGTGGAATTGACGAAGAACAGGAAATTACGGTAGCCCTGCTCATACAGGTGCAGGATCAGCCCCGCCATGATAAGCGTCTTGCCGCTGCCCGTCGCCATGTTGAACATGAAATACAGCGGGTGCGTCTTGCCGGGGAAATCGTTCTTGTGGCAGTGGAAGAAGCGCGCGAACGCCTCGATCTGGTAGGGCCGCAACTCATACTTGGGGTTCAGGTTCCGCGACACGGCTTGCGGGATTTCCCTTTTCAGAAATCCCATCCCGGAAACGGCGTTCAGTTGCTCGTAAAGAAACTGCTCAGGCATTGTATGCCTCGCCGTAGAATGCTTTGTTCAACGCCTTATCTTCGGGGCTGACCTTGAATTGCTTATCGTCGATCTCGGACAGGTTCACGTATAGCTGGTTCTTGTCGAGCAACTCGACCAGCAGCCGTTTTTGCTTTTTCAAGCCATCCTCCGCCTCACCGACAGCCACAAATTCTTGAACGGCTTCTTCGGGCATTTTCCCGGGCTTCACATACCAGTTCAAAAACGACCCCTCCGCAATTTCCTCCCAGATTCTGACCAACTCCTTGCTGGTCTTGGCCGCTTGGATTCGCTCCATGAAGGCTTCGTTGTATTTCAGTAGCTCGCAGAAGATGAACTCGCCGTGCTTCTCGGCCTTGAGCACCGCTCTAACACGTGCCGCTGTCACCGTCTCGACGTAGTCCATCTGCTCACAAATGATGAACTTCCGGTCGCCACCGTCTTTGTTCAGCTCAATCACTGCGTGCGCCGTTGTTCCGCTGCCACCGAAGAAGTCCAAGATAATGGCCTGTTTGTCGTTCGCCGCCGCGGCGTGCAAACAGTCGTAAACATTCCAAAGAGATTTTGGAAAATCGAATGGACAATCGGGCACGAGCGAGTTGACGAGTTGCGTCCCGTAGGCATTTGCGTCGTACCGACTGTCCTCCCATACTGTCTTGTACGTGCCAAAATCTTTTCCGATTTCAATGTCGTATCCGCCCTCGATTTCTTTCGCGCGGAGTAGGTGCTTTATTTCTTCGACGCTCTGCCTGGCATATCTCCATTTTCGTTCCACGCCATTCCGGTCGATTGGATACACGAGCGATTTCTTGCCAGACTTGACGGTTTGTGTTGCGGGATGTTTGGCCTCATCGAGAACATCCCCGAAGCCAGCAATCTCACCGTCCTCGACTACGACTGGATAGAAGCAGTTGCGAGCATCTTCCCGCCTTGACTCACCGCCCCAGTTTCTGAGTGGCGACCAATCAATCTCCTCATCTTTAATCTTCCGGTCACCGATGGATTTCTTTCCTGCAGGAATCACGAAGAAGGCATACTCGTGTGTATAGGAGAAGTTTGTCCCTTGGACTCCGCGCGGATTGTGCACAATGGTTATGCAATGAGTCTCGTGATCCTTGAACAATTCCTTTAGCAGAACGCCAAGATAAACCTGCTCGTTCTCATCAATCGCCACAACCAGAACGCCATCCTCGGTTAGTAGTTCCTTCGCTACCTCCAGCCGGTTTTTCATGAACGTCAGCCATGCGGAGTGATTGAAAGTGTTGTTGTAGATGAAGGTATTGGCGTTGCTGTCAGGGTTATACGGCGGGTCGATGTAGATCACTTTGACCATACGCCGGTATTGAGTTTTCAGGACATGAAGTGCGAGCAGGTTGTTACCCTTGATAATCAGGTTCTCGCGAATGACCCCGTTCTCGTCGCGCTTGAACTCCTTGGCCGGCAGCTTGCCTTTTGCCGTGCAGCGCACGAAACTGGTCAGCACCTTCGGCGCGAGCAGCCGGTTGATTTCATCTTCGGCCAGCGTTTCGTTGAAAAAGATTTCATGACGCTTTTCCTCTTCCTTCGTCTGACCGCCTTCTAGCACGCAGTCTTTGTAAGGCCACGCCAACGCCACTTCGCCACGCTCACGCAAATACTTGTCGCCAACCGTCAGGCCGATGCGGTTGCGAAACCGTGTGTACGAGTTATCCAGGAAATTCTTTTGCGAGATGTATTCGATGAACGTGTTGAGGTTGAACACCCAATGCCCGGCGATTTCGTCAAAGAACTTGGCTTTGATTTCCTTGTCGGAAAGCAACAGCTTGACGAGATCGTGGTCAATCTTCCATGCTCGGTCTTGGACGGCGGCGATGAGTAACTCGCCATCGTCGTCCACGAAGCGCGAATCTTTCTTGAGCAGGCCGGTAAGTGTGGAATTAAAGGACATGGGCTTCCTCGCTCGCGCGTGCGAATCAGCCCTGTCTGCGGGGATGGCTTTCTTGAAGGGATGCTTGTGCCTGTAAAACGAAGGGGCGTGACCTACTCACGCTCCTCCACAGGCACGGACATGCCCTTCAAGGAACGCTTTCAGACACGCCCTTGCGGGGCGTGCCTTCGAGCGCCGTCCTTGAAGTCGAAATTGTCCGTTTCGTGGAGAACAGCAGCCGAAGCTACGCGAATTAAAATAAGGGTTTATTTGGTTCTCAGTTCAACGTTCACAGTTCTGAACCGCGTGGTTCTCCTTCGTGGCGGGAGTGTAGCGAATGGCGTGACGGGGAGCAAGGCGGGAAAAGACAGAGACCCTTCGACAAGCTCAGGGTGACAACGAAAAGAACGGCGGAATGGGGAGACCGGCGGTCGGTGGGCGTGCGCGGAATGACAACGGAATCTGCGAGATCAAATCTCCAGACTAAGGGTTTGCGGCGGGAACAGATTCCGCCGACGGGGCTGCCTTTGCTCGTTCTTTGTACTTCTGCACCAGCCCGGCCATTTGCTTAGTGACTTCGGCGTACTTGGGGTCGTGGGCCAGGTTCTTCAACTGGTGGGGATCGTTCTCCATGTCGAGCAGCATCGGCCCGCCCAAAACATACTCGGCATAGCGCCAGCGCTCGACCCGCACCCCGATGCCGGTCAGCGTCCGCCCGTCCTCGCTCCAGACGGTGTGGGCCGGATGGTTCCATTCCGCCTTCGGATTGTCGAGCAGAGGCACCATGCTGCGTCCCTCCTGCCCGTCGGCGACGGGCAGGCCGCACAACTCGACCAGCGTCGGGTAGAAATTCAGAGCCTCGACGGGGCGCGTGCACTTCTGTCCGTTGCCTTTGGCGCGGGGCGCCGCAATGAAGAACGGGATCCGCGCGCCTTCCTCCCAGAGCGAGCCGGCTTTCGACCACTTGCCTTTCTCGCCCAACTGATAACCATGGTCGGCGCTGAAAACGATGATCGTCTTTTCGCGCAGGCCCAGGCGATCCAGCTCCGCGATCACACGGCCCATGTTCCAGTCGGCCCAGGCAATCGACGCCAAATAGGCCTGGGTCATTTTTTTGGCGTCCTCGGGCGACGCGTCCCGGCCGATGAACAGATCGGCATTGCGCGGCCGCAGACTGCCTTCTGGGAAACCTTCTGGAAGGGTGCGATGCGGCGCAAAATCCACCGGCAACTGGATCTTTTCCAACGGAACCATATCATAGAACCGCTGCGGGGCGGTCGGTGGACTATGGGGTTTGACAAAACCGCAGCCCAGGAAGAACGGCTGATCCTTGTAACGTTGCAGATAGTCAATGGCGCGGTCGGCGGTCGAGTAGTCGCCATGTCCCTCGCCGTCGCCTTCCAACACGATGGCCCGGTCGGAATACTGGGCATTGGTCATCCCGGCATTGCGCGCGGCCTGCTGGTTTCGCCGCGCCAGTTCGGACAACTCGACCGCGCCCGGCCGCCGAGCGGGCACATTCGCGGCTGCGTCGGAATTGTCTGCTCCTGCGAGAGTCCGCCGTTCGCCTCCCTCGCTCCAGGCTTCGGTGTCGTCGATGCCGCCGTGGAAAATCTTCCCCGTCCGCAAGGTCGCATACCCATGCTGCTTGAACCACTTGGGCATGCTGATGAATTCCGGATGCAGATCGCCAAACCAGGTGCGGTTGCCGTAAACGCCCGTGGTGATGACGTGCCGTCCCGTCAGCATCGAGGTGCGCGCAGGACAGCACAACGGGTATTGGCAGTAACCCCTCTCGAACATCACCCCGGCTTTGGCGAGCCCGTCAATGGTCGGGGTGTGGGCAATGGCGTTCCCATAGCAGCCCAGTTCCGGCCGCATGTCGTCGGACATGAGAAACAGCACGTTGAATTTAGGGGCTGCCGCACCGGTTTGAGGAGCGACGAACGCCGCTGCTTCGGCGGCACGCCACCCGGTCAGACGGGAGAACGCTGCGGCCGCGCCAAGCCCGACCGCGCCCTTGAGAAAACCGCGTCGCGACGTGTTGTGTGTCGACATAACAGGGTATCCATTCACCGTTCGGATGTCTGCGCGCCGGTCATCTCCGCCAACAGGTTGAAGAAGCCGCGTTTGCGGTTGCTGCTGATCCCCCAGTTGACCGGCGGGCTTTGAAAGCCTTCGTCAGGGCCCTCGTCTTTCATCCGGTAATCGAAGTAACCCCAGGAGGCGTGTTCGCTGACGGCGGCAATGAAATTATTTTCCGGTTTGTCGAAATTGAAATGGTCGTCCTCGTTGAAGACAATCGGCTTGGGCGCGTAACCGGGCACCGCCCGCGTCTGGCGCACCAGCGCGGCAATTCTCGTCGAGTTGGACACGCCGTTGCCGTGTACCAACAGAAAATCCGCCGTTCGCACCACGTTTTCCTTCGGCACCGTCCCGCCGCCGTACGACGTGCTCACCAATAACCGGTGTCCGTCGCGGCTCCTGCCTTTCACCCGCTCGATGAGTTCGTGGACACGCGCCGGCTGCAGAATGGTGTGATCGTAGCGAACGTTGCACTCGTTGTCGATTTCCACCATCACGTTGCGCCAGCGTTTGCCGAGCAGCCATTGCGTGGCGTTGTCCGTGGCTTGCACCACGGCCGTTTCGTTTGTGAGCCGTTCGTCCTGGCCAAAGTAGAAATAGCCAAGGATCACCACCATGCCGAGATCGTCGGCCTTGTCGATGATGCGTTCCAGCCGACCGAGGTAATCCGGCCGCAACGAACCATCGGCCTCGATGGCGGAGTTGTGCCACGGCTGATCTTTCGCGTACCCAATCGGCGCCCCGCCCTGCAGGTTGATCGTGAACGCGAGCAGACCGTGCCGTCGCCATTCCGGCATGGCGGCAATAAACTCGCGCGTGTTGCGGTCAGCGTCCCATTTGCCCGTGTCCGGATAGACCCAGCGCCTGGCTGTCTCCGGATTGCGATCGTCGAAAATACCCTGCACCAGCCGGGCATTCATCAGTAGCCCCTCGATCTTGTGTCCGCGCCAGGTCCGGCCCGGATACGTCGGTTTGCCGTTGATCTTGAAATTCTCGCCGACAATGGAAACGATCGTCTTCCGCACCGGTTGCGATTCCGCCGGCAGCGCTGATGGCAGGCGAAGCAGACCGAACGACAACACTATCAGCACCCCGCCTATTCGCCGTGTGTTCATGGAAGCAATAAGCCAACTCTAACCGGCGCATGCCCAGGCTGCAAAGGAAAATGGCGATCTTAACAGGGGCCGTTGCAGGCCGACTCTGCGAGCCTGCTCGCGGCTACAATTCGGTGGCAGCAACAAAATTCGCTCGTTGATCGCCTATCGACTCCACGAGCGTGATCAACGCATTCGAAGCACGTCCACTGCGTCGGCGACCCACCCGCTTGCTTCGCGGTGCCACAAAGTAATCTCCACATCGCGCGACGCGGAGTTCGTTCCGGCCGACGGATAGGCCAACAATTCGAGGGGCGCAACGTCATGATCGGGGCCGAGATTGAAGTCCGGGTAGCCATCGCCGTCGGCATCAACAGCCAGCACATCGCCGCTGCCGTCGAATTTGCCGTCGCCAGTGGCGTCGATGGCCAGGAGTTGGCCGGTCGACGCGTCCGCGATCTCAATGCGACAGGGCTGGCTCGATGTCATGCGGAGATTCTGAAGAGTGGAGGTTTGCCCCCGGTAATAGAGTTCGTGGTAGAAAGTCACCGAATAGAACGGGTTATCTTCCGACAGGCTCGCGTTCACGACAGCGACCTCGCGCGCCGTGGTGCTGGCGCCAAACTCCCATCGGGCTTCGAGATTGGTGCTCCCCAGCCAGGCCACGGTGACCAGGCTGGTGGTTTCGAGACTCGCGGGCGCAGCTTCGAGGAAAAGCGCGGTGGCCGTGCCGGGCGCAATCGAAAGAGACTTCGTCATGTCGGTTGCATTGGTTTGCGGCCGGAGCACAATCTTCCAGCCCTGATCGGTCGGCGCCCAATCGCCCACCAATCCGGTCGATGACAGTCGGACGGTGCCGGTCGCCTCCAGCGTGGAAGGGTTCACCAGTGCAAAACGCGCGTGCGCCAGTTCGCCGGTGGCGACTCGCGTCGTGGTGATCACTGGCTGCAGATCAACCATCGGCAACGACTGCGTGGCGACGGAAGCCGCTGCGAAGGTTGCGTCCAGTTGATAAGCGGCCCAGGAGCGCAACTGATAAGGGGTCAAACGGGAATCCTGTGTGAAGGTTTTTGTTTCCTGATAGGCAGCCAGCAGGCTGTCTTTGGTGCCGGCCGCTTTCAGGTAATCGAGCCGGGCGAGCCGGAGCCTAAGCTGGGTGGGTTGCGGCAGGTCCGGATGAGCCGCCACGAACGAATCAATCCTTGCCCAAATCTGTTTCAGGGCCGCCTGATTGCCCATGCGCAATTCCAGAGCGGCCATTCCCAGCAGCATGTGGAGCGAACGATGATGAAGCTTCAGGGTTTCGCACATCTGGTAGGCGTCCTGCCAGGTCTGGACGGCCTCGGCATACCGGCCCTGGCGACCCAGACACTGGGCGTGGATTTCGTAGAGGTCGGGCTCTAATCGTTTCCACCCCATGGCCCGGTATAACCCCAGGGATTCTTTGGCGTCCGTATTGGCGCCTGGAACATCGCCCATGTCCAGCCGCAGTTGGGCGCGCTGTTTGAGGGCGAGCGGAAGCATGCGCTGGGAGTTGTTCTGGCGTCCGCCTTCGATAAGTTGGTTCAAGAGTTCAAGCGACGCCCCGGCCTGGCCGTCCGCCGCCAATAGCTCGCACTTGGCCAGGTTGGTCTGGAACCACCATTCAAACGGCTTGCGGCTCTGGAGCTTCACGGCCGCATTCATCAAATCCCAGGCCCGCTGGCTCGCTCCATCCCTTCTCACCAGCGTGTAGACATACCGAGAGGCGCCGACCGGTGATCCGACAAAATCCGGGTCGGACGTAACCAGGGCGCGCTCCCGCTCCCGATATCGGACGGCGTCATCCATTTGTTCGCGCAACAGGGCTACTTCCGACAACCAGTCCAAGGCCGATTGTTGGTTCCCGATCGCCACCCCTTGGCCGTAATCGCTTGTTCTGATCGGCAGCCTCGCCCCGTCGAGTCGTCCGAGTCGCGTCGTTTCCTCCACGACTTCCTTCATCGAAGCATCGGACTCGTCGAGGCGCGCGAGTCGCCGGAGCATGGTCGCCCGGTCCACCTTCAGATACCAATATTCCCCCCACCACGATGGATCCTTCTCGAAATCCGGTTGCCGACCCAACCCGTCTTGAAATCGTTTGAGCACCTCGTCACGCTGTTCGAGGGTGGAATAGAGCAGCCCCATTCTGCCTTGTTGATCGTACACTTCGCCGAGATGGCTCAACGCCTGGAGATGCAATTGGGCCAGCCACGCATCGTTGGTTCCGGTCTCCCTGGCTTTCACCTTCTCCAGCGCATTCAGGTAATGTTCGGTAGCCGCTTCGGCGTGGTTCCATTGTTCCTGAATCTCGCCCTGGAACCACTCGGCAAAGTAGGGATAGAAGAGCAACGGACTGGACGGTGGATTGGTGGCAACGATTTGGAAACACCGATATGCCTCCTCCAAGTTGCCCGTCCGAAACAACTGAAGCCCGCGATTGTAAACCTCGGATCCACTTTCCGTTGCCACTGGCGGCGTATTGGTGGTCGTCTCAGCGCGGAGAAAGTCTAGAGGGCAGGCCAAACTGAGAAAACACACGAACGCGAGCGACAGTACATGCTTCCTTCCCCTGGCTTGCAGGGTCGGCTTCATACTTGCGTTGTATAGGCTCGAATCTCCCTGGACTCAAGGCAAATACCGGGCCGGAGACGGGAGGATTTCCGCTCGAGAGTCATGCCCGCGGACAAACCCTGCGATTATGCTTTCGCCCTCAAGATCACCGGGCTGAGGCTGGAGTCGTACGACATGAGTCATTTGGAGGGCGAGCCTCCCGGCGAGCCGAAGTTGGGAACGCAACGAAGCGGCTCGGCAGGAGCCTCGCCCTCCATTAACCTACCAAGCGAGGATGTCTGTCGCGATGAATCGGAAACTCGATAACGGAGAATTGAATATGTCTGGTCAGAGTTCGATCGGAGACTCGTGCTTCCGCACGACCTTGTCGTTTCTATTCTTGTTGTGCGAAGGTCTCCTGTCGTAATAGCCGGGCCGACCGCGGCGACGCCGATCCGCTGAAAGCCGGTTGTGTCACCGGCGAGAGCAACCGACCGTTCTTCTTTTCCACCAAACTGGCTCCGGGCACCTACTGCGTGACGGTCACCCTCGGCGATGTCAAAAAGGAATCGACCACTACCGCCAAATCGGAGACGAGACGGCTGATGGCTGACAGCTTGCGGTTCCTGACACCGGAATTGCTTTTTTGTCGGTCGCATGGGATGCTTCGCCCTCATCGCGAGGATCCATCGATATGAAGAATTCACACCGCGTTCTCCCTTCCCTAGCCGCCATCGCCACCATCGTTTTGTTGGGTTGCCTTTCGGCTGATCCGTCAGCATTCGCCTCGGAGCCACCGACGACATTCAAATTCTCTTTCGGTCCCGGCAAGCCTGTCGCCGGGTACACGCAGGTCACGACCAACATGATCTACTCCAGGGAACTCGGGTTCGGGTTTGAACCCGGCGGCGACCTGAAGGCAACCGATGGCAATATCAGCAGCGACAAACCGTTCTTTTTTTCCGTGGCGGTGCCGGAAGGCAATTATAAGGTGACCGTGAAGTTCGGCGATGCCAAAGCGGCCACGGAAAACACCGTGAACGCCGAGTTACGGCGATTGATGGTCGAACAGGTCCATACCGAGCCGGGGAAATCTGAAACCCGGTCGTTCATCGTGAACGTCCGCACGCCGAAGATCGCCGCTGCGGGCGACATCAACGCGGGCGAAGTGCGCTTGAAAGTGCCACGCGAGACGGTGCAGGAAGCCTGGGCGTGGGATGACAGGCTTTCGCTGGAATTCAACGGCGCGCACCCGGCCGTGGCGACGTTGGAAATCGCAAAGATCGATGTTCCCACCGTCTATCTTCTCGGCGATTCGACCGTCTGCGATCAACCCCGCGAGCCGTTCAACAGTTGGGGGCAGATGCTCACGCGGTTTCTCAAGCCGGATGTCGCGGTGTGCAATGGCGCCGAGTCGGGGGATTCGATCGCGCCCGCGCTGAGCGCGCGCCGGTTCGACAAATTCTGGAGCCAGATGAAGAGTGGCGATTACCTCTTCATTCAATACGGCCATAACGACATGAAGAGCACGGTGACCAATGCCCTGGCAACCTATACGAGTAATCTGCGGCGGGCGGTCGAGGAGACCCGCAAGCATGGCGGCACGCCCGTGCTGGTGACGTCGGTGAGTCGGCGCACATTCAACAACGAGGGAAAGATTACAGACTCCTTCAAGGGTTATACCCAGGCCGTTCGCGAGGTCGCCAAGGAACTGGATGTGCCCCTGATCGATCTCCAGAGCATGGCCGCCGCGTTCTACGAGGCGCTGGGGCCGGAGAGATCCCACCAGGCGTTCGCCACTCCCACCGAAGGCACGCATCACAACGACTACGGCAGTTACGAAGTCGCCAAGTGCGTTGTCATGGGAATCAAACAGAACAAGCTCGGCCTGGCCAAACACATTGTGGACGATTTCAAAGACTTCGACCCCGCCTATCCGGATCCGGTGGAAGCATTCAAGCTCCCGAAAAGCCCGCAAGTGGCCAACGTAACCCCGCTGGGCAGTTGAGGACGCCATCTCAGAAAGCTCCGCCGATCCTATGACGACCACCGCCAAAGCCTATTCCCTATTGTTTCTAACAATAACAGTTGTCACCCTGCCACTGGCTCGCGCGGCGACAATCGAACCGGGACACATGAACCTTGCCGGTGAATGGCGGTTTGCGCTCGACCGAAGCGCCGAACAACGCGAGTCCGGCGCCGCCATGCCAACGCTCATTCCCGGCGACGGTGTCACGCAGGAGTGGTTCAAGCGCATTTTAACAGACAGGATCCAGCTTCCGGGTATTCTCCAAGCCCAGGGCTATGGCAACGACATCAGCACCAACACCCCGTGGGTGCTCGCTCTCGGCGACGCCTGGTGGAAACTCCAGCCGGCGGCCTTGCGCAACTATTTCTCGCAGCCCGGCCATGTCGAGGTGCCGTTCCTGTCCCAGCCGGCGAAGCATTACCTCGGCGTCGCCTGGTACCAGCGCGACATCAACATTTCTGCCCGGTGGCAGGGCCGCCATTTCACGCTGTTCCTGGAGCGCCCGCATTGGCAGACGACAGTCTGGGTGGACGACAAAGCCTATCCCGCCAACGACAGCCTCGTCGCCCCGCACATCACCGACCTCGGCGTGCTGGCCCCGGGCAAACACCGCCTGAGCATCCGCATCGACAATCGCACCCAGTTGCCGGCGGTGGGTCATATGGTCGATAGCCACAGTGTCTCCGACGCGCTCGGCGCGACCTGGAACGGCATCGCCGGTCGCATTGAATTGATCGCAACCACGCCGGTGTGGATTGAGGACGCGCAGGTATTTCCCAACGTCGCCAGGAAATCCGCGCTCATCAGAGTGAAGATCGGCAACGCCACCGGCAAGCCAGGCTCCGGTAAAGTCTCGGCCGGGACCACCTCCGTCGTCGCCAAATGGGATTCCGGCGGTGGCCAGGCCGAGTTTGAGGTTCGCCTCGGCAACGACTCCCAAGTGTGGGACGAATTCCATCCGAGACTCCAAAATCTCACCGTCACGCTCAAGGGAGGTGGGGCTGACGACTCGAAGTCTCTGAAGTTCGGCCTCCGCGAAGTCACTGCCAATGACAAAGATCTGCTCCTCAATGGCCGCCTCATCAACCTGCGCACCACGCATTCGGGCGGCGATTTCCCCCTCACCGGTACTCCGGCGACCGACGTCGCCTCGTGGAAGAAGATTATCCAGGTCTGCCAGGATTACGGATTGAACGGCATTCGCTTTCACTCGTGGTGTCCGCCCGAGGCCGCGTTCGCTGCCGCTGACGAGATGGGATTTTATCTCGCACCCGAGTGCGGCATGTGGAACGACTTCGGCAGTCCGGTCATGCAACAGAGACTGTACGACGAAACCGCGCGACTCCTGCAGGCCTATGGCAACCATCCGTCGTTCCTCCTGCTCTCTCCGAGCAATGAGCCGCGCAATTACGCGCGGTTCACGCCTCAGTGGGCCGCCGCCCAGTATGAGAAAGACAAACGTCGCCTCTATGCCGCCGGCACCGGCTGGTCCGAGCCGTTGCAGGTCAATCCAAACGCGCAATACGCCGCCCTGGTGGCGGCTCCCGGCCGCCGCGGCCTCCAGTTGCGCAACGCCTCGGGCTGGTTCGGCCGCGATTATCGCGGCGCGCTCCAGAGGGTTCACATTCCTGTCCTCGCCCACGAGGTGGGCCAGTGGTGCGCGTATCCCGATTTCGATGTGATCAAGGAATTTACCGGGTACCTGCGTCCGAGCAACTACGACATTTTCAAGTACATCGCCGAGCAGCAGGGCGTGCTCGATCAAAACCACGCGTTTGCCAAAGCTTCGGGCCGGTTTCAGGTCGCCTGTTACAAGGAGGAAATCGAGGCCAACCTCCGCACGCCGGGCCTGGCCGGGTTTCAATTGCTCGACCTGCACGATTATCTCGGCCAGGGCACCGCCCTCATCGGTCTCGTGGACGCGTTCTGGAAGCCGAAGAGCTACGTGACGGCCGCCGAGTTCCGCCGGTTTGACGGTCCGACCGTTCCCCTGGCCCGACTGGCCAGCCGCACGTTCACCAGCGATCAGACACTCGAGTCGACCGTTGAACTCTATCACTTTGGCGAAAAACCCCTCCTGCGCGCCACACCGTGGTGGAAAATCGTGGATGCCTCCGGCAGGGCGGTCGTTGGCGGCAAGTGGGACACCCGCGACATCCCCATCGGAAAGAACATTCCGCTCGGCAACCTTTCGGCCGGCCTCTCCAGGCTTGCTGCGCCCGCTGCTTACAAGCTGGTGGTCGGATTGAGCGGCACCTCCGTCGAGAATGACTGGAATTTCTGGGTCTATCCCGCGCAAGTGACAACGGCCACGCCTGCCGATGTGTTGGTAACCAATGACTGGAATACAGCCGAGACGCGCCTCGCCGCCGGTGGCAAAGTTTTGTTCCTGCCGGGCGCGGCGGATCTCGACCCTGCCAGGAGCCCGGCCATGAAGAATGTCCCGGTGTTCTGGAACATCCAGATGACCGTCCGACCCCCCCGAAATGCACAGCCCCGATTCGACGCGATGCTCGGTTTGCTGTGTGACACCAACCACCCGGCGCTGGCGGAGTTTCCCACCGACATGAATTGCGACTGGCAGTGGACCAAGATCGTGAACAACGTGCGCTCGGTCAATCTGGCAAACGCTCCGCGCACGCTCCGACCCATCGTGGCCGCGATTGACGATTGGAATCGCAACTGGCGGTTGGGGGTGATTTTCGAGTGCAACGTCGGCCCGGGCCGGCTCCTGGTTTCGGCCATCAACCTGAATGGCGAAAATGCCGATGCCGGGCTGCTGCAATTGCGCCGCTCCCTGCTGGATTACGTGGCTGACAGCCGATTCAATCCTTCGGCCACGCTCACGCCGGAACAGGCGCGCGGCCTTTGGACCGACCGGGGCGCAGCAGCAAACACCACCGAGCCGGCGCGACGGTTCGACCCGGACCTGAATGACGGGTCAACTCCTGCACCGGCGCCGCAAAGAAGTGGACGTCCGTGAAGTCCACAATGAACAGAACAACCCGGAACTCTCCATGAACAAGACAACATTCCTCGTTCGTTTGCCGTTCGCTGCTATCGCACTCGCTCTCACGGCTGCCATATCGCCACCCAGAGCGATGGGCCAGGCAACCGGAAATATGATCGCCGAAGGCGGGAACGCCACTTCTGGTTACGACATGGCGCCGGAAACCAAAGCGGAGGTCGTTGCCGCCGCGGTGGCTGCGATTCCCGAAAAGATTCCCGCCGGGCCCTTCAAGCCCACCTGGGATTCGATCCAGGCAAATTACAAGGTGCCGCAGTGGTACGTCGACGCCAAGTTCGGCCTGTCGTTTCACTGGGGACTCTATTCCGTGCCCGCGTACCACAACGAATGGTACGAGAAACACATGTACGGCAACCCGGCCATCGCGCGATGGCATGTCGAAACATTCGGGCCCCAGGACAAGTTCGGCTACAAGGATTTCATTCCGATGTTCACCGCGGAGAAATTCGATCCGACAGCCTGGGCGGAGCTGTTCAGGAAATCGGGCGCGAAATGGATCGCTCCCACCGTCCAGCATCACGACAACTTCGCGCTGTGGGACAGCCAGGTGACTCGTTTCAACGCCATGAAAATGGGACCCAAGCGCGATCTGATGGGCGAACTCGCCAGGGCCACTCGCGCCAAGGGACTCAAGTTCGGCGTCTCCAATCACGGGATCGAGAACTTCCAGTTCATCAATCCACCCGCCGATTTGGCTGCCGATCTCAAGGCCAAGAAGGCGGACCTTTACGACCCGAAGTGGGCTGACTTTTACAACGTCGCCGACCGCAGCGACGCGGCCTGCACGAAGTTTCTGGTCAACTGGGCCGAACGCAATGTCGAGCTCATCGACAAACTTCAGCCCGACGTTGTCTGGTTCGACAACGGCGTGGACATCCGCTACCTGGATCCGCTGAAGCTGTGGGTGGCAGCCTACTACTACAATCGCGCCGCGGAATGGGGCAAACAGGTCTCGATTGTCACCAAGAAGGCGGCCTACGCTCCCAGCGGCAACAACACGAATGAAATCGGCTCCATCGTTGATTTCGAGAAGATCGGCAGCCGATCTCCGGCGGGCATCCGCACCGGCGTCTGGGAGGTGCACGAGCCGATCGGCAGCACTTGGTGTTACACCAGCAACATGACCGTCTCGCCGCCGGCCACGGTCATCAGCAAACTCGCCGATACGGTCAGCAGGAACGGCAACCTGTTCCTCAATCTTTCGCCGAAAGCCGATGGGACAATTCCCGAAGCCCAGCAGACGACGTTGCTCGCGGTGGGCGAATGGCTGCAAACCAATGGCGAAGCGATCTATGGCACGCACAATTGGATCCGGTTCGGCGAAGGCGGCGGTCGTGGACAGACCGGGCTGAATATTCGATTCACCATCAAGGGCGACAACCTGTACGCGATCATCCTCGGCAACTGGCCCGGGGAACAGGCGACCGTCACGTCGCTGGCAACAGGCCAGGCGCCCGAAGGCAAGATCACCAGCGTCAGCTTGCTGGGGAATCAGGGGAACCTTGAGTTCACCCAGGATGCCGATGGCTTGAAGGTCAAACTCCCGGCCGCCGCGCCGTGCAAATACGCCTACACGCTCAAGATCGCCGGACTGAAAATGAATCCGCCCACCGCAACAGTGTCGGGCAACCCGATGTAAGGACGCCAATCGCGAACGAGGGGAGCCACTTATGACGGGCAATCGAAATCTCACCTGGCTTAGAGTGCCTAACAGAACTGTAGCCGCAGGCTTCAGCCTGCGCGGGAAAGACGCACTCGTAAAGGGTGCGGCTACAGGGGCACCGGTTTTGTTAGTTGCTCTTACCGCATCTGTCGTCCTAGGCGCATTGCTGGTTTCCGCGCTTCCCGCTGGCGCCCAAAGCGGCCCGCGAGCCACGTCTGAAACCGTTGCCGCTGCCGCTGCAGCCGATCCACAGCTCCCCAAAGGTCCCGTCGAGCCGACCTGGAACTCGATCAGGTCCAGCTACAAGGTTCCCGATTGGTGGCGGGATGCCAAGTTCGGCATCTTCATGCACTGGGGCCTGTACGCCGTCCCCGCTCACGGCAGCGAGTGGTACGCCCTGCACATGTACAACAACGCGGATATCATTCGGTGGCACCGGGAACACTTCGGCCCGCAGGAAAAATTCGGCTACAAGGATTTCATCCCCATGTTCACCGCCGCCAAGTGGGATCCGGACGCCTGGGCCGATCTGTTCAAGAAATCGGGCGCCAAGTTCGTTGTGCCGACGGCGGAGCATCACGACGGCTTTTCGCTTTGGGACAGCGCTTACAATCAATACAATGCCAAGCAGATGGGCCCCAAACGCGATCTGATCGCTGACCTGGGCAAGGCGGTCCGGGCCAAAGGGTTGAAATTCGGCGTCTCCAATCACAGCATCGAACATTTCACGTTCATTCGCGTCAACGACAGTCTCAAGACCAACGACCTGTACGACCCGCAGTGGGCCGACTTCTATAGCGTGGCCGACCGTGACAAGCCAGAGGCGCTCCAGAAATTCCTCACCTTGTGGGTCGCGAAAAATTTCGAACTGATCGACAAATACCAGCCCGACCTCCTCTGGTTCGACAACGGCGTGAACTCACGAACGTTTGATCCGTTGAAGCTCAAAGTGGCCGCATACTACTACAACCGGGCCAAAGAATGGGGCAAGCAGGTTTCACTCAGCACGAAAGATTCGGCTTATCTGGCCGGCAGCATCCTCGATTTTGAGCGGATGAGCCGCGCTCCGGCCGAGCTGACCGATTACCCCTGGCAGGTGGATGATCCGGTCCTCTACCGATTCGGCTACACGGAAGACCACCCGGGGATCGCCAGACCCGATGGCGTCGTGCGGAACCTGATCAACAACGTCAGCAAGAACGGCGGACTGTTGCTGAACATCTCGCCCCGGGCCGACGGCACCATCCCAGACGATCAGCAGAAACTCCTGCTCGATATTGGGAAGTGGCTTGAGGTCAATGGCGACGCCATCTACGGCACGCGTCCGTGGACGAAGTACGGCGAAGGCTCGCTTCCTCCTCGCGGCACCAACGCGCCTCCCGAAACAGTGGCGGCGGCGCCACGCGCCCACGTGTACCGGTTCACGACAAAACCTGCCCCGAGCGGAGTCTCGGGGGGCGACACGCTCTACGCCATTGCCCTGGGTTGGCCGGGAGATCAAGCCACCATCACTTCGCTCGCAACCGGCTCCGCCGGCGTTGGCAAGATCACGGCGGTTGAACTCCTCGGCCACAAGGGCAAGCTCGAGTTTACGCAGGACGGAACCGGCCTGAAGGTGAAAATGCCGGCCGACAAACCATGCGATTACGCCTACGCGCTCAAGATCACCGGGCTGAAGCTGTAGTAGTATAACATTCCTCATTTGGAGGGCGAGCCTCCCGGCGAGCCGTGGTCGGGAGCGCAACGAAGCGGCTCGCCGGGAGGCTCGCCCTCCAATAACCTGCCAAGCAAGGATGTCTGTCGTGATGAATCAAAAAACTCGAGAACGGAGGATTCAATATGTCAGAGCCTGGCAAGTCCCAGCTTTGTAGCCATGCCGCTCGCGCCGCCGCCGAGCCTCCTCCGCCAGACCCTTGTGTCTACCCGGGGCGGACACGCAGGTCCGCCCCTACGAAAACTTTCCGTTCCTGGCCGAGGAAACGGGGTTCCAACGGATGCTCCGTCATCGAATAGATCGCCCACCTGGGCGATCTACCTTCACACCTTCAACACCTTGATGCCGTAGGGAGCCAGTTTGACGGTGATCCGCTTGTTCCGGTCATTGCGGACATGCGTGTCCTGTTTGCGGGACGTATTGTTGATCACCACCAGTTTCCTGCTCTTCGGATAATACGCGGATTCGGTATGGATGTTGGTACAGGTCCAACGGGCAAAATCCGCTTCACAGCCGGCTGCCCAATGCATGGCCCGATGCAGCAACCTTACGTTTTGCGAAGCGAACTTGTGTCCCGAGAAATAAACCGCTCTTCCCTTGCCAAATCCATGGGTGCTGATCTTCGGGGAACCGCCCTGGTCGGCCAATACCTCGGTATCGCTCCCCAGCGTGTAGATTCCGTCCACGTCCTTGCCGAAATCAATGGCTCCGCGAACGTCTTCCAGGATGAAATGCTTTTCCTGCTTCTTCTGCCAGGCATACCTGGCGAGCCCAATCCGCAGTCCGGTGTCTCGATCGACCCCCAGCACCTGCGCCAATTGGAAGTACTGGCTGCTGTGATTTTCTGCAGAAGGTTCAGCGATGCCAATCAGTCCTCCGCCGTTGGCCACCCATTCTGTGATCCGCTCGACGATTTTGGAATTGCTCCAGTTGAATCCGCCGCTCCAGGCGCTCCCCAACCGGCCACAGTTGATGACCACTTTCACATCCGCGGGAATTCCGCCATTCAGGATGTCATCGAAACTGATGAATTGAACTTCCACGGGAAGACCGGCCAGGGATTCGATCAACTCGTTCAGGTCCAGGCCGGGCGTCATGTGACCGCTACAGATCCAGGCGCGCAAGTTCCCCCACGCGGTCAGCACGGCGACCTTACAGGGTGCGGCATAGGGCCGGTCATTGATGTGGAGTTGCTTGAGCATGCGGAATTCCGCCGAAATGGCCCGGATGCAATCCACAAAATCAGGGTATTTCTCCACCAGATGCAGGTATCCGCCGAGACCGATCCGATCGACCGGCTCGCGCAGCAGCGCCCGACGGATATTGACCCAGAAATTCTTTGCATCGCGCGCCGGGTCGCCCCCTTTCTTGAAGGTCGGTTCGCCCTTGAGACCGGTCGGGAACAGATAGGGGTGCAGGCGAAGCTCATGCGTTTGGACCCCTTCAACACCCGCGCACAGGCGCGCCTCGAACCCGTTGAACACGCATTTGATGATGCCGTCAAATCCGAAATCTTTGAACCGGTCGCCGTACGGTTCCACCCCGATCCAGTGGTCGTCATAGAACACATACGCTTTCTTGCCGTGCTGGTGCACCAGATCGACGCACTTCTTGCCGAACGACACGACAAACTCATTCAGGAAATCCATCCAATCCCGGTACCGCTCAGAGGGGGCGTTGTGCGTGCAGTTGTACAATCCCTTGTTGACGAAGTCCTCCGAGGTGAGCCGGTATCCCTTGGCTTTCTCAAATTCCCTGAGCGCGAGGGGGTTCACCGCCATTTCATAATCGCCCCAGTCGCCGTAGATGTATCGCAGGTTGAGATCGTCGCCCCAGAACCAGGTGAAATTGTAAAACATCGACGTGAACCGCACGACATCGGTCCGCGGATGTTCCTGGAGCCATTTCTCCAGGTACGCCAGGATGAACTTCTGGGTCTCAGGATAAATGGGATCGACCGACATCAGGTGTTCCCGATCCCCCCAGTTGTTGGTGATATGGTTGTACATGGAAATCTCTTCCCAGATCCTGAACACCAGGAAGTTGACCGTGTACGAATGCCATTTCTGCGCCCCGTCGATGGTGACCACGCCCTTGACAGGGTCGAAGCTCCATTGCCCGGCAGAAACCTCCTCGCCTGTGGTGCGATCGAACACCTGCCACCACTCCTTCGGATCGTCCGTCGAGTTGATCACGAATTGTTCACGGAAATATCCCTGGAGCGGATCGATCGTGACGGTGCCGGTCTTGGCCACCACAGGAAAACTCATCAGATAATTCTGCTGGAGTTTGTCCATGTTCGCCTTGGCCCATTTGTTGTCGGACCGAACAAGGCAGATCGTGGAATAGATGTTGTATCCCAGCGAGATGATGCTGTCGGACAGGACGGTGCCATCGCTGTCCCGGATCGTGTCCGCCCCCCATTTTTTTGCGAGCTTGATCGTGAGATCTTCGTAGCCGGCTTCGCCAGGTAAAGTGAAACTTCCGGTTTTGAGTGAATCTTTCTTCATGCTCCCTCGTGATCGGTTGACTGTTCTCAAAGCAGGTTTATGGATTCTCTATTTCGTATCCTACGCCAGCAACGCACGCAATTGTTCGGGCGAGATCTCCATTGCCGGCTGAAAATTGTCGCCGCTCATGTACCGGAGCAGGCTGTGGAGCATCTGGCTGGCGACGGGATTCTGTCCGCCGCCGCCCTTCAGGTCGATACCGCAGACCAACAATCTGCCTGCTCCCACTTTTCCCTCGAAGACGAGGCCGAGCTTGCGATTGGTATACCAGTCGTCAATGATCTGCACCACCGGCTGCAGTTTAGGGGGCAACCCGTCCAGAATCATCGCGCCGGCCCGGCTGACAAGGTACCACCATTGCCAGTTGCTATGGGATTCGGTCGGAAACTCCGCCAGTGCAGGGTGCCGAGGATCGCACAGAATACCGAGCGTATGCGGCGGCTGACGACCGGTACAGGCGGTATTCCAGAAAATGCTCGAAAAACCCAGTTCCACCCGGCCACGCTTGTCGCCCTTCACGCGATCAGGCGGTAGCAACAGCAGCACGCGGCCCCCGGCAGCGAGCGCCCCCAGAGCCCCGGCACTCACGTCTTCCACGATCGTGATCCCCGGAGGCGCAGGCGTGTCGAGTCGTTGCGGGTACACCCAGACATCCCAGTCGTTTTCGAACGGCGTGCCTTCGATGCCAACGACAAGCTTGTACCGGTGAGGTGCTGGCACTTTTCCCAGATCAATCGCGAGACTCCCGATCTTCACTCCGTTGTCGACCGGAATGGTGCGGGTGGGCAGTTTGCCACTCGCGGCAGGACGGCCATCGTCGGCAACCAGTCTCCAGTACGTGACGGCGTTCTCCAGGGGCAACGGACCGAAGTGGGCGACCTCGATTTCGGCACAAAAGGTCTCCCCGGTCATAAACACGCGTTTCTCCATCCGCGCCAGCAGCACGGTGCTGTTGCAGAAACGGCTGTATTCGCCATCGGTCACATATCCCTTCGGCTGCCAGAACGAATCGAGCACCCCGACGGGCGCCGTGCCCTGGCCGGGAAAATCGTGTAGGCCGAGAAGTTGGAATCCGCCCATGCCCGGCGTGCGGAGTGCCGACTCGATTTCCTCCTTGTAACAGAGCGTCTGGAGCTTGCCGGAGGCGAGCAGGAATTCGCGGGCCTGATCACCCAGGTGATGTCTGTGGAGAGTGTCGCGGAAGATCTCGAGATTCTTCGGCTTCAGATGTCCCGTGTATTTCGGAATCGCCCCTGAATCCGGATAGGCGCACCACTGGCCGATCTCGTGGCTGATCACCGGCACGCCGCGGGCCTGGATGTACTCCCGGTAATCGGCGTTCGTCGCAGGCGCGAGCGCGTTGAGACGCGACTTGAGTCCGTCGCCCCATTGATGGATACGCGGCGGGTGCGTCACGTGGAATTGGTTCTCGGGAATCTCCGGCCAACCCGAGCCGCCCGTGTAGAGACGGCGCGCATCCCGCGCCCTGCATTGATTCACCCATTGGCCGAGGTACGACTTGTGGTTCACACCGTCCGGCTCGTTTCCGTAAGACAGGAGCACGAAACAAGGGTGATTGCCGTACGCCTTCAGAATCCGGTCTGCCTCGGCATGAATCCAAGGGTCGACCGGCTTGCCGTCGCCCACGGTCGCGCCATGGTGCGCCCAGGAGCCGCACTCAATTTGGTAATACATTCCCACCTCGTCTCCCGCAAGGAAGGCCGCCTCGGGAGGGCACCACGAATGGAATCGCAAGTGGTTCATTCCGTGCGCACGGGCGATGCGGCAGATGCGCTTCCAGGAGTCCACATCGGTCGGCGGATGACCCGTGAGCGGAAAGATGCAGCACTCGAGCGCGCCGCGGAAGAACAGTTTCCGTCCGTTGATGACGAACTGCGTGCCGTGCGTCGAAATCTCGCGCAGACCGAAGCGAACGGAACGCGAATCGACAGGAGTATCAGAGCGTGAAGCGCAGAGCGTGATCGTCAGATCGTGCAGATGCGGAGAAAACTCATCCCACAGTTTCGCCCCTTCGCCGAGTGGAACGTCCGCCTCAGCCGTGCCGCCTTGTTCATCCCAGCACACTGCGACGCTCTTTGCTCCCACGCTCAGCGTGCCGCGGCCGGTCTTGCCGGTGGCATTGCCGATTCGCACCCTGACCACCGCCGACCTGCCCGCCACGTTTGGATACACCTGAGCGTCGTCGATCCAAACAGGACTGGTCGCGGACAACTCGATGCGCCCGACGATCCCGTTCCAGTTGCCCTGCGTGTGATCGGTGACGCTGTGCGAATTGACGCCGACATCCACGATCAGACGATTATCCACACGAATGGTGAGCCGGTGTATTCCCGGAGCCAGACCGGTGCCGAGGTCGAATTCGTGTGGAGTCGACAGGCTGTTGTTCGATCCGATTTCCCGCGAATCGATCCAGACGCGCGTTTCCCAGTGCGGACGTTCCAACAGGAGCACCACGCGCCGTCCCTGCCACGAATCGGGGATCTCAAAGTCGCGTTGATACCACGCCGGGCCGACATAAATTCTATCGGGCTGCAGCCAGAACGGCAGCTTGATGTTTCCGGGTCTGCGATACTCCTCGTATTCCGGCGCGGTGTAGTAGGAAGGGTCGAAGATGGTGCCGGTCCATTTCGTACCGACGGTCACCTCGTGGCCGATGCCCTGAGCTGGCAACGTGCCGGGAAGATGGATGGAATCGGGCAGCGTGCGTTCCCACCACCGCTCAGCTATAGCGTTATCGTAACGCTCCAGCGCGAAACGCCATTCGCCCTGGAGCGACAGCGGGGCAGTTGCGGCGAGCGGCGTTGTCATACCGTTCGCCCTTCTAACTCCCGTGCCGGAACCACCGCCGCGTCCTGTCTCATCGGCTTCGTATCCCAAGCGGGGAGATCAGGGGTTCACCGGGGAATCCTCGGGGGCGAGGGCATCGCCGATCAACTCCAGGTTCTGAATGGCAGCCAGTCCCCACTGCGCGGAATCGTTCGTGGACACCCAGGGAGCTTCGTCGACCGGGTTGAGCACCGTGGGTCCCTCGATGTGGAGAGTTCTCATCGGCCTCCGATCCGGACGTCCTTCGTTGCCGAAGAATTCCTTCCAGGCCCGCTCGGCCAGTTTCGGATCATGCTTCTTCCAGGCGACATACGCGGTGAGCCGGGAGTGAGCCGTGACCAGGCCGCCTCCCTTGAATGCTTCCCCGGTTGCGAGCTGACGTTCCTCGGGACTGGCGTTGTAGAGTTCACAGTACTGCAGCCAGGCCTTTTCAAACTCCGGCACGGCCAAGGACCCCTGGAGGAGCATGTCCAGTTCGGCGCAAATCTCGGGCGCGCCAAACACGGCGGTGAGGTGGGACATGGATTTCCTGTTGCCGTTCAGGTTGTAGAGTTTGCCCGTGTCCGGCTCGTACCCGTACCGATCGCCGGAAAAGACACCGAACGGCATGGCGCCGACGCATTTCATGCCCGTAATGATCTTGTCCCGGTACTTCGTGTTGCCCGTCCGCTCCCATTCCGTGAGCCAGTTGCTCACAGCCGAAAGCCAATCCGTCCCGAAACTGGCGTGCGCCGGATAGGGGTTCTGTTGTCTTTCGCTGTCGAGCTTTCGCACCGGGTCGAGCGTCTCCAGCTTGTAATCCGCGTCCTTCACTTCGTGCATGAGATCTCCCACCCGTTCGTCGCCAGTGAGGTAATAGTAGATCCGGCGATACGCCGCGAGGCTGATGCGCAGTTGCTTGGCGCTGTCGCCCCAGTGGTCAACCCCGTGTCGCGTGCCAAGACCGGCATACGGCCCGAGGTGATACACATCCACCTCGCCCGTGTGCCGCGTCATCGCCTCGGCCATGCGGAAGAGGTCGGCCCGTCCCGAGCGCAGGAAGCTGTACCAAAGCCAGAGATCGCTGGAGAGTTCCGAGTTGTCCCAGGCGAAGCCGCCCACGTCGTAGCGCCATACATGTCGGTCCCGGTCGTAGGTGTGCATGACATCGCCGTAATTCCAGAAACCGTACCAGTGATGCTGTTCGATCTGGCTCTGGTAATACGCGATCGACCAGTCCAGTTGATCTTCAATCCGTTGCTTTGCGGCTGTCGAACGATCGGGCAGGCTCCAAATGCCGAACACCGGGATCGAGTGATAATACTCCGGCTGGCAGACGACCGCGGGCGGGTTGCTCAGGGCATCGGCCATCTCCACCAATCGCTCCCGCTTGGGTGTGGCCGACACGGCCCAGAGCATGATCTCACTCGTGCGCGCCACGCCCGTCGGGGTCCCAAACCCTTTCTCGTAATCCTCGTAGGTGATCTCCAATCCCTCGGCCTGTTTGGCATACGTGTCCATCCCCATGCCACTGTGATAGAATCGCAGGTCCATCGGCCGGGCGTCGGGCGACCAGAGCCAGAGCGTAACCTCGGCTTGGTCGGTGGCCGCGCCACGCACATCGAGCTGCGTCGGATACCGGCGCCAAAAATCCCGGATTCCGAAGGCGACCCCGCCGCTGGCGCCGCCGATATAGCCCAGCCCGGACGCGTGTTTTCCCTCACCGGCAAAAAGCCAGCCGCTCTTTTCATCCGTACGCTTTTGAATCTCAAAGGAATCGGCCGTCGGCTGAAACAGGGTGTAATCGTTCCAGGCCGGAATCAGGTCCAAACGCCCCTTCACCGCCGCCGGAAACTGATCGACTGGTGGACAAGCCTCGCCGGCCAACTGCTTTTGGATCACGGCCTGACCGGCATCGCGCCGCAGTCCCGTGAGATTCCGCACCCCCTCGGCCCACATCCCTTTGCCGTCCCCGACAAACCGCACGTGCCGGTCGTGCAACAGGTCGCGCAGGGGAACGGAGAACGCGACTCCCAGGCCCTGAATGAAGTCCTTTGACGCATCGCCATCGAAAACAAATGTGTGCATGATCCGGACCGCATCGCCACCGGCATAGAAATACAGCCGCACGGTGAACGGCAGCCACGCCCTCTTGGCTGCACCGCCCTCGTGCTTGCCTTCGAGCTTCAACACCGCGCGCAACGGGCCGCTTTGTTCGACGGTCACCTTCTCGACCACACCCGTGAACTTCTCCTGCCGCAGCACACCCTGCGCGGCGAACTCCGATCGATCCTGCCGCAGACAAACCAAATGGCCCCCTTGCGCAATCCGTCGTCCGTCGCGCTCAATCGATTCGATGAGGACCGGTCCGCGACGGGCCACCCGGCAGCGGATCACACCCGTATCGATCTCAATGGCGTCCGATGTCTCCTGTACCTTGACGGTTTGAACCAGTGCGGCCGACGAACCGGGTGCGAGGACCAGCTTTTCCGCCAAACCGCTGTTCGCACCGACCGCATGCGCGGTCCACTTCAGCGAACCGTCGGGCCAATAGGCCAGCGGCCAGCTTTGCACGGGGACAGACTCCCCCTTGTCCGTCCGCAACGCGAACGTCTGCTGTGGCTTCACCGCTCCCCGCGGCCACGGGATGCCCCAGGTGACACCCGGAGAAAAACCCGGGACGCCGCCATCGAGCCAGTGCAGATCAACGGCGCCTGCCGTCCGCTCCGAACCCGTTTCTGCACCGAAAACGACCCCGGCTGCCATCCCTGCCAGGGCCAGTCCCAACAGCCTGATTGCCTTCAGGCTCCGTCCGGCCACGACCACTGCGGTTTTGGTTCTCATGGTTGACCTCCGCTCTCTTGCTCCTACGCCCCGATCCTTACGATGCTCCAGAGTATTCCGATGATTACGAAGACGAGCAACCAACAGACCGTGAACCCAATGGCGTCATCGCGGTTCCACCTGCAGAACTCCCAGCTCGAGCGCGGGAAAAGTTTCTTGTCATCGAAACGCCGGGGATTGGCGTAACTGACTTCGAGTTCCCGCGCATCCGCTTCCATGCCCGGTACCACCGGCGTCTTCATTTTCACGAAGAACCGGCCGTTGCACTCGTCCCGCCGCCGCAAATAGGCCGCGTATTCCTCCCGGTTCCGGAACAGCCTTCCGAGTTGCAGATGACTCAACACAAACAGCATCAGGAAAGGAAACAGACCATCGAACCCCCAGCGGCAGGCCAGCAGATCAGCGGAGTTGAAGTTTCGGACCGGCACTCCCACCGAATAGAGAATGAAGCTCTCGACGTTGAATCGGCCGAGGCCTTCCTGGGGAGAATTGAGGTCGTTCGGATTCACCCGTGCGATCGAGTCGAAGAACAAGGCGGGTTCCGGCAATTTCTGGGTTCTCCGGACGACCTCTCCTTCACTCTTTGCCAACCCCGCCGCCACATCCACAACCGTGGCCCGCGACACCGCTTCGACCGTTCGCCCTTGCCCCGTCAGCAACAAACCCGGCGACTGCCGAAATTCCCTCATCCCCGGCAGCGCCCAGGGGAGAACGCCCATGAGGATGATCCAAAGCACCATGCCGACCGTAACCGCTTCCACGGTTGCCTTCCTCCAGAAGTACATGAGGATGCCGCTCGTTCCCGTGAACGCTCCAAAGGTGATCAGGAACGAGAGGACCGCCACGACGCCCGGCAATTGCGTGGTTACCAGAAACCCCGCTCCCAGCACCAGGGGAATGCTGGTCTTGGCCACCCTCACATAGTGCTGGTCAGAAAGCCCCTTGAATATCGGCTCATAAATGTTCCGCGTGATCATGGCCGCCAGATTGACGGCCGTGCCGCCGACGGATGGCATATTGCCCAGAATCATCCCCGAGATCATCAACCCCAACAGCCCGGTGCCGAGCAAGGAGCGGGCAAGAACCCCCCAGGCGTTCTCGGTATCGGACAGGCCGTCCGGGAAAAGTCCCACCGCCAGCAACCCGCAAAGCACCCACGCAATCGTCATCAGCCGTTTTCCAAAACCGCCTCCGACGATTCCGCGTCGCGCCACGCGTTCATCGCGCGCAGAAGCCTGGGCCGGCCCGACGTTGGCCGTTGCCGCAATGGTCGACGTGATGATGATGGCCAGAATGGTGTACCAGGTGTACTCGCTGGCCGCCAGGGACCCAAAGATCTCGAATTTGTAGCCGGGGACCCTCTCGTGGAGACCGCGAAATCCCCCGACCTTTTCCAGTCCCATGGGAATCATCATGACGGAGAAAATGATGAGGAGCAGCCCTTGGAACGCATCGATGATGGCAGCGGCCTTGATGCCTCCGAGCATGATGTAGATTGCCACCACCACGATGTAGCCGAGGTAGAACGGAACCGGCTTGAGATAAGAAATGTACGACCGCAGTTCCCCATGTTTCTTCATACTGTCCAGAACCTGAAAACGGCGGCCTTCTTCCGCCAATAGCTTCCCGGCTCCCGTCTTCACCTGCAGACTCTGATATTCCTTGTAGCCGTCGACGGAGGCCCGTTCGGCGACCGTGTAGGCCGACTCCGGCTTGACGATCATGGCCGAAGCCACCTTGTAGGAGACAATGTTCCCCATCCCCATCAGCACGAAATTGATTCCCAGATTCATGATGGCGAAGAACATGGCCAGCTTCTTGCCGCCAAACCGGTCGGTGAACAAATCCGCAAACGTGATCTGCCGGCTGCGACGGAACCAGACCGAGGTAAACCAGTAGAACGGCGTGGCAAAGAGCAGTTGGAAATTGATCCAGGCTCCTCCGGCTCCCTGCCGATAGACCTCCGCGGCCACGGTCGCCCCGCTGCTGGCATCGGTCATCGTCCCGAAATTCAGAAAGAACTGCAGCCAGCCGCCCATCTTCTTGCCGGCAGCCAGAAAGTCGGTCCCCTTTTTTACCCCGCGAGACACCCACCAACCCATGATGATTGTGGCCATCAAGCAGGCAATGATGATCGTCACATCCAAAGGGTGAAGTCCCAGAATACGCATAATATGAGTTCCTAGTTTCGGTTGCTAAGGTTTGCCCGTCGCGCCTCGATCAGCATCGGAAGCAATGCCGTCGCGATTGTTGAGATGACGAAGATGGCTCCAGTTCTTATGTGATGGCTCCTGCCCTGCTGCCGGGTTACTCGGTGGTTCGACAAGACTCTTCCCCTCCCGGCCAATCCCACGGTTGTGCTGCCGCAAGGCTTCCGCCGCCCATGATCAGGGCCGTGCTCACCCCGCCTCATCGAAGTAAAGCAAATTGAGGCGCAAGCTGTCGATGGAATTCTTGCTTTGATCAGCCCCAGGTTTCTGTCATGAGCCGACAATTCCCCGGCCCCAGCCCCCGAATCTTTACGATCGATTGTAGGGTAACCGCTCCGGTTGCCGATTCGACGACGACGGCTCCGAAAGCGTTCGGAGCCCTACAAATTTCACCCAGAGGGTGATCACCATAAGCGGGATCGTAAAAGATTCGGGCCAGCCCGTTGCCGTTTCTTTGGGTTTGCAAAGGCCATCCTTCTTTTGTAAGAGAGGACTGGCAGACCGACCAACAAACAACCAGGAGGAATACCATGCGGCGATCGTTGACTTCTTTTGTAGTAACCACTGCGTCTCTCATCCTTGTGCTCGGATTGACGTCTCGAGCAGCGGACAAGAAGGCTGATCCCACAGGCACATGGACGTGGAGCGTGCCGGGGCGGAACGGCGGTCCGGCCCGCGAGACAACCGCCAAGTTGAAGCTCGAAGGCGACAAACTGACCGGAACCATTGCGGGACGCCAGGGAGATACTGCGATTGCGGACGGCAAATTCAGCGGCGAAGACATCTCGTTCACTGTGACCCGCGAATTCAACGGAATGAAGATCGTCCAGAAATTCGCCGGCAAGCTCAGCGGCGAAACGATCAAGGGCAAGATCGACACCGACCGGGACGGCCAGACCACATCTGCGGATTGGGAAGCCAAGCGCGGAGCCGCCCAACCGGCAGCCGCGGCACCGGCGCCCAAGCCTGCCACGCCTTAGTCGATAGCTTGGAGGTGTCCTGAAGGGGATTCTGTCGCATCGGCCTGCGGGAAAATGTCAGACCGACGGAACGCAGCCTGACTGGTGAAAAAGTCGGGCTGCGTTCTTCTTTTTGGCGTGACCCTCCGATGATTGTTATGAATTTAGAACTGACGCGGCCCTACCGGTACCGGTACAATTTCACGCGCTGGATCGTCGGACCGTCGGGGTTGAAACGCAATCCGCTTCCGGATTGGTTGTCGGCAGCCGCGGCGGACAGATCGTAATTCAACAGAATATCGTCCCCGCTCATCTTGCGTCCCGGCACCCACCGTCCGTCGACGAACGTGCCCGTTTCCGCGTCCGCGATGCCGGCCATCGGCGCGCCAGGAGTGTTGGGCGTGAACGTGACCTGGATATCGGTCCCGGCAACCAGGTACTCATCCGGTCCCAGCGCGAAGATCATGCCGTAGCCTAGCGCCGGCACCTGGTTCGGGTTGCGGCGATTGCGGCGGAGATCGACGTTCACCGTGTAGTTCCCCAGCGGGATATTTTCCGTTTGATGCTGTGCATTCAACGAGACGGCGGCAATGGTGCCTTTGGCCTGATGCTCGAGGATCAGCGGTGCCAGTTGCCGGAGCACGGCGTACCCTTTGGGCAACGGGAGATTGCCGGTGTCCGGCGGCGACGCCTGGCCCGGGTCGGGTCGGAGTGTGACGAGCCGGCCTGTGTTATCGATGCCGAACGGGGAATAACCGATCGATGCCTGCTGGCCGATGGCGTAAAACGCGTTGGCGACTCCGCCGGCGTCCCCGCGCGATTCGGGCACGAACAACGGATTGTTGTCCCGGCGGAACCGGCCCACCCAGTCTGCGAAATTCGGCAGATAAATGTCTGGCGCGTTGATGTCGATGTTCGGCGCCGCGGCTTTCCAGATATCGATCACCAGCGGTTCCGGACCGCCGCTTGGATAATCGCCCGGGCCCTTGTCTTCGGGCTGGACGATCCACGTGTTGCTGAATACGGGCAGCGCGTACTCGCGTTTGCCCGCCTCGGCGATCCGGTCCATATAGCGCGCGTAGTTCCAGGCCATGAAAATCTCTTCGGCCGCCGGGCCGGACCCAAACACTTCCTCCCAGGTCCCGGACGTCCTGGACCCGGCGGCTTGCCAGGCTTTGCGGAGATCGGGATACAACTTGTCGCTGTTCTTCTGGAGATAATCCATCAACTCGCGGGGGACCGGACCGGCGAAGGCGGCGTTGGCCGCATCGCACCGGTCGCGGGAATCACCGAGCACGCCCACTTCGTTTTCGAGCTGGATCATGACAACGGTATGCTTCCGACCGTCCACCTGGCGAAGGTGACGCATGAACGCGGCGTAAGCGCGCGCGTCGGCATCGCGGTTCGCTTCGCTGAGCGCGGAAAGCACCTCGATCGACTTGCCGCTCTTGACCTGAACCCTCGGGAACCGGTCCTGATTGGCTTTGACCCAGACCGGAGCGAAGCTGGAGATGCCGTTTTTCCAACTGCCGAACCACAGGAAGACGACGTGCAGGTTCTCCTTTCGCGCGCCTTCCAGCAGGCCGTCCACCAGCGAAAAGTCGTACTTACCTTCTTCGGGTTCGACCCATGCCCAGGCCACCGCAACCAGCACCGTGTTCAGATTCATTTTGGCGAGACGGGGCCAGACCGGTTTCATGTAGGGCAGACTCGAGGAAGCCGTGTTGGCCAGTTCCCCGGCCAAGGCCAGATACGGTTTGCCGTCCACAATCAATTGCGTGGCGGCGCCCCGTTTTTCAAGATGGGGAATGGCCGAATCAGATTTCGTTTGGGCGCGAGCCGCAATCGGAGCGAGCGAGCACAGGATGCTGCAGCCAATGAGCGTTCTGAGTTTCATTTTCCATCTCCTGTTGGTTTGATCGATTGGTTTCAAAATGGGCCCCAAAACGCCTTTCATTTGGAGGGCGAGCCGTGGTCGGGAGCGCATCGAAGCGGCTCGCCGGGAGGCTCGCCCTCCACAAACACGCCCTCGGAATCCGCCATGTACTTCCCTCCGTTCCCCCTATGGACTACCCTCAATACCTCAGCAGTTTGATCTTGATCAGGCTTCCTTGCGACCGAAGAGCCAGGCCGCCATCGGTGATATTGCCATTGCGCTGACGCACCGGTTTCCACGCGCCATTTTCGTACGTGCCTTCTTCGATCAACAACCCCTGGGCAGCGGTGAAGTCCGATCCCATGGATGGTTTGAAGTCGAGAGCGGCGTCAAACCCCGCGATCAGGAATTCGTCCGGACCCAACTGCCCCACCAACACACGGCCCGAAGGACCCACCGGACCCGACGCGGCCGGGGGTGGTGCGGAAGCTCGCGCGGGAGGCCGGAACCGGACCAGAATGTCGTAGTTGTCGAAGTACAACATCCGACCCGGCAGGAACTCCTCTTCGACGGCCGCCTGCAGCTTGCCTTTCGCCTGCAAATCGGCAATGGCGGGCAGCGCGTTTTTCAGGACACGGAAATTTGCCGCCATGTCGGTGAACCCGGGAGTGAGTTCGTCGCCGGGGCCGGCGTCCACGCCGAACGGGCTGAACCCGATCGCCGAAAAATCTCCGAGCGCATAGAAACAAAACCGGGCGAACGCAATTCCCCGTCCGGTCTCGACCACGAACAACGGATTGTCCGCTCGGGCATATCGCGACAGGATGCTCCGGTAAATCATCGGCGATTGGTGATAAATGTCCGGCCCGATGATGTCGATATCGCATCCTGTGGCTTTCCACAAATCGATCATGTGGGACTGGGGACCGCCACTCGGATAGCTGTCGCCGGGCCGGTCGAACTCCAGGAACCGGTCATTGGTGCCTTCGCCGCCCATCCAGACGTTGACATAGGTCGGAATCGGATAAACCTGTTTGCCGGCGCGGGCCACCGCGTTGATGTAGCTCGAAAGATAGTAGCCGGTGAACATCTCTTCCGCCCGCCCGCCAAACACCGCTTTCCACGTGCCCGGCTTCTTCTTGAGGGCCGTTACCAGCTTCTCCGGCACCGGACCGTTGAACAGCTTGTTGCTTTCCGGGGAGTAATCGCGGACGGACCCGAGCACGCCCGACTCGTTCTCGACCTGCATCACGATCACGGTGTGATCCTCACCGTCGATTTCCTTGAGATGCTTCATCAACTCGGTGTAGGCCTTGCGATCGGCATCGAGCGTCGCCTGTCCATGCGGCGAGAGCACGCGGATGGGTCGGCCTCCGTAATCGAGCACGCGGGGAAAACGTTTGGCGTCGGATTTGACCCAGGCCGGCGCGTAATCCATCGCCCCGTTCTTGTAGGTGCCGAACCACAACGGGACCGCGCGCAACCCCTGCGAGCGCAGGCCGCGGATGATCTGATCGAGGCCGCTGAAGTCGAATTTCCCTTCCTCGGGCTCGATCTGCTCCCAGTAGATCGGGAACTCGACGGTGTTGATGTTCAGCGCCTTGAACTTCGGCCAGGCCCGTTCCATCCGGTCTGGAAAGGCCGTCTGGTTATCGACCTGCCCGCCCAGAATGATGAACGGTTTGCCGTCCACGATCAATTGCGTGACCGCGCCCCGCTTCTCGAGATGGGGCATGTTCGCGCCCGGTGCGGGTTCAGCGCCCCCTGCGGACGCAATCCATCCCATCGCCACGAGACTGAAAACTGTTGCCGTCAGTGTGCCTGAGTGAATCAAGTTTCTTGCAGACATTGCCCGGTCTCCTCTCTCTCGAACGTCGTGCTACCCGTCGAAAGCGTTTTTCCCGCGTGCTGGGATCAAAGTCAATTCAAATCCCGATGACGGATTCTTGGAGGGCGAGGCTCCGTCCGAGCCGCTTCCTTACGCTCTCCATCGCGGCTCGCCGGGAGGCTCGCCCTCCAGGCGAACTGCGCCGGAATAGAGAGTGGCCGCCGAAAAACCATGGACGCGACGAAGCGCGTCCCTCCGATCAACCGAACAAAAAAACCGCTGGGAAAGAGTACCCTGCCCCTCAGTTCGCACCGCAGCATTTCTTGAATTTCTTCCCGCTGCCGCAGGGGCAGGGATCGTTCCGGCCCACGGACGCAGGCGGCTGGCGGTCTTCCCGTTCCCGGAGAATGCTCATGATGGCGGCTGCCGGTTGATCGTTGTGCAGCAATTCGGCCATCAGCCGCATCTGCGGGTCGATGTGATTGAAGAACGGCTTGTAGGCGGGGCAGAGATAGTTCAGTCCCTCTTCGCCATCGGGTGTCCGAATGAACCGATGCTTCGGGCACTCGCCATTGCAGGCGAACCGGACTTCGCATTTCCTGCAATACTGCGGCAGGGAATCGAGTTTGTCGTTCCCGAATTTGGTTTGCTGGGGCGAGCCGGCCCTTTCGCCCAGCTTCAGGTTCAGGATGTTGCCAAGACGATATTTTGGATAAACGTAATGATCGCAACTGTAGAGATCGCCATTGTGTTCGATGGCCAGCGCGGCGCCGCATTTTTCCGCAAAAATGCAGAGCGATGATCCCAGCCCCATCCAATTGCCCAGAGCCACGTCGAACAGTTGCACAAAGATCCGGCCCACATCGTGTCGGACCCATTCGTCAAAGATCGTGCAAAGGAACTTTCCATATTGCTTCGCTTCGACGCTCCACGCCGTGACCGGCGACGGCTCGTCCCGCGGCTGGCCGGGCTCGGGCGGCTCCGCGAAGTCGTACCCGAGCGTTTTCAGTTCCTGTGGCGGCTGCCGTTCGACCAACGGAATGAACTGCAGGAATTCACTGCCGATTTCTTTCAGGAACCGGTACACCTCCAGCGACCGCTGCGAATTGGCCCGATTGACGACCGTCAGGGTGTTGAAGTCCACCTTGTGTTTCTTGAGATGCTCCAAACCTCGCATGACGGCGTCGAAGGTCGGTTTCTGTTGTTTGTCCACCCGATACCGGTCATGCAGTTCCCGCGGCCCGTCGATCGACAAACCGATGAGGAATCTGTGTCGGGTAAAGAATTCGCACCATTCGTCATCGAGCAGGATGCCATTGGTTTGGAGGGCATTGGAGGCGGTCTTGCCGTTGGCATGCTTCTGCTGCAACTCGACGACTTTGCGGAAGAACCCCACGCCGAGCAGTGTCGGTTCGCCCCCCTGCCAGGCGAAGTTGATCTCTTGCCCCGGCTGCTCCTGGATATATTGGCGGATGTATTCTTCCAGCATCTCGTCGCTCATCCGCCACTGATGTTCCCCCGGATAGAGGTTCTCCTTTTCGAGGTAGAAGCAGTACTTGCAGTCGAGGTTGCAGATCGGCCCGATCGGCTTGGTCAGCACGTGAAACCCGCGGCGCGAGTCGTTGGGGGTGGCTCCGTTCATCCCGGTGAAAAGTATAGCCTCTCTCATCCAATTTTCCTTTCTTTTCCTTTTCAAGTCCCATCCGCGTGATAGAATCTTTCGCGCAGATGTACGGATCATGAGCCAGATCACACGTCGAAACTTTCTGGGCAGGGTCGCCGGTGCGGCGGCAGCCACCATGTTGCCCAAGGCGCTGTTCGCTCAAACGCAGAAGACGGCTGCACGCAAACGGAACGTATTGTTCCTGATGTCGGACGACATGCGCGTCGAGATCGGGTGTTACGGCAGCCGGTTCGGCGCGAAGACGCCCAACCTCGACGCGCTGGCCCGGGCCGGGATCCGATTCGACAGGAATTACTGCCAGTTCCCGTTGTGCAACCCGTCCCGCGCTTCGTTGTTCACAGGAAAGATTCCGACCCGGACGGGCGTGCTCGGCAACCGCACGCATTTCCGGACGCCTCACCCGGACTGGATCAGCCTGCAGCAACTATTTCAGGACAACGGCTATGTAACTTGCCGGGCTGGGAAGATTTTCCACGGCGGGCTGGACGATCCCAAGGCCTGGACGGTGGGCGGAGGCGTGGCCGACGGCGATGGCGGCGCGGGCGGCCACACCATGGTCATTCCACGGGAACAAGTCGGCGGGAAACCCGGCGATATCCTTCCGCCGCTGCCGCAGGACACCAGTCAGGCCGCCCACTCGGACCGAATCGTCATTCTCGACGGCAACGGGGAAGGCCACCCCGATTATCATACCGCCGATCTCGCCATCGATTATCTCCGCAAGTACAAGGACCAGCCGTTCTTCATCGGCTGCGGGCTTGTCAAACCACACAGTCCTCTGTGCGCGCCCCAGCGGTTCCTGGACTTGTACGACGTGAACAAGATCGAGCTGACGCCGGACTTTGCGCCCTGGCCGACCGTGCCGCCGGGATTTCCAAGCGCGGCCATCCGCAAGCGTAATGCCGACCTGTTCATCGGACGCGGCGCCAGTGTGGCGGAAGCCAGAGAAGTCATTCGCGCCTATATCGCGTCGATCTCCTGGGCGGACTGGAACCTGGGACGCGTGATGGCTGAACTGGATCGTCTCGGCCTGCGCGAGAATACGATCGTCATTTTCGTGGCCGATCATGGGTATCAGCTTGGCGAGAAGGGGAAATGGTCCAAGGCCGGCTCGCTATTCGAAATGGGCACGCGCGTGCCGCTGTTCATGGTCGTCCCCGGCGCCAGGGGCAACGGGCAGGCCTGTCTGCGCATGGTGGAATCGCTCGACATCTATCCGACGCTGGCGCAGCTCTGCGGGCTGCCGCAACCGCCGCAGGAGCTCGACGGCAAGAGCTTGGTGCCGCTGTTGAACAATCCGCAAGCAAAGTGGGATGACCCCGCGTACAGCGTCTGGAGCGAAAACGGCCGGACCCTTCATGGGGTCGCCGTCCGCACCGAAAAATGGCGGTATGCCGAGTTCGGTTCGGATGGACAGAACGGCGCGATGTTGTTCGATCCGAAGGCCGATCCCCTCGAGATGAAGAATCTTGCGGACGATCCGCAGTATGCCCAGGCGCGTACCGAATTGTCCTCGCTCGCCCGGAAGTACGCCGCGACCCTGAGTTGAACAGGTTTCCAGCCTGTTTACGCCAACCCGGCGCCGACGGGATGGCTGTCTGCCCGCGAAAGAACAGGCAAGATGCCTGTCCAACATTTCATCTACGCACGAATACACCGGGCCAGCACCAGAAGCAGTGGCATGGGCCCTGAGGCCGTGTTAGTTTCAGCACATGATCAAGACAACCGACGCCGAAGACGCAGAGTTCATGAGGCAGGCGATTCGACTGGCCACCGAGCACATGAGGGCGGGACATGGCGGACCTTTCGGTGCCCTCGTGGTCCGAAGGGGGCAAATTGTCGGCACGGGGTGGAATCAGGTCACGTCGGCCAACGATCCGACGGCCCATGCCGAGGTTGTGGCAATCCGCGGGGCTGCCGCCGGGTTGCGTGCCTTCCATCTGCGAGGCTGCATTCTCTACAGCAGTTCCGAGCCCTGCCCGATGTGTCTGGGAGCGGCGTACTGGGCGCGCGTGGACAGGATCGTGTTTGCCGGCACCCATGCGGATGCGGCGGCCATCGGGTTCGACGATAAGGAACTGTATACCGAATTGTCGTTGCCGACCGCGGCGCGCCGGCTCCCGATGCAGCAGATGCTGCGAGAAGACGTCCTGCCTGTATTCGCGGAATGGGAAGCGATGGCGGACAAGACCCACTATTGAGGGAGTTGACGGTTTGGCTTTGGCTATTGAAAACCGATGCGCGAGTTGGCAGGCTTGTCCCCGGTGAACATCCATGAACGATAACCCCGATCTCCGAGAGTGGTTGGACGATTGGCCGTACGACGCCGAGAACGTGGTCCGCATCGTGCGCGTCTCCGATGGCCGAGAAATCATGCAGGTGCGAACGCCGTTGGGCATCGAGCAGTACGAGTTGGAGGGTCGTCCCGACGGCCAACGACCCCACGGAATGCAATCGGTCCTGGATTACCACCTGTCGTGTCTAGCCAAACTCAAGGAGTCGGACGAAGAAGATACATTTCTTCTCCGCTCCGAGGAATGCTCCGAGTTGTTTGACGAAGGCGTGATCTATTACTGCCGCTACCTGCACCTGTTTCAGATCAAAGACTGGGAGCGCACGATTCGGGACACGGCACGAAATCTTCGCCTGTTCGATTTCATCCATCGTTACGGTGCGCGGCAGGAGGACCGGATGCAATTGGAGCAATGGCGGTCGTATGTGATCCGGATGAACGCGATCGCCAAGGCGATGCTCCTGTCCGACGCGCAAGACTTCGATGGAGCACAGAAGATCGTGAAGCGGGCGATTGCCAGCATCGAATCCCTGCCTGCGATGGACAACCCGAACTTTGCCTTCGAGCGGAAGCGTTCCCTGGAGGCGTTGAAGGAGGTGGCGGTGGAACTCATAACAAACCGACCGCAATCCAAGCTGGAACGGCTGGAGCAGGAGCTGCGTCAGGCGGTCGAATCGCAGGAATTCGAGCGCGCCGCCGAACTGCGCGACAAGATCCGCGCCCTACGCGAGACCGGCGGCTGATCGAGGCGGCCTGGGCCGGACGGGGGCCGCCTGTCGGGGGCGTCGTCGAAATGGAACGGGGGAGACGCTTATCCTCCTGGGCTCTGCGGGGATTTCCCGGTGACGGGGATGGCGGCCGGAGAACTGGCTTCGATCGCCTTGCCCTTTTCATTCAGGGCGTCCACCAGCGGCTGAATGTTCAATCCCTTGATGCCGGAGATGAACAATTCGGCATTGACCACCGCCGCATCGGTGCTGGTGTGGACGTAATCCGCCGGGAAGTAGGCCTTGACCGCATCCTCGCCCATCTTGTCGTAACGATCGGCGATAAGATTCGAGTGGTCGACGAACAGCACTTTTTCCTCAGCAGCGATCTGCCGGGCAATGGGGTACATTCTTCCCAGGTTGCGCCCGACCTTTCCGCCGGTCCAACTATTGTGGATCGTCATCGCCATCACCACGGGCGTTGCGCCCTTGTTTTTCGCGTCGCGGATGAACTGGCGCGTATACCAGCCGTAGGTATGCACCGTCTCCATGGTTCCATTGGTTCGGGGGACATCCTGTGTTTCGTCGCCCATCCCTGGCAGGTCGGCGCGGCGCTTGGCGTCGAGGACCGAGCCGCCGTCATTCTGGCCGAGCTGGATCATCACGAGGTCGCCCGGCTTGAGATTGGCGAGGATCTGGTCCCAGAGCTTCTCTTCGACAAACGTCCGGAACGACCGTCCCCCGCGCGAGCGATTGACGACGTTCACCTTGTTGGTGTCGAAGTAATCGATCAATGGCGCCCCCCAGCCGCGGTGGTTGGGGTCGCCGGTCGAAGCGGTCGAATCCCCCGCGATGACCAACGTCGGCAACTTGGGATTGGCCTTGGCGAAATCCGTTGGCGACCATTGGCCCTTGTCATCCCGGGGCGAATGCGCTTGCACCCGGGCCGTTCCCGCCGTCCCTCCCCGCCTCGCTGGCGTCGACTGCTGTCTCTGCGGCGAATCGAAATTTCCCGGCTCATTCATCTTCGGTTGTTGATCCTGCGCCCGGCTGAAGGCCGTCAGTCCCACGATCAGGCCGAGCGCCGCCAGAACTTTCGTCCCGCCGATTGTCCGATGGAACGCACGTGACTGCCTCTTGTCTTGTGTCATGGTTTGGTTCCTCCGAGAAAGTTGATTCCGATGCGCCGTGGTCCGGCTCGTCCCAGCGGGCGGCGCGATACCTACACAACAGGCATCGCGCCCTACAACAGCATGTCGACAATCTGTGCTGCCCATCACTGCGCCACTCCATTTCTCCAGTACTCCAATTCCCTTAATCCGCCTCCAGGATGACGGTGTCGTACATGAGACCGTTCCAGCGGCCGCCGGCGGCTGTCATGTTGAATCGGACCGTGTTCTGCCCCTGCTTCAGCAGCGAAGCCGGGAAAGAAGCCTCCTGAAGGAGATAGCGCGCGCTGCGCAAGGCGGCACGGTAGGTCGAGGCGTCGTTGTTCGGTGCAATCGTCATCACATCCTGTCCGTTGACCGAAATGGTGACTCTGGCCCCGCCGCCACCACCGGCCAGCGGCACCGAGAGCCAGACGTTGCCCCCGTACGTCTTGTCCAGGTTGAAGTTGATGTCCCAGTGTCCGACCTTGCCCTGCGCGAAGTACCAGTCTTCGGAATCCTTGCTGGCGCCGACAGTGAACGTCAGATTGGTCGGCACGGATTGGATCCATTGGATGTTGCGCGGTTCGTTGCCGAACTTGAATTCGCCCGACATCCGGTCCGATTTGCCGATCTGGAACAGGAGGTTCTTGTGATACGGCGGACTCCATTCGACCGTTCCCAGATCGAGTATCGCGCCCTTGACCTCGATCCCGTCTTTCTCCAATTGATGGGTGATTGAGCCCTGGTTCGCCCAGGCATACAAGGCATACGTTCCGGCCCGGACATGTGGCAGCGTGAATCTCCCGTCTTTATCGGCCTTCGTGGAAAAGATGAAATCGCCACCCTGAGTGTAGACATCGCCGCCCGGCTTCGCGAGGACCACCCACGCCCCCGCAGGCGAGCGGCCATCGGTCACTTTGAGTTGCCCGGTGACTTTCGTGCGTTCGAGGGGATAAAGCGGTTCTTCGACCCATGGGTACGGCCAGTTCGTTTGCTCTTCGGCAGCTTTCTTCTTCGCATCGGCGACGATCGCCTCGGGCGTGGCGCCGGTGTTGAAATAGAGGAACCAGGGACCATGCATCTTCTGGCCATTCAGTCCCGTGGCCGTGCCGCCGCCGCCGTAATGGCCGCCACCGATGTAATTCAGGATCAACGCATCCTGATGGACCACGAGTTCCTGCCGCATCGGTCCGCCCGCATACGATTCCGTGCTGACCGGCATGAAGAAGACCCCGAACCCGTGGCCGTAATGCCCCCACAGGGACGCCTCGGAGTAATAGACCGAGTAATCATACTTCTGATAGATCGTTCCATCCGGCAATTCCCACGTCTCATCCTGCACATTCCTGAGTTTCTCCAGATCGGCGTACTTCGTTTGTTGGCCGGTCCGTTCGGGAGTGTAGGCCCAATCGAGGATGTCGCGGTCGAACCGATACATCGTCCGCATCTCGCCGCTGCGGCGGCCTGGTGGCGTCTTAATGATGACATAGCCATACACGCCGCTCTGATCCTTTCTCATGATGAAATGATGTTCGAGATAGGTCGGATTATGGGTGTCGATTACCGCGAAGTGCGCCATGTCCGGCGTGCTGCTGATGACCTTCACGACGTCGGCCTGGAGGTGTCCCCGCCCGGCGCCGTAATCGAGGTAGAAGGTCCGGTACCGGTCCACGTCGCGCGGTTCGACGCCGTGCAGGTTGTGGGCAAGTTCCTGGCCGTTCTTGATGACCGAGGTCGCGCTGAAATCGCCGTTGGTGTCCCGGCCAAAAGTGATGGAGAGCAGCCCGTTGGACAGGATCAGCGATTGAATATCCGCCGGCTTGTAATCGCCCGTCTTTGCCGGCGCGCCGTTCATGATGATTTCGACGTTGGCAGTCGAAGCCGCCTGGCGCGGCGTCTGGCACCCGAAAGGCAACACCGCCAGCGCAGTCAGATAAAGACAGACCGCCAATCCACAGATTCGTTTCTCATCGCCAACCATAAGGTTCTCCTCCTGCCAGGCTACTTCAGTTGCACGTCCCAGACTTTGGACCGGCGCGATTTGCCGTCGGGGCCTTCCACGTTGAGAATGGTGACGAAATTCCCGGTCCTCTTGAACTGATGGATCGGGTTCTGTTCCGTCGAGGTCTCGCCGTCGCCGAACTCCCATTTCCAGGAAGTAATCTTGCCGACCGACAAGTCCTTGAATGCCACCAGGCGACGATCCATATCGACGACTTTCCAGGTCCACTGGGCCTCGATCGGTTTGAGGAACTGCGGTTCCAGCGGCATCAACTGAAACGCGCAGAGTTCCGACGCGTTGCCGTACATGTGATGGTGCCGGGAGAGATTCCAGAACCCATTGTTCGCAGTGGTGTTCACGTTGTCATAATCGATCACCGCGAAACTCAATCCGATGATTTTTTTCTCGGAGAGCACGGATTCCACGGCGCGTTGCGGGCCTTCGGGGCCGGCGTAATCGAACGGCGTGATCCAGAATTCGAGCACCAGCTTGCCGGGTTCGCCCGGCTTGAAATTGTAGGAATACGCCGCGTTCGCCCAGGGAAACTCCTTGATCCACGTCGCGGAACTCCACGCCATGCACCAGTCCTTGTCCTTGGCCGGGGTGAAGATGTGATAGTTCTGGGCGTGGACGCCGTGAATCGCCCAATGGGCTTCCTCGACGCTGATGTGCGGATCCGGCGCCGCGCTGGCGGCCCCAACTTCCTCCGGGCTCCACAGTTCGCGGTGTCCCTTATCGATCAGCGGTCCGCCCGACGCATCGCCGTCCACAACGACTTCGAACGTGTCGTTGTGCAACCCCGGTTGCGCGAAATCCCAGTAATCGTCATAGGCTTCGTACAGGAAATAGAGGCGATTGAGGCCTTTGACCCAGCCCACCCGGACCTTGATGTCGAGTGTCTTGGGATCGGGCGCGGCATGTTTGCCGGAGTCATCAACGAGTTGGTCGGTGTGAATGGCATAACTGTCGGGCACCATATCCCAATCGTTGGTCTCGCCGTCGATCCGCGGGATCATGTTCGGCGGGAACTGGAACACCTTGAACGTGATATTGGTCCGGTCGAGGGCAGCGGCGGGAAGAATGGAAAAAGCGATCAAGGCCAGCGTGACAATCAGGGTCCGGTTTGGATTCATAGGCTCTCCGTCTTTCGAGTGTCATGATTTCTACCCCAAACCCTCGAACCAGCGCAAACCTATTAGCCCTCGCAATTCTCCCGGCTGCGGTCAGCCCATCCGTCAAGCGGATGAGCCACGAATGCACGCGAAAGATGTCGCGTCCGTTGCGGGTTCAGGCGCCGGGCGTTGCCGCCAGCGCCAGCCGGTGTGTTTGCGCAATCGCTTTTTGCTGGTCGCTCTTGACTTCGGCCTCCTTCGCAAAACGCGGCCAGTCGGCGACCGCCGTTGCGACCTGCTCGATCAATTCGGCGGCGTCCCGTAGGCCATATGGCGCGGCGACAGCGAGCAGGTCGGCCCGCGTGAAGCCGTCGCGCTTGCCGTTGATGCTCATCTGGTGACGGTCGGTCCAGTTCCCCGCGGGATTGAACGACCAGATCACGTCAAACGCGGGAGCCAGCCGCCACTGCCCGGCCCGGTCCATCAGAAACGCGATATTGCGCGTATGATCATCCTGATTTCGGGCCAGCACGTTGAACACCATGCGCCGGTACATCTCCCGCAGCGCGTCGTGTCCCAGGTTCAGGCGTTGGATGACCGCGAACGCCTGTTCGTAGCCATGCTCCCCGGCAGCGTTGAAATCGTAATGTCCCAACGCGCACAAGGACTGCATGTGGATCTTGTCGCCGGAAAGGTCGCGGTCGAAGCGCCGGGTCATGAAATGCGCGCGCTGTTTTTCCTCCAGTAACCGGCATTCACTCATCTCGATTCCCGCCGCGACGGCCATGCGGTGATAGGCATCCTCGATTCGGCCAAAGTCTTTCGGATCGTCCAACGTGGCATCATTCACGCCGTCGAACTTCAAAATCCACGGCTCGAACCCCGGCGGCGCCGGCGCCTGTCCCGAGCGGACTTCCTGCGTCTGCGGATTCCATGCGATGACGGCTTTGGCCCGGTTCCCGCCCGCGGAGGTGCCGACGCGAATGATCGCGTTCAACGCTTCCGCCTTCTCGCCCTTGAGATCCACCGCCCAATCGGCCCGGTGCCGGAGGATCTCCCGTGTGAGCTGCGTCAACTCGGCCACCTCGATCGGCACGGACTTGCCGGCCGGCGGCCCGAGAACCGGCTTGAATTCCAGCGCGCCCATCCCGCGGGTGCCGATGTAACACAGCCGCTCGACCGGCGTGAAATCGCCGGGGGCGCGGCCTTGTCGCGCCAACCAGAGATCGATCAGCCGGTTCCCGTACCGGTCCGGCAGCGAGTCGGCCAGCAGGCCCGGCAGGCCGTGAAACGTCTCCCGCTGGAGCGTTGGGAACGAGAAGATGCCGGGCCGCAGCGGCATCATCAGCGGCGCGACGTTCGGTCCCTGCCGCAGAAACGCCGGGTCATACTCAAAATTGCCCAGGCCGCGCTCGTCATCCCACGCCACGGCTCCGATGTCGCGGTCCCAGAGGCGGACCGTGGCGACGGTGACCTTGCGAATCCGTGCGGCCATGAATCAGTTTTCCTTCCCGTTGCGCCGCTGCCGGCGGCCGGAAGCCCGTTGCCGTTCGCGTCCCTTGAGTTTCGCCAGTTGAATCGGGCTGACGCCCGGCTCGGGGAGAAACGCTTCGAGCTGGCCCAGTTTGCCCATCGCCCGCAGCTCCCGGATGAGCAGTGACAACGTGCAGCCTCGTCCGCTTTCCAGGTTCTGCAGGGCGCGCCGGGAAACGGCGGCTTTGTGCGCCACTTCGGCTTGCGCCATATTCAGATTGAGGCGTTGGGCCTGCATCCGTCGTCCCAGTTCTTCGAGGATCGCTTTTTCGGTCATGCCATCGAAGTTCATGACCGCAGTCTGCCCGGTTCCGTCCGGTTAGTCAAACAAAAGCGCATTATACTGCGCCCAAATCCAATAACTGAGGTTAAGGCGCATTAGATTTCTCGTTGTGCTTAACCACAAATGCACATGAATTGCCCTGAAAGTAGAACGGGCGTCTCGCCAGTGCCGGTGCTATCAGGCGTTCGACTGTGTGTAGGACAAAAACCGACAGAAGAATCAGGGTACACGACTAGCGCTCATTGGCCGATAAAGACTTATTGCGCATGCGTAATGCTCAACTGATCGACAAGTACAATGTGAAAACTTCCATGGAGGACACTTCCGCTCTGACCCTGAGCGCCGAGGATGTGGTCATCGCGCTGGCCACGGCAGCCAGCGGCATCATGATCACCGACCGACATGGCGTGATCCAATGGGTCAACCCGGCCGTCACCACTCTTACCGGTTACAGCGCGAAGGAGATTCTGGGCAACACGCCGAAGCTGTTCAAATCGGGGCGGCATACTCCGGCAATTTACCGGGATCTGTGGGACACGATCCTCGCGGGGAAAACCTGGCGTGGCACTTTCATCAACCGCCGGAAAGATGGCAGTATCTATCACGATGAACATACCGTCACGCCAATGCGCGGCGCGAATGGGGAGGCGATCACGCATTTCATCGCGATCATGCACGACGTAACCGCGAGCCAGCAGGCGGAAGAGGCCATCCGGCGATTGGCAGACATCGTCGAATCGTCGAATGACGCCATCATCGGCGAATCCCTGGACGGGACCATTACTTCATGGAATCCAGCCGCCGAGAAAATCTTCGGTTACAGCGCTGCGGAAATGATCGGCCGGTCACTGGTGGTGTTGCTGCCGCCCGATCGTTCCACGGAAGAACGCACCATTCTCGATCGCATTCTCCACGGCAACGATGTCCTTCATCTGGAAACGCGCCGGATGCGGAAGGATGGGGTGCAGATTGACGTGGTGGTGACCGTCTCGCCGATCAGGGACGCTAAGGGAAACATTGTGGGCGCATCCAAGATCGCGCGCGACGTCACCGCGCGCAAGCGGACGGAAGAGGCGTTGCTCGAATCGCAGGCGTTCTATCATTCCCTTGTCGAGCACATGCCCGCCGGTGTTTTCCGCAAGGATGCCGGAGGCCGCTACGTCTTCGTCAATTCCGTGTTTTGCCGACTCAAATGTATGAGACCAAACGAGATCCTGGGCAAAACACCCCTGGAACTTGCCGCCTATGAGGTGGCGTCGGAAAACGCCAGATCCCTTGACGTGAAAAGGCAGCGCACCTTGACACAAGGAGCGGACCATCATGAATGGATCATGCGAACCGGCAGGTGTGTCGAACTGGAGGAAGTGTATCCCCACCCCGACGGCACAGCGGAATATTTTCAGGTCGTGAAATCGCCTGTCTTTGGTCCTGACGGACGGGCCATTGGCTCTCAGGGTATGCAATTTGACATCACCGCACGCAAACGGGCCGAGTTCGAGCTGGAGCAAACCAACAACCAACTATTGGCACTTTCCCGCCAGGCCGGCATCGCGGAATTCGCTACCGGCGTCCTGCACAATGTCGGCAATGTGCTGACCAGTGTCAACGTCGCGTCCGCCTGTCTGGCGGACAGCCTTCGGAAGTCGAAGTCCAGCAGCCTGTCCAAGGTCGTGGCGTTGATCAGCGAACACGGAGCGGACCTGGGCGCCTTCTTCACCAGTGACCCCAAAGGAAAGCAAGTACCCGGCTACCTGGCGCAACTGGCCCAGCATCTGGAGCGCGAACAAGCCAGCGCGCTCGATGAGCTGGCCCAGTTGCAGAAGAACATCGGGCACATCAAGGATATTGTGACGATGCAGCAGAGCCTGGGAAAAGTGGCCGGCGGTTCCGAGACGCTCAAGGTGACGGACCTCGTGGAGGGCGCCTTGAGAATGAATGCAAGCAGCCTCATGCGCAGCGACATTCAAGTCATCGAGGAATTCGAGGAAATGCCGCCGATCGTGGCGGAGAAACACAAACTGCTGCAAATCCTGGTCAATCTGGTGCGCAATGCCATGCAGGCCTGTGACGAATCGGGCTGCCGGGAGAAGCGGCTGACTCTCCGCCTCAGCCAGGTCAGTGGTCGTGTCCGCATCGCCGTAGCCGACAACGGCTGCGGCATCTCCGTCGAAAACCTCGCCAAAATCTTCACGCACGGATTCACCACCAAGAAGGACGGCCACGGGTTCGGCCTGCACAGCGCCATCTTGGCGGCCAGGGAAATGGGCGGCTCGCTGACCGTCCACAGCGATGGTCCCGGGCGCGGCGCAACATTTACACTCGAATTGCCTGCGGTCCCGCCAAACGGAAATCCAACCCCGATCACAAACGCCGTCCATTCCACAGTTTGACAGGAAGGGAAACTGGACCAGAAAAGAATCGGTTCGAGAGGCTTCGATTGCGTCCGTCTTCTTCGGATCCGCGCAAGATCCCGGAGCAGTCGTCTCACCGCTTACCAACGACGCCGTCTGGATTGTTTCTGAAACCCCGGCTAGCGGGCCCGCGTGGGGGTGGGCGGGACCGGCTCGAATCGGAAAATAACCTCGTTGGCACGAGCCAGATTCAACTTGTTCCGGGCGGTGCGCTCCGCGTAGGCGACATCGGTCTTGAGGGCCTCGATTTCGGTCTTCTGCTTTTTCTCCAGCGATTCCTGGCGCGTGATTTCGTTGTCCAGCCGCGCAATCTCCAGTTGCTCGGTGTGCCGATGCTGCAGGATGGGCACAAACATCAGCACCACCCCCAGGCTCACAATGCCGGCAAAAACAAAAAAGCCCAGTGACTGCAGCCACGCCCAGAGATTCCGCCAGTTCATCGGTTAGAGTTTGCCTCCGTACACCGCGTTGTCGCCGAGGAGTTCTTCGATCCTCAGCAACTGATTGTACTTGCACACGCGATCGGTGCGGCAGAGCGAGCCGGTCTTGATCTGGCCCACGTTGGTCGCCACCGCGATGTCGGCAATCGTGTTGTCTTCGGTCTCGCCCGACCGATGGCTGATCACCGCCGTGTACCCGGCTTCCTTCGCCATCTCGATGGCGTCGAGCGTTTCGGTGAGCGACCCGATCTGGTTGACCTTCACCAGAATCGAGTTCGCCGTGCCCGTATCGATTCCGCGCTTCAGGAATTTCGTGTTCGTCACGAACAAATCGTCGCCGACGAGTTGCAGCTTGTCACCGAGCTTCTCGGTGAGCAGCTTCCATCCGTCCCAATCATTTTCGGCCAGGCCGTCCTCGATGGAGATGATCGGATATTTCTTCGCGAGATCCGCATAAAAATCGACCATCTGCGCGGCGGTATGCTTCGAGCCGTCGGATTTTTTGAACACGTATTTCTTGGTGTCGGCGTCGTAGAACTCGCTGGCGGCCGGATCGAGTGCGATGAACACTTCCTTGCCGGGTTTGTACCCTGCCTGTTTGATCGCCGCAATGACGACTTCCAGCGCGTGCTCGTTGCTCTTGAGCGCGGGAGCGAAGCCGCCTTCGTCACCGACCGCCGTGCTGAGTTTGTTGGCTTTGAGCACGCCTTTTAGCGCATGGAAAATCTCCGCGCCCATCCGCAACGCCTCGCGGAAACTCGACGCGCCCTTCGGCACGATCATGAATTCCTGGATGTCGATCGGCGCATCGCTGTGCGCGCCGCCGTTGAGGATGTTCATCATTGGCACCGGCAATACCTTCGCGTTGGGTCCGCCGAGATACTTGAACAGGTCCATGCCGAGTTGGGACGCCGCGGCGTGCGCGGTGGCCAGCGACACGCCGAGAATCGCGTTGGCGCCGAGCTTGCCCTTGTTCGCCGTGCCATCGAGGGCAATCATCGTGCGATCGATGCCGATCTGGTCCAGCGCATCGCGGCCTTCGAGTTCGGGAAAAATTTTCGTGTTGACGTTGGCGACCGCCTTCAATACGCCCTTGCCGAGGTATCGGGATTTGTCGCCGTCGCGCAATTCCCACGCTTCATGTTGGCCGGTGCTGGCGCCGCTGGGGACGGCGGCACGACCGACCGCGCCGCCGGAAAGTTCCACGTCCACTTCAATGGTTGGGTTCCCGCGAGAGTCGAGGATTTCGCGGGCTTGAATTCGAGTAATCTTCGTCACTGAAAAGCAAAGCCTCCTTGCCCGCGCATTGTAGGGACGACGCCGAGTCAGTCAAGAAATTAAACGTCTCGCATTTGAATCGGGGGAGTCAATGGAGGGACGCGCTTCGTCGCGTCCTTGCCCGGTCCGCGGCCACGATCCCGCCATGGTGGGATGGCCCTCCCAATGCACGCTGACGCAACGCTAGCTGACGGCGAGAGCCAGGGAGTTGTTGAGGATGTGAATGAATGCGGAAACCCAGACCGATCCGGTTTTGTTCCGCGTCCAGCCGAGGACCAGACCAATGGCGGCCAGTGGAACAAAGTAGAACAGGTCGCCATGAGACGCTCCAAAAATGATGGCGGTGATCAGGATCGTCGATCGGCTTCCCCACCGTTTCCGCACCGCGCCGAACAGGAGACCCCGAAACAGGATTTCTTCCGCCACCGGTATGAGCAGCGCGACCGCCACGATCGCCAGCGCGGGATTGCCTCGAATGGTTTCTTCGATAAAAGGAAGATTGTGGGGCGGCGGCGGCGGCCGGTGCGTGATGAATTCCATCAGCTTGACGTATCCCGAGTTTCCCAGGGTCACCAGCACCAGGCCCAGACAGGCGATGCCACCGGATTTCCACGGCAGACTCCGCGGCGGCGCGAAGGGAGTTCCCCACGGCTGATGGGGAAACGCAGTCAAGGCGGCGATCAGCAGGGGGACGGGCGCGGCCAGCATTCCGACCACGACGCTTCCCGAGGCGAAGGTCAGCCCAAACATACCGGCAACGAACGTGCACACGAATTGTCCTTCGAGGGAGATGAGTATCCACGCCAGAGCGAATCCGAGGCCGGGCGCGTCGGTCGCGGACGCTTGAAAACTCTTCTTGAACAGCAGGGCGACGCCCAGCGTAAACGAGACGAGGAGCGCGGCGCCGCCAAGGCCAAAGCCGAGAGGATAAATTTCCGACGCTTTCTTGTACTGGCTGGTGATGAGGTAGGCAAAAAAAAGGTCGTACTCCGCCCTGTGGTCCTCGGGCTTGAGTTGGTGCGCCCGTTCGAGATCGGATACTGCTTCGGCAAATTGCAGGGATCCCATCAAGGAAATTCCCCGCCAGTACCGGGCGCCGAAATCCTCGGGTTGGATATGGATGGCTTCCTGGTAGGCATCGGCCGCCTCGGAAAACCGTCTCTGCTGGGAGAGCGCGTCCCCCAGGTAAACACGGGCATTGAAATCCGCCGGCGCGAGTTTGATGGCCTTTCGATACTCCGTTTCCGCCTGTTGGTAGGACCACGACTGATAGTAGCAATCCCCCAATCGCAGGTGCGGATAGGGATTTGTTGGCGCCAAGCCGATCGCTTCCCGATAGATACGCCCCGCCTGCCGATACGATTTCACCTGATAAAGGCTGTCTCCCAGCCACAGATGCGCATCGAGGTCTTCCGGCTTGAGTTGGACGGCTTTACGGAACGCTTCGATGGCCGAACCGTAAGCCTCGAGGCGGTACAGGGAGGACCCCAGCCCAAAATAAGCATCCGAGTTGTTCGGATCCAGGGCAATGCCTTTGCGGGCCAAATCCCGGGCCTGGGAATAGTTCCGGGTCCGATAATAGCAGACACTCAGGTTCATACAGCGATGGAGGTTGTCACCTCCCAGCGACAGGGCCTTTTCGTAAACCGGAATGGCATCCGCATAACGCTCGAGTTTCAACAGCGAATAACCCAACCCGTCGAAGTAATCCGGCTTGGTTGGATCCAGATCGACGGCCCGGCGGAGTTCCGGTTCCGCGTCCCGGAAACGAAGCAGTCTCAACAGCGAAGCGCCGAGCCAGTAATGTCCTTCCGCGCTGGACCGGAGCATCCCAAACCGCCGGAAGGAATCGGCGGCTTGTCCGTATTCGGCCAGGCCAAAATGACAATGCCCCAAACCGAACCAGGCGCTGGCATTGGTGGAGTTGAGGGAAACGGCTTTTTGGAAATCGCCCAAAGCCTCCCGGTATTGTTTCGACCGGTAGCGCGTCCAGCCCGACCGGGTATAGGACGATGAATTGCTGGAATTACCCGGCGAAGGAAGCCACTCAATTCCCTCGGTCAGCGGTTGGTCCCTTTCCTCCAATCGGATCTCGGACGGACTCGGGTCACTGCCCGGAGAGGGTTGAGTGGGTTCAGCCCCCTCGGCACACCCCAGAAGTACCAGCCCCAACGCCGCACAGAGAATTTCGAGCTTCATTCGCATGACATTGCCAACGCGTTATAGCGCCTAGTCGCCGATTTGGGAATCTTTTGAAGGTTGCAGATTGCGACTACTGAAACATTACGATCCTGCAGAATCATGGCCGGCGCTTGGCACTAGAAACACTCTCTTCAGAGGAGTGTAGCCGCAGGCTTCAGCCTGCGTCGGAAGCGCACCCGTAAAGGGTGCGACTACATGTACTCTTGAGAAGCACAACGAAGCCACCGTCTTCCACGATCTCATCACTCCCAACGCATGAGACGGGAGATCGTGATGGCCACGGCGCGGTCGTCGGGGAAAATCACGGGTAGTTCCCTGGTTCGAACCGTCTTGTCGCCGGTTCTCCGCGCCATCACTTTCACGGGACAACCGCACGCGCTGTAGAACAGGGTCACTTCGCGTTCTTCACCGTCCGGCCAGAACTCTCGCGCCGGCACCCCCAGATCGCGAACGGTAGCATCGAGGACCGACGTCGCGTCTTTCGAACCGTCCAGCAGCCAGGGTTTGCCTTTCCCATCCTCCACCATGATGAGCAGCTTCTTTCCCGCAAACGAGGAGGCAGGCGGATGCGTTGCGGGCACGACTTTGGTTTTCCAGAGCACTTCGCCGGTGCGACGAAATACCAGGGAACCGAGCCCCGGTTTTTCCGTGCTGACGTGCATCGAGATGTGCAACTTTCCTTTGGGGGTCGGTTCGCCGTAGGCGTCGAGAATGGCAAAGGTCCGACCGTGACCGTCCTCGGGCTGATACCGGCGTTCGATCTCGCGCAGGGCATCGGCAATGCCCGGGATCTTCGGACCGAAATCCAGTTCCGCTGTAACCATGACGGCCTGGGCGACCTCCATGGTGGGTAGATCCGTTTGATTCGTCGCCGGGAGTTCGCGCTTCTCCACCGGGGCTGGCGCGTTTGTGCCGGAGAGGTTATCCGTTGTGGCAAGACCCATTCGAGCGCCGAGCAACAACAGCACACAGGCCAGAAGTTCAGAGAACAGCACCGCACTCTTCAGGGAACGCCCCGAACTGCCTGCGTTTCGCTTTTTGGCCGCTCGTACCTGGTTCACGGATGATGTTTTCCACCTTTCATTGCCTGACCGCATTCGACGATCTTGCTGCTGCGGGCCGACTCGGCCAGAGCGTCCATCACTCGCGCGTTGGCGCGGGAGTCCTGTTCGGCATCGCACTCCGGCGGGAACTGCGGCGGACGATTCTCGCCGACACAATCGCAGAAGTGCTGGACCTCCAACGCGAACGGGGTCAGGGAATGTTGCGGGATGGCGGGCGGCTCGATCCGGATCGTTTCGCTTTTCCCGCCGCGAGCAAGGATCAATGCGGTCGGCCAGTGGGGTGGCAACCACGGATCGGGAATCAACAGTTTCCCTTCCGTGCCGAACACTTCGGCCGCATAGGTCGGTTCGCCTTCGAAACTGCAGACGAAATGGGCGGTGAGTCCGTTGGCAAACTCCAGCGTACCGCTCAGCGTTAGGTCCACACCCGTTTCCGGGTCGAAATTCGATTGGGCCACAATGCGTTCGGGCTCGGCGCCGGCCAGGAACCGCGAGAAATTGACGCAGTAGCACCCGATGTCCAGAAGCGCTCCGCCGCCCGCCTCGATCGAGAACCGGGGATTATCGCGGCTGCGGCCGTGCGTCGTTCGGCTGGAGCGGATGTAGAGTACGCGGCCGATATCGCCCCGCGCGACGCGGCGTTTGGCTTCGGCCATCTGGGGATGGAACCGGTACATGAACCCTTCCAGTAGCCAACGCTTGTGCACGTGGGCGGCGGCGAACATGCGATCGACTTCCCCGGCGGAACAGGCCAGCGGTTTTTCGCAGAGAACGTGTTTGCCGGCCTGAAGCGCGCGGATCGTCCACTCGCAGTGCAATCCGTTGTGAAGCCCGTTGATGACGATATCGATGTCGGGATCGTTGATCAGCGATTCGTAGCTGCCATGGGCGTTCGGGATGCCCCAGTGCGAGGCGGCAGCTTTGGCGCGGTCAGCATCACGGCTGGCGACGCCGGCCAACGAGGCCGAGTCGATCAGCCGCATCGCTTCCGCGTACTTGCCCAGAATCCACCCGGTGCCGAGGATGCCGCAGCGTAATGTCGCGGAGTTGCTCACTTCTGCAGATCGGAAAGGCCGCCGGCGTTGGTCACATCGCTGAACCCGGCTTTGAGCAGGATCTGTTTGGCTTGCGCGCTGCGGTTGCCGGACCGGCAGTACACAACGACGGGCTGGTTGGTGGGGCCGACATCGGCCAGGCGCTTCTGGATTTCCTGCAACGGAATATTCGTGGCGCCCGTGTAATGCCCGGCGGCATATTCGGCCGGCGTTCGCACATCCACCACCCGCGCACCCTTGCGGATTTTTTCTTTCGCGGCGGCCTTCTCACCATCCGACACCGACGCGGCCATGGCGTACAAACCGAGGAACGCGAGAACAAACAACGAAACAAACCACAAGATTTTCCCATTCATTTCATGTCTTCAAGTGGCCGCAGTATAGCACATCTGTCGCAAGCCGTGGGAGGGCGGTGGCATTGGTGCTGTTGGTGCTATGGAGTGCTGCGGCTTGACGCAGCCTTGCCGTAGAGCGGCTGCTCTGCAAGCCAGGCCCTCGCCGAGTCAAGCCTCGGCAACCCAAAGCGGTGTCGAGCCACCGCACTCCAAAGCCCAGCATTTTCGGCTTTCCGCTTTCCGCTGGCGCTGTTAGTCTGTGCGGGCAATGACCCAGATGACGAAGTGGTTGTACTTGCTGACGTTGGCGGTGTGGATCGGCAGCATCGTCTTCTTCAGCTTTGTCGTCGCGCCGACCATCTTCAAGGTGCTCAAGCCCGAGGACGCCGCCAAGCTACAGCGTGCTGTGTTTCCGAAGTATTACCTCGTCGGCATGATCTGCACCGCGCTGGGCATCATTTGCGTGGGACTGTTGCTGGCCGACAATGCGTTCGGGAAATGGCCGGGAGTCTTGAGTTTGCTGCTGTTGGCCGGCGTGGGCGCGACGGACCTGTGGTTGCGGCAAACGGTCGTCCCGCACATGAACGATCTGCGCGAGCGGCGCGCAACGATCGTCGATTCGGGTCAACAACCTGATCCGGCCCTCGAAGACGAATGGAAATCGCTCCACAAACTGAGCGTCCAACTCAACCTCGCCGTCCTGCTCTGCGGCTTCGCGCTGATCTTCCTGCTGGTCTACGCCCGCGTGGTGTGACCGACGCCGCCCAACAGGTAGCGGCTCGTCCGCAAGACGAGGTTAGACCGGCCCACCGGAGGGGCCGGGCACAGACGGATCGGTTTGCCCGGTTCGTCGCCGGACATCGCGTTTCGCCACCAGCAAGAGACCTGCCACCAAGAGGAGTGAGCCCAGAGGAAACTGAATGGTCTGCACGATCGGATGGCCCGAAGGGAAGAAGCGCTTGTCGACCGCGGTCATTTCCCGGGTGTACTCCTGTGTCTGTTGCGGGGTAAGTGCCGTCGGCGCGGCTGATCGCGTGGAAACCATGCGAATGATCGTCGGAGCGCTCCACCGAAACGCCACCAGGAGGAAAAAGATGGCGACAAGGAGATAGCCAAACTTGCGGGTCACGGCCCAGGCCCAAACCGAGATGGCGAGCCCGGCTGCCACCGCGAGCGGGTTGAGCCAGAGAATGGTTTTCAACACCGCATACGCCAGCCAATCAGGAATTTTCATGGTGCTTGTTCCTCCCCACTCGGACCCCGGACAAGACGCCCCGCCGAGAGCCCGCGCCCACTGAGTCAAGGCGCAACTGTATCGGGTGTCAACACCCCGGTCAACGGGATTTCGGCCTGGAAACAATTGGCGTGAATTCGCGGTCAATCATGGCTAGATTGGAGGCTGCTATGGCGAAGAAACTGGCACAGATTGCCGACAGTCTGGTCGATTCGTTCCACAAGTACGGCGGAATCAATCATCTCGACGGCGCGAACCTGCCGTCGCGTGACTCGGTAGTGGACATTACCCGCGACCTGTTGCGGCTGGTGTTTCCGGGTTTTTATGACAAGGACCCGATTCATTCCGCGCAGATCGTCGAGTACACGTCGGAACTGGTCTCCTCGGTGGCGCGTCGGCTGGAAAACGAAATCCACAAGAGCCTCGAGTACCGGCCCTGCGAACAGTGCGACCGAAATGATCTGGCCGGAACCGCCACCCGCGTGACCCAGGAGTTCCTCCAGGAATTGCCCGCTGTGCGTGCCATCCTGCAGACGGATGTGACCGCCGCATTCGAAGGCGACCCGGCGGCACTGAGCAACGAGGAGGTTATTCTCTCCTATCCCGGCATTGAGGCCATTGCCGTGCAGCGGATGGCGCATCTGTTGTACCAGCGTCACCTGGCACTGATCCCCCGGATCATGACCGAGTGGGTGCACAACAAGACCGGGATCGACATTCATCCCGGCGCGGAGATCGGACCGTTCTTCTTCATCGACCACGGCACCGGTGTCGTCGTCGGCGAGACGGCTGTGATCGGCAAACGAGTGAAGATGTATCAGGGCGTGGGCCTGGTGGCCAAGTCCCTCGCCGCCGGCCAGGCGTTGCGGGGACAGAAACGCCATCCGACGATTGAAGACAATGTCACGATTTACGCCGGCGCGACTATTTTGGGCAATGTGACGATTGGCCACGACTCGGTCATTGGCGGCAGTGTCTGGCTGTTGGAATCGGTCCCCCCGATGACCGTCGTCTATCAAGAAGGGGGCAAAACGGTGACAAAGGCCAATCGGAAAGACCGCGACAAGACGGTTGGACACGCAACACCGTAGGCATTTTCTCGTGGGAGCGACATTCCTGTCGCGACCGGATCGGGGCAGGAATGCCCCTCCCACAGATGAGTCCGCATGAAACGCATCTACGCAGACTACAACGCAACCACGCCTCTTGCTCCCGAAGCGCTGGAGGCGATGCTGCCCTATTTGCGCGAGCATTACGGCAACGCCAGCAGCGTGCATGTGTTCGGCCGGGAAGCCCGGGCGGCGATTGACGATGCCCGGGTGCGGATGGCGAAGTTGGTCGGCGCCCAGGAGAGCGAGATCGTGTTCACCGGCGGCGGCACGGAAGCCGACAACGCGGCGATCTTCGGCGTGGCACGCGCCTCCCGCAAGCGGGACCGCCACGTCGTCACCAGCAGTATCGAACATCACGCCGTGCTGCACGCCTGTCAGTACCTCGAGAAGAGCGGCGAATGCGAGGTGACCTATTTGCCGGTCAGTCGCGACTGCCTCGTGGATCCCGACGACCTGCGCAAGGCGATCCGCAGCAACACGGTGCTGGTTTCGGTGATGTCGGCCAACAACGAAACCGGCACGATCCAGCCGGTGCAGGAACTTGCCGCGATTTGTCGCGAGCGGGGCGTGCCGTTTCATACCGATGCCGTGCAATCGTTCGGCAAGGTTCTGGTAAACGTCAGCGACTGGGGCGTCGGTTTGCTTTCCATTGCCGCCCACAAGTTTTACGGGCCGAAAGGCGTCGGCATGTTGTACCTGCGGCGCGGGACGAAGTGCGATCCGCTGCTGTTTGGCGGCAGCCACGAGAACGAGCGGCGCGCCGGCACGGAAAACGTGGCGGCAATCGTCGGCATGGCAAAGGCGGCGGAACTGGCGACCGGGAAGATGGCCGACGAGCAAACGAAATTCTTCGACTGGACGGAGAAACTTGCCGGGGAAGTGACAAAACGCATCCGCGGCGCACATCGCAACGGTCATCCCAAGCTGCGGATCGGCAATACGGTCAATTTCAGCTTCGAAGGCTGTGAGGAGGAAGGTCTCCTGCTCGGGCTCGACCTCGAAGGGGTTGCGGTCTCGAGCGGGTCGGCTTGCGCGGTCGGCTCCCTGGAACCGTCGCACGTGCTCAAAGCCATGGGACTGCCGCACGAACTGGCGCGCGCTGCCGTCCGCTTTTCTTTCGGCAGGGAGAGCACGGCGGAGGACGTGACAGATAGCCTCGCAGCGCTGGCGCGCGTTATCGAACGGCTGCGGCAATTCGCCGTCAAACCGTGAAACGCCGGCTCCTCAGGTTCGGTCTCATCGCATTCGTGTTGTTCGTCGCGCTCAACGTCGTGGCTTATCGGCATGCCTGGCGGATGACGCACTTCCTCCCGGCTGGCCGGCGCACGGCGTCGCCGGAGAAACTATCCCTGCTCGGCAAAATGCGGACGCTGGTCCTTGGTGTTGATATTCCCAAACCTCCGGTGAGCCCGGTGACGTTCGATTTACCCCAGCCGGCGCGAACCGTCCACTTCACCGCGAGGGATGGAGTGAATCTTGCCGCGTGGGACATCCCGGCTCCAAGGGAGCATGGCGTAGCCATCCTGTTCCATGGCTACGCGGTTTCCCGTTCCAAATCGTTCGGGGAAGCGCGCCTCCTGCACGAACTGGGATGGAGAACGGTGTTGGTGGATTTCCGCGGGTCGGGTGAGTCCGACGGAGTGGTGACGACGCTTGGTTGGAAGGAGTCAGAAGACGTGGCGGCGGCGGCGCGTTGGACCCGGCAGGAGTGGCCCGAGTCGCGGGTTCTTCTCTACGGTGTCTCGATGGGTGGAGCGGCGGTGTTGCGCGCGATGGCGACCGAGAATGTTCGGCCAGATGCCCTCATTCTGGAATGTCCGTTTGACAGGTTGCTGACGACGGTGGGACACCGCTATCACGCGATGGGTTTGCCGGCGTTCCCGTTTGCGGAGCTGCTGGTGTTCTGGGGTGGCGCGCAGCATGGGTTCAATGCCTTTCGTCTCAACCCGGTGGAATACGCCGGCTCGGTGACTTGTCCGGCGCTGGTACTCGATGGGGAGCAGGACCCGTGGGTCAAGCCGGCCGAGGCGAGGCGCGTGGCTTCGGCCATGCGGGGACCGACGGAGTGCCACCTATTCCCCGGTGGCGGCCACGGCGGGTATTGGCGGGATGCGGCCGACGAATACCGCAGGACGGTGAGCGACTGGCTGGCGGCCGTTCGCGCTAATCAAAAAAGCGGTACCGGAAAATAAACCAGAGGGCGGCGGCGCCGTCTTTCCAGCCGATCTTTTTTCCTTCGCTGTAATCGCGGCCGTCATAGCTGATGGCCGTCTCGTAGAAGCGGTAGTGGCGCCGGGCGAGTTTGGCGGTCAGCTCCGGCTCGATCCCGAACCGCTCGGCGTTCAGTGGAAGGTCTTTCACGCACTGGCGGCGGAAAACCTTGTAGCCGGTTTCCATGTCGCTGAGGTTGAGGTTGCACACCATGTTGGAGAGCAGGGTGAGAAATTTGTTGGCCATGTAATGCCAGAACAACAGCACCCGATGCGTGCTGCCGAGAAACCGCGACCCGTACACGACATCCGCTCGGCCATCCAGGATTGGGCGGAGAAGGGTCGGATAATCCGTCGGATCGTATTCGAGGTCGGCATCCTGAATGAGCAGGATATCTCCGGTGGCATGTTCGATGGCGGTGCGGATGGCGGCGCCCTTGCCGCGATTCAACGGATGAGAGAACAGCTTCACGTCGTCGCTGCCCGCCAGCTTTTTCAGAACCTGTCCCGTGCCATCCGTGGAAGCGTCATCCACCAAAATGATTTCCTTGTGCAGACCGCAACTGTCCGCGGCCTGGACGCGATCGACGACTTGTTCGACCGTGCGGGCTTCATTGAAAACGGGAATCAGAATCGACAGCCGTTTGAATTTGTCTGGCATGGGTGCCCAGTATAAGCAAAACCGATGCAGGCTCAACGGAAAAAGCAGAATCTCTTGGCATTTGAGTTCGGGGCGTGATAGGTTGTCGCCCTCGATTCCGAGCGAGGCGGGCGGGTTAGCCAAGTGGTAAGGCGGGAGTCTGCAAAACTCCTAACGTGAGTTCGATTCTCACACCCGCCTCCAATTCTTACTGCAAGCGCAGCAAGGATTTCTGGCGAAAGCGCTCGCAAGTGCCAGCAGAAGTGCCAGCAATTCAGTAGGCGGTCAGTATCCTTCAGTACGCCGCCGCTGGACGCTCACTGCTCGCTAACGCAATCAAAACCATCTGCTTTAGCCTCAACACATGAGGTAAAAATGAAGCAGCGGTTTCGATTATACCGACGGAAGAACGGTGGACGGTTCTACGTTCACGATGGGGTCACTGGCAAGCAGGAGAGCTTGGGAACAACGGACAGATCCCAGGCCTTGCGACTTCTTCATTCCAAGAATGAAGCGGAGGTTCAGCCCGCCGTGAATCTCCAGATTGCCCGTGCCTATCTCACGGCGTCTGATCCAGAAATCAACACCAGAACATGGCGGGATGCCATGGACATAATCGTGAAGACGAAATCTGGGCCGACGCAACGACGCTGGCTCATGGCCGTCAAGGATAAACCCCTCGATTGGATTCGTGATCTGCCGATCCTGCAAACGCGAGCGCAGCATTTCCTGAAGGTTCTGGAGACAGGAACCGTTTCAACGAACATTTTCTTGCGAAGCTTGCATAATTTCACCCTGGAAATGAACTGGCTGCCTTGGCCAATCATTCCAAAACGGCAATGGCCAGCGGTGCGGTTCAAAGAAAAGCGTGCAATCACAGCGGAAGAACATCAGCGAATCATCGAGCGCGAACGCAATCCCGAGCGAAAGACTTTCTACCAATTGGCGTGGTATCTCGGAGCGTCTCAGTCCGATCTTGCGTTCCTCCAGGCAGAGGACATTGATTGGGAGGAAAGGGTCATTTCATTTGCCAGGAAGAAAACAGGTTCGATTGCGTTGCTACGATTTGGAGATGAAGTGGCGGAAATTCTTCGTGGCTTGCCTTCAGACGGCCCCTTGTTTCCGTATCTGCGCAAGGTGCGCTCGGGCGACCGAGCAACCGAGTTCAAACAACGGTGCGTGGGACTCGGCATCCACGGTGTTTCACTGCATTCCTATCGGTATGCTTGGGCCGAACGGGCAAAAGTGGCTGGCTATCCTGAGCGTTTCGCCCAGGAAGCTTTGGGGCATAACAGCAAAGCCGTGCATCGAGCGTATTCTCGAAAGGCGCAGGTGATGCTACCGCCGCTGGAGGAATATGAAAGGGCTTACGCGGAACGAAAAATTATCCCGATGCGAAACCAGCAAGCGAACACTTTCGAAAAGCCTCCACAGATTGTGAGCACTTCAATTCGTTGAACTCCCTTTCGACAGAACCCAACAGTGGACGATCTGTCGGCTGGACCAGCCAGCATCCGCGATTACAGTTGACTCGATAATTGGCCGAGCACTACCATCCTTAACAGGTGATGAAAGGAGACCAACTATGATGAAGGCTGGCTTTCTCTTTTTCGGTTTGGGTTCTTCTCTATTCGGTTTGTCGAGCTACCTTAGTCTGGTCACATGGCCAATCAACTGTAAGAGGGTCATTTGCGAAATTGGAACAAATGCCATTACTGTCGAATTAGCCGCAATTGGACTCGGTATACTGAGCATGCTGATTTCACAAATGTGCTTCAAAGCAAAAGCTAGAGCGAAGAGATAAGTTTAATTACACCCCTGCCAACATAATGGCATGCGAAAGAACGGCATGAAGTTTATTGACGGAGTTGTTTACGGCGTATCCTTTATGGGATCGAGCATTTTGGGCAGCCAAGCGATTCGGAATGCCGTGGACCCCAACCACCCGCAATTGCGGATTCCGCTCTTTATAATTGGAGGAGTGATTTCGTTCATTATGATTCTTCTCTTGGTGAGAATTATGATTCGCATCCGGTATGAAGTCGGGACGTAATTTCTTGGTCCTAATTGTATCTCATTTGTAAACCCGGCCCCTTTTGTCCAGAACTCGAACCAGAATCTTTTGTGCCTCTTGGTAGATATCCACCAGCGCCCTGAAGTCGCCAATTCTGATCTTGTGGCCATCACCCTCGAAATGTTCAGCGTACCGGAACGGGTCCTCGGCTATTTCACGAAATTTCTCCCTGATGCGCTCCTTGATGTGCGGCTCCAGTTTTCGGAAAAACTTGGCCGCTTGTTTGGAGAATTTCACTTGGTACGCCATTAGAATTCTGCGAGGTCTGTGTAGGTCTCCTCGGGCTGTGTCCTGGCTTTGGCCAGTTGCTTTTTCGCCCATGGTGTGAGGTCTCCTTCTGATGAGAGAATATTCTTGATTAGTTCTACGTCGCGCTTGAGCTTCTGCAAATCTTGACGGATTTCATTTGTTGCTTCCATGGAGCATGGAAGCCGCCAGAGTTTATATATTTATCTGCGAATCGGGGAAGAGGAATCCCTGGACATAGGCCCACGGTCCTGGGTGAGGTCAGGAGAAGCGCGATCCGTGGGCCATCGGGACTGGCGTCCCGTGTCACCGAAGCAGATGGTAATGTTCTCGGCTTCCTGAACGCAAGAACATTCCTGAAAGCATTGTCTGAACGAGTTGACAGGGGATTCTGTGTGTGCAATTCTCCGCACAGCGTCAGAACCCGACCGCACGCTCCGTTGCTGTCCTCGAATCTAAAACTCTTCCGGGAAAATGTCCTTCAATCGAATCTTGAGTTTGTCGAGTATCGTTTCCAGCTTGTTGAGCGTGAGATGGTGCTCGCCACGTTCAATCCGGTGCAAAGTGGTGTAAGAAACGCCTGTTTTCTTCGAGAAATCCGCATACGACAGCGCACCTCTCTTTTTTCGTAAGAATGCCGCCAGTTGACGATCCAGGTTTCTTCTCACTCCAAGAGAATGCCGGAAATTCCATCACGTATGCGTGATGATTTTTCTTTACATTCCGAACGGGTTTTGATTCTCTGTGTCCAGACACGTTGAGGAAGGTGGGCCAGCAAAAGAGACAGGAGACAAATTCCGCTAACCGATCACACCCAAAAGGAGCACAAACGTGAAGACGAAATCACAGCTCAACAGGATCTTGGTGGTTCTTTCATTCGTAGCGTTGGCGATTTGTAGTGGCTGTGCTACAGGAGATCCCGATCCAGGAGCCATGCAACAATTATACTACGGTGCGGCAAGATCGTCGGCAATGCAGGGCAATTACCAAAAAGCAAACGCCTTCAGAACCTTGGGCGACATTTATGGCACGCAGCGATAGCGCGAGGTGCAGTGGCTCGACATGTGCCATGCCCGCGCTTTGCGGCGTGAGTCGGCAAGTCCATGCGCATTGAAGACCAACAAACATCCTATCAATAAATCCATCTCCGAGGGGAACCTGAATGAAGACCAAAATGCTGATGATCGCTTTTGTGACGCTTGCTTTAGTTGGATGTGAAACGGAAGAACGTACCGTTGACGGACATCGTGTTTTATCGCAAGCCGAGATTGCCAAACGATGGGATTCAGCCCCTTCCTCAACGACTCCTCATGTACGTTTCAAAATTGGGAGCAGAATTGAGGAAACCTCCATTCCGCTTGAGCCAAAAGTGGTGGGAGAGGGACAGGAGGTTTTCCGTGTTGGGGATAACGTTGCATTTTTCGTGCAGTACTGGGGTTTTGGTGAAGGCGTGGAAGCCGGTCTCGATATTTTCGACGCGAACACCGGCGAGCGCCTTGATACCCTCTCACGTACTCAAACACGTGCTGACGGACAGGTTTACACGAACATCTACAACGCAACTTTTCCTGACACGTACAAGAACAAATTCTTGATCGCACGACTGCACGTATCTGGAAACACCCAGGATGTCCGATTTCAGATACGTCCGTGAGCATGCGCAATGCGCTTTGCTAGGCGAAAGCTTCCGATCCTCGGACGAACGAACACGTTTCGATGTTGTGGTGGGCCGCATTCCGTGTTCCGAGTCCATGTGGTCTGTCAAGCTGCACTATGAGTCAGCGAATCGGTCCACAGTTTCACATTACAGAGGTGAGGGGCTTCATGGCTCGCTATGCCGCGCTTAGAAAGGCCTTTCGATTGCGATTCTTCATTTGCCAGTGCCGTTGGACGATCTTCGTGGCCTTGTCGAGCCATTGACGATCCTGGGCCAGGGCGAGAATCTCGGCAGACGGAAAGAATTTGTGCCCATTCTGCGCTGGCTCGCCCAGAGGTTTGAGAAGTCTTGCTTTCACCAAAACGGGAATCTCATGCGGCATGAATCCAAGAAGCTCAGCCGTCTGGTCCACGTCGAGACGGGCAGGCAAACGCGGGGAATCTAACGTTGTTCGATTCATCCCTGCTTCTCCGTAGAACTACCGCAGAGCGGACAGTCGGGGAGTCTTCCAACAACGCGTTCACAACTCGGCGCAAATCCAGCGAGATGGACTTCGCGGTAATTCCAACTCCGCTTCCTTTCCATGATGAGTGTGTCGGTTGCGTAGAGTGCGATGCCTGCAACAACCTTCAGGATGTCCTTTGATGCAGGCGCTCGACAAGGCGCTTTTCGACCAAACATTGTCTTCGGGAAGAGGCAGCCAAAGCAGGCCTTCCCTGCTTCCTGCACGAATACATACCCTGCTTCGGCGAGGAGATCGACGGCGATGAAGATTGCAGGAATGTCGAGTCGCCTGAATTGAATCGAGGCGGCAACTCTTGCTTCGCCATTGTCCACACCGATGACCCCGAACGTACCGTGTAAATTGACGTTCAAGGCCACGGCATCTTGAAAGCTCAGCGCATGGCCGACCAGAACAGTGCCACAGGGTGCATGGGGAGCGAGATTCTTTGCCAATCGCAGCGCCTTGTTCTTGAACAGATCCCGTTCGAAAAAGAACTGCCGATTGAGATTCGTCGGCTCGACTTCGTCAGGATCAATAAACACAAGCTCACCAATTCCCTTGCGGCACAATCCTTCCCCGGTTTCGCCGTTGATTCCGCCCGCACCCACGAGGATGCCCCTGGCTTGTCTGAGCGCCTGTTGATTGAACCCGTCGATCAATTCTTGGCGATCGGTTACCGAGAATCTCTTATCCGACGAAATAACCTTTTGGCTAACGATTTGAACTGTGTAACGAGACCTGGTAGACATATTCCTCCAATTGCGTAATTCCAGTGCCGGTCACAAGAACACGAAATGGCTTGGTGACCGTAAAGAAGCGCACGAAGCCATCGCGGGTGATGATGACGCCGATGGCCTCTGATCCAATGCTCTGAATCCGACCCAAATAGTTGATGTCGATCCCGGATGGACACGTTGCGCTGGGTCCTCGCCCGGGATGGCTGTGCGCCATGGCGTGGAGACTGTTCCCATGCTCAAGAATCTCGATTTCTGCGTCGGCACAGGATTTCGCTGTTCCTTTTGCATAGACTGGCGATTTCTTGTCCGTGTGCAACGGACAGAGACGCGAAAGAATCCGTACAGGGCCATACTGCGGGCCTGTGACGTGAGTGATTTCTTCATCCTCGCCCGGGGTTAAATGTCTAATGACACTGCGCAAGAACCAGGAATCACAGACAAACGTTGGCGCATTATCGTTTGTCAGATCGCGCAACCAACAAGATGCGGTCTCATGCAACTGATTCCATTCCAGGGCGAAATTGAATCGGCACTGAGCTCGCGTTCGATCCCAGCTTTTTAGAGCATCGAACGCGTTTTGGATCGCCTTTGCGTGATGGCGTTCGATTTCCTGGTGACGGCGGCTCAGTTCCGCAGCCAGCCTTGTGATTTCAATCATTTTGGTTTGTGTAATCATAGCCGTTGCATTCCTGAGGCTTCAGTTAGGATTTCTTCGACACGCAAGATCCCTTCCGAGAGAGTAAAACGGTTGTGAACGTGAACATGAAACCAGCCATCCGGCCTTTCAAGGAAGCAAGACCAGTGGGGATGGTGGCTCAGAAATGAGGGCGGGTTTTGAATGAACATCCGGGCATGTCCCAGGAGGCCGACATCGCTACGCCCCTTCCAACTCCCGAACTTCGTGCGATAATAGCCCTGGTACTTTTCGCCCTTTGCAGACCAACCGCGCTCCTTCCAGTATGGAACAGTTTGACGGCGAACCATGATCCGGTGGGAATTCGGACTGCGCTGAATTGCTTTTATGGGTTGGCTTGGAGGTTGCACCACAATCAGTTTTTGATCCAAGCGATTTCTTACGACCTCCAATATTTGGTCTGCCTCGAAAAGCACGGGCAGCTTTCTCAGCGGCTTCACGATGGGGAGCGTTAAATCCGTTGCGAACGGCTCTATCGCAGGTTTCTCCACATCCCAGATTGGCTTTGGCAACCTTTTCAGGATCTCATCGAGGTTCATGAGATGCCTACTTCCACGGGCGTGGACGCGTAAAGCTTGGCTCCGTCCTGAATGGCTGGATAGATGTTTTCATCATCTCCGAACGGTTCAGAACCCCTTCCTGGAGTCAGGATGAACCGATCATCAAGGCTGAGTTGTTGGCGGATATCGCGGACTGTTGTTCCTGGCTGAATGGTTAGGTCATTGTGTTGGCCACTTGCGGCAGAGACGACTGTGATGTTCTTCATGGACGGACTCCTTAGGGTTAGTGCTGCTGGTTCGATGTCGATCACTTGTAGTTGCTGTCTTTGCATGTGTTTCTCCTGGTTGTTCTGGAAAGTTTTATTCCGAGATTTGCAGCATGGTTGGATTGGCGATACCGACTTTTGGGTGCAACGGAAGGGGCAATTCCCTCGCTAGTTTCCGGGAAATCTCGCCAATGCTTTGGAATGTGGGGCACACGATGAGAACGAAGTCGCAGCCTTGTGCGAAATCCCTGTTCAAGTTCCTAAGCAAGTTCCGACTGGATCTCTCGATTTCTGTGCCGACAGTACGGCGTGACGATCCAATAGATTTGCTGCCGACCACATCGCAACAGAGGTGCTCATAGAGAACAGTATCGAAGCCGCACCGAACCATGAAATCTCCAGCCATGCGCTTCAGTGCGAGGTGGTCCTCGCATTCATTGCCACGATTGACTTGGATTGTTTTCCGCAGATTATCCATGGAGAAGACGCTTTCCCTTTTCCGTCAGGCACAGGATTTCACAAGGGCGGCCGTTGAACGATTTCTGGCGTTCGGAATCGATCAAATCCATTTCGATTAATTGTTCCTTCACCCGGTTTCCGCGACCTGCACTCCACCCAAGATTCGAATAGTGCTCCGTAACGCTGGCAGTAGGATGGGATTCAATTTCCTGCATCAGAGACCGATGTTCTTCAAAGAACCGTTGAGGAATCTCCTCATCAGGCTGAACCGTTTCCTCAACATCGGCAGTCTTCTCGCCCAAGATCTCCAAATACGAAACGGGAACAAGATCATTATCCTGGAATGGCGCGAAAACAGTCTGCTTATCGAGAAACTCGAACTCAGGCTTCATACGGGATGCGATGTCAGCATCACTTGGAAAATCGCCAAGCTGCGGATCAGGAAACCATCCACGCACTGTTCCTGTGCATCCAGGAAATCGCACCATCACCTGCCCTGGTTGTTGTGATCTGATTTCTTCGATTGCGTCTTCGGTCAACCCCAGCAATTGCTGACCTTCGCGAGCTTCCTTCACGTCAGGAAGCTGCATCACGACGATAGTGGAAGCGTTCGCCTTCACGCTTTGAACAAGCTGTGACGGCATTTGCGCAGCGATAAGGACGCGAAGCCCGAAGGAACGGCCTTCCATCATAGTGCGGTCATGCACCGGAATGTAATTCGATCCTGATTGCGCACTGAACGCCTGCCCAAATTCGTTCGATCCTTCATCGCTGACGTACGCTGTTTGGAAATCTGCGTTATGCCCTTGGTGCATGGCTTTCATCTGGGACCGAAGCAAACGAAGCTCGGCAAGTAGATGATGATCCCTTGGGGGAAGATTGCCATATTCCTGAATGATCAATTTGTATCGAGCGTCCACGTCAGGAGCTTTCCTGATGTAAGCAGAGCGACCCAGCTCGACAACGAGCGAGCGGATTGCTTGCGCGGCGGTAGCCAATTTCGGCCGCTGCTCTTTCTGGGAAATCGATTTCAGAATTCTGACGAAATCCGCCAAGCTCGGGAATGGCTCTCCCGGTTTCAGCCCCGCCGCAATTCTCTCCATGACCTCAACAAGCTCAGTGTGAGTTTCAGTATGGATATTGCGTGCCCTGGCGATGGCCGAGAAGATGGCGGCCCAGTAGATTTGAGGAGGCCCAATCGGTTCCAGGACATTCCAGTATTCTTGATCTGGGCGGAAAACAGCGGACTCTGGAGCCAGATAAATCAATCTCCTCCCATCGCCCTTGTGGCATTGGAATTTGACTTGAATTCCCTTGGCGAGCAACTGGGCGATGATCCAAGCCAACATCGAGGTTTTTCCTGCCCCTGTGGTTCCAAGAAACACCCAATGGCCTGATTTCTCCTTGTGGACAACCACTTCTCTGTTCGTGAATTGCTCGAAACAGAGGAGGATTGCTAAATGATCAGGGACATCTGCCCAAACTTTCACCTCCTGCGGCAGAAAGTGCTGAGCGAGAACTCTCGGCAAAAGATAATTCCCTAGTTGCCGCTGGAATCGGTCTGCGTGGCGTCCATTTCCGAGAAGGGAATTGGCCCAACACCACATATCCGCTGGGCAAACATCATTCACATCTCCAGTGATTTTGAGCCAATCCATGAGCTGCATCGAGTTCGCAAATCTCCTCAGCCGGGAATCATTTACGTCCTTCATGAATTCCTCTGACCGCGATCCATGGCATTCCAGGTGTTGTGCCGATTGATTGCTTTCCGATAATGTCGGTCGCAAAGAATCAATTGTTGTGGCTCCAAGGAAAAGACCCGTGCATGGAGACGGCATAACGGCCGTGCGCAAACCGCGCATCTAGAAATTGCATCCTCATATCCGCCACACCAGCAAATCCCTTGGAGCCTTTCAGTGGGAACAATCTGGCCCGAGCAGGTCACCACCATTGTTTTTCGCAGCCGCGTTCGCATCGAGTTGCCTTCGCGAAACCATTCCTCAGTCTGCTGGACAACTGTGTTCTGTGCGTTGACTGGGCGAAACGTCACTTCTTCATCTGCCGTATGCCTCGATGGGAAATTGTGATAAAGGGCGTATGCCGCTGGGTTGAACCGTCCTCGGTTGTCTGCGCGGGCTTCTGGTCGGAACTGTTGCCGCCTTGGTTCAGGTCTCATCACAACAACCTGACCACGACCTCGGTGTGTGAGGCGGTCCCGCAACGCGTACAGGAAGTTAATCAGCCAGTCCATGGTTTCCTTCAAAAGAGGTTCGCGATAAATAGAATCACCAAGACTACGTAGCACATTATGCGGAGTGCCTTTTGCGCTCCCAGTTGAGGAACAACCAGCGACGGAAGAATCGCTGGCAAGAAGGCAAGAAGCACAATCGCGATCGCAACAAACCAGCCTTTCGTGATGCGCCCCCCGATGCTCATTTTGTAAACTGGAATCGTCGCAGCCAGCAGCACGCTGACGACAAGCAACAGGGCCTGCAAGAATATGGAACGATACCCCTTTGCCAGCGCGATCCCACACAGCAGACAGGGCAATCCAAACAGAAGCAAGGCTTCAAGTAAGAAGCCGATGTGGACCTGTCCCAGTCTGTCCACCCACTTGAAGTAGTGGTCAAAAAGTCTGCTGATCACGTTCATTGTTTATCTCCGGCCCAATGCTTTTGGATGCGCTCGCATATTCCCCGTGCGTCTCAACAGATCCATCAAGAAATCCCATGCCTCATTTGAACTTACCCGGTCGCATAATTCGCAAAGTTTGAGAGCCGCCTCCCTGGCAGGAGCTTCATCCCAACCAAGGAGAACAAAGCACTCTTGAACGTCACCAGCAGTTGGGAATCGCATCCATGCAGGGGCCCTGTTTGCGGCAGCCTTGTGGACAAAGCAGTTCAAAGCGCCTGCAACATCATATCCGCTATAAGGTGCGTGCGTCCCATGCCGTATGGGATAAGGATAGGCCAACGCGATTGCGCGTGAAATTTCGCGCGTGCCGGCTGCATCGTCCGCGACCAACTCGTTCACAATATCCTGTGTGATATATTTGTTTTTCATGAGGTACGTTCTACCTGTAAGCAGATTTGGTGTACAGGGACAGAGCAGCCAAAGCCCTTTTAGCTGAGCGACGCATTGGCTCTTTTAGCTCTTATGTCTGCTTGCGAATTCGGTTCGCCGCAGTGATAATTCCGTGAAAAGCAACATGAGCACACCGAATTACAATCGAGAATTCCAACTCAGATTCCGCGATGTTCTGAGGGATGCCGGATTAATGCAAAGACATTTTTGTGACCAACTTGGCATCGGAGGAAGCACCCTGAGATTATGGAAGTCGGGGGGATACCTGCTTGACCACGAGAGAATGCGTATTGTTGAAGTTCTAAACCGCGTACTGAAAGCGAAGGGCAAACCAACAATTACGGTTGAATGGCTCTTTCAAGATTGGCAACTACGGCCACCTGCAAACAAGCACGTTAATCCTTCCCAAGCAAGGCCCCCGCTTCAGGTTCAGCCGCAGCGATTCACGATCGAACTTGACGACATCGATTTGCCTGATCTGCTAACACCTGGACCTGCAACTACACAAATCCGCCAAATTTATGAGCCGCAGATCGGCGCACAGCTGGCGGAAACACTTCAGGAGCATTCGACAAATGCGATTCTGGCAGTCGAGAATGGCGATTTTGGAGCTCAAAGTACGATTGGGGTTCAGATCGCCGAAGAAGCGGCTGAGTTCCCAAATATCCGTGGCGTTGGGCTCTACTTTTCCGGGGAAGGACTCAGACTGTCCGCAGATTTGGAAAGGAATCCTTCAAAGAGGGCCAATTTGTACCGGCAGGCGGCAGGCAAGTACTACGAAGCGTCTCAGCTGCTTCCAAGTGATCCGCGGCCGATTAGAGGCATCGCGCGGATTAAGGAGCGTGAAGATCTTTTTGATGAGGCAATGGAGGGTTTTTCTCGTGCGGAGGGCTTGGTCTTAGTCAGCAAGTTTCGCCGAGGAGTGTCTTACAGGAAGCCCTTTCTCGACCACGAATATCTTCGTGTTATTCGTCACAAGATGCATTGTCTATTCGATCTCCGGGAGAAGAGTCCGAATAATGTATGGAACCGTGAGCACAAACGCCAAGAGCTCTATGGCTTAGTTGTGCGCTGTGACAATCTCCACCACGAACTGATGGGTTCATTCAACGGCAGACGGCGATGGTGGCAAATCGAATGGTTCATGGGATTAGTGTTTCTGGCAAAGGCTTGGGGGTCCCTAAGACAAGGGGATCGAATGTTCGTATGCTTGCTTCACGCCCTGTCGTTTCGACGCAGCATGTTTGCGGATTCCAAAGTGCTTAATGACATTGAACGCTCGAATCTCAAATGGTGGGTTGAGGTCGCTCTCTTGTTTCGAGATTTGTTGACCAAGCAATTCGTGCGCTCTGTGGAACAGTTGCAGGCGGCATTATTCGAGAACAATGACGTTGCTGTCTTGGTAAGAGTCGACGATTTGGTGAGGGAGATTCGTCCTCCTGGAGAGAAAAGCTTTTAAAGATAAACAACGAAAGGGGAAATGACCATGAGAATATACCTAATCCGACATGGGGAATCGGTTGATGATATCGAGGATTGCTACGGGGGAATCGCTGATTTTGAGTTGACGGAATCAGGAATGCAGACGGCCAAGATGCTGGCTGCTAAGCTCGCGGATTCCAGAATTGAACTCTTGTACAGCAGTCCCTACCAGCGTGCTGCTGAAACAGCCAATATCATTGCGAGTGCATTGGGGTGCGAGATTAAAACGATTCCCGACTTAAGGGAGAGAAATTCTTATGGGGTTCTTTCCGGAGTGAATAAAGCTAAAGCAAAAACAATATTCGCTCACCTTTTATCGACTGTTCACGGCAAAGTTGGTGATTATTACGTCAGTGAGAGTATTGTGGGAGACGAGCCTGTTTCAGCATTTGATTCTCGTGTACGGTCTGCGTTCAAACAGATTCTCGCGGATGCACACGACAAAGCAGTCGTTGGGATCGTGACACACGGCAATGTGACAAGATCGGTATATCGACACATCCTAGGGGTTTCTGGCAAAGTAGATTTGGATTTACTTGCAATTACCGTTATAGACTATTCCTCCGGTAGATTCGCAATTGAGAGCAGTGAGGGTGTTAGCGTCACTCCGCACAAAGCACACTCATAGTAATGGAAATGTTGCGTCCAATTGTCTCGGCAGGCGGCGTCGTGTTGCGGCGGACCGGTGGATCTGTGCAGCTTCTTGTTGTCAAAAGAACGACGAACATCGAAGAGAAATGGAAGCCGGTCCTTTGCCAGTTACCAAAGGGAACAGTGGAACAGGGAGAGACGTTGGAGCAAGCTGCTCTGAGAGAAGTTCTGGAAGAGACAGGATATACCGCTCAGATCTCTACGAAAGCCGGAATTGCGTCGTGGTCGTATACAAGGGAGGGAATCACATATAAGGAGGCTGTGCATTACTATTTTATGTCCGTGGGGCCAGCGCCACCTCAAAACCATGATCGGGAATTCGAAGAGGTCTGTTGGATTGATGTAACGACTGCTCACGATGTCCTCTCATACCCAGAGGAACGCCGGCTTTTAAGAACAATTGGGATTTGAGACTATGTGCCATACCGCTAAGAAACGAAGCAAACGCTTTCTGCGTTCCAAGGCGGGCAGGCTGCATCTTCTTCGGAGTCGTGCAAGAAACTTCATAGTTGATGATTTCTTGACATTCTCGGTGCGAAGATGGGAGGTCAATAGCTCCCAAATCCTCAAAACCATCTCAGAACACTTTGACAACAGTCTCTTGATAATTCGCAGCTCTGCTGTGGGTGAGGACGAATACGGTGGTCGACTTGCTGGAGCATTGCGATCTGAGGCGAGAATACTGAGCACAGATACTGTAGCACTGCGGAACGGAATTACTAAAGTCATATCCTCCTTTGTGAAGGCCGATCGACACATGTTGCCTTCGGATCAAGTCATTGTGCAGCGACTTGTTACTGGCGTACGAACATGTGGGGTCGTTCTCACGTGGGACCTTTGGCAAGACAGACCTTACTATGTGATCAATTACGAGAGCGGAACTGGAAGAACAAATCAAATTACATCAGGGGGGCAGGGTGATACCCTGCGAATCATACGTGATCTTGAGCCACAGCAGATTCCACCTACTTGGCGTAATCTACTATCTTGCGTAAAGCAAATTGAGCGCGTTTTCCCAAGTGAAGTCCTCGATATTGAGTTCGCCTTTGACAATCAAGACGCGCTACATATTTTTCAAGTCCGTGCCTTGTGCGCCGCCAATAGGAGGAAGCAGCGACGGAGAACTTATTCAACGAGCCGCGCAATCGGGGCGCTCTGCTCACAAGTGCAGAACATCTTGAAGTTGAGGGATGGGAAAACTGCAAATGGCACGATCTTGTCTGATATGGCTGACTGGAACCCTGCAGAGATGTTAGGACCACGACCCTTTACTTTAGATCGCTCACTTTACCGATTCCTTATTACTGCGTCCGCTTGGAATGAGGGCCGTGTCTCATTGGGCTATACCGATGTTCAATCGTCCGAACTTATGGTGTGTTTGGGTGACAAGCCGTATATCGATGTAAAAGTTAGCTTGGAGTCATTAACCCCAGCCAGAGTTCCGCTTCACATTCGGCGAGATCTAACTTCATACGGACTAGCAAAGCTTGCCAAACAGCCAGAGCTTCATGACAAAATCGAATTTGACATAGCATTCTCCTGCCTGGATTTTCGAATCGAGAAGAGGCTCAACGAATTGTTAGCATTCGGATTCTCACTAGCAGATGTAAGACTTCTCCGGGATTGTCTGCGAAGCTTTACGAACCAGATGCTTGCCAGCAGCAACCGGATCATGGAGTCTGACATCGCGCTGATGAAGCGATTGAGGCAGGCACAACGACCTCGTGTCTATCCCGCAAAGAATCTTGCTGAACATCTGTCCATTGCTCATGATTTGCTTTTCGATTGTCGCCATCAGGCAATCCCGCGTTTCGCACGACTTGCGCGGCTCGCCTTCGTAGGATTGGCGTTTCTTAGGAGTCTCCGTCTCGAGGAAATCATTTCTGACTCGTTCTACGATGCGTTCTTTGGCTCGCTGAATACTATTGCGAGCGAGGTTCACATAGCTTGTATCCAAATGGCTCATCATAGGCTTGGCGTGAAACAATTCCTCATTGAGTTTGGGCACCTCCGTCCAATGACCTACGATATCACATCCCCTCGATATGATGACATGCCTGCCGAGTTTTGGCTCCGCCAACAGCAAGCTGATGGAAATAGGAATAGGCCACGATACGAAATCGATCAAAAGTCCTTGTCCCGCATCAACTCAGTCCTCAAAATGCACAAGATTGATATCAATGCTCGTCAGTTGCTCGCTTTTGTAAAGTCCGCTGTCGAAGGCAGGGAGTACTCAAAGTTCGCTTTCACTCGACAAATATCTGACGCCCTTGAACACGTTGCATTGTGTGGCAATGCTCTCGCATTTGATCGCAAGGAAATGGCAAATCTCCCTATTGAGCAGGTTTTCACAGCAGCTGAAAACGGCAGCCAGGACAAGAAGCGGTTCAAGGACTTGTGGCGAGAAGCCATTCGCAGAAATCGGACCGCAAAAGAAGCCGTCGCTGATGTAGCGCTACCCGCAAACATTTGTAATCAGTGTGATCTCCTGGTTGTTAAATATCCTCGTGCTCGCCCTAACTTTGTGACACACAGGCGAGTTCAAGGAGACAGTGTGTTGGTGCGCACCCTCTCGCGTCTAAATGCGGGATCTTTACAGAATTCCATCGTGTTGCTGGAAAGCGCAGATCCAGGATACGATTGGGTCTTTGCTTACAAGCCAATGGGGATAGTCACCAAGTACGGAGGAGCGGGATCGCACATGACAATCAGGTGTGCTGCGTTTGATGTGCCCGCTGCCATTGGCTGCGGTGAGGAGCTTTTCGAAAGATTGGCTCAGACGCATAGCATTATCCTTGACTGCGAAACCGGCATTGTAGCCTCCATCGTATAGTCTCGACCATGAAACGCTTTGCTTTGAGCCAGAATATTGCAATGGGCCGCGAACCCATGGACACCTTGAACCATACCTACGTGCAATGGTGTGAGCGCATTGAGATACAACCGCTGCTTATTCCAAATGCCATCTCGAACCTGGCTCAGTATATGGACGAACTGGAGGTCCAGGGAGTGATACTCACAGGTGGCAACGACATTTCTGGTCTTCGTCCCTTTTCAAAAGAATCTTCGGAAGCACCCATACGGGATAGGGTGGAGGAGGTGCTCTTGAAGACAGCACTGGAGCGCGGCTTACCGGTTATAGGGATTTGTCGCGGAATGCAGTTCCTGAATGTCTACTTCGGTGGCAAGTTGTTGCACAATCTGAGCGAAAGTGCGCCAGCCTACGACGCACACGCGGGTCGGAGACACGAAATTCAAATTACCCGTGATGAAATAGCCGCTTATCTGGGAGTGCGCTCCTATTCTGTAAATTCGTTTCACAATCATGGCATTACAATTGATCGGGTTGCTCCTGCTCTCGATGTGTTCGCTGTAACTGAAGCCGACCACATTGTAGAAGGGTTGATCCATCCCAATAAGCAGATCCTTGGCCTGCAATGGCATCCTGAGAGGCCTGGATCTCCTCCGGAATACGACATCCTGCTAATGGCGGGTTTCTTGCAGGGTACGCTTTGGACAACGAGACGGAGATGACTTTATGAAAGCTATAATCCTTGCAGCAGGAATGGCCCGGCGCTTTGGAGACTTTTTAGGTGGGCTTCCGAAATGTCATCTGAAGATAAATGGCCTGTCACTCTTGCAGCGTCAAGTGCAATCGCTCCGAACATGCGGAATTCACGACCTAGTCATTGTAAGAGGTTTCAAGGCACGGACCATTGAGGTTCCGGGAGCACGTTACTATTTGGACCCTGATTACGAGCACGCGAATATGGTGCACTCTCTCTTCTGCGCGGAAGAAGAATTGAAAGGGGATGTACTTATAGCCTATGCAGACATTCTTTACGACACAGTGAGTCTTGCTCGTCTCCTCAACGCAACACAGAACGACATTGCTGTCGCCGTCGATATGAACTGGGAAACCTATTATCGCGCTAGATATGGAGACCCTCTTAGTGAGGCTGAGAGTCTTGTGCTTGAGCCCGATCTCAGAATTGGTGAAATCGGCGAGGCGTGTCCCCCAACAGACAGAGTACAGGCGCAATATATCGGGTTGATACGCTTAAACGACGAGGGTAGTAGGCTTTTCCGGACGTATTACCATCATTTTGCAGGACAATTCCAGAATAGGGAATGGCTGCGAAAGCGACCGTTCGAAAAGGCTCACATGACAGATTTCTTACAAGCCCTGATCAACGAGGGACTCCGTGTCCAAGCTGTTCCAATTGAAGGGGGCTGGCTGGAATTCGACACCCCAAGTGATTACCAGAAGGTTCTGGCATGGCAGGCCGCTGGCATTCTCAATCAGTTCTGTCTCCTGCAATAACCAGTGATACCCAAAAGAGATGCTGAAGAGAAGATATTTTAGTTCTGAGCCATCAAAGTCAGAAGCCAGCTTTGCATTTGATTTGGACCGTATTAGTTTATCCATATCGAGAGGGGATTGGATAGGAGCGCAGCAAATTGCGAAAGAATGGGGAAGCGAGGTGTCCCGTGCATTGGGAATTCCACATGAAAAGGTTTGGAAGGAGTTTAAACGACATTTGGCGGCACATTGGTTCGGGCGACTAGAAAAGCGAGTGTTCTCACCTGGTTGGACAGTAACGGATGCACTCGCCTATGCGAGGCAGTTTCGTGATCGCAACCTAAGAGTCTCTTGTTTTCCGGAAGACATTGCTTGCCATGCCAAATCCTTTCGACTCTCGGCTCATGAGGAAGACCATTGGTTGACCACCCTCGCATCGTTGGACCGAAGCGTTCTAATCGAGATGTTTCCTGAATCTGATAGCAGCACCGGCATTTGCTTTCGGCGTTTCGCCTCTGCCTTTGGAGAGGAAGTTCTTTATGAAGCAGGCAGGGGACAAGCGATGGCAGTTTTTGAAGAGGAGCAAGGAATGCATCCCACGGTTTATGCATCTAAAACAGACAAAATGCGATACTCCATGCGAGGTTCAAATGAAGATATCGAAATCGCGGACATAACAAGAAAGTTGCGACTCCTGATTCGAAAGCACGACCAGAGTATCCAAAGCAAATGCTCCGACATCTGCAGAAAAACTGGTATTGAAGGACTAGGACTTGAAGGATATTTTAACTCCGATGCAGTGAATGATCTCGTTGTCGTGGATCTCGACCTTCCCTTTGATTTTGTGTTTATGCGGCCAACTGGACCAGTTTGATCAAGGTGAGTTGCCTTCATGGCGAATATCGCTGAAAGCACCTAGCTCTTATGGTCACAAAGTGACGACGGATGATTCGATCCTGCTTCTGGCGTAACAGCTGATTGCTGCACTTGAATGAACTGTGTTTTCCAGTGACCTGCCTCCCGCCGTCATGGGCAGGAGGCAGTCCTGCAATTTCATTTGTTCAAATGCTTCAGCAACTCCACGGCATCTCCGACGCAATTCTGGCGGGCAATATTGTTGCGTTTGCAGAGGCTTGTGCATTCGAGGGAATTGATCGCAGACATCCGATCGTGGATTCCCGTCACTTGACCATCGGAAATCCAAAACCGAGGCTTCTGCTGTTTGCTCAACCATTGAAGAGCAGGACCGTCGATGACGTTGGAGCCGCCAGAGGGCGCGGCAATCCAGTTGTCGTCAACTTGGCGGCCTCCAGACGCCAGAATTCGAAGCACGCCGTCGCGATCATTACCTGAATAAGCCGCAACACATGCCCCAGGCGAATGCTTGAGGATGGATTTCAGATCCTCTGCGCTGAGGCTCATGCTTCCGGAGCAATCAATCAGCACAGCGCCGCCGAGTCGCCTGCGCACGTGTTGGAAAACCCTGCCGTCTACGAGATACCGGTAGATATTCCGTGGCAGCGTGCCTTCCTCTGAAGCGATTCTTCCTCGGACAAGATAACCGTCAATCCGCCGCACCCTTGGCGGTTTCTGCACAGTCATGCGACCCCATGGGACTTTGTCCAAGCAGCGTTTGCCAGTACCATTTTCACTGCCGATCTTCAGGACTTGATCGAATCTCGACGCATCATCGGCGCTCAGACGAATTCCACGACGGAGACTGAGAGGTCGGTGTTCCTCAATATTCTCCAACATCAACTGCAGCCATTTGGCCACTCGGATCGTATCCCGAAATCTCGGCGTTCCACCTGACCACATTACCTTCCGAGCCAATTCTGCGAGGTGAACCACTTTCCTTCCGATATCAAGGATCTCAAACATCCGTCGAAACTGCTCTTCGTTGACCCCGCAACCTTGCGCTGCTACCATGGTCAGGATCATTCCTCTTACATCGCTCCGTCTCATCAAGTGTTTCGCGATGGACGTTGCAACCTCTCTCGGCAGAGCTCCACTGCTCACGTCGACCGTCAATTGCAGGAGCCTCGTGTTCACCCGCATGTCTTCGACCGCTTGCAGCACATCGAGATTGATCCTATGTTTACAGGCGATCAGATCAGGATTCTTGTGCGACCATCGGACATGTCCCAGTTCGTGGTTTCGCATGAACCGCGAGTGGTCGGAATCATCCAACGGCACTTGCAGAAACCGATGTTTCACGAACACGCGCGGCGTGAACGGACCCGATGATTCAATAGTCCAGTGCCCATCAGGGTGCGGATCAACTGCTTCAGGTAATGGATAAACAGGGCGAGCGTTCATCAACCTGCCTCCGATTTCCCGATGGCCAGAGCATCCAAAGCATCCTGCGCCCGATGATTGAATACGGCTGCTGCGGCCAACTGTTGTGCATGATCCTCTCCGTGAGCTTGGGTCAACTCGCGACGCAACTGTGCAAACGCATACCAAGCCCGAACACTGATGCGGCGCTCTTCGTTTTCGATGAGAGCCGTGCGCTCCGCAGCCATTTGCACGTCTTCCGGCAGTTGTTTCACGGCGTCAGGGTGAACTTTGTCGATGTGGATGGCCACGCAGAACCGATCAACAAGGGCGGGATCGAGTTGCTCCTTCGGATCGCCGTTCATCGTCGCGACGCAAGTGAACCTTGGTGAGGGTTTCACCTTCTCGCCAGACGGCAGGTCGAGTTCTGCAATTCCAAGATCATCCGTGATCGCGAGAAGAAGCGCGTGAACATCTGCACCTCCGCGCTGGATTTCGTTCACAACCAATCGTCCGCCACAACGCCATGCGGCAATTGCCGGACCGTCCTGCCAGACATATCTGCCCTCCTTGAGGATGAAATGCCCGCGCAATTCGGCCGCAGGCGTTTCTTCTGTTAGCGTTACACTGAAGATCCGCTGGCCGTTATTAAGACCGAGCCGACAAGCAGCATGGGTTTTGCCCGTGCCCGGAGGCCCGTACAGCATTGTCCGTGTCGAATGATTCAGAACTGCTGAAACAATTTCCCAGCAGGTTTGTTCTTTTGATTTCTTGCTCATCTTGCTTCCTTTCTGAAAAGACAAGGGCGACAAGCTTCTCAGGCCCGCCGCCCCTGTGTTGTTTGGTTGTTGGTTTGTTTATTGTATGTTGAGGAGAGGACTCATTTTGCATGGCCACGTCAGGCAGCAGGGCCAACATCACCGTCGCCAGAGCTTCGCGCTTCGGGCTTCAACTCTGGATCTTCCTCGAACAGGTTCGCGAATCGCCCTCCTGCTTTCAGGTATTCAAGCTTCGGCGGGTTGCTGGGAATCGATGGCCTTCCGTTGCCATCGCGGCTGATTGGCACCCACGCAGACCAACTGTTTCCACCAGGCTTTTCAACCGAGAAGAACACGATCTCCATTCGGTTCGGGTGTTGCGATGGCATCGTTGGCAGGCAGCCTTCGTTCTTGAAATAGGCTGCCTCATTCTCTGTCGGTTTGACGAACCAGCTTTCCAGCACCATCATCGCCAGATTGGCATCGGCCTGTCTGATGATGTTGCGCAATGCTTCGGCCATATTGTCCTTGGCCCGTTGGCTCCCAGGCATGTCCATAGCAACAAGCCCGATGCCTCGATACTGCATGCCAGGGATCTTTGGATTTTCACCTGCACGGAAGAACATCACAGGCTCCAGACGGCCGCAATTGGGCAATATTTGGGCTGATTTGCCGTAGATGTGACGAAACAAGGCGGTTTCGTCAGGAGTTAGTTCTGGGTCGAGTAGACACTTCATGTATGGATCTCCTTTGGTTGTGGTTGAGCTAAGGCTGGCTTCGACAGAAAGTCGGAGCCGAAAGGCCGCTGCCAATCAGGCAGTGCGGCGGGGTTCTTCGGTAGGAACAGCGGAGGCTGTCAAAGCATCCTTCGCTGGTTGTGGCAGGCTCTCTCGGGCCAAGGACTCGGTGAGAAGGCGGTTGACCAGGGCGGTCATGCGCACGCCTTGGACTTTGGCGGTGTGATAGAGAACCGGAATGAGTTTCTCGGCAATCTTGGGCGAATACAATTTTCACCTCCTTTCTTCTCGGAATAGAGCAGAATTAACTTTCTTCGGGTGTTGATTCGGGGGTTATTTCGGTCGCTTTCCGTTGCGGCTTGCGTCTTCGATGAGGGCTCTGATCTCACCGACAGGCAGATGATCGGGCTGCGCTCCCTCCACTTCCAACTCGATCAATCTGACTTGAACGCTTCGCGCCAGTCGTACGGCTGTTTTTTCGCGCCCAGCCCTTCCAGCACCATCTTCATCGAACATCAGCAGGACTTTCCTGTCCGATCCTGCAGCCTTCACAATCAGGCTCTCCTGCGCTTCTGATAACGAACTTCCCATAATTGCGACGACGCATGGGAAGCCTGCATGCCAGACCTTCATGCAACCGAAGAAGCCCTCGACGATCACCAAAGCTGCATCCGATCTGCAGGCAACTGCTCGGTGGTAATTAAAAAGCTCCAGCGATTTCCGAAAGCCACGTGGCAACAGGTATTTTGGTTCATCTTCAGGTGGTGTTCCTGGCCAACGCCCCGCGTAGGCCACGATCCGCCCTAAAGTGTCATGAATGGGAATTGCAATCCTTCCCGCCATCAGACCCTTCGTGCAATAGCCAATGCCAAACGATGCGATGGTTTCTGGCAGGAGGCCACGCAGATATAGGTAAGGATCGTTTGCATCCAGATCATTCAGTACAAACGGAAGTGGCGGATTTTGCTTAACTTCCTCGGATTCTCTGGCATCCTTTGAGGGCGAAACCACCTTCCCATTTCGCGGCGCACGGCCAGAAACCGTCTGGATGCCGGACCACTGCTGGATCATAAGCGCTGCTTCGCGCAGGCTCACTTTCTCCATGCGGCTCACGAAGTCGAGAATGCTTCCGCCGCTGTTGCAGTCTCCAAAACAGTGCCAGCAGTTCATGGAAATGCTGACAGAGAACTGGGTTCTGTTGTGACCGCGATGGATCGGACAAGCTCCGCGCAACGAGTCACCGCTTTGCCAGAGACGCTCCCTCAAACCATAGTGATCCAGAATCTCAACGATCGACACGCATTCTTTGATCATGCTGAAGTTGATCACTTCATGTGCGACTACGGACATGGATTCCTCCTTTCTCGAACACAGGTTTCGCTGGAAAAACAAACCTGTCCCTCGCTGTTTGGCGAGAGACAGGCCGTCTGGTGCTCGCGGCAACGGGATGACAGTGTTTTGTCAGCCAGCGCGAACAAGCACTATCGAGGTTTTTGCTAACTGATTCTCAGGGTCTTGGTGTAGACAACGACCTCGGCGTTGGACCGTGGTTCGCTGCCTGCGTCGAACCGAGACGATTGGACTCGCCCCTGGAATTCGACGCGTTTGCCTTTGCCCTGAGTTGTCAGCAATTGCTGCAGGTCTTCACTTGGATTGAAGACAACGCAAGGCACGTGCGAAACAGAGACTTCTGCATCTCCGTTCGCCGCTTTGGTTGCCACTATGAAGACAAGGACTTTCTTCTCCTTGCCCCGCACAATAGCATTACTTTCCAGTTCTCCAGATATGACGCATACGTTCATTGGGTTCTCCTGTGGGTTGGTTTGGGCATCTCCGATTACGTGCAGAATTTCGCCATCAGGCTGAATCTGCTTTCACGTAAATCGTGAGATTCCAATGTGCCACCGGTGAAAACCAGCGGCACTGTTGTTCGATGATGTTACGACCGAGCCTTAAAAGACTCAGTCGTCGCCATCGAAATCGTCGGATAAGTATGAACGATCCTCCTCAGAGGATTCGTGGAGGGTGATGAGGTGATTCACCTTTTCGTTGATGTCGGAAAGTTCACTGAGGATCTCCTCGGAGAGGTCGAGCATTTCATCACGCCGAGAATTGAGCCTCTTTACCATGCAGGCTCAAAGGAGCGTGACTTAAAAAGGATGGCGCACAAACTGTTCGGAAGAAGCTCAGGAATCTGTGGCACATGTCGTTGACCTAAACTACGAATCCTGGGTGTTGTGTTCACATTCCTTCATTGAAGAAAAAAGCCTTGCACCGGCAGGCGGTATTTGTTAAATGGTTGCTCGGTGAGCGATGAATTCTCAGGAGGTTAATGCTCCATCTCAAGTCGGGAAGCCACACCGTCGACCGAGAGCGTTGGGTCTTCTTGGAAGCAACACATATGCCATTGATCTAAATGGCAAATTGACGAAGGTCACTCAAGGTCTCGCCAAAATGTTGGGTTATCCAGATTGCAGGTCCTTGTTAGGATCCAACCTTTTATCACATCTCTATCGCGAAGAAGACCGACAGGTTTTGCTCGATTGTCTAAAGCACAAGGCTCTCACGGTGACGAAACATCACATGCAATGGAAACGGAGTGATGGCCAGTTATTATGGGCACAAAATGCACTCCACCCTGTTTTGGATCACGGCGGGATAACCGTATCTTCTTACACTGGAACCGTAACAAACGTAAACGAAATCTTAGGTGACGCATATGGCCTCCGTGCATTGTGCGATGAATCGCCTCTTGGATACCATGAAATTGACCATAACGGCACGGTAACCCATGTAAATCGTTGGGAACTTCGCCTCCTAGGCTTCTCTTCTGTAGCAGAAATGATTGGCAAGCCGGTGTGGACCTTTGTGCGGGATCGAGAACGGATTTTGTCACAAGACACTGTCCTAGCTAAATTGAGCGGTCATACTCCGCCTAGTCACGCATTACCTCGTACTTATCTAACCAAGGATGGCTCAACTCTACCGGTGTTATGCGAAGACCGATTGCTCTTTGATGACGATGGCTGCATAAAGGGGATACGCACCATACTGAGGGATCTGAGTGTGCGTGATGTCGTTGAGCAAGTGTTGAAAGAGCCTTATGGGGTGTACCTTTCACGACTAGAGACAGACTTGATATATGTGTACCGCACCGATCTTGAAGGAAAGATCGTGGATGCTAACCCTGCCTTTTGCAGAATTGTCGGTGCATCGCAAAAGGATATCATCGGCAAGTCGATCACGTCTGTACTGCCCACAGCGAAGGCATCTGCATTCTTTGAGGATACCCAGGTTGTGACGCGTTCCGAATCTCTGTTCGAATCAATAGAAATTGACCCAACAGACGAAGCTTCCCATATCCAGACCCTCCGCGCTCCTGTTTTCAATGCCTCCGATCAAGTCATTGGAATTCAGACAGCCTATTGGAGAGCGAATCAACACGACAAGGTGATGCGCCTTCTTCTTGCAGCTGTTCGTTGGACTCAGGAGTTACACCAAGAGATTCTGAAGAACGCTAATGATCTTATTTATATCCATGATCTGCCTGCAGATTTCGATGGACGCTTTACTTGGACGAATAAGGCAACAGAAAGGATGCTTGGGTACAGCCCGGAGGAGTGTCTTAAGAAGAAGATATCTGAGATTGTGGCGCGCGAAGATTTCCACAAAGTCCTGCAGAAGATTAAAGACAAGTGCCAATCCGGAAGGCCCGCTGAGGAAAGAACGACCTACGAGTTGAATGTGATATGTAAGGACGGGAGCTATTTGCCGGTAGAAGTCAGCACAAGACTGATCATGTACGAAGGCCGCCCTGTCGCTGTCCAAGGAACAATTCGCGATCTCCGGGAGCGCAAACGTTGGGATCGACTGCAGGATATTCAGCGAAAACTGGCCTTGCGCTTTCAGGATGCGCTTCCCTTGGATGAACGAAACCACCTCCAAATGGAGGTCCGTAGAGTATTATGCGCAATGACCGTCTCAGATGGCTTGAAAGCTCACCGGGCTCTGTTTTTCGAGATCGTCGAAGATCGAGTGGAGGGATTGTGCGCCGTTGGACCAAGAAATCTGCAAGAGGTAAGAGAATACGCCGAGACAAGGGCAAAATGGAACTTGAACTTTGACGATGCAATGAGAGGCATGGACACTGAAGGCTTCGTTCATTGTGATCGACTTCATCTCGATGTTGAAACTACTTCCTTTCACCTTGATTCATGTGGAACACATGTCGTTGACATTGTATCGGTTGGAAGTGCTACCACAGTAAACCTTGCTAGCTGTTGCACAGGGGAAGCCAGGGAATTCGTAATAGGCCACGATGTATCGGACGTAGTGCTTGTTCCGATTAGAGCTGAGTCGAAGCCAATTGGACTGTTGCTTTTAGACTGTCTCTATCCTGGCCGAGAAGGGGATCGGCCACAACCTAGCGACACCGTTATCTTTGCCGATATTCTTTCAAGCTTGTTGACACGTGCGCGCTACCCGCGCGAGATTCGCATGGAGCAAAAGAAAGTTGCTTTGCACGGCATCCGTGGCACAATGAGTATTGCAATGGACTCAATACTAGACCTTGATGAAGAAGAGTTAAGCCCTCAAGGTGTAGGAGCTCTTCTACAGCTGCGGAACTGCGCACAGCATATTATTACGATTATCGATCATGCCGACCAATCGAGCTACCTGCACCACCAACAGCTTACCTCGGTTGACATTAATAAGCATATCCAAATCTTAATTGGATTAAGGCCAACGGTATTTCGAGGCGTTGAGTATAATCTGAGGCTATCGACCACTCCAGCTTTGGCTCTCTGCGACCCTCGCATAGTTTCGCATATCCTTGAAGAACTAATCATAAACGCGTATCTTTGGAGGAGAAGGCAAACGACTACCGTTCATATTGAGATCAAGACGGGCTTTTGCGCGGCAGCGGGAGCGCCGATTGAGGACATCGTCACTGAAACCTCTCGTTTCGTTGTGCTCCAAGTGTCGGATGATGGTACTGGCCTATCACCTGAAGCGATCCTACATATGTTTGACGCCGATCACGGAGGAAAGCGCCTGACATTGAGGCAACATTTTGGTTTAGCTTGGGTGCGAACCGCGCTTCGTTCCCAGAACGGGGATTTATTGGTGCCAGAACAGATTGGAAAGGGCGCTAAATTCAACATACTATTGCCTATGACTAAGCCCTAACGATATGCCTATCGGAAAGTATACATTATTGCTTTTTGAAGATGTTAAGTCTGAACGGGAGACCTTGGAAAGGCGGTTCGGGAAAGAAGGTTATGCTGTTACTCCGGTAGGGAAAATGGAAGAGGCATTCGCGAGCCTTGAGCAGAAGCATTTTGATATTATTGTGGCCGATATGAAAGTCTACGAGGGCATGGAGGAGAAGGAGCCTCAAGCTGGACTTACTATTCTCAGGTTCATGAGACAACTGCAGTCGCCGCATCACATGGGACTTGATTCAGTCTTCATTATCTATACTGGTCATCCCGATTACAAGGAATGCGTTGCAGCAATCAAAGCTGGAGCATATGGGTACATCCTCAAACCACATCATGACGAACTCCTCAGAACCTGTCGTGAGGGTCTGAAGGAGCAACAAGGATGGGCTACCGATGATGACGCAGAGTTTGTTCGAGCGAATTGGAATCAGCTGTTTGAGAAATACGGTGAATCCTGGATAGCTGTTCGAGGCCGAGAGATAATAGCCAATGCTAGCACTCTCAGCGAAATTTACGCTCATCTCAATGAACACTCGCCGCAAGCTAGACCCTACGTGGTGCATTTAGAATCTGCAGGGACTCGCCGAATGTAGTATTGTCGTTGGCTAGCGCGATGGAGATTGTGAACTGGTTTCGGCCCATGTGGTGCATTAGCACCCGGAAAGGATCGTCGCCCTTATACATGCAAGGTATTGTTCGTGTCATCTTGGGGGAGGCAAAGAATGGATTTTGATTGGAAGTCGATTCGAGATTGCATTAGACTACATAATTTCTATCCGCATCACAGAATCTGGCAATATGATGCTTTCGGCAGACCAGGAGTTACAACTTGGGTTGATAATATCCGTATCACCGGTTGTCTTGTGGACACAGGAGCCGATGAAACGATCATGCCGTTTGCTCATTTCAGATATGCGGGTTACATGCTCGACATGGAGAATCCAGTACGCTTTGAAACTGCCGAAGGCGCGCGCCCGGTTTCTGCGTATGAACTCAAGAGATGCGATGGTAGAGTTATCGCAATTAGACTGGGTGACTTCACTTTCAGGCGCCCCGGAAAGATTTATGCTTCTAACGATGTACAAGAGAATTTACTGGGGAGATCTCTTTTAGGACCATACGCTTTTTTTTTTGAGGAAGAATGTTTTCATTTGTTTGCCAGGGACATGTGATTTCGTCGCCAGCATTCGAGCCATGCGAATAGCACATCAGCCTACAAATCTTTATATATGGCCGATTCATGCTCTTGCGTGGTCAATCAACAGGGCACCTTTAATGTCGAATTCCTCATGCAAGGCGATCACCCGGCTGTGGGCCTATATCGTGTAACTCGAAAGGAAGCGGAACATCCTACCGAAGTTACAATTTCCTATAACGCCAGTCCGCTTGAACTGGCATTCGACATATTGCAGCAACTGAGGACCTCTACTCAGTGTGCGCAATACTCTTATCAACTAGTCTTCTCAGATAGTGCAACAAAGATGCTTGCAGAGCAAGACCGTGCTATACTTTCGGGTCTCGCAGAGTTCCACAATTATCTTGTTCAGTCCAGAAGTCATCGCATCGCACACCGCACACATGAATGATGTTCACTTTCGCACATCGCGCCTTTTAGACGTGCGAAGCACTAAATGGTTATGTGTTGGACTTGTCCAGAGTCATCTTAGTAACTCCTCCACGACAAGTTTCCCAGCCTCTGCCAGTTGATATTTCCTCTTCAGGCGCTTTCTCGTGAGGCCCGAACAGAAGATCAATCGATAACGTTCCAGTTCCTTGAGCGCTCGGACCGTCTGATTCAGCGCAATCGGGAAGCGACCTCGTAGTTCTTTGCGAACAATTGCCGCAGTAATCTCAGGGAATCCTCGTTGCTCCAACCTCGCCAATTCAAGCAACACCGTTCGCCGTACCCTGGCGCTAGCCACTCGCCCGTATAGCCGCCAGTTCACATTTCCAGGTTCTGGGTTCACATGGATTCCCAAGCTCCCTCCAGCAATGTGCCGACCCCATTCAGTAAAGAAATAAAGATCCCCTGTAATGCGATGAGGATTCAAACAATAGACCAATCCCTTGGTCTCAAGTTGCCGAAGAATCAACCAGATGTCTCGCAGTTGAATATGAGGGTCTAGATCACGCGATGCCTTACGGATTTCGGCAGGCGTCATTGGTTTCCGCATGACTTGAACAATCGATCGCTTTTGGCGGCCCTTCATCAACCAAGGGCCGCACTGCTGCAAATCCTTCATGCATGCGTTATCACTTTGAAGTTAATAAAATTTGTGCACAATTTGTTCGGAAAATCCCCTGCTGGCAATCCCACGAATCGTGGATTCCGAACGAAATGTAGGCAATCATCTTAAAACCAAATGTCTTCTCCAATGGGTCCCACCGAATCGCCGAATATGATGCATTACAACCCCCTCAATCACACAAGTAGCTATTCCGCAGACGAGCCCATGGCTCCATCAGAATCCGAGGACTCATTTCTTGAAGATCTTGTCCATCAAAAGGCGCAGATGTTCAGAACCAAGTTGGAGGTTCTTACTGCGGAGGTTCTCGTCCGCCTGAACATCATGTCGCGCAATCTTCGGGATCTTGATGACCAAAGAGAAACTGTCAGGGAAATGCTCGGCAGGATTGATCAGCAGGCTGTTTATCATCTCCGCGAGCACCGGGAGAAATCAGAATTCTATCGCCAACTATTTGCTATCGGCGTTGAGAAACGCCAACAGGAAGTGGAATGCTGGCGTGATGTCGCCATGGTTATGAAGGATTTTCTTGAAATCTGGGAGGCTCATCAGCAAGCCCAAGCCAGGGCCATATTCCTCAAAGATGCTGGATCATGAACTCAAGGAACTGTGCAGGAAACTGAAGCCAATCGTCGGGAGAAGAGCGGACGCTCTCTGGTTGGCGTATGCCACTGCGGAGACCCTGGACTCCAAACGTGAAGCAGAGGCTTTCATCCAGATGTTTGCCGCCCAGCATCTCTCCCGCAGAGTTGACGAAGTGCCAATTCTGTTGCCGCCCCCATCTGCCCAGGCTGCGGCCGGAGAATTCTTGCTGGGCCAAGTTGTATACAAAGACGAGGCGCTCCACCCGCTGTTTCTGACACGCGAAAACTTCATCAAACACATAGGGGTCTTTTCCATCACCGGCGGAGGAAAAACCAATGTTGCCCAGATCCTTCTCCTCGGCCTGCTGCGCCAGGGCGTCCCTTTTCTCGTAATCGACTGGAAACGTAGCTACCGCGCGCTTCGAACCTTGAACAATGAAAGGGTGAATGCGATCCAGATTTGCGCTGTCGGACGAAAAGCCGATTCCGAATTCCACTGGAATCCTCTTCGGGCTCCACCTGGTGTGCATCCGAAAACTTGGATCAGCGTTGTAGCAGAGGCTCTGGAAAAATCCCACATCTCCGGACCAGGTGTGGCAGACATTTTCATCGAGATTCTGGACAAGAAGTTTGAGGAGTTCGGCGTCTACGATCAGTCCTTTGAAAAATACCCGAACTTCTTCGATGCCGCTGAGGAACTGGAAGGCAAACAATTCCGAGGCAGGCGAATGCTCTGGCGAGATAGTTGTTCAAGAATCCTGAAGACCTTTACGTTTGGCCCAGCAGCTGGAGCATTCAACGCACGCCATCCGATAAGATTGGAAGAACTCTTGGGGAAACCGGTCATCATCGAGCTCGACCAGGAACTTCCAAAACCATTGAGGGTATTTTTCAGCGATATTGTTCTGCGATGGATTCATCTTTACAGGCTCGGACAGGGAGAAACCGACGAACTGCGCCACGTAACTTTCCTTGAGGAAGTCCACAACCTGTTTCCGAAAACCCAGATTGAAAAGCAGGCGACAAACAGCTTGGAAATCGTGTTCCGTGAAATCCGAGGTTTCGGCGAGGGATTAGTCAATATCACCCAGCATCCCTCGATGCTGCCGATCTACATTCTCGGAAACTGCAACACCCTAATTCTCCTCGGCCTCCAGCATGAGGACGACATTGACACCGCGAAGCGCGCTCTCTTTCTTCCGAAAGGCGACGAAATCTTTTTGGATCGGCTCGCAGTAGGGGAAGGTATTGTGAAAATCAAAGGCCGCGTCGATCCCTGCTACGTCAGATTCCCGCTCGTACCCGTGAAGAAGGGTACTTGGTTCCAGGACAATGCCAGCAAAGGAGGTGACGGTGCTTCAGAAACGGGTGTGGGTTAGGTCCGGTGTTGTTGAGGTGCTGGACCGTCGCGAAGTTCACCATCTGGATCTTGTGCTCGGAACAATCGTTTATTACTACAAGCACCTCTACGGCACGCGCCCCTGTTACAAATACCCGCTCAGCTTGTCCCGCCTCATGAGGCTCTGCAACCGCAGTGGCAGCGCAGTCCGAAACGCCCTGCATTTTCTGGCGAACACCGTCCCGCTCGGTTCGAAGACAGTGCCCCCCATTTACTATTACAGAATTCAATCAATGAAGAACAAATCCCACCGCCCGTACCGGATCTTTCTCCGAAAATGGTCTGATTGATTACATACGTAAGTATGTGGGAATCCGTGCCTGAATCTCATCACACATTTGACACATTCCCAATTTCCGAATGCTTCGTCTCCAAACTATTTAAGCCTGCGAACCCTTTTCTTCCGGTGGAAAGGAATAACAACAGCAGACAAAACTCTCGGGCCGTGCGCAAAGAAATGCACTCGCATGGTTCCGACTATGAGGACGACCTGGATCTTGACCAGTACTCAACCGAAGTGCTCGAAGCCGCTCTCGGCGTCTTGAGAGCGCGAGAGGCAGCAGCGAAGAAGGCGGCCCACGAAAACAAACAAGAATAATTCTGCGCTCCGCCATTTTCTCGCTGCTCGACAGCGAACCTGAGCCTTGGTAAAAACACGCCATGAATACCAACGCTATTATTCAACAACTGAAAGCCCGTCTGGACAGGCTGAAAGAAACCCGCGAGCGAATCGAGAACGCGATTGAAGCGATCCGTGAATTGGGAGATTCCGAAGGTCCTGCTGAGGCTCCCAAGAAGCGGAGGATGTCAGCAACGGCAAGGGCCAAGATCGCAGCGGCCCAACGCGCACGGTGGGCAAAGCAAAAAAACGACAAGAAGTAGGCTCCTCTCCCGGGTGGGGGGAATTCCTACTCCTCGGTTGTGATTGCTCTGTCAAGTCAATTGTTGTAAAGAAAGGCAGAGTGAATTCAAATCCTACGCCCCCAGCAGCACCTGCAAAAACCGATTTGCGTACCATGCGGTATCGCATCAGCGGGCACGAGACGTTCTCGTTTCGATACGCCTGGCTGCCGAAAGCGGTGAGATGCCTACAAAGCAATCCAAATCTGTTTGGGCAGGAGGATCAGGCGATGGTCGAGTTGGGCGTGGGGAAAAACATGGTGCGGTCGATCCGATTTTGGAGCCAAGCAGTCGGCATAGCAACATCTTCCAAGCGATATGGACACGCGGTGACCCCATTTGGCGAAATGCTGCTCCGCGAAGGAGCGGGGCTCGACCCGTTTCTCGAAGACATACGCACCTTGTGGCTCATCCACTGGCAACTGTCCACCAATGTTCAGAGTCCGCTTCTTGCATGGGACTTTTTGCTCAACCATTGGCAGCAGCCTGAATTGGTGCCGAGCAGAGTTCTGACTGCTCTCCAACGAGAAGCCACCAAGGGCGGCGAAGAAATCTCTGCTATTACGATAGAACACCACTTCGATACGTTTTTGCACAGCTATGTCCCAACGCGTGGCCGCAAGGGCAACGTTCAAGAAGACAACCTCGATTGCCCGTTGGTTGAGCTGGAACTCATCACGAAATCTGATAGGTCCGCAGGCAAAAGCGAGCCGATTTATGCCTTTCGGAGGGAAGAAAAGGCCGAGATCACGATGGAGTTATTCGCATACTGCCTCAATGAGTTTTGGGACAAACGTCATCCAACTGAGGCGACACTCCAATTTCAGGCCGTAGCGCACGGACATGGTAGCCCAGGACAAATCTTCAAACTGCCAGAGGACGACATTCGTCTGCGATTGGAGATGTTGGCGGATCGCGCCACTGGATTATTTACTTACACTGAATCTGCAAGCCAACAACTGCTTCGGCGTAACAGGCGGAAAGATGGGAGAGAGTTGTTGCGAGAGGTTTACGAAGTGGAGACCGCACGTGTCTGAGAAGAAAATTGTAGACCTGCTAGATATGAAGAGCCGCTTTCTTCGGTCTGCTCATTTGGAGAGAGACTTCAATGACCCAAGGGCTTTTTGCGGTTATGTGGTGACTGATTTTACGCGTTCTTGTCTGGGTCGTATGGTTGAAGGCGTTCGACCTCGGTCGGGCCATCGAGCATGGCGGTTGACTGGCGATTATGGCTCCGGTAAGTCTTCTTTTGGGCTCCTTTTAGCTCACTGGCTTGCAGGGCGCGATTCAGATTTGCCACCGCAGATTCGTAAGGTTGTCGATTTTCATCGCTATGGTGTCGCACCAGCTCAGTACGCACCGGTGCTAGTTACCTGCGCCCGCCAATCACTGGGCGTGTCGATCCTAAAGTCGTTGCACCGAACACTTGAGCAAATCTACAGGCGCAAAAAGAAGGTTAGAACCATATTGGCCATTCAACGCCTCCTCAACTCCAAGCGCGAGCCTACAGATGACCAAGTGTTTGATACAATTATCCAAACAAACTCGCAAATCATTGCGGACTCAAAGGGCAAGGGTCTTTTACTGGTTGTGGACGAGCTTGGAAAGTTTTTAGAGTTCGTGGCCCAGCAACCTGACCAGAGAGATGTATTTTTGCTTCAACGCCTCGCTGAGGCAGCCTCCCGCAGCGGGGATGAGCCACTGTTCGTCGTTTGCCTGCTTCATCAGGGGTTTGATGTATACGCTCACGATCTAACCCAGGCAGCACAACGGGAATGGGAGAAAGTCGCTGGACGCTTTGAGGAAATCGTTTTCGACCAGCCGATCGAAGAACTCGCCGAGTTGATTGCCTCAGCGCTCAACGTCCGCACAGATCAATTCCCGCGACCGCAGGTTTCGGCATCGAAACGTGCGATGGAGCAGACCACCTCGTTAGGGTGGTTTGGGTCTGCATCTAAGCAAAAGTTGTTAGAGACAGCGCCACGGCTCTATCCACTCCACCCAACCGTGCTTCCAGTCCTAATCCGATCATTTCGACGGTTCGGACAAAATGAGCGTTCACTATTCAGTTTCCTGCTCTCCAACGAGCCGTTTGGCTTGCAGGTCTTTGCCCAACAAACGCCCCATGATGCGGGGCTGTACCGGCTTTACGACCTCTACGACTATTTGCGAACGAATTTTGGACATCGGTTGGCGACATTAAGTTACCGGAGTCATTGGAGTCTGATTGAGTCTGTTGTTGAGAGCTACGCCACCGAGGATGACCTGCATATCAAAGTTCTCAAAACGGTAGGGGTCCTCAATCTTCTCAATGACAGTGATCTTGTTCCGACTGAGGAAGCCATCGTTTGTGCGATTGCGGAGGACGACGCCTTGCTCAAGAGGCGCGTACACAACGCTATTGATGAACTGCGACGGCTCAAGCGCGCTTTATATGACCGGGGTCGAATACGGGGGCTTTGCCTTTGGCCTCATACTTCTGTTGATCTTGAGAAAGCTTTGGAAGACGCGCGTCGTGCTGTCGACGTGCCACAACTAGTCGCGAGTCTCATTAAAAACTATCTTGAAACCCGCCCGGTGGTGGCCCGCAGACATTACATCGAGACCGGCAATCTCCGTTACTTTGACGTGCGCTACTGCCCCGTGACGGAGTTGCCCATGCTGCTTCAAGACAGCGGCAATGAGGGCGATGGTGCTATTGTCATTCCTCTCTGCGAGACGCCAACTGAAAGAATGATCGCCTTGGAGTTTGCGAAGCACTTGGACCTCAAAGAACGTCGCACCTGGCTTGTCGCTGTGCCGCAACCCTTGAGTCATTTAGCTGGGCTGGTACAGGAAGTTCAGCGATGGGAATGGATCGCAACAAACATATCGGAGCTCAATGCTGACAAGTATGCCCGCGAAGAGGTTTCGCACCAGATTGAGTCCGCGCGCTCTCAGCTAGAGAGGAGGATTCAAAGTCTTATGGGTTTTAAGCAGATCACGGGGCAGATGCAACTCGATTGGTTTCATCAAACTCAGCCTCTGACGATCCGGGACGGGCGTGGTTTGCTAGAAGAGTTGTCACGAATTCTTGATGACGCCTACACCGATGCTCCGTGCATCCGTAACGAACTCGTAAACCGGCACAATCTTAGCTCGGCGGCAGCCGCAGCGCGCATGCGGCTCATTGAACGGATGTTCACGGATTCTGGCACAGACCTGCTTGGTATGGATGCAAAAAAGCGACCGCCAGAAATGTCGATGTACTTGTCAGTTCTTAAGAAGACCGGATTACACCAGCTACACGGCACTGAGTGGCGCGTCGGCGAACCGTGCCCGAAAGAAGATGAATCTAACGTGTTGCCGTCTCTCAATCGGATTCAGACACTGATAGAACAGGTACCGGACAGCCGCGTCAACATAGCCGCACTGTTTGAAGAACTGCGCAGGCCGCCATACGGTGTGCGCGAGGGTATCGCGCCTCTCCTGCTCACCGCATTTGCCATTCACCATGAGCAAGATGTGGCTTTTTACAAAGATGATACCTTCCTGCGAGAATTGAACGCTGAGGCGATGCTGGTTCTGACTAAGACACCAGAACGCTTCGACATCCAATACTGCAAGATTAAGGGGATGCGAGCGGATCTTTTCAAGAAATTGTGTGCCATATTGGAGGTGGAACCAGGGAAGGATGCTAAGACAGAACTCTTGGATGTGGTCAGACCTTTGTGCGTATTGGTAGCGCAACTTCCTGGCTTCGCGCTAAGCACGAAGAAGCTTTCGCTCACTGCGCTGAATGTTCGCGACGCAGTTTTGAGCGCCAGGGAGCCAGTGAAGCTATTATTTGCTGACTTGCCCAAAGCGTGCGGGTTCGAGCCGTTCTCTCACGAATCCGATGGCAAGCTGGTTCAGGCCTTCGCGACGACATTGAAAGCCTCACTTGGAGAGTTACGGGCAGCGTATCCCGATCTCCAGGAGCGCCTGAGAAACGGCCTGAGAAAGGCGTTCGACTTGGTTGGCTCTTTCGAACAATGCAGAATGACTCTCGCCGTACGCGCTGAGCAAGTGGCGATAGGTGTCACCGAACTCAAACTCAAAGCATTTTGCCTTCGACTAATGGACAAGATTTTGCCAGAGTCCGAGTGGTTGGAGTCGGTTGGAAGTTGCCTCTCGCTAAAACCGCCTTCTCGATGGCAAGATGTGGATGAGGCAACGTTCAGTTATGAATTAGCTGAATTTGCATCGAGATTTAAGCGGGTGGAGAGCATTGTGTTTGCTCATGGCAAGATTCCAAAAGGCGGCTTCGGAATCCGGTTGGCAATAACTCAGTCCGATGGAATCGAGCACGAGCAAGTGCTCCACTTCACCGCTGACGAAGAGCATCGCTTATGCGATCTTCAGAAGCAGTTTGAAGATTTACTCAGAAAGGACAAGCGCCGAGGACTTGTTGCCGTGTCCCGAGCGGTTTGGTCGAGCTTGGATGAAGGAAAGAAGGTCAAGAATGAATAAGCCGGTACGTCATATTCTCTGCATGTCGGGAGGCAAGGACAGCACCGCTTTGGCCATTTACATGCGTGATCGTATTCCTGCGATGGAGTATGTGTTTTGCGACACGGACAAGGAACTTCCTGAGACTTACGAGTATTTGAATCGAGTAGAGGCATTCCTGGGGAAGAAAATCATTCGTCTAAACGCTAAGGCTGGGTTTGACCACTGGCTCGATGTATTTGGTGGGTACTTGCCCTCACCGAACATGCGTTGGTGCACTAAGTTGCTGAAGCTGGAGCCACTCGAAAAACACCTCGGTGATGATCCTGCAATTACTTACGTTGGAATCCGTGCGGATGAGGATCGTGCGGGATACATCAGCACAAAACCAAACATCAAGGCCACTTTCCCATTCAAGGCGGACGGGATTGATTACGCCGGTGTGATGAAGATTCTAGAGGAGAGCGGCATCGGGTTTCCTCCCTATCTGAAGTGGCGGACGCATTCCGGGTGCTACTTCTGCTTCTTCCAGCGTCCAATTGAGTGGGTTCGTTTGCTTGAGACTCATCCCGATTTATTTGAGGAAGCGCAGAAGTACGAGAAGCTTAGCAATGAAGCTGGCAAAACATTCACTTGGAATCAGGGCATGCCGCTGTCCGAGCTTCGCAAGCCAGAGACCATAGCTGCAATCAGAAAGCGATTTGAGGAATTTGAAGAGCGTCGTAAGAACAATCGTGGCAATAAGCCTCTCGTCGAGGTTTTGGCGGGTCTAAAAGAAGAGGATGCAGGGCCAAAGGCGTGCTTAATCTGCCAACTGTAGGTGAATATATGAGCCAATCTAATGAAGAGCCACTCGCGAGGATTCACGAAATTCCGCTCAAAGACATCGACATCAGCGATGACAATGTGAGGTTGCACGACGCTACGAAGGATCTCGACGAGTTGGCGGCTAGCATAAAACGCCATGGTCTTCTCCAGCCGGTTGTGCTCATGGGGGATTATGACTCTCCTCCCTACAAACTTATCTCGGGGCAGCGTCGGTTCTTAGCACATCAGAAAATCCTGAAATGGCCGACGATTCAAGCCGTATTCACTGGCAAGCTTTCTAAACCTGAAGCTGTCGTTCGCTCTCTAGTCGAGAATCTGCAACGACTCGAACTTGAATACGAAGACACAGCTGAAGCTGTTACTTATCTCTACAACAAATTCGGAAAGGACGAACGTAGAGTACATCAAGAAACCGGGTTGTCGTTACGTAAAGTCCGGGATTTTATTCTGATCGAAGCACGGGCAACTCCAAAAATGAAGGAATACCTTAAGACCCGTAAGGTTTCCCCAGTAGATGTTAAGCGAGCCATCCGTGCAGCGCAGGATAATCTGAAAAAGGCTGAGGAGCTTGTCGAATTGATCATCAAATACAATCCGACCGCGCATCAAAAGAGAAGACTAGTTTCATATGGTGAGCATCAGAAGGGGGCAACAGCAAGAGACATCCTAGAACGGGCAATGAAACCGCATGTCGAGCAGAACATTATCATCAGTCTCCCCGAGGACCTAAGGAAGGGGCTTGTTAAGGCCACGAAACACCTAGAAATGGAGCCGGAGGAACTCGCGACAAAGGTGATTACCGATTGGTTGCGAGCCCAGGGATTTGTTTCATGACAAAGCGGAGTTTGGCCAGTCCTGAGACAACAGACCGCTCACTCAAAGAAGCTCTTGCGGTTCTGATTTCTTCCACACGCAGCAAAAAGAGGGTGCTGCCACTGACCGAAATCGCAAAGTGGTTGGAGATTGCGGTCGCCAAACTGGGAAGCTACGAGGCAGTTGCCCAGCGGATTGGGCTTTCGCCTCATATGCTTCGGCAGTTTTCTAATGTGCGACGTTTGCCAGAATCTGTACAACAACTTTTTGAGAGCCGCCAACTTGACAGCGTTGACGCCTGTACGCACTTGGCGATGCTGCCCGAAACGGAACAAATCATCTTGGCCACCGCTTTGACCTCTGGCGAGATCGACACAAAGGATCTGCGTGCCATAGTTCAATTGCATCAAAGAGATAGGTCGAGTTCGATTGACGACTTGTTACAACGCGTGAAAGAGAGCAAGACACGGCACGAATACGTAGCCGAGTTTGTTGTTCGCGGTGCGAAAACCCGTGCTGCACTCCTTTCTGCATTTGAGAAGCATATCCCTCCTAAAGAGATAGTCCGATTGGAGGTAAACGGTGCCTTTGGTCGGTTGGTACTAACACAGAAAGGCAAGCAGGCGCTGTCGAACACTGCTCGCATCTTGAAGGTCCCCATCAAACATGTTATACCGAATTTTCTTCGTGACTCACAACGCTCATGAAAACAAGAAGGAGAACACAATCTCGACCAGCGATTACCTTCGGCAAGAGTTTAGGCATCGAACAATTGACCGGACTTGCGGCAGAACTTCAAAAAGTGAGACATCATCCGCCCCTGACGCAGCGTCAGGATGGAAAATACGAGGGCGACATACTCGGTTTCGTCAAGGGTCTCCGTCTTTCTGCGCGCGTTATTTATTTCTTGAGAGAACGGCTATCCGGAACTGAGCTTGAGGTTAGCTGGGGTCATCTCCTTGATGGCAACGATCAGTCGTGTTCCCCAGAGTGTGATGTGATTATTCATTCAAAGGGTCACACACGAGAATGGAACGGTCACAGTAGTCCGATCATGAACTTCAAATTCATCGAGGCGACAAGGGTCAAAGCGATAGTAAGTTGTAAGTCTCGCTTGAATACGATTGATACAGTATATCCAAGGGATTTGAAGAGATTTGGCGTCAACAATATCTTCTTATTCGCGGAGTGTTGTCTTGAGGGTCGATTTAAGGCGTTGCGAAAGAAGGCAAGACAAGCCGGCTACAAGGGGCTATGGTGCTTATATTTTACACAGGATGAGGAGTCTGGCTTCAAAACCGATGAGTCGATGTACGTCAAGTTTGGAGAGGCAATTCTGGACAAGGTGAAGTAATTGCTTAGTTATCTTGTCTTGCAGAATCACTCGATTCTACCGAAGTAGCGATTGGCAACATGTCGAATGCTGAAAGTTTGTTTGTGCGCCTGTACGCTGCGGCAACTGAGGATGACGTTGATGGAGTTGTCAGAAATGCCTCAACGCCACTTGGAATTGCTGGGAATTGGCGACCGCTCGGAGGAAACGAAAACAACTTTGGCGTCATAGAGAATCAGCAGTCCTCGCCCATTGCAGCATTGATCGAAAAGATTACGAATTCCGTCGATGCGATTCTAATGCGCAGGTGCTACGAAGTGGGGATTGATCCAAAATCTCCACAAGCGCCAGGCACAATGGAAGAGGCGATCAAAAAGTTCTTCACCCCCGAGTTCCAGTGCTGGCATCTTAGCTCATTCCGGCAGAAACAGGCTGAAGAAATCCAAGTCTTGGCAGACGGCCCACGCATGAATACCTCGCTTGTGGTTTATGACAATGGCGAAGGTCAGCATCCTCAGGAATTTGAAAGAACGTTTCTTTCTCTTCTGCGTGGCAATAAGAACGAAATCCCTTTTGTTCAGGGCAAGTACAACATGGGCGGCACCGGAGCAATCGTCTTCTGCGGAAAGAAGCGGTATGAATTGATCGGCTCCAAGAATTACGACGGGTCTGGGGAGTTCGGCTGGACGCTCATCCGACGACATCCACTTACGGAAACTGAATTGCAGACGAAGAAGAACACTTGGTACGAATACTTCGTGTGCGACGGCAAAATACCGAGCTTCCCGATTGTCGAGATAGAGGTTGGTCTGAAAGGTCGCAAATTCAAGACAGGAACGATCATAAAGCTCTACAGTTACGACCTACCTAGTGGCGCCCGTTCGGTAATTTCCCGCGATTTGAACCAGAGCATTAACGAGTTCCTCTTTGAACCGGCTCTGCCAATTTACACCATCGACAAACCAGAACGATATCCCCACGACAGGGATTTAGATCGTGAACTGTTCGGGTTGAAGCGCCGACTTGAAGAAGACGGATCGAAGTACGTTGAAGAGTATTTTTCTGAATCCCATCAGTCTGCCGATATCGGACAAGCGCGGGTGACGTGCTACGTCTTTAAGAGCAAGATCGAGGGCAGGTCAGTCAAAGAAACAAGGGAGTCAATCCAACGCGAGTTCTTCAAGAATGATATGTCCGTCTTGTTCTCCATTAACGGGCAGGTGCATGGTCACTACACTTCCGAATTCATCACGCGCTCACTGAAAATGCCGCTCCTCAAAAGTCATTTGCTGATTCATGTGGACTGCACGCATATGAAATATGACTTCCGCAACGAGCTTTTCATGGCCTCGCGTGACCGGCTAAAAGATGCCGACGAGACACGGCGACTGCGCAGCTTGCTTGCCGACATCCTAACCAAGAGCAAATTGCAGCAGATATACAAACACCGTAAAGACTCCATCACTTTGGAGGGGAGCGATTCCAGCGACTTGTTGCGGTCAATCGCAAGGTCACTGCCGCTGAATACAGACCTTCTCAAGCTGCTCAGCCATACATTTAAGCTCGATACGCCCAAGGAGAAGAGCGGACCTGTACCCAGCAAGAAGACTAAGGAACAGGAGAAAGAAGAACCGTTCCTTCCGAAGCGGTATCCTTCGGTTTTCAAGCTGCATGGAGAAGGCACGGAAGCAAGGCCCGCTGCCAGAATCCCTTTGGGCGGCCAACGGACAGTCAAATTCGACACAGATGTTGAGGACCAGTATTTTGACCGCTCTCACGAACCAGGCGACCTGAAACTCTCACTGCTTAGTTTCAAGCGGAATGATTTGTCCGGTGGAAACACTCCAGGTAACCCCAAAGAACTATCAGACGTGTTGAACGTCACGAAGTCGAGCCCAAACAAAGGCACAATCAAAGTGATCTTCAATCCGTCTCGTGAAGCGCAGATTGGCGATCTTGTTGAGATAAGAGCCGTGTTAGACGGACCGGGTGTAGAATTGGTGGAACGATTTTGGGTGAGGGTTGTTGATCCTGAGATGCCCAAGGAGAAGACGAAGAAAGAGGAAGAGACCAACGAAGACACGTTGGGTCTTCCACAATTAATCCGAGTCTATCAAGAGCCACGAGCGGGATGTAAGTCCTGGGATGATTGCCAAAGCGCAAACATCGAGATGGATTTCAATATTGTGATGTATCCATACGTCGAAGGTGAGAGGCTTGAAGCCATTTACATCAATATGGACAGCCATGTGCTTAAGAACCACAAATCTCGCCTGAAGGCACCTTCGGAACAGCAGCTTGATCTAGCCGAGAAGAAATACATCAGCTCTGTCTACTTCCATGCTTTGTTCCTGTTTACAATCGCCAAAAACCGCAACTATCAATTTCGGCAAGAGGAGGGCGAAAAGGATCTCACTGACTTCCTGAAAGATATCTTCACGAACCACTACGCCGAATTCCTTCTCAATTTCGGCGCTGAGCAACTCATCGCCACTTTGGATGTCTGAAGCGAGGATCATTATGACCGGCAGCCCATGGCTAGCGATTGACTTGATCGAGTGCTCCAAGCCGACGTGCATGAGCATCTGCTTCTTTCAAAACGTCTCTTGCCAGCGCAGATTTGCCGGTCAGCCTGTAGGCTAAAGCCAATTTGCGCTTTGCGCGCGAGATCCCTGGATTGTTCAGATTATTCGACATGGCGCGAACCCCGCTTTCAAGATAATCGCGCCCTTTTAGCCAGCGACCACAAAACAGATAGGCAAATCCCAAGTGAACCATTGCGTCTCCTACCTGTTCCTCCGATGCCCCTTGACGCTCGCGGAGATTCAACATTCTTTTGAAATCCAAAACAGCGCCGGGAATGTTGCCCAATCGCATCCGAATACTACCACGAATAGCGAATTGTCCCGGATTCTGCTTCTTGCTTAGAACAATTGCCTCCTCAATGTATTGCGATGCCCGTCGGAAGCACTCCAATCTTCTGAGGCCAAGTGGCATCAAATTGGCGATTGAATAGTATGCTGAAGCAAGTGGACCATCAGGAGGATGCGCGCCCCCAATTTGCATTCGGACAATTGCTTGTGAGTGAAGAGGGGCAACCGTGCCGGCATAGATATGCCCATGCCACCCGCTCCACGAAGCTGCGCTAGTCCAGAAACCCAACACTCTGTCCCAAAGCGGTAAGAAGTCAACGAGACGATTGTCGGCTTGTACGTCCTTTGGCAAATAAGGGGCTGACATGAGCTCACGCGCAGCAAGCCACATCCTCGAAAGTTTTCGATCCATTTCAGGTACACGCTCACAGTCTGCCACGAGTGATTCCACTAGATCCTTCTGAGGGAGTTGCCGCTTTTCGAACTGGCCATCGAGGAAGAGGACATTGTCCATTTCATGACCGGGTGGGGCTTTCGCTGCACGGGCCAGATAAAATTCCTCTACCAAATGCTGCCGTAAGGGCGCTGGTTTCTTCGGCTGTCGAATGTGGCCTGCAATCAATTCGCGTACTTCGTCAAGGATCTCTCTCGCAGGCATCGGTTTCTTCGCCCGCCAATCCGGTAGAGCCGATTCCAAGATGCGCAGAAGTGATGCTAATCGAGGACCCGGTGAAAATCCGTCAAGCATACGCAGGTAAACCGGCTTGGCATACATCGCTGCCGTATAGAGTTCGATCTCGAAGAAACTGGTGGCGCTTACATGGTTAACAATATTCACTGGCGAACCATGCTCCTTTTCACCGCGTCGAGCGTCTGCCAAGATGCAAATGTAAAGATCGGATTGAGCTACCACTTCAACCAACCGGTCGACGATTGCCATCTGCGGGACTTGCGGATCTTGGCCAAGAGTCGGTTCAGAGTGTTCAGCTACCCAAGTAATTTCACGTTGTGGATGCCTTGCGCGGAAATCTCCAAAATCGTCATTCAGCATGTAGAGGGCCTGACGTAATTGCCACAAAGGACTGTCGCGGAAGTCCCCAAAACACACTTCAGAGTAGAACGACGAAATGAACGCGAGCGGGCTCATTGCGATTTCGTATGTGCCGATTGTTTTGAGAAGAATATCACGTCCATTGGTGTTTGTCAGGTTTGCGTATTGCATCAACCGCGAATGGAATGGGCTAATGGACAATTCCGTTCAGCTTATTCCGAACAATTCGGCTCCAAACTATTTAACCAAGCGCTGCCACCTTCTAGAATGAGCAGCGTGCACAAAGGATCTTAGCCAAAAGCCGACCACGAGGAGCGTCTGTTTCTCGCGGACGACGGAGAGCTCGATCTTGATCAATATCCAACCGAGGTGCTGGAAGCTGTCCTTGGGGTGCTCAGGGCTCAAGAAAAGGCGGCGCGAGAGTCCCCGGTCGAAACCGGGAACCGAACAAATTCGTTCTAGTCCCGTCGGGGCCATCGAACAAAAATGTTCGGAGGTCGAAAAGTATATATAGCTGTTGCGCTTTCGTAGTCGGTGATCGTCAAAATACGTGCTCATCCCGCAGGACTGGAATCGCGCAAGCGGAGCCTTCCTCGCTGGAGAATTCCTGAGTCCACAAAAAAGGAACTGCTGCAGTTTTTGTCCGACCTCGAATTAGGCAAAGTGAATCGCGGGAAGCGCCTCTCGGAAGCGGCACAACTCAAGTATCTGAATGTGTTGAAGATCTCATTGGAGTATTTCAACAAAGCCACGCCCAGGCTCACCCTAAAGGACATCGAGGCATTCGAGAAAGCGCTGAGCGCAAATCAGATCGCGAGCCGTTTGAAGGGCCAGGATTATTCGCACTCCACGAAGGTTGGCATTCGCAAAGGATTGAGAGTGTTCTTGCGTTGGCGAGTTGGCACTGCGAAAGCAACGGAATTGGTTGGCTGGTTGGACACACGTAATCGTGAGAAGACGCCTGAGTTTCTGAAGGAACAAGAGATCGAAAAGCTCTTCAAGAAATGCCGCGATGCCGAGCAGCGGTTCGCAATCGCGGTGTTGTTCGATACGGGAGCCAGGGCCGAGGAATTCTTGAACATTCGTTATGAAGACATTCATCTGCCCGAGGGCAAGGATAGTTTCGTCAAGATCACGCTCAAGGAGGAATACAGCAAGACAAAAGGACGAACGATCTCATTGTATTGGCGGCACAGTCTGGATGCGGTGAAAGAATATCTTAACGCAAGAATCGTTGAGGGAATCAAATCCGATGAGCCTATGTTCAAGGGGGCATACGACGCGATGCGGATGTTCTTGCGCCGACTTGGGCAAGAAGTCCTGAAGAAGCCAGTTCATCCACATCTTTTCCGGCACAGTTCTGCGACGTACTACGCCACGAGATTGAATCGACAAGAATTGTGTTACCGATACGGTTGGAGATTCAGCAGCAACATGCCCGATGTCTATATTTCCAGGGCGGGCATGGAGAACAAAGATTTGGACATCAAGTTCACGAATACGGAGCTTCCCAATGTGAAGGACGACCTCGCGAAGGTGCAGCAGGAATCGAAGATCAAAGATGAGCGTATGGCGAGGCTGGAGCAAGAATTGACAGAACTGCAGAAGAATCTTTCCGTGGTCTCGGCTATTGTGAAGACGAATCCTTCCGCCCAGAGAATTGAAACCGCCCTTCGAAAGAGAAAGTCGTCAGGGAACGTTATTCCGTCTACTAATTTCGACCTGGATCGTCACGGGCGGTGATACGCAAGCTCAGTCCGGCATCTGCCAGGCGAGACAAGCTTTCGATCACTTCCTCGTATGTATCTCCAAGCACCCAAGGAAACGCGACCGCGACTTCGGTGACTCCCTTTCTTTTCGCTTCTGAGCAAAACCTGCCCGATATGTCATTCCAAATATCTTTGGTCTTGCCTTTTCCGTTGGGTTTGATAGGAGTTTTAAGCACCCCGTTTGGAGGTTCGCGCAGCAGCGCTGCGCGGTGAGGCGAGATGACTATACGAAGCAGATATCATTTAGGAAGGCGTGTTCGTCGGCAATGGGGAAAACACAAACTTTATTATCACTGAGCCGTCGGACATGGGCAAGGGAGGGGCGAACATTTTCATTCCTTCTTCGGACGTCTACGTGAGGTGCACGTATGAAACCAGACTCTTACAATGATTCCGAGTATACTGCGTTGAGAGAAGAGCTGATTACACGCATAGAGATGCGCCAAAACATTGTTTCTCTCGTCATAACCACCGCCGGTGTCTTACTCGGGTTCGGTATCTCGACGCCTGCGTTGGCGCTTCTATTTCCGCCATTATCGTTGTTCATGTGCATAATGTGGGCGCAAAACGATGTGAGAGCATTACAGATCACCGACTATCTGCATACGTTAGAAAGCGAGCGCACAAAACTCGGGTGGACAACATTCTATAGGTCCACACAGCGGCAGGGTTCTATTCTTCCGGGACTGCCATTCAGTGTCATGGCCCCGGGCGGGATTTTTGTTCTCACTTCACTGATGGCATTGGGAATTGGCGTCTCCGTGTGGCCTACATCTCGACCTCATACGTGGTTATCTGTTTGCGACGTGGCTTCTGTGCTGCTTATGGTTTGGCTGATTCTCTTTGTAAGGCGGGCTAGATTGAGAAGGCGGGCCGGTCAGAAATGAATGTGTGCAGGCTGATAACAACGCGCTGAATGGACAGAAGTGCGCCTTTCTGCTGCGTATTCAAATGAGGCCGTCAATGGTAGGCAACATAGAAGAAGATTTGGAATTCTGCGAACGGATGGCTGTCAGCACAGTTCTAGCTCACCTTTTGCATCTGCAACTTCGAGGGATTTCCATTGACGGCTTCCAAGCCTCCACAGACAAAAAGGACGATGGTGCGTATGGGGAAATCCACTTACACTTCTCAAGTGACGTTCTAAACGGCATTTCAGCGGTGCCCAGAAAGCTGCCAGTGGTGCCGGAACGGCAGTCGCCATACCTTTTCAAAGACAATCGCATTCTGTATCGAGACAAAGAAGTATTTGGAGAAGCATCTATCGTTCCAGTGCCCCTTCCTGAGAAAGGCAAGCCAAGATATCTTAAGGGCTACAGCTTTCCATTCCTTGGGACGGTGAACCCTTACTACGAACTGCGTATCAATCCGAAGAACACCGGCAAGTGCCCAGGGAAATGCGCTTTCTGTCATCGGGGGAGTTCTCATCGCCATAGCCCAGAGCAACACGTGGGGGTTGTCTCCCCATCCAAGATTATTGGCTCCATTGTTGACATGCACGGCGCTGACGCGTTGCGCCAAATATCACACGTGTCCGTCATTACGGAGTTGTTTGGGAGTGAAAACCGCTTCTTGTCTTATCTCGAAGAACTCAAAGACGTCTTGCTTAAGAACGGATGTAAGGCTGATTTCAGTTTTAGGGCATGTTCACAGGACGTACGGTCAGAAAGTGGTCTCAGGCGACTGCAATCTATCATCGACAGCGACCGATACTCGTTCACGTTGGAGGTGTTCTCAGAGAGACGGAAGATTATGGGAGGGTATAAAGGACTTAGTTTAGCCGGCGTTGAAAGCATATTGATGATTGCAAAGAGGGTCGGCTTTAGAGAGATAAAGCTAAACTATGTTGCAGGGATAGATTCCTTGCAGTCTTTTCAGGATGGCGTGCAACGTTTTCGCCGTGCTGGGATCTTTGATACGGTCGGATTGAGTATTCTCACTGCTTTCTACCCCGATCAATTGCAACTCAGAAATCCAGATGCGTGGAGATTATCATATTACGTCGAGATCCTTAAGACACTAAATGACGCCTGTATCTCTATTTATGAGCCAACATGCTTTGAAATGGGCTACCCCGTGCAATTTCTTCAGCCTGATCTTCCTTGGATGCGGCTTAATGAGGGAATTCAGTAAGTTGGATCGCCCATGCTGGGATAAAGTCTTGGCGCTTTGCGGGCGGCGGCTCCGGTAACATCAGCATCGAATGCATGCAAATACCAACTGAACGCCATGCATTGATCTCAACGCCCGAGATTGTTCTTCCGCACAACCGCCTTGGTCAAGAATCCTGGAAAACCTACTTTCACCTTTGTGGCGTGAAAATGTCCGCAAACGAAGCGTCAGCAGATTATGAATCTGCTGAAAGCCTTCCAACCCAGATTTCCTGGATTCGCTTCACAAGTCAATGTTAGTGACATATACTGGGGCCGCATAAACAAAGGATTTCATCGATGTTGAGGCTACAAAAAGTGGAGAATCCAACGGGTGCAGGCAAAAAACTGGCTCTGCGGGTGACTTTTGATCCTCGATTGAAACTGGAGTTTCACGGTTCCAAGGTCACGTCCGACGCCGGGTTATTGGCCTATCGGGAACTGGACGCGGCGCTGGGTCTGACCGACCTGGGTGAAAATCTGCTGAACGATTGGCGCACGGGGAAAAACACGCAACACTCAATGGTCGCGCTGATGCGGCAGTCGATCTTTAGCCGGTTGGCGGGTTACGAAGACACCAATGACGCCGAACGGCTCGCGGTCGATCCAACCATGCGCTATGTGGTCGGCGGTCGAGCCACGGAACGCACGGCGGCCTCCACCAGCGAGATGGGACGGTTCGAGACGGAGGTGTTGACGCAGCCGGGCAACCTGGCGGAGTTGACGAAGCTATCAGGAAAGTGGATTGACCAACTGCGGGAACGCCAGCCGATGCGGGAACTGATCTTGGACATGGACAGTTCAGTGAGCGAGACCTACGGCGAACAGGAAGGCACTGCCTACAACGGACATTTCGGCTGCACTTGCTACCACCCGCTGTTTTGCTTCAATCAGTTTGGCGATGTGGAGCAGTCCCTGCTGCGCGAGGGCAACGTGCATAGCGCGAAGGATTGGCGAACGGTGCTGGAACCGGTGGTGGCTCGCTATCAGGGTCGGAACCTGCGGCGCTATTTTCGGGCCGATGCCGCCTTTGCCAACCCGGAGCTCTATGAGTATCTGGAAGCCGAGGGTTTCGAGTATGCCATCCGCCTGCCGGGGAATGATGCGTTGCTGCGAGACATCGAGCCACTGCTGACCCGTCCGGTGGGCCGTCCCTCGAACGCGCCAGTGGTCTGGTATGCCGGCTTTTTGTATCAGGCAAAGAGTTGGGGTTGCGCCCGGCGCGTGGTGGCCAAAGTGGAGTGGCACAACGGCGAACTGTTTCCTCGCGTCGGATTCATCGTGACCAATCTAAGCCGGCCCACCAAACGGGTGGTGCGGTTCTACAACCAGCGGGGCACGGCGGAGCAGTGGATCAAGGAAGGCAAGAACGCCATCAAATGGACCCGCCTGTCCTGTCACGACTTTGTGGACAACCAGGTGCGGCTGCAGCTATTCGTGCTGGCCTACAACCTGGGCAACTTTCTGCGGCAGGCGGTGCTGCCGCAAGCGGTGCGTCACTGGACGTTGACGACGTTGCGGGAGAAACTGATCAAGATCGGAGCGAAGGTCGTGCGCCATTCCCGGAAGATCGTTTTCCAGATGGCGGAGGTGGCGATCCCACGGGAATTGTTCCGGACCGTTCTGGAAAGGATTGGGCGACTGAGGTTGCCCATACCGCAGGCGGGTTGAGGACCGCCGGTCGAAGGTGTTGGAATGGGAGTGCGATGGAAGATGGATTGTGTTGATGCTCGGCCAAAACTCCCTGCGGAACCAGTTGGCGAGCAGAAACACTGTCGCCCGAGTCAGAAATCGGGTCTTGGGATGGAAGATTTCAGCTTGCGGACACTGTCAGGAGTAATAAAATGACACTCAACGAAGTTCAACATCCCGCGATGGTCGCGGGAACAGGTCATATGGGAAATGTCAGTCCAAACGGCGCACACTACATTTCATAAAGCGTTCAGGGCGATTGAGGGCGTGTCTTCACGAGCCTGTCACAATTCTTTGATTGACGTCTGACATGCGTTGTGAATACTGGTCAACGGTGACTTACCCTGGTCGCAGTGGCAGTGTGAGGAGGCGAGATCGCGTTGAAGCCACAACGACTAGCGACAGATCGAAATTGGCTCGTTGATGTTCCTGCGAGTCGTGCTTCCATTGTTTTCGTATCCACGCCCTGCGTTGTTTCTTTTGTGCCTTCGGCACTTCAACCCAGCTACGGAGAAACCCCATGAATCGACCCATGCGCGAATTGACAACCCGGACCATTCAACTTGCAATCAGCATGCTGCTCCTCAGTAAAATTTCTTTTGCTACCGCTGGCGACCTGAACGTGAACGGCGGTATGAACGTCACCGGAAATCTCACCGCAACCTCCATTACGCTTGGCGGGCAGGTCAGAAGCAACTGGACGGGCGGGGCGATCGATCTAACAAGTCCGGTCATCGACTTTTCGCAGCCCGGGTTCTACCGCTACACCTTGACCGATAACGCGACGTGGGTGTTCTCGAACCACGTCGCCGGCTCCCTGATCTGGTTACGCATCGCCGAAGATGCGACCGGCGGCAGGACGAATGCTTGGCCGGTGGACACGCTCTGGCCTGGGGATGCACCAGTGAGGGGCGGAACAGAAGCCGGACACTGGAACGTTTACAAGATCTTGGATGACGGCACCAATTGGCTCGCTGAAGCTGCTGGCGTCAATTATTCACTGCCCTGCAGCACCAATTGTTCGTACGCGCTTATGTTCGACGGCAGCCAGAATTACTTCGTCACGGATTCGTCACCAGCATTCACCGGATCAGTCTTTACTGCGGAGGCTTGGATTCGTCTGCAGAACAAAGGTGGTGGGCAGCACCGCCTGCTGGGAACTTATACTGGCGATTCGGGCTGGCTCCTTTGGGTCCAATCCGGCAGTGCACACGTTGTTTGCGGTGGCGCAAGCTCAATGACCGGCGGGTCCGGATTGGAGGACAACCAATGGCATTATCTTGCCCTCGTCCTCGATGGGACAACGGCTAAGCTATTCGTGGACTGCATTCTGGTTGCCGAGAGTCCCGATATGGGGACATCCGGCGACTTCTCTTGGGATCATTTTAGCGTCGGTGGATCGCCCGATGACCAAGCCCTGAATCCGGCACTCGGGGTAATCGACGAGGTTCGACTCAGCAGCAGCGCACATGACGCACACGAGATCACTAACAATCCGTGCATATACCAGCCCTTGACCGTCCTTGAAGACACGGTTGCGCTCTGGCACTTGGACGACGGGAACGGAACCACTGCCGCGGATGCTGGCGGGAATTACAATGGTACTTTGCAGGGTTCTCCGCCGCCTGTGTGGGTAACAGGCCTTACATCTGGCTATGTGCCATTTGGCTCGCAGTCGCCTTCAGAACTTGGTTACGGAGACTCGATACAGTTTCTCAATACGTCCAGCGCCTCGATGTCCTTGAGTAACAACCTCAGGGCAACAACGAGCACAACTACTTCAAATGCTGCCCGACAGGCGCAACGTCGTTTGTTGCGGGGAAAGTGAGCATGGTCCGATTCACATGACGACCGAAGGGGGCAAAATATGCTGACTCGACCAAGATTTCCAAGCGTTGGTTTGCCCAGACTCAATGTTGCGGCATGGTTGCTGGCTTGCTTCGCCCTTCTGGCTGCCGGTTGGGCTCTGACGGCGGGACAAACACCAGCTCAAGTTGTCACCTCCGATCCGGACTGTTGGCCGGACGATAATGCCACCAATTCGGTGAATCGCGCTGTGGTTTACTGGGGTGATCCACGTTACACACAAGGCGACAGCTATATCTCTCCCGGACCAGCGTGGTGGCTAGGAGCCGTGAAATTCAGTGGAGAATGGACAAATTGCAGCTGGCATGTTGCAGATTCGGAAGTCGCCGATGTGGGCTGGAGCCAGATTTACGTTGACCATTCGCTGCTGACCAATGACATAACGATGCGCGTTCTGTTGTTCGACCAGACCAACGCCAGTTTGTTCGTAGATCTATTGGATTCAAATGCGGTGGTCGTGGCGACGAATCTCTACGAAAACCTCCTGACTGGCAGCAACGAAGCCGTGGAGGTCCAGGTGACTGTGCCTCTTACGAATTATCCGACCGCTTCCACCATCCAATTCCGTCGTGGTACCGGCGAGATCACTGTGTACCGCAGTGTGTTGGAAGTTATGGAGAATCACGAAGGCCTGGGAGCTAACCAGGAAACTCAGCCGTTTTCGTCGAAAGCGACTTCCGTGGGCAATGCGAACGGATTTGGCTCTTACAGTACAGATCTCGCCAACAACGGGCGGGGGGCAGCACCGAACTCGGTCGATTTGATCCGCAGAGAAAGCCAGAATGAGTTGACTGGTGAGACCAACACGTTCTACGTCGACTCCACCATCGGCAGCGACACCTTCGATGGTTTATCACCATCCTACGCTGACGGTCACGGTCCCAAACGCAACATCTACGCCGCCATTTCCGCGGCGAACGACGGCAAGACCATCCAGGTAGCCCCCGGTTTCTATGAAGAAGGCAATTGGAATGAAGGACGCAATTGGGATTTGGGAGCGAAGAATCTTATGCTATGTCCTTCTGGCTCTGTTGTCATTGTCAATAACTACAGCACGCTGAACGACGGTCTGCCCGACTGGTGGAAAATCAACAACGGGTTCCCTGTCGATGATCCGACTGTGGCCAACGCACGTAACTCAAATGACGCTGCTCACTGGTTGACGAATTTGCAGGTCTACCGGAATCCGAGCGTCTTGGTCGAAGATGGCTACAGCACACTCGGCGACATTCCTGATTGGTGGAAGATCACATATGACTTTTCAGTGACCGATACCAATGTGGCTGGTGCGGACCCCGATGGCGATGGGGTGACAAATTCGAATGAATACCAAAATGGGACTTCTCCGTTGGACTACTACAACGGTGTGCTGCCCAATCTGAGCGTTGTCAGCGGCGATGGCCAGAGTGGCACGACGAACAGCTTCTTGCCACAGCCGCTGGTGGTGAGCGTAATGGATGCGAGTGAAGTACCCCTAACGAATGCCCCGGTGACCTTCATGGTCAGTGAGGGGATAGGGCAACTGGCCAGGGCAACCAATGGTTTCCCCGTGACATCGTCTCTGGCAACGAGGACCGATACCAATGGCCAAGCGTGGGTATTCTTTCGAATGCCAACGACTTGGGGTGACGTTAACCTGATTACTGCGACTCTCACCTCAGGAGAATCGACGACGCAAGTAGTATTCGGCGCTTCTAGTCAGGAAGTGGCTGATTCTCACCAGGGTGCACTCTTTTATGGAGGGCTGGGAGCACACTGCGAGACGGAAGATGCGGTAGGTCTTTCTGACGATGAATTCACGATTGAATTCTGGTTCCGCAGTTCGGGGATTGACGAAAGCGTTGTCCCCTTGATTATTTCGGACCAAAATGGGGCTGCCAGATATATCAGTATGGTTAACGATGGGACGAATACTGGCACCATTGGCCTTTATGATCGATATGGTTGGGATGTCAATTCCGTCGTCGTCGCCCAATGGGTGCCTGATGTCTTTAACGGCCTTTGGCACCACTTGGCGGCTGTGCGCACGCCGGGGGTCAGTACCAAGCTGTACTTAGATGGCAATCTCATAGGTACGGGCTACCCGCAGTCCTATAGTCTTGGGGAGACGTTTGTGCGCATCGGCAGTGATTATCCCACGGAATCTATTATTGTTATGGGTCTACGTCGCATGAGTGATGACAACCCCGGAGAGATTCTTGCTCCCTCGTTCCATGGGGCAATTGATGAAGTAAGGCTTTCTCGGACCGCCCGGTACCAAGAGGAATTTGTTCCAGAGAAGGATTTTGAGTTTGATTTGGATACACTCGCTTACTGGAAATTCAATGATGGGAGTGGCACCAATGTTCTGGATGAAACAAGACAGCACCCCTTGACGCTATTCGGACCGCCGTTGCCGATATGGGTGAAGGGTGTGCGGGACACCGGCCTTTTGGGCTGGTGGAAGTTGGACGAGGGGAGTGGCACCAATGCTGAGGATTCGTCGGGGAATATGTTGAATGGGGTTCTGGAGGGTAACCCCTTTTGGATCAGCGGGGTGGTTTCTAATGCTCTGCAATTTGATGGAGCGCAAGATGATCTGAGAATCAGCCTCGGTTCTTCCGCTCCGACGAACGCTATGACGGTATCTGCATGGGTTAAAGGTGCACCCACGGCAACCGGCATAATTTTGGAGCGGTGGTCGGCGAATAGTTCCGCTGGCAGTTACCAGTTGTCGCTGACCAACGGTCACGTGGAATTGAGTCTGTCTCTCATGGGGCAGCAGGTAACGTTGGGAGGGACGACCGCGCTCGTGGACACCAACTGGCATCACATTGCGGGGACCTATGACGGTACGCAAATGGTGGTTTATATGGACGGAGCAACGAACGGAAGTCTGTCCGCAACCGGTACGATTGACGTGGTGGCTGAACCTATGCTGATGGGGCTGTTTACCGGACAGATGGATGATGTGCGTATCTATGACCGGGCATTGAGCGGGGAAGTAATTGCCGCACTTTACGACGTGTTGTTTGAGGTTGATGACGATCTTGACGGAATTCCGAACTACTGGATGGTCCAACAGTTCGGCCATCGCACGGGACAGGCTTCCGATCAATCTCGCGCCATCGACGATCCTGACGGCGATGGGCTGACCAACCTGCAGGAGTACAAAGCGGGTACCGATCCCCATGACTATTACAACGGAGTGACCCCACGATTGAATATAGTCGGCGGAAACAACATTCCTTGGGTGCCGGGTCAGTTTAACGTTCAGCCGCTCCTGGTGTCAGTCACCGATACCAACAACATGGCCTTGACCAATGCTCCGGTTACGTTCACGGTTACAGACGGTACAGGCCTGTTGTCGGCGGCCCTCGATTCAGGCCCGCTGATGGGTTCCGTGGTGTTACGTACAGACACGAATGGTAATGCAGCAGGATGGTTCCAGTTGCCGGCGACCTTTGATACGACCAATCAAATCACAGTGACAGCTACCAGCGGAGTGGGGTCGACTCAGGTGGTGTTCACCGTCTGGACAGGCTCCAGCACCGACGACACAGATGGGGATGGAATGCCGGATGGGTGGGAACTCGCGAATGGGTTGAATCCGTTGTCGGGCATCTTGCTTGGGCGAACCAATTTGCACATGGTGGGTTGGTGGAAGCTGGATGATGCGAGCGGGACGAATATCTTAAATTCTGCGCCAGGCCAGACCGGGGGTGATGGCGGAGCGGTTAACATTGATCCAGTCAACGATCATGTCTCTGGTGTGTTTAGCAATGCCCTGCAATTCAATGGAACGAATGCTTATGTGACGATCCCGCATGTACCTGCGTTTACCACAGCAAGTGGCGATTTCTCTGTTTCCTTCTGGATAAAGAACGATGGGAATCGGGATCAGGACCATTCGGTTCAACGCATCCTTACACACGGAACCGACGGCAACTACGCATTCTGGTTGGATACATACTCGCCGGACGGGACAAATGCGCTTTACAGCGTCAGATTCGCTGTTGATGCAACTGGCGGTGATGGCGGGGACCCCGTTACGATCCTAGATGGGAATGTCCCACTTTGGTTGGGTGTCTGGTACCACGTGGCTGCCAGCTACCATTTTGTATCTAACGGCAGCTCCGAGATGAAGTTGTACGTTAACGGGGTATTGGTTGCTTTAAGACAGGACGCCGTAGGGCCGACTTTTTCAACGACAGGGCCGATCACGTTTGGACGGCAAGATAAGTTTGGTGGTTTCGGCTATATGTTCAAAGGAGAATTGGACGATGTGAGGTATTGGACAGCGGCGCTGACAGCCGACGAGTTAGCCAATGCCTTTCAAGACCCGGACCACGATGGATTGACGAATCTCCAAGAAATGCAGATTGGTACTGATCCCCATAATCCCGATACGAACAGCGATGGTATTCCTGACGGCGTTGCCATCGCATTGGGATTGAGCGCAACTGCAACCGATATGGATGGAGACGGCCTTTCCAACTCTTATGAAATGTTAATCGGCACGAATCCGCTTCGTGCGGATACCGATGGGGATGGAGTCCCCGACGGGCAAGACGCTTTCCCACTTGATCCTACCCGCTGGCAGGCTCCGACGCCCGATCCAAACGACCACACACCCCCGACGATCACGCTGGATGAACCTACGAATGCCGTGGTGATTCAATGAACATGCCGTCTATGAAAACACATCCTTGGAAACGAGCCGCGTCCGCAACTCTGGCATTTCTTCAACTCGTTGCTTCGACACCAGTTTTTGCACTACCGAACGCGGCGGGTTCTGCATCCCAATCCAAGCCTACTATTGTCGTCAACCGCTCCTTGCCGGTGGGCCACCCTCCATCACTCACACCTTCGTTTTCAGATCCCCCAACAGATTCAGAGATCTTCTCTTTCCGGTTTCTTGAAGATCCTCTTGTTCCCATGTTGGGTGCGACCACCCCACAAGAGAATCGCACGTTGGTAAAGGCGTTGCTCGCATACAGGCATCGAAGTAATCCAGAAGATTTCTCTGCGATTCTGGATTTCATCGAGGAATACCCGCACTCTGCTTGGCGGGTATCGCTGTTGGCGAATCTTGGCTATGCATATCGCCGCGCGGGATACTTCTCCAAGGCACTAGCCTCGTGGGAGGAAGCGTGGCAGTTGGGTCAGGATGTGACCGAATCGCAAGCGCGTGTTGTGCTGGATCGTGTTGCGGGGGAGATCGCACAACTAAACGCCTGGGTGGGGCGCTATGAGGTGTTGGAACCTTTTCTTCAATCGTTGAGAGACCGGGAACTCGTGGCTCCTGCCATGGTGAAAGTGAGCAATGCACGTGAAGGACTTTGGCTGATGCAAAACGATCCAGGGCAGGCGTTCAAATGCGGACCATTTGCCGTTGGCAATGTTTATGCAAATCTTCATCCCGGGGCGGCCACCCCGTCCCAGGTTTCGGCAGCCATCTCAACGGACAAAGGCACGTCGTTGGCCCAACTCCACACTCTTGCAGAGGAAATGGGCTTGCGTTTCCAGGTGGCAAAGCGGTCTCCTGGCGCACCCATTCCTCTTCCCGCCATTGTGCGCTGGAAGCTCGGACACTATGGCGCTCTCATTCGAGAGCAAGGCGGACGTTATCTGCTTCAAGATCCCAGTTTCGACGGCAGTTATGGCGCGGAACAGTGGGTCAGCCGCAAAGTTATTGACGAGGAAGCGAGCAGGTACTTTCTGGTGCCAGATGGTGCCTTACCCTCGGGCTGGGATCCGGTTATCGATGCTGAGGCTCGGCTGGTCTGGGGCAGAGGTGCTACTAAGTTGAGCAATCAAGACTCAACCACGCCCCAGGATAAAAAGGTCGGTGGCAATCAATGCCCTGGCTCTAGTGGCATGGCCCGGTATTCCGTCCATGCCATGTTGGTCAGTCTGAATATCGCAGATTCGCCCGTTGGTTACACGCCGCCGCGCGGTCCGGCTATCGACTTCACCGTTACATACAATCAGAAAGAAGCGAATCAACCGTCTCTGTTCAATTTCTCGAACCTGGGACACAACTGGACACATAACTGGCTTTCCTACATCGAAGATTTCTGTACCAATGTAATCGTCGGCGACGATACTGTCCTTGTGGTGGACTCAAGCTTAGGAGCAAACCTTTATGTTCGAGGCGGCGGGATGATTCGCTACGGCAGCTTCGATACGAACACTCAAAGTTTCGCGCACGAGATTCGAAGCGGCGCCACTCTGGTACGGGTTTCAGCCGATGTCTACGAACGCCGCTTCCCAGACGGCTCGAAGGAAGTCTATGGACTTGTAGATTCTGGGGCCAATTCTCGACGCGTTTTCCTGACCCAAGTCGTCGATCCAGCAACGAATACTGTCACGCTCGACTACGACGGGATGATGCGGCTGACTGCCATTCATGACGCAATTGGTCAGGTCACAACATTATCTTACGATATGGCAAGCGATCCGTTAAAGATCACCAAGGTTACGGACCCGTTCAGCCGGTCTGCCAGTTTCTGCTACAATTCCCTGTGCGACACAACCGGCACAGTAGATAAACTCACGCAGATTACTGATGTGATTGGATTAACCTCTGAGTTCACGTATCAAGGGAATTTCATTAATGCACTGATAACGCCGTACGGTACCAACAGCTTCTTTTATAGTGAAAGTATTACTAATCTTACCACGGGCCAGGATTCCGCTGACTACATGCGGTTCATAGAGGTAACGGATCCACTTGGTCAAAAGGAGCGAACGGAATATACAAATAAGATACTCGATCGTGCCGGAGATGGCGGCACCCCGGATGGATTTGATAATAGTTATATGGATTATCGCAATACTTATTTCTGGGACAAGAAAGCGATGCATGATTATCCTGGTGACTATCATAAGGCGCAACTAATTCACTGGATGCATGACTTCAACGCTGTAAATAATGATTACGTTACCTCCGGGTATATCGAAAGTGAGAAGAAACCATTAGAGAGCCGAGTGTGGTATAGCTACTGGAATCAAGACTACAATTATCACTATGTCAATACAAACATGCTCGCTCGTCCCGCCCAAATTGCGCGTGTGCTCGATAACGGCACCAATCAGGTTTATCGTTTTGCCTACAACGACGCGGGCAATGTGACCAAGTCCATTGATCCGATTGGCCGGGTAACGGCGTACCAATACGATTCGAACCAAACGGACCTCACGGGCGTTCAGCAGGCAGAAATCAGCGGGTTCACGACGAACTGGGCAATGCTTGCCCACTTTGCCTACAACGCCCAACATTTGCCAGTGAAGACGATCGATGCCTCAGGACAGACCAATGTCTTCACCTACAATTCTTTCGGGCAGTTGCTTTCCGTGACCAATGCTCTAGGACAAACAACCTCGATGTTCTACGATGGCGATGGCTATTTGACGAATGTCGTTGGCGCCGTCGCTGGCGCAAAGACCAGTTTTGCCTACGACCGGGATGCATACGGTCATGTCCTGTACGGCCGCGTCAAGTCTGTCACGGATTCGGAAGGATATTCAGTGACGTTCGATTACGATGCGTTGGATCGAATTACGCAAGTTACCCATCCGGACAATACGACAGAACAGTTGGTGTATGATAAACTTGATCCCATCTGGAAAAAGGATCGTCTCAACCGCTGGACGCGGTCTTTCTATAATGCAAATCGCCAGTTGATTGCCGTCATTGACGCAATGGAACGCACCACGCGATTCGAATACTGCAATTGCGGCGCTCTGGAAAGCTTGACTGATCCACTTGGGCATACCACAACGTGGACGCGCGATGTACAAGGTCGGGTGATTAGCAAACATTACGATGACGGCAGTCAGACCTCAAACACGTACGAAAATGCGACCAGTCGCATGAAGCAAATCACCGATGCGAAGGGAGAGCAGACCATTTTCGACTACTCCATCGACAACGATCTCAAACAGATCATGTACTCCAACTCCGTGATACAAACGCCGTCAGTCAGTTACACCTACGATGCAAACTACAATCGTATCTTGACGATGGTGGACGGCGCCGGGACAACGACCTATGACTACTCACCGATCACCAACCCACCAACTTTGGGTGCCGGACGGCTGGTCAGCATTGACGGTCCGCTAGGGAACGACACGATCACCTACGCTTACGATGCGCTTGGCCGTGTCGCCGCCCGCGCCATTAACGCGGTGACGAACAGCGTGTTCTATGACGCTTTGGGCCGGGTCAGTTCTGTCACCAACGCGTTGGGTGGATTTTCCTATGCATACACCAATGCGACCCCTCGACTGAGTTCGATCAGTTATCCCAATGGCCAGAGCACAGCGTTCAACTACTTCGGCAATACAGGTGATCAGCGGCTGCAAGAGATCCAGAACCTGAATTCCGCCAGTCAAGTACTCTCCAAATTCGATTACACCTACAACGCCGCCGGACAGATTCTGACCTGGACACAACAGAACGATTCCTCGACCCCGAACAGCTACAGTTTCACGTACGACACAGTTGACCAGTTGCTGGGCGCGACATTGAGGAATGCCTCGACGCTGGCGGTGGTGAAGCGGTATTTTTATGGGTATGACAAGGCTGGGAACCGGACGAGCGAACAGGTGGATGATGGTGTGACGAGCGCCGTGGCCAACGACCTGAATCAAATCACCTCCTTGACTGGCGGCGGGACGCTGCGGTTCAGGGGCAGCGCGAACGAGACATCGACGGTGAACGTAGCTGGCATTCCGGCAAGTGTTACCTGGACGAACATTGCCGGCACGAACACACTGTTTGACGCCTCCGCACCGGTCGCCGTCGGTACAAACGTCATTCGTGTTATCGCAACGGACCCCAGCAGCAACGCGCGCACGAACGATTATCAAGTCATTGTCGGCGCGGTTGCCAACCGCGTTCTGCTGTACGATTTGAACGGGAATCTGACCAATATTGCATCGGGATCGATTTCGACGAACTACCAATGGGACGCGGCGAATCGGTTAGTCGGCATAATGGCGATCAACGGCACCTCGACGAACTCAACGGCGTTCACCTACGACGGCTTGTCACGGCGGGTTCGGATCATGGAGATCGGCGACACAACAACCAACAGTGACAAACTGTTCGTCTGGTGCGGATCGGAACTCTGCGAGGAGCGGGACAGCATCAGTGCGAACATCACGAAGCGGTTCTTTGCACAAGGCGAGCAGATTGGAGGAACAAACTACTTCTTTACCAGAGACCATTTGGGATCAATCCGAGAGATGGTGGATAGTAGCTGCACTAACATTGTGGCCCGCTATGACTATGATCTGTACGGGCGACGAACGAAGTCGAGTGGTAATTTGGATGCAGACTTCGGATTCATGGGGCAGTATTTCCACGCGCCAAGTGGGCTGCACTTTGCGTTTTGCAGGGTATATTCTTCGAATCTGGGGCGCTGGCTTTCCAAAGATCCGATTCAAGAGGCTGGCGGAAAAAACCTTTACGCTTACGTAGGAGGTAATCCAGCTAGATTCATAGATCCGCAGGGTCTATTTCTTGGATTGGACACCACAGCTGGCGAGGCATACAATTACTGGGTCAACAAGGCCTCTCAAGGATTCGATCAGGGCGGATTCTGGGGCAATGCTCAGGCTGCTGGTGCGAGTTTGCTGACCGGTGTGATTGACCTATTCCACGCACGTGACGTGGAGAATTTGGCCAGTCAATCGGGAGCGGCAGCAGGGTGTGGCGATTATTGGGATGCGACTTGGTATGGGTTGTTGACTTTGGGCGAGATCGGTGCGGTTGCCACACAGGCCATCGGAGCAATGGGGGCGGCCGATGCGGCAATAGCCGAGGCAAGGATGAATGACGCAATGACGGAGATCGAGGACTATCTTGGAGGGCCTGGAGAGGTGATTGAGAACGAGAGCGGAGATACGATCATTATGCGGGGAGATAAGAAGATTCGTTTCGATATCAACAACACCGGCGGCGATGAGCCTCACTTCCACATTGAGCAACAATCGCCGAACGGGAAATGGAGGGATGCGGGTGGCCAGCACCGGTATTATTTCTAGAAGGATTAGCCATGAAAATGATTGCAGAATCAGAAAAACTCAAGCCGCGGCGTTTTATCATTAAGCATGATGAAGCCGCTGGGTTTTACCTTTACGTCTTCGAGAATAACCGCTGCATTAGAGACCATTTGCAGGATACCCTTGAGTTGGCAATTGAGGTCGCATTTGAAGATTACCAAGTGCCGAAGGATTTGTGGAAGATAGTCGAAGACGCAAACCAATAGCAGGCAAGACTCCAAACAATTCTGACGCGTTGGGGCAACAGATGTCAAGACTACATTCTAGGGCGCACTACAATGGGTGACCCTTCATTGCTGCTTCCTTTGGTTCTGATAATGGGTACAATCGATGCGGATAGTAAGTTCAGTCTTATATGCTTTCTACCCCTCTGACAGACGAGTCGGAGAGTTAGAGGCAAGCTTCCATCCTGCCGCCGCCCTCTCCTACACTTGAAGCTTGGACAATATGCAATCTTATGATGTTTCTCTTCGCGGGATTAGGGGGTGAATTGCACCTCACTGTTATACCTCGTCTTAGCGGTTCTTTTCGGAAGGATGTAACAGAGTTGTTCGCCCGCATTGGCTACGAATTGCGTAAGCACGATGCCTGGATCCTCAATGAACGAGTGTTCGCTGATGAAGCCAATCCAGAACGCACCGCATCGCTACGAACCCTTGCATACGGGGGTTTGGATGATGGTGTGACCCCGTGCTGGTTGAATTGTCCCGCTGGGACGCACGAACCGATTGTCGGAATTCAGATTCACGCAGTGAGTGGAATCGGCAAGCCAGAATTGTTGTTAGAGGGAATGTATTGCGGGAGGATGGCGAGTTGGAAGGGAATCAACCACGTCTCGATTTCGCAGATCACCGCTCCGGAAACAGGGAGCATTTCAGACCAGGCATCGGCTATCTTTAAGAGGGCTGATATGTTCCTGAAAGGGTATTTAGATCGGTTGCTCGCAGGTGGCTGTGGCTGGGGAATATCTTGGAGTGGTACGACGACTTCAACCGCGTTCGGAATATGTTTTTCAGTGAGCAGAGAATAATCGATGAGACCGGCGCATCAGGGCGACACTGCTTTCCGGCCAGCACAGGCATTGGTATTCGACCAGCCGGTCCGGCTGGATGCGCGCTGGGCCTGGCTGCCGTTTGGGGTGATTCACGTACGATCCAGTATTTTCCTGCCGCAGGCAATCAGTCCTCGCCATTACGCTATGGGTCGGCGTTTTCGCGAGCGGTACGCATGCCGGATGTGGGAGGAGATACAGTCTATGTTTCGGGCACGGCCGCCATTGATGCGCAGGGAAACACTTTGCACGCGGGAAAGTCTGAAGCCCAAATTGAAGCGAGTGTGGAAAATGTGCGAGCCGTGCTTCAGGAGATCGGTTGCCGCAACCGACACATGGTTCAGGCCAATGCTTACTGCAAGTCGCCACAAGTTCAGGAGGTGTTTCGTACTAAATGGGCTGATTTGAATTGGCCTTGCGTCAGCGTCATTGCAGATACTTGCCATAGCGATTTGTTGTTCGAAATCGAGGCGACTGCCTGTCCGGGAGCAAGGGAGTTCGGTTGATCATGAAATGGGCAACTGGAAAATGGCGAACCATAGAGACGGCGCGCATCGTCTTGTTGGTGTTCGCAGCCTTCATAGTTTGCGCCTTCTGGACTGAGACGGCATGGGCTATAACGAACGAACCCCCGTACCGATCGCCTTTCGATGCGAAGTATTCTCCAGATGGCACAAAGGTGGCAGTATCAGATCGGACTGCCGGGAAGTTAGTCTTGGTGGACGTGGCGAGAGCGAAGATCGCCCAAGAGATCGTCGTTGCAGGTGAACCGACCGGTGTGGCGTGGGAGCCACACGGGACACGAGTCTTTGTCTCAGCTCATGCGTCAGGAACCGTGGCCGAAGTGGATGCACTGAATGGGCGAATTCTCCGCCGCATTCAAGTCGGCCCGGGTCCGATGGGATTGGCCGTGGCTGCGAAGAAGAAGCTGCTGATCGTCTGCAATCATTTTGGTGATGACGTCTCCATCGTGGACATGGATAGTGGCCACGAAGAACGGCGGGTCGCGGTTATTCGCCAGCCAGTATTTGTCGCTGTGACCCCAGATGAATCTCTCGCTGTAGTTAGCAACCTGCTTCCATTGGGAGACGCAACTGACCCGCAGACGGCGGCCTGCGTTACTCTTATCGATCTCAAGGAATTGAAGAAAGTGGCCGACATTCGTTTGCCGGGTGGGTCGAGTTCATGCCGTCAGGTCGCGGTCTCTCCTGATGGCCGCTGGGCGTATGTTGTCCATACCATCGGGAGAACACAACAGGCGACTATTGAGATTGGAAACGGCTGGATAAATGTTAACGCGTTGAGCATCCTCGACCTCAAAAAACAAACCCTCGCGGCGACGGTATTGTTGGACAGAATGAATGAGGGCGCAGCAGATCCGTGGGGCCTGGTGCTGTCGCCGGACGGCAAGACCATCTGGATTTCATTGGCGGGCATCCACCAATTGGCGCGCATCGACAGGGAAGGTCTGCACAATTCCTTGGAAGGCAAACCGAGTTCTGCTCGTGCAGACCGCAGGAGCTACTTGATAACAAGTTCCGACGCCAACGTTGGGATGGCACCAAATCCCAAAGATCAGTCATTGCCATCTCTGGATTTCTCATCTTTGTACCTTGCCGGCTTGATTTCACGCACCCATCTCGTTGGATTCGGCCCGCGCGGATTGGCGGTCTCTCCGGACGGCAAGACATTAGCTGTGCCGATGTATTTCAGCGGCAAGCTTCTCTTGCTGGACGCTGCATCAGGTGACACCACAGCCACAGTATCTCTTGGCCCCGAGCCAAAGATGGATGAAGCTCGCGAGGGCGAAATGATTTTTCACGACGCCTCTCGGTGCTTGGGGCACTGGTTGAGTTGCGCATCCTGCCACCCCGATGGGCGCGTGGATGGCCTGAACTGGGATTTGTTGAACGACGGCATCGGCAATCCAAAAAACGTTCGTTCATTGCTGTATGCCCATAGAACTCCACCCATGATGACCCTGGGAATACGCTCCAATATGGAAGTGGCGGTGGAGGCAGGGTTCCGCTATATCGAATTCCACGACCCAACCAAGGAGGAAACAAAGGCGGTTCAAGAATACATTCGCTCACTGCAACCGGTTCGTAGCCCACATCTGCTGCGAAACGGTGAATTGTCGCCCTCAGCTACACGAGGCCGGAGGGTTTTTTCAGGCAAAGCGGGTTGTGCGATTTGCCACTCTGGTCCATTGTTCACTAATCTGCAGACCTACGACATAGGCACGACTGTTGGTCCCGACAAGGGGAAACGAGTGATTACGCCGACACTCATCGAGCTTTGGAGAACAGCCCCGTACCTGCATACGGGTGCTGCTGTGACGCTGCGAGAGGTATTCATGAAATTCAACAAGATCGATCAACATGGCCACACATCCAACCTGAGCCCGAAGGAACTCGATGACTTGGTGGAATTCCTATTGTCGCTTTGAGCAGCTACGCTGCAAGAAGCCGTCGTGAAAAGTGCCAGCAGAAATGCCAGCAAATACCGTTGTGGGCGAATAGTGAGAGAGCAAAGAAGAATTCTTCCCGAGTTCTGCTTGACTAATTTCCTCAGACAATTCATTATGTTTTGCGAACAAAACGGCTAAGCCGTTGGTTTTGAAGGCCGAGCGTCAGTCGAGAATCGTTCGATTCTCACACCCGCCTCCAACCTGCATCCCAATGATTATAAGGGTTCTAAGGCGATCATCCATTTCTTAATGTGATCGTCAAGATGTGCTTGGATATCACACGTGGATACCATCTGCAATTCGGGCAAACTGCAGGAAGTGTTGCGTGAACGGGACCTCGGTCTCGTGGCCAGAAGGCCTTTACATGAGCAACCCCTGGATACCACAACGGATACCATTTGAGTCGAGCCCACAAGGCGGGAATCGTTGAATTACTTGAGAAATGGCGCTCGGGGAGCGATCGGTAGGAGTTTTGGACAACCGCTGAAGTACCGGAATCAGTCGTCCTTCCTCGCCCCCGCACGGATTGCCGAGGAGCACGTCCTGGTCATCATCAATGTCTCCGACCTGGTCGCCGAACTGGAGGACGAGGTCGCCGCCGCGACCGACGAATTGGCGGCAACGGTCTCCGAGGACACCGTCACCCGCGTGCCGCCGGTGATCGGCACAAAGTGCAAAAAGTGCGAATACCGACTGCCGCATTCAGTGATCGAGCGGAACGGATTCCGTGAATGCTGGGGAAAACTGGCCGAGCCGGATCCGCATATCCTCGACCTGTACCGCATCGATGTGGTCGGTGGCCGGAATTCCGAGACCGTGGCGCAACTGGCGGCGGCTGGCAAGGCTGGGCTCGACGACATACTCAGGACCCTCTTGTCCGGTGCCTACGCTGATCGGCAGAGGCTGCAGTTGGAATGCACAGCGCAGAACCGGGAGTTCATCGACCCCGACCTGAAGGCGATGCTGTCGCGGCACAAACATCCTCTGCACTTCATCGACTTCGAGGCCTCGCGGTTGGCGACCCCGTACCACGTCGGGATGCGCCCGTATGAGATCGCATCGTTCCAATGGAGTTGGCACTCGTTTTCGGAACCCGGTGGCGCACTCGACCACAATGAGTGGCTGAACGACAAGGATGCGTTCCCGAATTTCGAGTTCGCCAGTGCGTTGAGGAAGCAGATCGGCGACGAGGGAACCGTTTACATCTGGAGCCATTACGAGGTGGATGTGTTGCAGGAAATCCGCCGCCAGATGGACGAGTACGGTGAGAAGGACGGCGATCTCGCCGCGTGGCTGGATCGGATGACCACCAAGGGCAACCCGCGCATCGTCGATCTCCGCGAAGTGGCGAGACATCACTACTTCCATCCCGCGATGAAGGGCAGCCTGTCGATCAAGTACGTGTTGCCTGCGGTGTGGGGAGCCGATCCGTGTCTTCAGGCGGATTCTGCGTTTGCCGAGTATGCCGGACGGGACAAGACAGGTAAATTGCTGAACCCCTACGACAAGCTCCCGCTTCTGCCGATTGGTGAGAAGGAGGAGGTCGTGAACGAAGGCACCGGGGCGATGCGGGTCTACCAGGAAATGATGTTCGGCGTAGCGGCGAGTGATCCGGCGGCGCGGGAGAGTTACCGGCGGCTGCTTCTGCAGTACTGCCGGTTGGCTACCGCGGCTATGGTGATGATCTGGCGGCACTGGGTGGGGGCGTGAGGTTGGCGGCTGACACCGCTCGGACGCCCGCCTCGGCTTTCTTTACAGATGTTTTACTTGTCCGCGCAGGCCGTCCCGCTACACTTTCAGGCGTTGATGAACGTAATTGTCGAGAAAAACGAACCAGCCCATGCACTCAAAAGCGTCCGCCACGCCGCCAGGAACTCTTCGGGAACTTTCCAGGAACAGCGGTGTCACAACCAGCACAGGAGACACACGATGAATGCAAAGATAGCCATTCCACTGTTGTCAATATTCCTTTTCGTCACCGGCGTCGCTCACGCCCGCGTCAAGCTGGTCGCGTTGCCTGATCGGGCGCGGGTGGTCGTGTCGTTGGCGCACCCTGATGCGACCCTCGTCGAAGAGGAACGGGTGCTGGCGCTGCAGAAGGGCGTCAACAAGGTCGACTTCTCCTGGCAGGGCGTGAACATCGATGCGAGTTCCATCCAGGTGCGGATGCTGGGTCATCCCGACAAGGTGCAGGTGCTCAACACGAGTTACCCGCCCAACGAAAACGCGCTGGTGTGGGAGATCAGCAGTCCGGCCGCGCAGGAAGAACGAGTGCGCATCACGTACCTCCTGGCGGGACTGAACCGCGACATTGTCTACAGGGCCGTCGCGGAGCCTGACGAGAAGACCATGGCGCTGCGCAATTACCTGCGCTTGCGCAACGACTCTGGCGAAGACCTCACCGACGCCGAGATCGGCATCGGCTACGGCGCGGATTTCAAAAAGACCATCGCAAATGGGGAGATCCTTGAGATGCAGTCGGAGAAAATCGACGTGCTGCCGATCAGGAAAGTGCTGACATGGGACGCCGCGCAACTGCCGTGGGACCCGGAGTACGAGAAGAAAACGGTCGGCCTGCCGCTTTCGTATGTGTTTACAAACGCCGCGCCCAAACTCGGCGTGCACACCCTCCTGCCAGGCAAGGCGCGTATCTTCATCAAGACCAAGGAACAATCCGACGACCCGAAGGCCAAACCGGGCGAGGGCGTGGCGTTCACGGGCGAGGATTGGGTGCAACTCACGCCCGTGGATCGCGAGTGCAAGCTCTATATCGGCCAGAGCCGCGACGTGAAGGTCACGCAGCGCAAGGTCAAGGATGAGAAGACAAACATACGCCGCAATACCGGCAACCAGGTTGTCCTCTGCGACACGGAAGAGGAGATCAAGATCGAAGTCGAGAACTTCAAGAAGGAGGATGCCAACCTCGTCATCGTCGAGCACATTCCCGGCTACTGGAAAATGGTGAAGAATTCGCATGACTACAGGAAGAAGGACGCCTTCACCATCGAGTATTCGCTGACCTTGCCGAAGGAAACAACCGGCGACAAGAAAACGGTTGTCATGCTGAACTACAACCGTCTCAACGTCCAGGGCAACGAACCGCCGAGCCAGCAATAGGACCAGAGGAGGATAGGACCATGAAAGCGTCAATACTTGGTTGTCTGGCTACCTGGCTGCTGGTTACTGCGGCTGATGCCCGCATCAATGTCGTCACGCTGCCCGGGCGCGACACGGTGCAACTGACCATCTACAACTCCGCCGATCTGACATTGGTGAAAGAGACGCGGACGCTGACGTTCCGCAAAGGGATCAACAAGCTGGAGTTCTCCTGGGCCAATACGCTGATTGACCCGACCTCGGTCGAGTTCCGCGCGCTGACGCACGCTGACCAGGTCGAGGTGCTGGATGTGAGTTTTCCGCCGCGCGTGACCAACACGCTGGAGTGGCGTATCAACAGCGAGTTTGCCGGTGAGGTTGTCTGCGAGATTCGTTATTTCACCAGTGGGATCAGTTGGGCGGCCGACTACGTCGCCGAGGCCAACAAGCCCGAAAAACTGATGACACTGGCCGGCCACGTTCGTGTGAACAACAATAGCGGCGAAGACTATGAAAACGCCCAGGTGCGGCTCGTCGTCGGCGTGATTCGGCTGGTGGAGGAAATCGCCGAGTTGGCGCGGCAGGGGCGGCCCGGTGGCCAGCCACCACAACCGTCAATGCCGGTGGCCGCGCCGGAAGCAATGAGGAAGGCGCAGGCAGCGTTCGGGATGGCCACGGACACGGCCGCCGCCAAGCCAAAGGACATCATCAAGGAAGGAGTCTCGGAGTATTTCCTTTACACGGTTGAAGGTCGCGACACGATTCCCAACGGTTGGGGCAGACGCCTGCCGTCGTTCAAGGCACCGGAAGTGCCGATCGTCAGTTACTACAAGTACGAGCGCGAACGCTACGGCGATCAGGTTGTCCGCTTCTATCGGTTTAAGAACGACAAGGAGAGCAAGCTCGGCAACGAGCCATTGCCGGATGGAAGCGTGATGGCATTCCGCACGGTCAGCCCCGACAATCTGTACGCGTTCGTCGGCCGCACCGACGTGAAGTACATTCCCATCGGCGAGCAGGTCGAAATGGAGTTAGGCAACGACCGCGAGGTGATGGTCAAGCCGACGTTGATGGACTGGCAGAAGCAGGACATCCGCTTCGATCAGTGGGGCGGCGTGGCCGGCTGGACGATCAAGGAAACGTGGCAGATCGAAGTCCAGAACTCCAAGGACATCGAAGTCGTGCTGGACATCCGTCGCAACTTCAGCGGTGACTGGGACCTGAAGACCGACGCCAGGTACGAGAAGGTGGACGCCAACAAGGTGAAGTTCGTCCTGCCGCTCGCGCCGCGAGAGAAACAAGCGTTCACCTACGAACTGATAACCCGATATGGAACGAATCTTACCAGGTAAGTTTGCCGTCGGCACCCTTCTAGCCGTGGGGCTCCTCGGCTGCGCGACTGCGCCAAAGCGGGACCGCGCCGCCGACGCGAAGCTACTGTTCGAACAAACGGTCATGGAATACCACCTGCCATCCGCCGAAGCGAAGGAACCCGAGCGCGACAAACTACTTGTCCAAGCTGCGGGAGGTTACACCCAGCTTCTCCACTCTTACCCCGAGCAGAGCGACTGGTGCGCCCAAGCCCTCCGCAGCCTCGCCAATGTTCGGGCCGAGCAAGGCCGTTTGAACGATGCGGTGAAACTCTACCAACAGGTGGGCGACAACTACCCCGGGTACGACTGGGAAGTGTTACAGGCGTGGAAATCCGCCGCCGACCTTCTTTGGGAAGCCGGACGTCAGGACGAAGCAAGAACGTTCTACCAGAAGATCGTTGCCCGTTTTGAGCGACCAGACGTGCCGGCGGTTTATAGGACCGTCGTGCGTGCGGCCAAGGCCAAGTTGATGTAGTTCAGAGTACGGCGAATCGCTATCACTTCGACGATTCCATTTGCTCCTGATCACCTTCAATCGCGCTTGGGATCCCAGCCGCAAATGCCAACCGGCAAAGGGGTGGAGCGGCGGCGTCCGCTGGCATAGCTTCCGGCAATTTGCCGTACCCTTCAGGGGGTCGCTCGTAGGAATCCTTCACGGCAGTAGCCATCGGCCGGAGCGAGTAGAAAACGCGTGACAAGGAAAACTCTTGAGGCCAGCATTGAGTCAACGTGAGAGAACGCTTCCACGTCTTGTCTTACGCGCTAAGTGGAATCCTGACCCTGGGTCTTGTTTCCTGCAAGACCGCACCGGTTGCAGGCCAATCCAAATCCGGCGCTATTCATGGACTCAAGGTCAGCGGGAACCATCGCTATCTGGTGGATGCTGCGACCGGGAGTCCCGTGTTTGTTCTGGCGGACACTGCTTGGAACCTCGGCGCACTCCATCTCGAGGAAATCGACACCTATCTGGAGAGCCGGGCGGATCATGGGTTCAATATGATTATGTTCGCCTTGAATTTTTCTCCCCAGGCTGACGAGAAGAATGCTTACGGCCAGCCCGCCTACATCGGCGCGGAAAAAACCGACCTGAATCCGGCATATTTCGAGTTTTGCGATGCCATCGTCAACAAAGCTGCCAAGCACGGTTTGTATGTGATGATCTATGCCATGTGGGCTGGGGAAAAGGCGGGTACGATGAACAAGTTTTCCGCCGTCCAATTGAACAGTCTGGGCCAGGCGCTGGGTCGCCGGTACAAAGGGGTCAAGAACGTCATTTTGTGCGTCGGAGGAGAGGCTTCGCCACACTATATAGAAGTGGAGCGGGTGAACGCCCTCGGTCGCGGGCTCAAAGAGGGCTGCGAAGGCAGGAATCTGGTGACTGTCCATCCGGTTTCCGGGAATTCCAGTTCGAAGTTCTACGCCGCTTCGCCGTGGCTGGATTTCTACATGAGCCAGGCCAAATCGGGCAACGGTCCGCAGAACGCCGCTTATGATGCGGCGGCACTGGTGCTGGGAGATTACAGCGTCACACCCACCAAACCCACAATGATGGGCGAGCACCGCTATGAGTCCGGGACGCAGGAAGACCCGCTCATCCAGCGCAGGAGCCTGTACCAGTGCGTCTTTGCCGGCGGGTTCGGCTACGCCTACGGACACGACGCCATCTGGCAGATGACTCCGCACACGGCGCAGCCATGGATGCTGAAAGGCTGGAATCCTGGCGTGGCTGACTGGACGCAGGCACTCGATACCCCGGCAATCCGCCAATTGAAGCACATCAAAACTCTGCTGTATTCACTTCCATATCTCTCGCGCATCCCCGACCAAAGCCTGGTGCTGGCCGGCCAGGGCGCGGACGTCGCCACCCGCACTCAAGCGACGCGCGATGGCACCTTGGGACGCAACGATGCCACCTATGTCATGGCTTACCTCAGCGCTTCCAGGACAGTGACCCTCAACACCGCTGTGATCTCCTCACCGGCGTTAAACGCGCATTGGTTCAGCCCTGAAACAGGCTTGAGCGAGGTGATCCGGAAAGAATTCCCCAACTCAGGAACTTTCACGTTGGAAAGAAGGCCCCGGGGCCAGGATTGGGTCGTGGTGATTCGGGCGGCCGACAAATAACCATGCGGGATCACCCATTAGCCCGACTTCCGCTACTGGAGCATGTGCGTGACGTAAGTCGTTGATAGTCCGCGCGAGGAACGCAAAGGTCGCCACTACAACGGCCGAAGTCTCACGTAACTGCCGAGGCGCGAAGACGGGGCGGAGGTTGCGCTGGCAGCGTCACTGCCAGCCGTGCCAGCAGAAGCGCCACGTCTTGATCGGGTTCCGTGCGCCGCACCAGGAGTAGTTCCCGGCCGTCGGTCGTTGGCACACTCACGTCCAACATCTGCAGGCCCGCCAGTTTCTCGAACACCACTCGCGGCATCAAGCCGCCGGCCAGCGGGCGCAATTTTTGGCGCAGCGTGATGCTCAAACAATACGCCAGGAAAGTCACGAACAGGTGCGCTTCGATCCGTTCGGGTTTGTGGTGAAAGATCGGCCGCAGCCCCAGATCACCTTTGAGTGTGCGGAATGCTTCTTCGACAAACACCAACTGCATGTAGCAACGCCAGAGCAGTGCGGGATCCTCCGCACTCAGATTGATGCGCAACAGATACCGGCCCTCGCGTCGGCGTAGCGTTCGCAGCCTGGCCCGGTCGAGCTGATACCTCAGCCCGCCGCCGGCGGACACGTTCACGGTGACCAGTCCCGCCACAACGCGGCCGGCCCGGTCGCGGGCGGCACCCAGTTTTTCCAGCCGTTGATCGCGCGTGAGATCTTGGGATTGCAATTGTTTGAGCCGTTGCCAGATGGTGGCCGCTCGGGTAGAATACCACCGTCATGACACGCTACAAGATTGCCATCCACACGGAGCCGACGGGCGGTTTCTGGGCGGAAGTGCCGGCGTTGCCGGGGTGCTTCTCACAGGGCGAAACGATGGCTGAGTTGAAGGGCAACATCCGCGAGGCCATCACGCTCTACCTCGAAACGCTCCGCGCGGAAGCCTGATTGCTCCAAATTCGCGGTTGAGTGACGGCTCCTAATCGAGCCTCAGCTCCCCGCTCAAATCGACCGGCTCAAGGTCGCGCTTGAACTGCTCCAGGAACGTCTTGAGTTGGTCTGGATTGAATTGTTTGCGAATCTTCAGGATCTCGGTCCTGGCAAGCAGATCGCATCGTTCGTTCAGCGGATGGCCGGCATGACCTTTCAGCCATTTCCAGGTGGTATGATGCCGGGCTGATTCGGCATCGAGTTGGCGCCACAGATCCTCATTCTTGACCGGCTGTTTGCCCCTGGTTCGCCACCCGCGAGCTTTCCAGGCCGCAATCCATTCGGATATCCCGTTTCGGACGTACTGGGAGTCGGTGAAAAACTCCACTTCGCAGGTTTCCTTCAATGCCCTGAGGCCTTCCACAGCAGCTTGAAGTTCCATCCGGTTATTCGTAGTCGCCGGCATGCCGCCGCTGATTTCTCGCGTGTGCTGTTGATGGATGAGGATCGCTGCCCAACCACCCGGCCCCGGGTTCCCCTCGCATGCACCGTCAGTGTAGAGCGTCACCGTCTTCACATCGTTGCATTCTTGAATGTGGCCGCCATGATTGAGCCGATTCGGTGAGTTTGGAATTTCCTGGTAGGCGCTCGCTCCCATGGGCGGAGATTGTACCGCGTGGAGAGGAGGCGGCAAGGGGAAACGGGGGGGCACGAATTAACGTTCAACTCCGTACACGACACGCGAGCAGGCGTCAAACATTCAACGCTCAACGTTCAAGGCAGTGGCCCGGAGGAGAGAGGGCGTCAGGGGTTGAAGGTTGGGTGAAGGCAGCCAGGGGAACGACTTGGCGCTCAATCCTTCGACAAGCTCAGGACAGGCTATTCAAGGAGGAGGAGGGCCGTGGAGTGACGGCAGCGGGAAGAGAAGCGGCCACGACAGAGGGAAATCGCGACCGGGAGGTCGCTCCCACGAGGAGCTGGCGCACCAGAAGGCATAGAGGAACGGCGCGAAACCCTTTCGGGCGTTTGCGCCCTGCTATGGGGATTGTCAAGTGCGTTCGAGAGGCTGCTGTCTGGCTCCTTTCTGTTTTCCTTTCTTCTAAGCGCCTTTGTTGTTTTCTTTCTCTTGCTTCCAGATCCA
>Ga0182027_10000057_pt1 | contig 161214 bp, 131 predicted proteins | sample 712E1DmetaG_FD_121300 | JGI IMG/M metagenome (GOLD analysis project Ga0182027, IMG submission 121300) | Permafrost microbial communities from Stordalen Mire, Sweden - 712E1D metaG (Illumina Assembly) | ecosystem: Environmental > Terrestrial > Soil > Wetlands > Permafrost | place: Sweden...
CCCATTCCTGCAGTTGTTGTTTATCACTGTCGCTGAGGGATAAAGCAGACACCGGCGTAGGCATACCCCAACATAGCGTACTCTTTTGTATATGTCTAGTTATTTGTTGGACACTACACTAGTTGGATCCCTAAAGCCGCAAAACAGAACTGGTCTAAAGGGCGAGTTTTGGCCTATTCATGCTGGTTACTACTCCACGGGCCGCGCTAGTTGCGATGCCACCAGCTTCCACTCCCCGTCGCGTTTCTGCAGGACATCGAGGTAAACGTAGCGCACGGCGGACCGCTTTCCGCCGGCTTCGACTTCATCGGATTCCGAGCCGTGCACGACCGCAGTGTCGCCGAACACGCGAATCTTGCGTCCGGTCGAAACAATCGCCGGATAACGAATCGTCCCAGTTCGGAAATTATCCAGCACATCCTGCTTCGTGAAGGCCTTGCCTGCCTCGTTGTACTGCACGTAGTCGTCGGCAAAGATCCGCGCCAGCACGGCGAGATCGGCGCTCATCAGCGCCCGGTCTCCAGCCTCGTGCAGCGCCAGAATCTGCTGCTCGTCGCTCAGAATCGACATAACTCTCCTGTGGAGAAGCGGCTTGTCGCGTCTCGGCCCGTGCGATGCTGCCGCGCAGCGACCCGGAAGTCACTTTCTCCATCTTCCACAAATGTGTAAGCTCACGCTAGGACTAATACCGTCATGGGATTTCTAAGCTATCTTCTATATCCGTGGGGCATCATCCTCCAGGGACTGGCAATCGTGCACTTCATACGGCGCCGGCCGGATACCTATTGGATCTTTATCATCCTGTTTCTCGGCCCGCTCGGCGCGATTGTCTATCTTTTTGTCGAGGCGCTTCCCGACATTGGACTCGTGGGCCAGTCTTTCAAAGTCTTTCCGCGCCGCAAGCGCATTGGCCAACTGGAAGCAGCCATTCACGACAATCCGTCGGCGGGGAACTATGAAGAACTCGGCGACCTCTATATGGACGACGGCAAGTTCCAGTTGGCGCGAGCCGCATTCGACAAAGCCATCGCCGCCCGCGCCGATACGCCCGATCCCTTTTACCGGCGCGGCGTTTGCGCCATTCAGTTAGGCGACGCCGCAGCCGCATTGCCCGACCTGGAGCGGGTGGTCGGGAAAGAGCCCGACTACGATTTCCAACGCGCCGCCGGATTGCTTGCCCACGCCTATGCGCAGACTGGACAAAAAGAAAAAGCCGAGGCGCTCTTCCGGCAGATCACGATCACCTCGACGCTGTCGGAGACTTACTTGAATTTCGCGGATCTGCTGGCCTCCGAGGGACGCAACGCCGAAGCCCGTGAGTGGGCGCAGAAGGTGCTCGATAAGAAGCCGACCATGCCCGGTTACTTGCGGCGGCGGGAACGGCCGTGGTTCCGACGGGCGCATGAGATGATCAAAAGATTGCCGGCGTGAGGGAGCGTCGGCGCTAGGAGGCCGCATTTTGTAGTCGAAAGTGAAGCGCCGACAAGGCGTCCATCGCGTGCTTACCCCAATGCGAGTAGAACAAGAGGCGCCAATTCCAAATGACGTCTTCCGGAGGAGCTTCATGCGCTTCGATGAGGACGAGTCCTTCTTTCAAATCACGGTAGATGTCGGCAATATCGTCGGCTAGAGTTCCGAAGATTGCTTCGTCGTCCTCAGTTGGATCGAACACCTGCCAATAGCGATCCCAGTCCCCCAGTTTCTCTTTCAGCAAGTTGTAGAGTTGACCCCATTCTTGCACGCTCCGTCCGACGTTTGCCCGGAATGCGGGCTGGCCGCTTCCTCCGATCGGGTCGTCGCTGTCGCTTAGTTTCACATCGGGCAGGCTGATGGCTTCGTCGATCAGCTTCGGGAGTATCCGGTAAATCTGCAGGAGAAGGTCGGTTCTCTCCATCCTCGATGCGGAATCTACCACCGAACAAAATCGGTTCGCGACTACGGCGAAGCGACCGGCGATTTCCGCATTGTCTGCTAGGGTATTCATCTGTCCAATGAAGTTGGTGCATTTCTAGCTTAGTTGACGCGGGCGATGAGCTCAACTCACACGCTGAGGCTGGTACCCACGTCGGCGCCAACCGCCAAAGTGCTATCCTTCCACCGATGCGAGTTTCCTATCTTGAATGCACACGCTGCGGAGAGCATCTCTCCGCCGATCGTCCGCAGAATGTCTGCCCCAAAGATGGCGGCGTGCTTTACGTCCGCTACGATCTTGCCAGCTTGAAAGGGAAGTTGCGCCCCGAAGATTTATCAGGCCGCGTTGCCAGCATGTGGCGTTATGCCGAAATTCTCCCAGATGCTCAACCCGTGACGCTCGGCGAAGGATTCACGCCCATGATCACCAGCCGCGAGCACGCCAATGTTTACATCAAGGACGAAGGCCTGAATCCAACCGGATCATTCAAAGCGCGCGGCATGTCGGCCGCGGTGACCATGGCGCGACACTATGGTCTGAAAAAGCTGGCTGCTCCTTCCGCCGGAAACGCCGGAGGCGCGCTGGCGGCGTATGCGGCAGCGGCGGGCATCGAAGCCCACATCTTCATGCCGAAAGATGTGCCTATGGCGAATCGCATGGAATGCGACTACTACGGCGCGCACGTCACTCTGGTGGACGGCCTGATCAGCGATTGTGGCCGCATGGTTGCCGAGCGCAAGGATAAAGAAGGATGGTTCGATGTCTCGACGCTCAAAGAGCCGTTCCGCGTGGAAGGCAAGAAGACGATGGGCTACGAGGTTGCCGAACAACTCGGATGGAAACTTCCGCAAGGCATCATCTATCCGACCGGCGGCGGCGTGGGCATGATCGGCATGTGGAAGGCTTTCGATGAGATGGAAGAGTTGGGCTGGATCGGCTCCGAGCGTCCTAAAATGATTACCGTGCAGGCCGCTGGCTGCGCGCCGATTGTGAAGGCATGGGAGGCAGGGAAGAGCGCTTCTGAAATGTGGGTGGGCGCGGCGACTTTTGCTTCCGGCCTGCGCGTGCCCAAGGCTTATGGCGACTCCCTGATTCTCGATATCCTTAGAAAAAGCCAGGGCGCTGCGGTCGCGGCGACCGACGAGGAAATCCTTGCGGCCACTCGGCACTGGGCCAGCGTGGAAGGCGTGTTCGCCGCGCCTGAAGGAGCGGCGTCACTGGCTGCGTATCGGAAGCTGCGGGCGAGCGGCCTCTTCCGCGCAGAAGATACGGTTGTGCTTTTCAATACGGGCTCGGCTTATAAGTATCTTGACATGATTGAGGCGCAAGACAGGAAGGCACGGTCAGGGCCGCCCGCTGGCCGCGATATTGGCGGGATCATCGGGCCGTACTGAGCGCACGCATCCACAAAAAAGGGCTTTACCACGGGGTACACAGAGGAACACGGGGGAAAGGCGGCATTGAGGCCCCATGGAGTCTACTTCCCAGTGCGACCATGTCCGAACGCAGCGCGAAACCATGGTGCGCAGGCAAATCGCGGAGCGCGGCATTCGCGATGAGCGCGTGCTGGATGCGATGCGCGCCGTGCCGCGGCACGAGTTTGTCCCAGAGTCTTTCCGACAGGACGCTTACGAAGATCACCCGCTGCCTATCGGCGAGGGACAAACCATCTCGCAGCCCTACATCGTGGCCGCGATGCTCGAGTACCTCGCGCTTCAGGCTACGGATCGCGTCCTCGAAATCGGCGCCGGTTCTGGCTACGTGACGGCATTGCTTTCGCTGCTCTCGTCCGAGGTGTATTCGGTGGAACGCCACGCGGCACTGGCGGTCTTGGCCGAAAGCACGCTGCGTCGGTTGGAGTATCGCAACGTTAAGATCAGAGTCGGCGATGGCAGACAGGGTTGGGCGGAGTACGCGCCGTTCGATGCGATTCTTGTTTCTGCCGCCACACTTGAGATGCCGCCAGCACTGTTCGCTCAGTTGCGCGAAGGTGGACGCATGATGGCGCCGATTGGGCCGCCCTCCAGCCAGGAGCTACAGTTGATCCGCAAAGTTAGCGGACAGCCCGATTTCAGAATTCTTGAAGGCTGCCGTTTTGTGCCGCTGGTCGAAGGGACAGTGGACAGTCGTTAGTACTCTGATCTGGTGTTGACTCTTGGGTGCGGGTCGCTCCTTCCTCCCCTCTGGCATCCTTCTGGCCGGGCGAGGACGCCCGGCGCTCCACTTACCACTGCTTTACAATTGTGCCGTGGGTTTTCTCCGAAATCTGAAGATCACTCTGGAGATGATTAAGTGGGAGCACTCGATTTTCGCGCTCCCGTTTGCGCTCTGCGGAGCCATGCTCGCCGCTGGAGGTTTGCCGGCATGGCGGCAACTGGCGTGGATCGTCGTCGCCATGGTCTCGGCGCGGTCGGCTGCTATGGCCTTCAATCGCCTAGCCGACGCCTCGATTGACGCGACCAATCCGCGCACGGCGACTCGCGCGCTGCCCGTCGGCCTATTGACGCCGGCATTTGTGAGTGCGTTCGTTCTGGTCTCGTGCGGAGTCTTTGTTCTTGCGGCTTCGCAGTTGAACCGTTTGACGCTGATGCTGTCGCCGGTGGCATTGGCGGTGATCCTTCTTTATTCCTACAGCAAGAGATTCACGCGCTGGTCGCATCTGTTTCTTGGATTCGCGCTCGGCATTGCTCCAGCAGCCGCGTGGATCGCGGTTCGCGGCTCGCTCGATCCGCGGATACTGCTGCTCACCGCCGCGGTGACGTTCTGGGTCGGCGGATTCGACGTCATCTACGCCTGTCAGGACCATGAATACGACAGCAGGCACGGCTTGCACTCGCTGCCGCGTTATCTCGGAATCCGGAATGCGCTCGTCGTCGCCCGCGTGTTTCATCTCGTGATGCTTGGACTGCTGGCCGGGCTGGTGATTACTTTCGGATTGGGGAAGCTCGCGATTTTTGGAGTGATCGCTGTGGCCGCGCTTTTGCTTTACGAACACACGCTGGTGCGGCACGACGATTTGACCAAGCTGAATGCGGCGTTCTTCACTATGAATGGAGTAATTTCGGTGGTGTTCTTTTTATTTGTGGCTGGAGATCTGTTGGTGCGGCGCGGATGAGCGGTGGGGGTACCCCCCTACCCCAAAATTGTGAGCGTACGAGAAAGGTGTGATGAAAAAAGTTTTGTGACGCGGCATACTGCCCGATGTTGACGATAGAGGAAAGCCAACGTCGCAGGCCACTGGGCATGAGGAAAACCTATACCCGCGCCTCCCGAGTACCGTGGGGCCCAGGTTAGCGCCCAAAGGACGGGCGCGAATCTGGGGCACCAGGCTGTGGGCGAAGGAGCACTCGGGCTGGTGCTCGCAGGTTTTTGCTTCCCGGTCCTGGGGAGAACTCCCTGACGCGTCTTCGGTATTGATAAGGGTGTGGGGGTCCTTCGACTTCGCATGGACTTCACTTCGTGAAGGCCATGCTGCGCTCGCGATGACAACTCTTTAATGATCCTCCGCCTGCTGGGTTATTATTGAACAGATGTCACACGCGCACCTATTCCAGACCGACGATCCGCGCCTCGTCCCGATCAAGGATAAAGTCCTCGCGGGGGAACGCCTGAACGAGGGCGATGCGCTTGTGCTTTATGGGACGGGCGACATCCTGGCCGTGGGGTGGCTGGCCAACTGGGTTCGTGAGCGGATGCATGGCGACAAAGCTTACTTCAACGTTAATCGCCATATCAATCCTACAAATGTTTGCGTGGCGGCTTGCCGGTTGTGCGCTTTTGGGCGCAAGAAAGACACTCCGGGCGCTTACACTATGGCGCTTGAAGAAGCCTTCGCGACGGCCGCTTCCGGCTATACCGAGGCGGTCACGGAGTTTCATATTGTCGGAGGACTGCATCCCGACTTGCCGTTTCAATATTTTCTTGATCTCGTTTCCGGATTGAAAGAGCGCTTTCCTCTGGTCCACATGAAGGCTTTCACCATGGTGGAAGTCGCGTACCTGGCTAAGCGGGCTAAGCTGACGATCCGCGAGACGCTCGAAAAAATGAAAGAGGCGGGCGTCGATTCACTGCCGGGCGGCGGCGCGGAGATTTTTGCCGACCGGGTGCGGCACATTATCTGCGATCATAAGATCGACGGCGATCAATGGCTCGATACGGCGCGGCTGGCTCACCAGATCGGGCTGAAATCGAATGCTACGATGCTCTATGGCCACATCGAGAATGACGAAGACCGCGTCGATCACCTGCTCAAACTGCGTGCTCTGCAGGATGAGACCGGCGGCTTCCAAACGTTTATTCCACTCGCCTTTCATCCGGCGAACACGCCGCTGCAGCATCTTTTTACTACTACCGGGATGACGGACATCAAGCAGATTGCGGTCAGCCGGCTGGTGCTCGATAACTTTGCGCACATCAAGTCTTACTGGCAGATGATGACGCCGAAGATCGCGCAGATCTCGCTGCGCTTCGGAGCCGACGATATTGACGGCACCGTGGTTGAGGAGAAGATTTACCACGACGCGGGCGCGACTACGCCTCAAGGTCTGCGGCGGCACGACCTGGTGCGCTTGATCGAGGAAGCCGGGCGCGAACCGATCGAGCGCGACACGCTCTACCGGCCAGTTATGCGGACGGAGACTTCGTTTACTGTGTCCGTATAAGTGGGATCGCTGGTGTTACTTGTCCGGTTGGTAAGAAATAGAGCCGCTTCCGTTTCCCTCCCAAAATATTGATTCGCTCCGGCAGCATTGTGCTGTACCATCTCCTGTTTCTTGCATTGTTTCTCCAGGAGCGGTCATGCGATTTTTCATAGTCTCTCTTGTGTTGGTATGCCTCGTATTGTGGTCACAACGGAGTTTCGCTGGCGATCCGCAGTGGGTGGAAATACGGTCTCCCAATTTTTCCGTGATCACTGATGCCGGCGACAAACGCGGCCGCGATGTCGCTCTTCACTTCGAGCAGATGCGTTCCGTGTTTGGAACTCTGATGACGAAAGCGCACGTGAATCTGCCAGTCCCCCTGCAAATCGTGGCCTTTCGAAGCACCAAGGAGATGCGGCAAATGGCGCCGCTCTTTAACGGAAAGCCGGTGGAAGTTGCCGGGTTGTTCCAGGGAGGGGAGGATCGGACCTTCATCATGCTCGATATGTCCGTCGACAATCCCTGGTCCGTGGTTTTCCACGAATATGCGCACCAGTTAATGAACGGCAACCTGTCGGCGTCTACCGATCCCTGGTTCGAGGAGGGATTCGCGGAGTATTTTTCGAGTATCGAGGTCGATAACAAAGAGGCTCGTGTCGGCAAGATTCCCGCGGACACCTATCGCATCCTGCAACAAGCCGGAATGGTGCGAATCGCCGATCTGTTCCGGGTACAGCAGAATTCGAAGACTTACAACGAAAGCGGCGACCATCGCAACACGTTTTATGCGGAATCCAGCCTCCTGGTGCACTATCTTTATGACACTCAGTTAATACTCAAGCTGGCGGACTACTTTGACGCGAAGGTTAACCAGAAGAAAACGGTTGAACAAGCGACGCAGCAGGCTTTTGGAATGGCGCCGGAGCAGTTCGACAAAGCTCTCCGTAATTATTTGATCAGCGGGCGATTCAAGTACTATCCGATTCCGACGCCTTCCGGTATTGTGGCCGCGCAGTTTACCGAGACGCCGGTGAGTTTGGCGGATGCACGCGCCGTGCTGGCTGACATCGATGCCCACTCTTTGGACCATCACGACCGGGCGCTCGGCGAATTTCAGGATGTGCTGAAGATGGATCCCGATAATGTTTCCGCGCTGCGCGGAGCAGGGTACGCTTATCTGCAGCGGCAGGACTTTGAGCATGCGGGGGAATATTTCCGGCGGGCGGCTGAGCGCGACAGCAAAGACCCTCGTGTACATTATTACAACGCTTTGCTGATAAGCCGCGCAGGAGGCCTCGGTGGCGGCGTCAAATCGGAGGAGATGAAGAAGGAATTGGAGACCGCCATCGCGCTCGATCCCAAATTGGCCGACGCTTATTCGCTACTGGCGTACGCGCAGGCGTTTTCCGGTGAGCCTGAAAAAGGCCTGACGAGCATGAAGAAGGCGGTGGAATTGTCGCCGAGGAACGAAGGCTACCAAGTCAACCTCGCCAATATGTACATGGCGAATCGCAAGGTGGACGAGGCTATCGCACTGTTACGCGGTCTTGCCGCCAGCGGAAATCCTGAGGTGGCAAGCCATGCCAGCGCAGCGTTGGCGCAGGCAGAGAAATTCAAAGAGCAGTCAAAATCGTTCGGTCTGAAAATCGAAAGGCGAACCGCAGGGAACGACACAGCGGGGAAAGACGAGGGTGCGCGCGGTTCAGCAGTGGCTCCCGAGGGACGAGTTGAGGCCGGGAACCAAGTGGAGAAGCCGGTGCCGTCGACGCCGGTTCGGTTTATCAAGGCCAAACTCGCCGCTGTAGACTGCTCCTCCGCCCCGCACGCGTTGCTGACCGTGGTGTCAGGCGGCCGATCTATGAAGATGCACATTGACGACAGCAAACACGTGGTTGTGATCGGGGCTGACGAATTCTCCTGCGACTGGAAGAACAGAAACGTGGCCCTCAATTATCGGGTACGTCAGGATGGCGACGGCGACGTAGTTTCGCTCGAAGTTCAATAAAGGCCAAACGCTCGAAGTTCAATAAAGGCCAAACAATGAAGCGGGCGTAGTAAAAGCGTAACTTCCCGGATGCGCGAGCATCTAATCCTCATGGCTAACGAGCAAACGGCAGTTTTCGGCGGCGGATGCTTCTGGTGTATGGAAGCGGTTTTTCAGCGTCTCACCGGTGTTACCCATGTCGAGTCCGGTTACATGGGCGGACGCGCCGATCAGGCGACTTATCGCCAAGTGTGCGACGGCGACACCGGACATGTGGAAGTGGTGCGCGTCACTTTCGATCCCGACCTGATCAACTATCGCGAACTGCTGGAGGTATTCTTCGCGTTGCACGATCCGACCACGCTGAATCGGCAGGGAAATGACGCGGGCGAGCAGTATCGTTCGGTGATTTTCTATAGCGACGAGGAACAGCAGAGAATGGCCGAGAATACGATTGCGGAATTGACGGCAGCCAAGGCGTTTCCGGAACCAATCGTGACCGCCGTGGAACCGGCCGGGGAATTTTACCTGGCCGAAGACTACCATCAGAACTACTACAACGAGAATTCGCGCCAGCCTTATTGCATGTTCACGATTTCGCCAAAGCTGGCGAAGTTGGAAAAGAAGTTTGCCGAAAAATTGAGAGCGTGACGAGGGAACGCGCCTGGCTCGGACGCCGGCCGGAATCTATTCGTCGAAATCGCTGCCACTCGGACTCTGGCCGGGGCTGGCCGGGGAGGGTTCGGGGCGTTCGTCCAACAGTAAACGCCGCAGGGTGCGCAGATCGTTGAGCAGACGGCTGCTGGTCTGCAGGTGCTTCTCCAGTTTGCCTAACTTGAATTGCACGATTTGCAGAGCTTGCACCCGGCGTTGCGACTTGGCCGCCGCGGCTGCGGCGAGATCGGCTTCGATCTCGCTCTTGGCTTCGGCAATGGTCTCGACCAAAAGGCGAACGTATTGCTGGGCATTTTCGACACTGTCGAACGGGGTTTGGAGAGGACTGTTCAAGGGCGCGAGTTCCTTGGAACTTGTTTCATAACGTTCCTTCAGGGGCTTATTAAGTAACCGACAAATTCACGCCGCCGCTATGCCGCCAGTCCTAGCGCCTTGTATTCTACGGCACGAATGTTTCTGCCTGCAATCAGGATGGCTTCATTGCGGTTGCAGAAGAGCTTTGATCTCCTGCTCAAAAACCGATATGTCGGTTGCGCCAATGTGTTTGGCTTCGATCCGTCCATCGCGGCCTATAAGGAAAGCGATGGGCAAGCCGAGTACTCCCCCGTAAAGCTCACCAGTCTTCGCATCGCCCATGGCAACCGGATAGTTCATGTTGAAACGCTGGTTGTATTCGCGGACGGGTTCCGGTTCGTCGTCCATGGAAACGCCGATGATCTGCAACCCCTGATCCCGATACTTGTTTTGCAATTCCACAAAATGCGGAATTTCTTCCCGGCACGGTTCACACCAGGTTGCCCAGAAATCGAGGAGAACTATTTTGCCCCGGTAAGCCGAGAGATCGATTGTTTGTCCCGTCAAACCGGGAAGCGAAAATTCGGGAGCGAACGGATGCCAGGCGATATTTGTAGCACCGACACCAGCGGACAGAGCGCGATGCCGGTTTAGAAAAAACAGTCCAAGCGCGACGGCGAGGGCCGCGATGGCAATCAGAATCTTCTTTCCCAATGCGTTGTCCTCAACCCAGGCAGCGTTGCGAGGCCTAATCTCCCTGGGCAACGGGATAGCCCTTATCCGCCCAGTTCGCGCCGAAGTTATTGGAGATATAGAGAACCTTCACGTTAGTAAAGCCCATCGTGCGCAATGCGTCGTCGGCAGGCTTGACGTTTGGACACTGGCTCCACGGGCAACATCCGCAATAGAGAACGATGAACTTGTTTCGGGGCAGAGCTTCGACACGTTTGCGCAGTTGCAGTAAACCGATTTCTCTGGAGGCGGGGCCAATGTACTCGGAGCCGGGAATATGCGCCTGCTGGTAAAGAACGTGGGACCCGACCTGGATCACGAGCGGCTTTTCGCCCTTAGTGGACTGAAGAATCTTGACTAGCTCTTCCGGGTTGATCAACTGCGAACTGGATAAAGATGTTGCCTGATAAGCGGGAAACGTCGCCCCCGTCGCGGCGCCCCAGCGGGTTTGCGTATTCGCATGAACAACCCAAATGGATGCTGCCAGAACCGCGGCAGTCCCAACCAGGACGATGGTGATTGCGTACTTCGCCGATCGACATTTCATGGGAGTCTCCTTCGGCATTATCGGCGGTTGATTGCCTGCCCGCAAGGAGGAAGCAAGAGCAGGAGCCGTCAGGCGGTAAAGGCGCGGTCTAGCGACCGCTTGTCGATGTTCTTGATGGAGGGACGAGGGGTGGGGCCTTGCTCGTCCAGCCGGGCGGGGACGCCCGGCGCTCCATCGGCAAGTGTGTACCGACGAAAAAAATGATCGTGCGGGCACGGTGCCTAGTGAGCTGTCTGCTGAGCAGAGCCACTCTTATCCGCTACTTCCGGTTCCGGAAGAGACTGAAGTTCGTGCTGAATCCACTGTAGGTTCGCGCTGTTTGGGAAAGCTGCCTTGAACTCTGGCAAAGTTTTGTAGAGCAGGACGGTTATGCCAGCCGGGACGGCCGCGCGCAGTTTTTCTTTGGCCGCCTGGGGCGTGTCGGTCTCGAAGAGCAACTGCTGAAGCCGAAATTTCTTAGCCTGAATCTTTGGCAGCCAATCGAGCGTCTCAAGTGCGGCCGCTTTCTTTAAGAACTCCGGTTTGATGTAGTCGGCCCGCTCGTCCTCGGGCACAAACGGAGAGGTTGATATCCAAGTTGGCCAATCGCCCCATGGATCCAGCACATCCAGCACCTTAATACGGGGATCGGCCGCCGAAGCGAGGATGGCGATGGTGGCTCCCGACCCTTGCCCGAACATGCCCACCCGGTTCATGTCGAGATCGCCGCGAGAGGCCAGATAGTTCAGCACCATCTGCACATCGTGCGCCGAGGTCGCCAGGGACTCCTGTAGTTCGCTCAGGAACCACTCCTTCATTGGCCGGTCGTGATAGCGATGTCCGGTGAGCGCGGAGACAAAGCCCACAGCGGCAAAGCCGTCCTTGGTCAGAGCGCTTTGGAAGATCTCATTCTTGTAGGGGTCCGTATCCGCGGGATAACCATAGAGATTCAAGATCACCGGAGGCTTCTTGACTCCCTTGGGCTTCATTACGTAAACATCGAGCGGGTCACCCCACCTCCACTGTAACTGGAGCAATTCCACGGTGTAGCCAGCGTGAGTATCATCGACAACGCCGAGAAGCGGTCGAACCGGCTTCAGACGGCTGCTGTTCAACGCGGGCGTGGTCCAGTCCTCGGTCACGCTCTGAAAACGAGTGTCGGCGGGATCGGCGATCGGCGGAGATGCGGGCAATTGAGCGGCGCTCGCCGGCGCCAAGGATAGGAGTGCAACGCCAAGAGTAAGCGTTCTTATAAGTACGGACAGCGGCAGACTGAACATCATCTCTCCCCAAGTTGTAATGTTCTAAAGCGAAGTATACGGTGAAAGCGCTCCTGGAACGAATCAAGATAGTGTTTCAACGTGAGTTCCAAGATGAGCTATGATCTAAGAAGGAAAGGCGGGCCTATAAACGGCCCGCCTTAATGCTCTGTCAGACAACTTACATCTGGTTAGACCAAGTTACGGTCTTTCCACAGGGCCCAGGCTAGAGGTAGACGAATTAACGTTCTGAACCAACTGTGTCTGCGCTTTGTAGGTGGTTACACCAATCGTGGTCGGGATGATGAAACCGCCCATGTCTCCGCCTTTTTCTGGTGAGTTAGTAGCAACACCGGCTGCTCCCAGTTGGGTACCGGCTCCATCACGCTGTTCGTAGTGCGAACGCAGCAGTTTGAGGCCAAGATCCGCGGTTCCGCCCACGGTCTGTGCGGTGTAGGTCACATAGTCGGGAACGGAGCTGACAACAAACTGATTCGAGGCCTTGACTAGCGCCACGGCGTTGGTTGATGCGGTTCCGGTGGCGATCACACGCAGGAGCGACCATGAGCGATAGGTGCCGTTGCGGAGATTCGGGAAAGAGAATCCGTTCTTCCAGATAAGGGCCTCATTGCAGGGGAATGCGCCAGCGCCACCGGCGCAAGTCGCAGGCAGGTGCGTGCTCTTCGGCAACGCACCGGCGATGGTGGGCTGTCCGGGGTCGAGCGTGGATCCGTAGGTCTGGAAGATAGGATCGATACCGTTCAGTTGCAGGTAGCCGTAGCTGGCGCTGTTGGCGATTCCGCTCACGTTCCCATAGCTGAAGAACGTGTAACCGATGCCGTCGATGCCGCCGAAATCGGTGTTGGAATCTTGGACGCCTGCGACTTCTTCACCAGTGCCAACGGCGCGGTACCGGGCCCCAGCGCCCGACACGCAGGTTCCTGACTGTCCTTTGAGTGGGTTATTGACCGCAGCGTTCACGTTCGCTTCCTGGCTCAAGCCAAGAACCTGGTTCGGATAAACGGTGGGGCGACGGAATACGGCGGCTTCCGTGGTATTCATCGTGCCAGAAAGGGGCTCACGCAGGAAAATGTTAATGGCCCCGCTAGAACCGAAGACACTGGCGTCGCAATTTGCGCCCGAGAATGCCTGTTGAAGTTGGGTTTCGGTGGCGTTGGTCACGTTGGCTAGCGAGTTAGAACGGGAGGTGACGAACACGATGGGAGCTGCACCGACAGCGGTTACGGTGTAGGCAGGGATCTTCGTGCCGTTGAAGGGATCGGTTCCGGTGATGTTGAACGACAGAACGTTGGCTTGCGACACCGACGCGCCACCTTCAGCAAGGCTCACGCCGCTAAGGATCGGGTTCCCGACCAGCCGGGCCTGACTTCCGCCCTTCACATAATTTGGGCAGACGCCTGGGGCGTTGGTTGCGTTGTATCCGAGGCCGTCAAGTCCATCGCTGGCGGAACCTCCCACGGTTGAGGCGCCGAGCTGAGAGTTCACACGGCACGCGGCCCACGCGGCATCTTCGGGACGGATGTCGGTAGCAGCCACTGTGACAAATGGTCCAGTGGCACCGGTGAACAGAGCCTGGATGCTGGCCGGCAGAGCCGTATCCGAGCCCCAAAGGGCGGAAGAGATCTTACCCGCACCAGCCGCTGCGAGTGCCGCAGCCGTACCGTTCAAATTGCAAGACGGTTTGGCAAAGTAGCAGCGGTCTCCAACGACCGAGTCAACTTTGGAAAAGATCCACACGTTTGGAACAGTGGCACTATCCCAAACGATCCAGACCGAAGCCGCGTCGTTGTTGACCGGCGTGGGACGAGTGTCAGTCAGGTTGAGAGCGTTGGAAGCGCTCGTCCAGTGGAAAGTCGGCGCCGTGGCGCCGGTAATGCCGTTACCGTTGTTGTAAGCGCCCAAGGCCAGCGTCTGCCACAGGGCGGATGAGCCCGCAATGTTGACCTTCACAGTCTGAGCTTGCACCAGAGGCACAATGCCCACAATCGCGGTCAGCACGAGGACCGCGAAAATCGATTTCATACGCGACATGATTGATTCCTTTCCGATGGCATTAAACATGTTTGTGTGCGCGTGAGGCATTGCGCCGCACGCAGGAACAAACCTCATCAAGGACCCGCGATACTTGTCCGCGGTCGAGTTAATAGACTGCGTGAGCTGTCTGCACACACACACCTCACCGCAGCGAAGCCTGGATTTCAGACCGAAGTCTATCTGCTGACTTGTCTAGCGATGTTAAGGTTCGGTAACAAGTTGGTGAAAATCCCTTAACGTGGGTTAACGTGGGTTGCGTGGCAAATACTTGATTCAGGCTTTTCTCTCTGCCCGCGATCCTAGTAAGGTGTGAGCGCGAAAGCCTGTCTCGAATTTCTCGCTGTTGGCTTCACTTATGCAAAACGAGAAAGACCACGCCTCTATGGCGGAGCACATTGTTAAGGATTGGTTACAAAAACTGCATTTGGGAAGTGGAGCTCCGGCAAAATTCACGTTCTTTTAATCTTCGCGGCGCCGACCCGTCGTTTAGAATCCGCGCTTGCTTTCATATCCTTCTAAAGTATGTTGTCCCGGAGCCATGAGTTTGAGATCCTCTGCGCTATGCGGCTTTTCTCGCGTCATTCGTGTCCTCACGCTCGTGTTTCTTGTCTTGCCGTTTAGCGTGGGTCAGGAGCAGTCGAAGACGCTAACTGCCCCGGGAGCGATTAACGGGACGGTGACCGACCAAACCCAGGCCGTTGTAGCCGGCGCAAAAGTCTTGCTGACGAATCAAGCTGGGGAGAAGACTGAAGCCCAAGCTAATGAAAGGGGTGCATATTCCTTCACCGGGCTCAAAACTGGGACTTACAGCCTGACCATAACAGCTCCTAACTTCGCGCCGAAGACCTTTGACAACATCACCTTGACCGCCGGTCTAGAACTAACTCTGGACGCTTCCCTGGAGCCAGCGAGCGCAAAAGCTGAAGAAGTGAACGTGGAATCCAGCAGCCTGGAAAAGGTGGAGACCGAGAGCGCCACGGTTTCCGGCACGATTACGGAAAAAGAGGTCGTGTCGATTGGACTCAACGGCCGTAATTTCACGCAACTCATCGCCCTTGCGCCGGGCGTGAGCAATCAGACAGGGCAAGACGAAGCCCAGGTAGGAGTGGTGGGCAGTGTGAAGTACAGCGTGAATGGAGGGCGGGTCGAGTACAACACCTTCGAAGTGGATGGCAGCGACGTGCTGAACACCGGCCTGAACGGGGCCGCGAGCACGCTCATGGTTTACCCCAGCCTGGATGCTGTTCAAGAAGTGAAGGTACTAACCTCGAACTACGGCGCTCAGTTCGGACGGACGGCATCGGGTACGGTGCAGGTAACCACCAAGTCGGGGACTGCAAAGTGGCACGGGAACCTTTACGACTTTGTCCGCAACGAAGCATTCAACTCGCGAAATTATTTCGATTTTGTAGGTACGGCCCCGCCCGCTCCCGGGCAGACCGTGGGGCAAACGATTGGAGGCAAGGCCCCACTCTACCGGCGGCAGGATTTCGGGGGTACGATCGGCGGTCCGCTCAGTATTCCTCACGTCTTCAATACCAAGAAAGACAAGACCTTTTTCTTCTACTCCGAGGAATTCCGCCTGGAAAAAACTCCCACGGAATACAACCAGGCGGTGCCAGGGTTGAAAGAGCGGGGTCTGATTTTGACGCCACAGGGGGTCCAGAGGAACCTGCAAACTTCGGTCACGGGAGCAGTTTACCAGGACTTCGATTTCAGTGACGTGTGTCCTATCGGCGGCGCCTATTTTCAGCGTCAGCAATTCTCGGACTGTCCAGCTCTACCCGTGCAGGGGACACTTCTCAAACCTCTATTGCATTTGCAGCAGCCGGCGGATCCGGTTGGATCCGAATCTGGAACCGGCGTGGATAAGAACGCGCTGGCGATCCTGAATTCGAACCTGATACCGCTGCCCAACGCTCCCTTTGGCTGCAACTTCAGCCTGCCGAATCTCAACTCCGATCTTAGTAACCTCGACCCAACCGATCCGAATCACTGTTACAACGCCGCCGTTTCTCCTTCCACCTATTGGCGTCAGGAGTTATTCCGCATCGATCAGGTTGTCACCGACACGGTAAAGCTATCGTTTCGCTACATTCACGATGCCTGGGATACGTCGGTGTTGACGCCGCAGTGGGGCGATGTGCGCGATACATTTCCCACCGTGCAGAACCGCTTCTTTGGACCGGGCACGAGCCTGGTGGCCCGAGTGACGGATACGATATCGCCAACACTGCTGAACGATCTGGTTCTCAGCTACGCCAATTCGAACATTACCTTGACCGACCAGAACGAGCCTGGTGGCGCCCGCTTCCAGCGCGATCCCACGCTGGATCAGCCGTTGGTTGCCGACCCGTCGGCTCCCGGGCAGTGCAATCCCGTGCTCAGCGTTGACCCCACGACCGGCATCCCGCAATGCGCCATCGGCCGCATTTTCAATAACGGTTTTGGCGGCAAGATGCCAGGAATCGTATTGCTGGGCACGAATGCCGCTTACGGCGGCGAAGGCTTTGCGGCCGATCCTTCCTATATGCCGTGGGGCCATACCAATCCAACCTACGCCGTGCGCGACGACATAGGTAAAGCGCTCGGCAAACACACGCTGCAATTGGGGGCGCAATACGTGTACTCCCAGCGCAATCAGACCAACAACGCGATCGGAGCGGCTTCTGGCGACTTACAAGGCCTGCTGACCTTCAGCAATCTCGTGCATAGTACGGGAAATGCCTTCGCCGATTTCATGCTGCAGTATCTTAACTCGGCGGGAAATCCAACTGGATTCATTCAGAGCTTTACTCAGGACTCGGCGCAACGCCGTTACTACCAGCGCTACCAGATCGCTGAACCTTATTTCCAGGACGACTGGAAGGTTACTCACCGGCTTACGGTGAACATGGGCTTGCGGGTAAGTCTGTTTGGCACTTACCAGGAAAAGAACCGCAACGCCTGGAACTGGGAAGCCTCACGATTCAATGCGTCGCGATTTGCGGTTGACCCGGCTTATGGCGAACTTCTGGATAAAACCGCAGGATCGGCGCCTCTGGCGTTCAACCCCGTCACCTTCCAATTGAATGGCGGGATTGTGAGCGACTTGGGGCTGGTTCGATGCGGCTCTGGGGGCACTCCGGCAGGCTGCATGAAAGGGCATCTGTTCAACCCGGCGCCGCGGATTGGTTTTGCCTGGGACCCGTGGGGTGATGGCAAGACTTCAATCCGCGCCGGCTACGGCATTTTCTTCGAGCATGGCGCCGGCAACGAGGCGAATACGGGCTCGCTGGAGGCGAGCGCGCCTCTGGTGCTCAGCATGGCGCAGCCGCTTCCTACTAACTACACTTGCATTGGTAATGTCGGGTATGGACCTGCGTTTGATCCGGCGAACACCGCTTGCGCAAGCCCTCTGCCGTCATCCAGCGCCGTGCCGCCATCTGGCTCGGTGTTTCCTCTCGATGTGACCTCGATTCCGACGAAGGCGATTTGGCCCTACGCTCAGCAATGGAGTTTCGGGGTGCAACGAGAACTGCCCAGAGCGTTCGTGATCAACCTTGCGTATGTGGGAAGCAAGGGCACGCACTTGACGGTCGAGCGTCAACTCAACCAGTTACACCCCTTACCGGCGAGCGAGAATCCCTTCGGCCCGAACGAACCACTGACCATAGCGGATTGCACCATTCCTCCGCCGGGATTATCGGGAAGCGCGAATCCAGGGGACGGCAGCACGCCGTTCATGCTCGAGAATGGGACGCAGGTTACTCCGCAAAATCCCGCCTACATGTATTTGCAGGCGGCGTGCACGAATCCAAACATTCCGAATGTCAATTCCCTCCCTGGGCGACCCTACCCGGGGCTGGGAAGAGTTCTCGCGTTGCAGAATGTGGCGAATTCGAGTTATCACGCGTTTCAGGGCACGCTGCGACACACCAGCGGAGCTCTCACGACCGGAGTCTCGTATTCCTATAGCCACTCGCTCGACGATGCGTCGGATCGAAGCGATCCAGTTCTGGTGAATTCTTACGATCTGCGTGAAAATCGGGCCAGCTCGAATTTCGACCAACGTCAACTGCTCAACTTCAGCTACGTTTATCAATTACCGCTCAAGGACTTCCCGCGCCGCTTCAGCAACTGGGCGCACGACCGCGCACCGCAGGACTCAAGCCCACCGAACTGTTGCTCCGCACTCGTGACTCGGATGTTCGACGGCTGGGAGCTATCGGGAGTAACGCTTTTTCAGTCGGGCACGCCGTTCACCGTGATTAACAGTGCCGGCAACACCGGCATTTCCCTGACCGACAACGCCGGGGTTTCCAGCGGGCTCGGCATCGCGGCTTCGTACCCCGACATATTGAGTGGATTGCCCTCGCCGGGCAGCAATCCTCGGAGCGTTGGCCCGCTCATCGGCAATCCTTCCCAGTTTGTGGCTCCGCGGGGGCTCACCTTCGGGGATGCGGGCCGGAACTTCCTGAATAATCCCAGGCGCCTGAACTTCGACATGGCGCTGCTGAAGCATTTCAAGATACGGGAGTCCGGCCAACTCGAGTTCCGTGCCGAGGCCTTCAATGTTTTTAATCACACTGAGTTTCGGATCTACGATCCCGATAACCCGGGAAGCAGTGGAAATAACATCATCAGTTGCTACGCTGGCCCTGTGTATTCCGCCGGATTCCAGGGCAGCGGAGCCGATTGCGTCACCGGGGCTTCTTTCTTGCATCCGCTCAATGCGCATCGGCCTCGCACCATACAGTTCGGTCTCAAGTTGGGCTTCTAGGGTGTTGAGCATCATGCAGACATTAATCCAAACATTAATCAAGGATCGAACCTGGGATCGTGCGGGCCACGAACCGCTCTCGCCCCGGTTTTGCGGACGATCCGTGAAGAGTCTGTGGGCCCTGTTGCTGGCCGGAACGATGCTGGCCGGTGCGATGATGCTTTCGGCCTGCGGCGGTGGCACGTCGGGCAGTTCCCAGAACAACAGCGCATCGCTTTCAGGTAACTGGCAGTTCACGGTGGCGAATCCGAGTGACAATTCGTTCTTGGGTGGCCTGCAGGGCGGATTTCTGCTGCAACAAAATAACTCGGTGACGGGAAGCGCGGTTTACTCGGTCTCTTTGCCGGCACAAAACGGCGGAAACCCGACCGTGTGCAACAGTGGAACGGCTTCGATCAGCGGCACGATCAGCGGCGGGAACGTAACGCTCACCGCGGTGGCAGGCACACAGACTTTTACATTTACCGGAATGCTTAGTGCCGATGGCTCGACGATCATGGGCTCCTATACGTCAACTGCCGGCACGGCAGGCGACGGCACAGCTTGCGGGACCGCTCAAACCGGACTGCAATGGAGCGCAATCTCAGTACCACCGCTCACGGGAACAATCCAAGGCAGTTTTCACAGCGCCGGCAGCGCTGCCTCGGGCTTGAGCGGTCAGGTTTTCCCGGTGACGGGATCGTTGGTCCAAGGGGAGAATATCGGAGCCAGCAACGCCACCGTCACGGGTACTTTGAGGTTTATAGACCCGTTGACCTCGCAAAGCGACTACCCTTGTTTCAGTAGCGCTTCCGTGAATGGCCAAATCAGCGGCACGTCCGTCATTCTGCAGATCATCGGGACGAGCGGATCGACTTTGGGTCAAATTGGCGGGTCGCCCGGCTCCGGTGTGAACACCGTTACCTTCGACTCCACCACTGACGGGCACGTTCTGCACTCCCTGGTTTCCCCGGCATACGCAGTGAGCTCGACGGCTTGTCCGGGCGCGAGCCTCAGTAACCCGGGGGACGCTGGGAACATCTGTCTGACGCTGGGCAATTCAACCGCTTGCCAGCAACCGATCACGCTGACTCCTGCCGTCCTGACCTTCCCCGTTCAGATGCTGGGCTCGACTCCGACCACGCAGACGATCACGCTTACAAACTCCGATCCGGCGGGTGGTACCCTGAGCCCTCTGACGCTAAGTTTTGTGAATGAGGGCAGCAACGACTTCTCCGGCCAGAGCGACTTCACTGGCCTGCCAAGTTTTACTGAGCAGGACACGTGTGCTTCTTCGCCAGGGTCGAATTTCTCTCTCGGTTCGGGTCAGTCTTGTTCGATCACGGTCACCTTTGCTCCTCAGGAAAGCTGCTCTTGGCTGCCGTACGGTTCTCCAACGTCGATTAACGGAGCTGCCCCGGAATGGTGTCCGTTTGCTCAGGCCGCAAAGTTGTCGGTTACCAGCCCGGTGAGCGCGGACAGCGATACCACTTTTGTCATGCCGATCACGGGGACCGGGGCCAGTGCCATCGTCCCCTCGGTTCCTGAAATCGATTTTGGCGCGGAAGCACTCTCGGAGACGAGCCTTCCGCACTCACTGACCTTCACCAATAGCAGCGGCAATCCAGTGCAGATCCTGCCTGCCTCAAGCGCACCTTGCACCAGTCCGCTTCCGCGCCCGTTGCAGGAGAGTAGCCCAGTTAGCGGCCTGCAGGTCGTGGCCAACGGCAACAATGTTGGCAACAGCATCACTCCAGACGGTTCCACGATCATTTATAGCTGCGACAGCGATCCGAGTACCAAGCTGCCGAACTTCCAGATATCCTCGGACACCTGCACCGGAACTTTGCTCGCTCCTCAGGGCACCTGCAGCCTGCAAGTTGCGTATGTGCCGCAGCCGAAAACCATCTTGAATACAGGCCTGGATTATTTTCTGGAACTGAATACGCTGCAGTGCAGTTCCGCCGACAACGTAACGTCCAACTGCGAAATCGATAGTGGACGTTTCCCGGTGGAGCTAAAAGCGAATCCACCAAGCCCGCTGCGGATTTCCACCAGTGCGGGGTTGGATTTTGGGAACCAGACGGTGGGCCAGACTAGCGCCCAACTGACCATTACGCTCCTCAACGACCCGGCTGTGGCGATCCCGCCGACGGTGAACTTCGTCGGTAAGGTGGTGGTGAAAGGCAACTACTCCGAGACTGACGATTGCTCTTACAGCTTGGCGCCAGGCGGTAGCTGCACTCTGACTATAACGTTCACTCCCAAGGCAGTGGGATTCGCCCCTGGAACTATCACTCTTAATTACACCCCGGAACCGACCGGCAGTCCCCAAGTTATTTATTTGCGCGGCACGGGGCAATAAGTGCAGCGTTATCCGAAGCTGGCGACCCGGCATGAGGATGCGAACCTGAGGGTACAACCCGAGGAGGTTGGTAGTGGCAACTAGACGATGGATTCTTTTTCTGCTGGCGGCGGCAATCTTAGCACTCGCAGGATGCAACAGCGGAAGTACTTTCAATGTGCAGAACCCGCCACCGCCGCCGCCGCCAAATATCTCCATCGCTTTTCAGCCCGCTCCCGCGGGAACGATTCTAATCGACACCACCACGAGTCTTACGGCGGTGGTCAGCAATGACCCAAGCAATTCGGGAGTGAGCTGGTCTGTAACCTGCTCGGTCACGGGGAACTGCGGTCAGCTCAGTGCTCAGCATACCGCCAGCGGCGAGGCTACAACTTACACGCCACCCGCAAGCCTTGCCGGGAACAGTCTGAACGTCAACATTGTGGCGTTCGCGACCGCCAGTCAGGCAACCAACGTGGTCGCTCCCATCACCGTCACTGCCTTTGGCAGCAACCTCAAAGGCACCTATGTTCTCGAGGCTACGGGGGCCGATAGTAATTTCAACCCTTACCAGTTTGCGGGCGTGATCGTTCTCGATGGCAACGGTGGAATTTCGTCCGGCGAGCAAACTGTCAATTTCAGCGATCCAACCACCGGCCTTTTCGTGGCTAAGTCGGATGCCATCAATAATGTCGGAAGCAGTTATTTCCTCGGTCCTGACGGACGAGGAACCATTACCCTCAACCCGAACGACGCCGATATTGGCGCAGAGACTTTTAGTCTGGTGTTCCTTTCCAATTCTCAGGCGCTGATTGCTGCACTCCCAACAAGTACGCTTACGATCTCAGGTACCGGAACCATGGATATGCAGACCGCTACCGCGGCGCCCACGGGCGGATATGCCTTTGCCGTAAGCGGCACCGATGTAACCAGTGCGTCGCCTATGGCCTTCGCCGGCATTCTCAACATTGACTCGCCCAATAACATCTCGGGGAAGGGCAGCGTGGCCGATCAGAACTTCGCAGGAACTTTGGCCTCGTCGAGTGGGAACGTTTCGGGGACAGTTTCGGATCCCGACTTACTCGGTGCGGTGACGTTGAATCTGACCATCCCCGGCTTTTCGCCGACCACCACTTATCAGTTCACTGGCTACATCGTGGACAACAACCACATAAAACTGATCGAGAGCGACAACACTTCCGGCACGGGTTCCGGTTCGACCGCCGGAATTGCCATCGGCCAGGGCGCAGCCACCGGCACCTTTAAGACTGCCACGTCGTTCTCCGGCACGTACGTGTTTGGTGTCATGGGCGTGGACCTCGCCGGTACCACGCCAGCCACCTTGACTTCGGCCGGGGTGTTCACCGCTGATGGCAGCGGCGACCTGACCAACGGGTACACGGACACCGCTCTGCAGCAAAACGGTGCTCAAGGGACATCAGGCGCTGAGATTAGTGCGTCATTTAGTGGCAAGTATTCCGTCGACGTTAAAGGAACCGGCCGGGTCCAGTCGAACTTCCTCGACTTTGTCCCGCGACAGATACCAAATTTTCATCCCAAGTTCTTTTTCTATCTCACCGGCAATGGAAATCCGGCGCTGGTTCTCGACGGCGGGGATATATCGGCTTACTATCCATCGCTTGGAACCGGAATCGCTTACCCGCAAGCGGCTGCGCCCCTTACCTTCGGCGGCAACTACGGGTTTAGCTTCAGCCAGCAGAATGGCAGCGAAGACGACGGCACCGCTCAGATGGCTGCGAACCGGGCCACCACGCCGCCCTCCTTGTCTGGCTTTGCGGACGATAGCCGCGCTGGCGACCAGCCGTTCAGCGGCACTTTCACTGCGCCCGCAGCCAGCGGTAATGGCGTTTTCGCGGGTAGTCTCGAAAACGGTATTGGCGGGAGCGCGTTTCCCGCCTCCCCATTCAACGTGGATTATTACGTCATTGACCAGTATCACGGATTTTTCGTTGAAACGGACTTGGTGAACGGGCCGACGACGGGTCAGGTCTCCTTCGGATACTATGCCGGGCGAACCCCGGTGTGCGCGGGCTGTCCGTAGCTATCTAACTGTTCCCAGCCAACTGAGGCCGGCGGATGTTCGGCGGACGTGCTCGTGCGCCGCAGCGAAGGCATCTCGCCTTCGATGCCGCCGGCAAGATGCCGGCGCTACCCGTTTTCAGCAGCGTCATCGAAGCCGAGAGTTTCCCTGATAAAATAAAAATGAAATCAGTGGCGCGGAGAGATGGCCGAGTGGCTGAAGGCGCGCGCCTCGAAAGCGTGTATACCTTTACGGGTATCGGGGGTTCGAATCCCTCTCTCTCCGCCAGATTTTCTAACGTGGAAGGTGATTATCCCTTGAACTCACGGTCTGCTATCTTGTCCGGGCTCGTTTCGGCAGATTCCACGTAGACCATATCGCTTGGTCTTTGTGGTCGCTCTGCTGCAAGTTCGTCTTATCGATCCATTGCCAGAGAAACCATGTTTTCAAGAGAGATTGGAGCCAATCTGGCTTCCATTTCGAGTGCCGATGAGATTGACCCCATGCGTATAAATCAGCCAGTTGCAAAGCTGGCACGCACCTCATGTTCGATTCTGAATAGTGGCTTATTCGTCGGAGCGCAGTAGCATCTTTCAGCGCTTTTTTGCTCTCCAGCAACTGTTTCAGGTGACCATAGAAGGGTTCTCCTTGGTCGAAAAAGAAGTGACATTGATCACATGCGGCCTGTTCAAACGACCAAGGTAGAACCTCCGCCAAGGCCTGACGCAAGCAGGACTCATTGACGTTATTCGGCGCTTCAGGGTGCTGCTTAGCGAACTCGACAAAATCTATCAGGACAAACGAAACAACAGCATAAAACAACCCATACTTCCCCCGAATGTTTGCGATGTTGGGACGAGCGCTGTGACGGGCGGCGATTCTAACGCAGTCTGCAAGGAAGCGATCCCGTTGAGGTTCTGTCCAGCCCTCATATATCCCGACTCTGGCTACCGCATCGGTCGTATGAAGGTAGGCGGCATGGTGGTTCAGCAGAACCTTGTTCCAGTCATTTTCAAAAGGAATCCACAAATCTTGAGCGCCCGACATGACAGCCAGCGACAAAACGTCGTATTCCTGGCTATCGGCTTGGTTGCCGCCATCAAAATAGCTCTTTAGCACCACGAATAGGAACCCTTTCGGGACTGGAGTGTCCTTCCTGCCAATCGCTTTCCCGCCGCCGGGTATGTGCCGGGTTTCGCAGGCAAACTAACTTTGCTTCACAAACTTCAACGAGGCAGAGTTCATGCAGTAGCGCAGGTAGGTCGGCTTGGGGCCATCGTCGAAAACGTGGCCCAGGTGCGCTGCACATTCGGTGCAGGAGATTTCATCCCGGCTCATGCCCAAGCTTGTGTCGATTGCCTTTTTGACGTTTTCTTTCGCGATCGGAGCCCAGAAACTCGGCCAGCCGGTTCCCGATTCAAACTTCGTTTCTGAGCTGAATAAGGCGCTTTCGCAGCAGATGCAGCGATAGAGACCTCTGTCGTGCAGGTTGTAGGTGTCGCCGGTAAAGGCTCTTTCCGTCCCTTGCTTGCGCGTAACCTCGAATTGCAATGGAGTCAGCTGCTGCTTCCACTCGGCGTCGGTCTTGTGAACTTTCTTGACACGAGCCGGACCCAGGTTCTGGCCGGAGTCGCTGAACTGGATCACCGTCACCGTGTCTTTGTCGTCCGATGGGTTGGACTTGGCGACACTCACGTTCGCGCCTCTGAGCCATGCGAGCAGGCCTGCTCCGGCGACGGCGGAATTGGCAAGGAAAATTCTGCGGTTCATGTTTTTCTCCGATCTCCGACATCAACCAAACGTGAAAGCAAACGCCTGCACGCCTGGATCGAGGAATTCAATTTCAAAGGTTCTGTCTTCCACGGGCCCCTTTTGCCGGATGAGTTGATACAGACGGTGCTCCTGGACAGTGCCTGCACCGGCGGCGTCGGCGTCGCTGCCGTGGTCCTCGCCGGGTGGCGTGCCGTCAAGCTTCACTGTGAAACGAATGGGCTTGCCGTCCTTCGCCGGTCCCAGCACCAAGTGGACGTCGCGGGCATGAAAGCGAAACGCGATCTTTCCGGGGACCGTCTGAAGCACGGCGCTTTCCGCGCCTACTTTCCAGGTCCCGGCCAAGCCCCACTGATTCAGGGAAAGTCTTGGAAGCAGGGTATAGGCCTTGCGTGAGTCATGGGCTACCGGCTCGGCGGAAGCAAAGTGCTCGGCGCGGTGGTAGCCGATATAGGTCTCGGGTGAACGAACGTTTCCGTTGTCTGGGGCCGCTTCCACGCCATTGGCGGAGGCGTTGATCACGCCCTCGGAGAGCGATTGTGCACCGTTCTCCTTGAGAAGCTGCTGAATCACTCGCTCGGATTCGTCGTATTCACCTTCGCCGAAGTGGTGATATCGAATGCGTCCTTTGCCGTCGATGAAGTAGTGTGCTGGCCAGTATTCATTGTTAAAGGCTCGCCAGATCTTGTAGTCGCTATCGATGGCGACGGGATAATTAATCTTTAGATCGCGAACGGCTTTTTCCACGTTGGCGCGTTCCTTTTCGAACGCGAACTCCGGTGTATGTACACCGATGACGACCAGACCGGCGTCCTTATATTTCGCCGCCCAGCCTTCGACGTAGGGCAAGGTGCGCAGGCAGTTGATGCAGGAGTAGGTCCAGAAATCGATCAGCACAACTTTTCCGCGAAGGGAATTCCGGGTCAGGGGCGGTGAGTTGAGCCAAGCAACGGCGCCGCTCAGATCCGGCATGGATCCTTCATCGGCGAGAGTTGGGGCAAGAACGGGCTGAGACGCGGCGGCACTTGCCGAAAGAACGGTGGGTTTCCCCGGGCCGAGCGCGTCGATCAAATGCGCTTCTGCCTTCGCGGTGTTCACGAAGGAGAACTTTGTGAGCAGGTTGGTGTCCCATCCGAGCGCGATGGCTGCGACTCCGATGATTACGGCAACACCCAAGGCGCGGCGTATCCAAATTTCAAAAGACAAAGAGCGCTTCAAGGCGGAAAAGGCCTTGTTGCCTGCGAACAGGGCAATTGCGAGAGAAGCGGCGGCGCCCAAGGCAAAAGACAGCAACAAGAAAGAGGAACGCGCGCTGGGGCCTTGAATCGCCGCGCCAGTCAGGATCAAACCGAGGATAGGGCCGGCGCAGGGAGCCCAAAGTAAGCCGGTAGAAATTCCCAACACAAATGATTTGCCGATGCTGTGCTCGGTTGAAGGACCGCCCTGAAGCCGGCCGCCGGCGTGGACCAGCGGCCGAGTCAGTGCTTCAGCAAGCGATGGAAACAGCAGGCTGACTCCCAGCACCAGGAACACGATCATCGCAACGTAGCGCCCGCCCTGGTTGAGGCGCACTACCCAATGTCCGCCGAATGCGGCGGCGACGGCCACAGCGGAGAATGTCACCGCCATGCCGGTGAGGAGTGGTAACCCAGAGCGACGAAAGGGCTGGTCGGCGCGCGCAAACACGAATGGGAGCACGGGCAGAATGCACGGACTCAGAATCGTCAGCACACCGCCAAGAAAAGCTAACAAGTAGATCAGCATGGTATTTGTCTATTCCGTTCTCCGAACTTTCTGCACATTTTGTCTTTTACTTCTTATAGAGGTCCGGGAACTGCTGGCGGAGATGCTCTACCTTGGGTGCATCATTGATGGCGATGTATGGATTGTGAGGATGAAGCGCAGCGTAGTTCTGATGATAGCCTTCAGCCGCGTAGAACGCTTTCAGCGGAACGACTTCGGTCACGATCGGTCCCGAAAACGATTTTGCCTGTTCGAGTTGGGAAATATAGGACTCTGCGATGTGCTTTTGTTCGTCATTGGCGTAGAAAATCACGGAGCGATATTGGCTGCCGGTATCCGGTCCCTGACGATTGAGTTGGGTGGGGTCGTGAGCCACGGAGAAGAACACTTTGAGAAGTTGGCCGTAGGAAATCTGCGACGGGTCGAAGGTAATCTGCACGGACTCAGCGTGGCCGGTCATTCCGGTGCCCACCTGTTCGTATTCGGGTGAGGGAATCGATCCTCCGGAATATCCCGAGGTAACTTGTTTTACGCCCGTAACATGCTGGAAGACGGCTTGGACTCCCCAAAAACAGCCGCCGGCGACGACCGCCGTTTGCTTGTCTGACTTCGCGGCCAGAGGGGCATCAACAGCCGGATCAGGAAGGACGGCGCTAATCCCAGCAGCGCTAGTCCATTTCCAGGTCACAGCGGCAGCAATCATGACGAGCGCCACCAACAGAAGCGCAATCCTTCTAACCACTGGAGAGATTTCAGATTCACGATTCATCGAGCACCTCACCCAGGATTGGATTCTTATACGCTGCAAAAGTTACAGATTCGACTCGACCGGGCAGGGATGCCTGAGGGGCTGATGATCAACGACTACCGACGCTTGCGAAAAAACTCCTGCAGAATCTCTGCCGAACGTCCGGCCAGTACGCCGCCCCGGATTTCCATCTGATGATTGAGGCTGGGGTGGTTCACCACCTGCAGAGTCGAATGGATGGCGCCGGCCTTCGGATCGTCGGCACCGTACACCAGGCGGCGGATGCGGGCGTGAACGGCGGCTCCCGCGCACATGGCGCACGGCTCAATGGTGGCAAACAGTTCGCAATCACCGAGCCGGTGATTCGCAGTGTTTCGTCCCGCCTCGCGCAGCGCCACGATTTCAGCATGAGCAGTTGGATCGCAGTCGGTGAGATTGCGATTCCAGCCTCGACCGACCACGCGCCCGGCGCACACCACCACCGCTCCCACCGGCACTTCGCCCGCCTCCAGTGCGCGCTGGGCGCAGCGGAGGGCTTCTTCCATCCAAAGTTCATCGGTGAGAGTCAGTTGTCAGCTGCCAGTGGCCAGTTGCCAGTTGTCATTTCTCGTCCCAGTTGTCGTCCCAGTATTCGGGCGCGAGCCTGAGTCCGCGAACCGACCGATCCATTCTAGCGGGTGAGCGGCAGCCTTTTTTGTGGGAAGTTGTTTTTGCATGAGCGACAGGTGGCGCCAATACGCAATCTGCTCTGCCGTAGAGACGCCTCACGCCACCTTCACGGAGATGGGGCAAATCCCCATAAGCGCTAACTTAAGGCTTTATTGTTCCGAGTTGCCCGTAATCCGTGAGGGAGTGGCGGGCACGGAATCGCAGATCGCTTCCGCTATGCCGACTGCAAGTCAGTCCGCTGCAAACTGAATTGTCAAGGTAAACGGCGGATTCTGCGGTAACCTCTAGCGAAGAAGGGCTCATCATGAACCGTCGCCAATTTGTAACTCGTTTCCTGGCCGCAGCAGCAGGGGGTGTGCTGTATCGCCATCCTAGCTACGCGGCTGCGCTACTCTCCGCAGATCAGATTCCCGGTTCGGTGCCCGAAGCGTTAATACAAACGGCGCATTTTCCAGAAGGTTTTATTTGGGGTACCGCCACGGCCTCCTACCAGGTAGAAGGCGGATGGAATGAGGATGGCAAGGGCGAATCTATATGGGACAGATTCGCTCATACACCCGGGAAAGTAATGGGTGGCGTGACAGGTGACGTTGCCTGCGATCAGTACCACCGCTATCCGCAGGACATCGCATTGGCCAAACACCTCAACCAGAAGAGCTACCGTTTTTCCATCTCCTGGCCTCGCATTCAGCCCGTCGGAACCGGCGCCCCGAACATGAAGGGAATCGATCACTATAGCCGCCTCGTCGATGCCCTTCTTGAAGCTGGCATACGGCCTTGGTGCACCATGTACCACTGGGATCTTCCTCAGTCCCTCGAGGATCGGGGCGGCTGGCCAAACCGGGATCTAGCCGGCTACTTCGCTGACTATGCCGGCATTCTCGCCAAGCATCTCGGTGATCGAATCACGGTCTGGGCGCCGTTTAACATGCCTTGGGCAATCGCCTTCATGGGCTATGCAGCGGGTGCCTTTCCGCCTTGCCGGACGAGCTTCGGCGACTTCTTGAAAGCAGCGCACACCCTGGCTCTCGCTCAGGCGCAGGCGCTGCGCTCAGTGAAAGCAGCCTCTGCCAAGGCAACGGTGGGGAGCGCGTATGAGATGGCTCCCGCATATCCGAAGACGGACTCGGACGACGATCGCGCAGCCGCTGCTCGATACCATGCGATGAACAATGTCTTCTTTCTGGAGGCGGCTATGCATGGCCGTTATCCGAAGGCTTTCGTAGGAGAACCGCCCTATGAGCTGATGGGCTTCAAGGCGGGCGACGAAAAGCTCCTCTATGCGCCGTTGGACTGGGTGGGCTTTCACTACTACACGCGCCGCATCGTCTCGGATGCGAGCAAGGAGCGATTTCTGGGCGGAGGCAATTTCAGTGGTACTGAGATTGAGAGCAATGCACCGGGCGGGCGCGATCCTTACACACGTTTCCGCGCCGCGATGCCCACAGAGGGTCCGCTTACCGACGCCGGTTTGGAAGTATGGCCGCGTGGCATGTACGACCTGGTCAGTCAGATTTCAAGGGAATACAACCACCCGATCATCGAAATCACAGAGAGCGGATGCGGTTATCTCGATGCCCCCGATGAAGAAGAACATGGTCGCATACCGGATGAGCGCCGAATCCAATGGTACCGCGAAGTGCTCGCTGAACTGGCGCGCGCGATCGCTGATGGAGCTCGGGTTCGCGCCTTTCATGCCTGGACCCTTCTCGACAACTTCCAATGGGCGGAGGGTTATACCGAGCGCTATGGGTTGATTTATACCGACTTTCGCAACCAGAAGCGCACGATAAAGGATTCGGGCCTTTGGTACGGCCGAGTCGCTGCCTCCAACCAGCTCAATGTGTGAGGCAGATGGTCGAAGAACGAGCGAACGGTACGGGTTGGTGTCCGCCGAACGATCTCCTTGTCGCTCTACTCCCGGTTTGTTGGCCAACCGGAAGGAATTCTGCTTAAGTTAGCACTTATGGGGCAAATCCCCGTCTCTACATCGGAATCTTCTGTGATCCATCTCACACGGCCAGTTTCCCGTCAGTGTTATCCTAGATGGGTTATGGGAATTGCTGCCGTCTTGCGGAAAGTGTTTTTGGTGGACCTGATGCAGGGACTTGGGGTGACGTTCCGATATCAGGATCCCAAGGAAATCTACACCGAGCAGTATCCGTTGGAGCGGCCGCAGGTGGCCGAGCGCTACCGAGGCGCGCCGCGGCTGAACGTCAACCCCGACACCGACGAGACGCTTTGCATTTCCTGTGACCTGTGCGCGCTGGCTTGCCCGGAGCACCTGATTGTTGTCACCAGCGAGCGCAATGAGAAGACCCGCCGCAAAGAACTCACCAACTTCACCTACGATCTGAGCCGTTGCATGTTCTGTGGCCTGTGCGAAGATGCTTGCCCTACCGATGCTCTCGAGCTGACCCAGGATTTCGAACTCGCGAACTACACCCGCGAAGGCATGATCTGGGACCGCGAGACGCTCGAGAAGGGTCCGCAGCCGACCGTGTACAGAAAGTAGCAACCTCTCGCTCGCAGCCTGCGGAAAAACTAGTTCCCGGGCAGAAGGTGCGCCCTCAGCGGCTAAAGCCGGATTCAAAACAACGCACTTACCGCAGCGGTGAACCGCTGCGCCACCCAAAATCAAGTACAAGATCGACTCTCTCCGCAAGCTGCTGGAGTTCCACCCGCGTCGTTCCCACGCGTTCCCCAGTATGTCCGCACGGGCAGTGGCCGCATGGAAGATCCCATCTGTTCTCCTGCGGAGGATGCCTTGTCTTTGGAGTCTCAAGCACGTTTGGGTGGCGCCGATAACTACCCTCATGGAGGGATGTGCGCGGAGCGCCCTCTTCAGACTGGCGATCTGCCAGCGGTCACTGAACATTTGTTCACTGAAGCCTCGGTGAAAGGGTAGTGGCGAGGCTTAAGGATGATTCGACTCCGCTGTCGAGTTCACGTTGCCTGCCGGTCGTCACGTTGAGAAGGGGGGAGCCCGAGCGATGAAAAAATTGCCTCAGGTCCTTCTCGTGGATGACAACCCGGCCGACGTCGGTCTGGCGCGTGAGGCGCTGGCCGGGGGCAGGCATCAGAGCCAAATCAGCAATGTACCGGACGGCGAGGAGGCCATGGCTTTTCTGCATCGTGCGGGCCAGTATGCGAATGCGGTTTGTCCCGACTTAATAGTGCTGGACCTTAATCTGCCCAAGAAAGATGGCCGTGTGGTGTTGGCGGAGGCAAAAGCCCACAGTGATCTGCGGACCATCCCCATCGTGGTGTTCAGCACCTCGCGCTCGATGCTGGATATCGCGCGCAGCTACGAACTAGGCGCCAACTGCTATGTCAGCAAGCCGGGAAATCTGAACGACTATTTTTCGGTGGTGCAATCCATTGAAGAATTCTGGTTCGGCTCCGCGAGCCTGCCCCGAGAGGAAGAATAAAAATAATGGAAAAAGAACCTGCGCGCGTTTTGATTGAAGACAACCCCGGAGACGCGGACCTGGTGCGCCTGCGCCTGGTGGAGAGTAAGTCCGACGTGTATGTCAACTGCGTCCCCCGGCTCTGCGACGCTCTCGCTTGTCTGGAGGCGGAAATACCCGCACTGGTACTGCTCGACTTGAACCTTCCCGACAGCCACGGCGCCGATACCTTTCGCCGCATTATGCAGAAGGCTCCGAACGTGCCGGTGGTAATCCTTTCGGGGCAGGACGATGAGGCGCTGGCCATCAAAGCCGTGCACATGGGCGTTCAGGACTACCTCGTCAAAGGCGACGTCACCAGCAAACAACTGGAGCGTGCCATTCGTTATGCGGTGGAAAGGCAAGCGCTGCTGCGCACTCTGGAAACCACCCGCAAGCAGCAAATCGAGTTTAAGAATCAGTTTCTGTCTCACGTTTCGCACGAACTGCGCACGCCGCTGACCTGCATTCACCAGTACGTCACGCTTCTGCTGGACGGGTTGGCCGGCGCCATGGCGCCGGAGCAAACCGACTATCTCAAGACCGTCCTCAAGAGTGTGAATCAGTTGCATGCCATGATCCGCGACCTGCTCGAAGCCACTCGCGCCGAGAGCGGCAAGCTGCGCATCGAACCGCGCTGCATCGATATCGGCGAACTCATGCAGCAGGCGGTGGCGATGATGCTGCCCATTGCCGCCGAAAAGCGTGTCAACCTTGAAGTTGGGCCGCCGCAGAGCATCCCTCTCGTGTATGCGGATCCCGACCGCACTCTCGAAGTTCTCATCAACCTGATCGATAATGGAATCAAGTTCACCCCGGCCGAGGGCGAGGTGATCGTGAAAGCCTCGATGGTGGAAACCGATCCGGGCTCCGTCTATCTCTCCGTCAGTGATACCGGCCGTGGCATTCCTCAAGAGTCGCTTCCCAAGGTCTTTGAACGTCTCTACCAGGACCCCAACGCGGTAGATGGCAATCGGACCGGCCTCGGTCTGGGGCTCTACATTGCCAAGGAAATCGTCACGCTCCAGAACGGGAGGATGTGGGTTGCGAGCCAACCAGGATGCGGCAGCACGTTCTCGTTCACGTTGCCGCTCTATTCCCTGGCCAAGCTCCTACAGCCAGTGCTCACGCACAAGGGACGTTTGCGCGAGGCCATGGTGCTGGTGCGGGTGCAACTGACCCCGCTTTGTCAATCGCTGCGCGGAAGCTGGAAAGAGACCTGCCAGCGCTGTCTGGAGCGTCTGCGCCGCTGTATCTTCCTGGATAAGGATCTGGTTCTTCCGCCCATGGGGACGAGCGGCCCGGTGCAAACGTTTTTTGTGGTCGCCTCCACCAACATGGCGAACGTTGGCATCATGATGGACCGCATCCGCGACCAGGTCGGCTCGCTGTCTCAGTTGAGGACTAGCGGAACTCTGCGGGTGACGGCCGAAATGATTCCGGGGCCGCCCGCCGGCGACCCGAGGACCTTGGAGCAACAAATCTGGGGCGTTGCCGATTATGTCACCCAGATCATTCAGCAGGGGCTTTGGAGCAAACCAAACATCACCGAAAAGGAGAACCAATCCAATGCGCAATGATGGTTACAACGAGGGGCCGCCCACGAATCGAGCAAAGATTATGGTCGTGGACGACGATCCCGATCTCAGACAGGCGCTGAGTTTGCGCCTGCGGGCCAATAACTTCGATACCGTTAATGTTTGCGACGGTTATTCCGCCATTGCCATGGCGCAAAAAGAACACCCGCACCTGATCATTCTCGATCTCGGGCTGCCGGCGGGCGACGGATTTGCCGTGCTGAAAAACTTGCAGCAGTATCCCGCGCTCTCCGACATCCCGGTGATCGTGCTTACGGCTCGCGATCCCGAGGGCAATGAAAAACGCACCCTCGAATCGGGCGCCGTCGCTTTTTTCCAGAAGCCGGCCGACAACGAGGAGTTGCTGGGAGTGATACGCGCCAGCTTGCAGGCGGGGTGGGGATGGGGCGGAGCGTTGCCATCGTAGCGGTCCCCCATGCTGAACGGTTCTGGTCACGGAAGGAGAGCGAAATGCAAGTAGACAGCCGGAAGACGTTGGGCAAGTCTCGCGAGTACCACGTCCGCCGGCGGGAACCGCGCTACTTTGCCAGCATCCCGGTCACGCTGCAGCGCTTCTTGCGCTTCGGACCGTTAGTCACTCGCGGCGTCACCCTCGATATCAGCATGCGGGGAATGTCGGCGATCGTCTGTGGCGCGCCGCAGGTGGGAGAAACAGTTCTGATTTCGCTATCATTGCGAGACACCCCGATCGAGATGCTGGCGACGGTCCGCCACAGCAGCGATGCCAAGTCCGGATTTGAGCTCTACCCGTTGTCCTCGTTGGCCAGGAATGGAATTCAGGACTGGATACAGGAACTGCGCAAGCACGAAGAAAAGCTGTTCCCCTATCCGTACGCGGGGGCGGCCAAGGTTGGCAGGTTCTAGCACCGTGAGGGCGTGACGATTCTTACGATGGAGTGGCGGGCGTCGTCACTCGTCAGCCGGGCGGGACGCCCGGCGCTCCATCGGCAACCTCACTCTGGCAGCAGCGGCAGTCCCTGAATATTCCAGGAAATATGGTGAACGGCGCTGTTGGTGGCGAGGATCGCCGACTTGCCCGGAGCGAACGCCAATCCGACTAGGCCATGGCCGGAAACTTCGAGGCTGGCCTCGCCTTGGGGAGTGATCTTTACGATGCCGCGCCTTCCCGCCAGAGAAGCGGCGACATAGATATTGCCCTCGACATCAAGTGCCAGGCCTTGCGGACGACCCAGTCCGCGGTAGAAGACGGACACAGTTCCGTGGGGATCGACTTTGTACACGCAGTCGAAACTGGAAGTGCTGGGGCCGGTGACGAACATATCGCCGTCGAGACCAAAGGCGATGTGATAGGCGGAAACGCTCGGCTCCAGTGTCGCGAACACAAAAATCTGCCGGTCGCGAGCAATCTTGAAAATAGTTCCGCTGCGGTCGCCGACGTAGAGATTTTCCTCGCGATCGAAGGCAATCCCGGTCGCGACCCCCATCCCTTCGGCATAGGTCGACATAGTGCCGTTCGGCGCCACCTTGTACACGGCCTCGTCATTTCGCGAAGAAACGTACATCTCGCCCGAGCGGTCGAAGGCGATTGAGGTGGCGTTCATCATGTCGCTGAGAAACGGCGTCACGGCGTAGTTCGTGTCGATCTTGAAAATCGACACCGGGACTTTTTGCCCGCGCGATCCGGAGAAAGTTACATAGAGGTTACCTTCGCGGTCGAGCGCGGGATTGGTAACGGGATGCAGGTTGTCGGCAACCGGGGCCGCAACCTCAATGGAATGGGCGTTGCTGACGTGCCCGCTGCTGCCCACCCCGTTCGTGCTCACGACTACCGGCCCCGACACCGCTTCCTCGGGCACGCGGGCCACCAGGAAATCATCGGAACTGATGAGTACGGAGCCTTCGATGTCGCCGAAGCGCACGCATGGGCGGCGCAACTCGTGCGGTCGCAGATCCTTTCCGATGATACGAACCTCGCCTCCGGGCAAAGCAAAATTCGGGGCGACCGCTTCGATGTGCGGCTTGCCGTTGACGTTCTTCTTTCCTAACAGGCGGTCGGAGATGCTCATGAGTCTGTTCCGGAGGAGCCCGGCTGCTTGATTGATGACTACTACATTAGAAGTCCAAAGTGCAAAAGAAGATGCATGATGACGAGCGCGTAAACTCCCGCTCCCAGATCGTCCACAACAATGCCGGTGCCCTCGGGCAGCCGCTCCAATCGCCGAATCGGAAACGGCTTCCAAATATCGAAGACACGGAAGAGTATAAGGCCCGCAAGAAAACTTTTCCAAGCAAGCGGAACGGCGATGAGGGTTACCAGTTGTCCCGCGACTTCGTCGATGACGACGAATTGCGGATCTTTTAACCCAGAGGATCGCGCGACCAGCGTGGCGGCGGGGATTCCGATGAGGGTCACAACCGCGGCGGCGACGATCGTCGCCCAAGTGCGGCTCGCGGCCGGGATGCGCGAACTGGCCAGCGCCCACACGATAACCGTGGCCAGCGATCCCCAGGTGCCGGGACCGGGTTTGAGGCGTCCCGCGCCGAAGAAAGTTGCGACCAGAGTGGCCCACAGCGGAGCGCGGCGCAACGGGGCTGCCTGCACCGGATCTGCCTGAGAAGGCGTGCCGGATTGGTTGGCGATTTCGGGCGGAGGATTCATCAGCCTCCATCCTCATCGTCGAGGCTGTCTTGCCGCACCGCCTCTTCGGCGTCGTCAACCGGCGACGAAATCACGTATGCGCCGCTTGCCCACTTGCCGAGATCGATCAAGCGGCAGCGCTCGCTGCAAAAAGGGAAATCCGCGTCGGCAGACTTTACCGGCTTCTTGCAGATCGGGCAGCGGAGTTTGATGGTGTGTTGGCGCGGCATAGCTGGATTGCGGAGGTGACCTCTGACATCTGACTTTAAATGATCTTCGCCACTAGATCATAGTCGTGCGCCGCTGTGATGCGACAGCGGTAAAACTCTCCCTCTTTGGGCTCGTTTACTTCGGGATAATCGTTCACGAAAACTTTGCCGTCAATCTCCGGCGCGTGCATCGCGGTGCGGCCTTCGAGCAGGAGGTCAGATTCGGTCGAAGAGCCTTCCAGGAGCAGGTCGAATTCGCGTCCGACGAGCGATTTCTTCTTCGCGCGGCTGATTTTATTCTGGATCGACATCAGCGACTTGCGGCGGCTTTCGATCTCGCGCGCGGGAAGCTTCTTGTCGTGATCGAAGGCACTGGCGCCTTCCTGATCGGAGTACCCGAAGGCGCCCATCCAGTCGAACGCCGCCTCTTTCACGAAGCCGCAAAGCTCCTCGAATTCTCTTTCAGTTTCGCCGGGGAAACCGACGATGAACGAAGTCCGTAAAGTGACACCGGGAATTACGCGGCGCATCTTCTCGATTGAGCGCAAGAACAGATCGGCACCGCCTCCGCGCTTCATGCGCTTCAGCACAGTTGCCGAGGCGTGCTGCAGGGGCACATCAATGTACGAACAAATGTTGTCGTGGGCCGCGATCGTCGCCAGCAGTCGTCCCGTAATCTTGTTGGGATACGCGTAAAGGAAGCGAATCCACCGCAGTCCATCGACGCCCGCGAGCTTCTCCAGCAGCAGGGCGAGGCCGTCTTTCAGTCCAAGGTCTTCGCCGTAGCAGGTCGTGTCCTGACCGATGAGCGTGATTTCGTGCACGCCGGATTGGGCCAGTCGCTCGGCTTCGGTGATGACCGATTCGAAACGCCGCGAGCGAAACTGCCCCCGGAGTTGGGGAATGATGCAGAAGCTGCAAGGATGATCGCAGCCTTCGGCGATTTTGATATAGGCCGAGGATCGAGGCGTGGTCAGCACGCGGGGCGTGTGGTCGTCGTAAAGGTAGTTGGGCAGGTCGGCGACGGCGCCGTCCCAGGAATCGCGCGCGAAGCGGCCTTGTCCGCGGCGATGATCGCCCTCGGGCCGCGAGGTGGTGATGTTCGAAGTTGGTGCGCTCGAAGTCAGAATATTGAACGGACTCGATGCGCGGGGCGTTTCCGCCACTCCGGCAGCGGCCAGGATCTTCTCCAATTCACCGGTGCCGACGACCGCGTCCACTTCCGGAATGTTTCTTCGGATCTCATCGCGAAAACGCTCGACCAGGCAACCAGCAACCACCAACCGCTTCGCCTTGCCGCCTGTCTTCGTTTTGTGGCGGGCCATTTCGAGGATGGTGTCGATGGATTCCTGCTGTGCACTGCCGATAAAGGAGCAGGTATTCACGACGATGACGTCGGCGTCCTCCGCGTTAGGAGTCAGTTCGGCGCCAGCCTGGGCTAGCATGCCCATCATTACCTCGCTATCGACAAGGTTCTTGGGGCAGCCGAGGCTCACAAAACCTACCTTGGCCGGGACGGTCGGCTCCGAAATCGCGGATATGATTTTCTCTATGGGCAATGGGAAATGATCAGCAGGAAACAGATCTGAACGATTCTAGCATCCTGCGTGACCGAATCCGCCCGCGCGGGATGGCGGAACCCGAGCACCAAGGAGGGTACTTATGTTTTCCACCGATTCGGGCGACACGTGCTAAGCTTATGGAAACAATAACTACATCCCTCAATACTCCGGAGGAGAGATGTCGGCTAAACGTCTCGCAATTCTAGTTGTGCCGGTCTTGGCGCTCGTGTCCAGCGCTTTCGCGCAAGTCAACGAGCTTGCCGTCACGGCGGGGCTGACTTTCGTCAGCACGCAGACCGTGCCGAGTACCGGTCTCCCGATTCACTTCGGAGACGCTTCGGGAAGCGTCACGGCTGATTATGCTCGTCTGCTGAAGACCCACAAGATTTTCGGGCTATACGCGGAGTTGCCCGTAACCTACGTTCCGGGGATGGACCTGAACTATCGCTACAACGTGATTCCAGCGAACGTTCGGGCGCTGTTCTTGACTCCGTCCGTGCGTTTGAATTTCTTTTCTCGCGATTCAGTCACACCTTGGGTCAGCGCGGGCGGCGGCTATGGCCGTTGGTTCCAATCCTCTAATCTTATTTGGTACGGCACGAACCCTGGGCCAACCGGAACCAATACCGGCGTAGTCCAATTCGGAGCTGGGCTGGATGCGTGGTTTTGGCATGGATGGGGCTTTCGGTTCGAAGCCCGTGACTTCTACTCTGGAGTTCCGACCCTGAACGTTGAAACCGGGAGGAGCCGTCAACACAACTACAACGTGGCGGTGGGATTCATGCGCCGCTTCTAGTTGGCGGCGGCGCGCTTCGACGCCTTCCTGGAATCTGCTGTGTGGCCGGTGATGTCCTGGAGAAGCTTGGGTAAGCTTTGGGCGTCGTCCAGGGACTTGCCGAAACGTGCGGATTCGTAAGCGCGCGTAAACCGGCCGACCTTCTTCTGCAGCGCTTCTTCCTGAATGGCCGCGACGAAATCCAGCGGTGTTTGCGACGGCGACTTGCGCCAGCCGAGGCGCGCCATGCGGCGCAACATCCGGTCATACCAAAGGGCAGCCGATTCGCCCGGGGCACGCTCCGGATGCGCGCGGAGACTGCGGTCACGCAGCCCGCCGATCAACCGCCGGAGATTCAGCAGCGTGGTCAGGACTGCGGTGAACGCAATGAATCCGGCCAACCAGCGCAGAGGAAAAGTGGTGAAGTGGTCGTGCGCGCGCCGTGCCGACCGCAGCAAGGCGTCGTGCTGCCGCCCAATCCAGCGACGAAGCTCGTCAAAGAGTTGCCGGCTGCCGGTAGCCGCATCCTTCCCCAAGGTGCGCTGGTGGCTGACATCGTAGTTGATAATCCACTCGCGCCAGAACGATGCGGCCGCATCGACATAGAGTTGCATACGCGACCAGCCGGTTCGCGCCGGCACGCTTCCCGCTGGAGTCGGATCAAAGCTGATCCAGCCGAATCCGGGAAAGTAGGCCTCAACCCAGGAATGCGCGTCGCTGGCGCGCACCACGTACTGGCCGGTCAGGTCGTTGAATTCACCTCCGCGGAAGCCCGTCACCATTCGCGACGGGATGCGCAAAGAGCGCAGCATCACCGCCATCGAACTGGCGAAATACTCGCAGTGACCATGCTTCCTCTCGAACAGGAAATTGGCCAGTGGATCCTCCGGCAGAGTGCGGGGCAACTCCAGCGTGTATCCGAAGTGGGTGGATAGGTACAGCTCCAGCGCGACCGCCTTCTCGTAGTTGCTCGGAGCCGCCGCCGTGATTTCCTCCGCCAGCTTCGAAATGCGAATATCAAGCGGCGGCAATTTCAGGTACTGGTCCATGCTTCCGGGCGCGGTGTTCGCCGCCACGCGCAGCTCGTCGCTGTCGATCTCGGGCAATTGCGACACGGCTTCGTACCGGTTGATCGGGTGTTCGCTATCGAGGTCGTAAACGGCCCCGCCCGCGTCCGTACTTACCTGCCGGAAACTTCCCGTGAGACTCTGCGGCCTCTCTGCCAGAAAGAAAACGTTGGTGCCAATCGGCTCCATCAGGACGCGATAATGAATCGATCGCCCTACAACTGCGTCCTGTGCGTCCACCGGGGGTGCCAGGCGATAGCTTCCATCTCCCCGTGACCGCAGCTGCACTTGCTCATAGGAATTCGACCAGCCTCTGCCGTCGAAATTGCTCAGCGCAATCCCGCGCCATTTCAAATCGTAGGCGCCTTGCAGATCGTTCTGGATCTCGATGTGCATGACGGCCGCGCTGGACTGCTGAATCTGTCCGATGCGGCCCAGTTGCACGCGATCCGAGAAGCCGGTGGAGACATCGCTGGTTGGAGCGTAGGCGCTCAGATAGCGCGACGAAATGCGGGGAAGAAAAAAGAAGATCAGAAAACTCCCGGCCATGATCATCAGCATGAGCGCCGGAGCGATGGCCAGCAGTCCGTGAGCCATGGGCCGCGCCGGAGAGGCAACGCGTGGATCTTGTGCATGCGTCAGTTCAGTGGCGCACGAGTGCCGCATCTCCATCAGAACGAAAGTGATGACAGCAACCAGCAGGAAGCCCGCAAAAGTAAGCACGAACACACTGCCCACCGTAAGTACTGCGGCCGCCAGCACCATCAGGAACGAAAGCACCGCGAGCATGTAGTGGTCGCGCGTACGCTGCAACGAGAAGAGCCGGACGACCATCACGAAGAGCACAAGGTGGACGCTTGCGGTTAGAAAGCTTCGCGAAAGAAAGAAGTAGTCGGCAAGGTAGACCAGGATGTAAATCAGCGTCAGGAAGGTGGTCCAGCGCTCCGGGATGACGAACTCGCGCCGCGTCAGAAGTTGGTATCCGCGAAGCGCAAACGCAAGCCCCACCAGAATGACTGCCGGCAGATCCAGTCCTCCGGTCGAAGCCAGGGCGCCGAAGCCACTGAGCACGAGCAGATAAAGCGCCAGATTGAAGTAGCGCTCGATGGCCTTGGCCACGGTGATCTCGCCCGGGTTGATGGAACCGTCAGTCACAATAGACTTCTATTGTTGGCGAAAACAGCGCGGAAGGGAAGTGTCTGCGGTAACAAGATAATTTTTATAATCTTTATGATCTTTGAACCGAAGCAGTTCAGTCGCGACAGAAGATGCAGGTCCTCTCGTTTTTCGGCGACGTGGCTGGGTCTAGTGTAGAATTGCCGTCTTCGGCGGGTCACAAAGCGCAGACTCATCCGAAAAGCGCAACGTTGTTTGCGGGAGTTGAGCAAGCTGAAGATGGAGAGCACGCAAACCGCGGGCGAGCTTTATTAGTATTTGGCGTATCCCAGGAGAGATGATATGACTTCACGAGTCGGACTCATGTTGGCTGTTCTAGTCGCTCTGGTCCTGTTGGTCGCGGTTCCTCGTTCGCCCGCGCAAGATGCTACCGGCAAAGTTGTCGGCACCGTCATGGACCCACAGAGCGCGGTTGTTCCTAAGGCGACGGTCAGTATCAAGAACGTATCCACCGGAATCGTGAACAGCACCACTACCGACGCGGGTGGCCAGTACCAGGTGCTCAATCTTCCGATCGGGAACTATAACATCACGGTTGAGAAAGAGGGATTTCGGAGAACCGTCACCCAGGCCTATGCGCTGGAGATCAACCAGTCGTTGCGCGTTGACGTGACCCTTACCGTGGGTGCAGCTTCGCAAACCGTGGAAGTGAGCGCGGCGGCTACTCAGGTCGAAACCTACAACTCCACCCTAGGAGCTTCGGTGACCAGTCGTGAACTCGTGGACATGCCACTGAATGGCCGCGACATTCTCGACCTGGCGCGCCTGGAACCTGGCGTCACCGACCAGAACGACGAGAACGGCGCGGCCGGCAGCTTCAGCATCGGCGGTGGCCGTACCGACTCGGTGACATTCCTTTTGGATGGAGGCCTCAACAATGATCTGCTGGACAACAGCGTGGTGTTCGACCCGAATCCCGACACCGTCGCGGAGTTCCGCATCTTGGAGAGTAACTACACGGCGGAGTACGGGCGCAACGGCGGCGGCATCATCAGCATTGTGACCAAGTCGGGGACCAATAACTATCACGGGACGGCATTCGACTTCGCGCGCAACGACGCCTTCGATGCCAATCGCTTCTTCAATAAGCATCCAGACCCGCTCACGGGTCTGACGCTGCCACGCGATACTCTCAAGCGTCATCAGTTTGGTGCCACCTTCGGAGGGCCAATAGGCATTCCTGGAGTGTGGCTCGCAAAAGACAAAGCCTTCTTCTTCGTCAGCTACCAGGGGCAGCGTCAAAACCAAACCGAGCGCCCCACGTCCAGCAGCGTAATCAACACCTTTACGCCCGCGGAGATCAATGGGGACTTTTCTCATGCGGCCGCCAACGGGGGTCCGGACCCGAGCGTGGCTTGTTTCCTAAGCGGTCTGTGGCACAACACCGGAGACCCGACAGAACCGGATAACACACCATGTACCGATCCAAATGGGAATGTAGGCCAAACCAACGCCTTCTTCCAAGCCGACCCGACTCAGGCCTATAACGCAATCATCGATCCCAACAGCATCGATCCGGCTTCAAAGAACGTCATCGCTGCCGGTATCATTCCGGTCTCTGCAAGCGGCATTCTGACTCCGACCGCTTCAGCCCGGGACGATCGGGAAGAACTCACAGGGAAGGTGGATTACAACTTTAGCCCGTCCGATCGCCTCTCGGTGACGTTGGGTTGGAACAAACTGACTCAAACCAATCCCTTTGCGGGCGGCGTCACCGCGCCGTTTCCCATTGAGTACATTTACAAGTATGAGTTCTTTAATGTCTCCTATACCAAGAACTTCTCAACTAACCTCTTGAATGAGTTTCGGGTCACCGCGCAGCGGTCAAACACTCTCCAGGACAAGCCGCTGAAGAACCTTCCCGGCCCGGCCGCCTTGGGGTTCGGCACCATTCCCGATCAGACAACCGGCCCACCCTACATGGCTTTCTATGGATCCAATCTGTATCTCGGGTTCAGCCCCAACGGGCCGACCACGCTGATTGGTAACACGTTTTCCTATACGGACACCTTGAGCTGGGTTCGCGGTAAGCACAATCTGAAATTTGGTTTTCAGTTTGTGCCGTATCAGAACAACACCAATTACGATTACTACGTCAACGGTAATTTCAACTACTACGGCTCCACCGGCACCTTCACCGGGTCCGGGCTCGATCTTGCCGACTTTCTGATGGGTTTGCCGGATGAGTACTATCAGGCGCCCAAGGCTCCCACCAATATTCGCACCAAGTCCTACTACGGTTTCGCGCAGGACGAGTGGAAGGTAACAAAAAATCTGGTGCTCAATTTCGGCCTGCGCTACGAGTACTCGACGCCCAAGCAGGATACCGAGGGACGAACGTTCTCGATCATTCCGGGGATGCAATCGAAGGTATTCGTGAACGCGCCACTGGGATTGGTATTTCCCGGCGATGCGGGTGCTCCGCGCGGCTCGAATTTTCCCGATCGTAACGACTTCGCTCCCCGCTTCGGATTTGCCTGGGATCCCAAGGGAGATGGCCGCACCAGTATTCGCGGCGGCATCGGCGTCTTCTACGACGTCCTGAAGGGCGAGGACAACCTGCAGTTCAACGGACAAGTGCCGTTCTTCTCGAGTTCAGACCTTTACTTCAACTCGCCACCGGATGGCGGCTATGTCTCGGCGCCAGGCGTCCAGGAAGACCCATACGGGTCCCTCGGGCTTACCAACCCGTTCCCGTCCAAACCTCCGGACCATAATGTTGACTTCGTCGACGCGGGTTTTGCGCCGTTTGGGGGCAGCAGTGTGTACGCGGTGAATCCGCACCTGCGCACTCCTTATACCTTCCACTACAACCTGAGCTTGCAGCGCGACCTGAAGCACGGCCTAACCGGAGAAGTGTCCTATGTAGGCAGTGCATCCCATAAGCTGACTGGTATTAAGGACGTCAATCCCGTGATTCTCGGGGATCCAAACGCAACCCGGGTGCTCAATGCCCAGCCCAATTTACAGTCGGAGTTCGGGGGATATGCTTTCAGTTACCTCGACGAGTTCCAAAACGTGGGCAACGCGCTCTACAGCAGCCTGCAGTCGAGCTTGAAGAAACAGATTTCGGGCAATCGGGTTTTTGGCTCCAGCTACTTCACGCTCGCGTATACGTGGAGTCACAATATCGACAATTCTTCGGGATTTCGAGCGTTGACCAGTAATGTGCCGGTCGGCGATCCTAACCTGTTCCGGGCCAGTTCCGACCTGGATATCCGGCACAATCTCAGTTTTGGCGCCGGCTGGGACTTGCCGTTCCAGAACCTGTGGGAGTCGGCGCCGAAGCGCGTCACCAAAGGCTGGAGTCTGTACCCGATCTTATCTTGGCGGACAGGGTTCCCGATGGACATGCGCTACTTTTTGAATCGCAGCGGCGGCCGCGCTGGACCATCCGGCTACGGCGACTCGGAATTGGTCGGACCGAATGTGATCGCTCCGGTTCAGTTCTACGATCCCAGGAAACAACTAGCTGCGGATGGCGTCGGCGGCCAGTGGTTCAATACTTCCGCGTTTGAGACCGATTCACTGGACGCGCTGAATCAGTCAGGTGTTATTCCCACCCCCAGCCAGCGAACCTACGGTAGTTACGCTCGCAACTCTTTGCGCGGTCCGCATCGGACCAACCTCGACATTTCACTGGCGAAGCTGACTAGCATCACGGAGCGGGTGAATCTTGAATTCCGCGCCGATGTTTTCAACTTTTTCAATCACGCAGAGTTCAGGAAGCCAGGTTTAACTCCTGAGGTAGCCGGTTTTGGAGAGATTACCGATACCTATGATCCTCGCATCATTCAGCTTGCAGCGAAGATCAGGTTCTAACTCTCCTTGGGAGGTATGCAATCACACGGCCGAGTGGAGGCACAGACTCCCCGCACCGGGAGTCGGCTCTAAGGCTGACGTTTCAGATTCTCGTTAGGACTGACGACTACGTACGGCTGAGGCTTCCCCATGCCCCGATTCCGACGATGTGTTCGCGGTGTGCCCGCTGGCCTGTTGCTCCAGGTCTTGCTATTGCTGTGCCCTTCGTTTGCCGCCGGCCCGCACTATCAATATTTTCGCGCGGGCAATCCCGCGGACGTGCAGACGAAGACCCAGGGAGGCTTCGCGCTGTTGGGCGGCGGCGATGATCTCGATCGCGCCTTCAAGTGGATGTGCGAGCGTTCCGGCGGCGGCGATTTTCTCATCCTTCGGGCCAGCGGAGACGATGACTATAACCCCTATATTCAGGGCCTTTGCAAGGTCAACTCGGTCGCGACTCTGATACTTCCGGATCGCGCCGCCGCCGAAGATCCGTTTGCCTCCGCGGCCATACGCAACGCCGAAGCGGTATTCGTTGCCGGCGGCGACCAGGCGAACTACATCAATTTCTGGATGGGAACCCCCGTGCAACAGGCTCTGAATGAGGCCATCGCGCGGAATGTGCCCATTGGCGGAACCAGCGCTGGGCTGGCCGTTCTGGGCGAATTTGTGTACTCGGCTCAGGGCGATGCTCCGGATGGGCCCGCCCTCACCTCGCCCGAAGCCTTGTCCAATCCCTTCAGTCCGCGCGTCACTATCGTCCATCAGTTTCTCGACAATCCGCTGTTGAAGGAAGTGATTACCGACACGCATTTTTCCGCGCGTGATCGCCTGGGGCGGACGCTGGTGTTCATGGCGCGAATTCTGCAGGATGGCAAGGCTCGTCATATTCGAGATATCGCGGTCGATGAACGCACCGGAGTTCTTCTGGAACCGGGCGGCATGGCGACGGTCATAGGGGCTGGTTCGGCCTATTTTCTGCAAGCTACCCAGAATCCAGAAACCTGCAAGGCCAATACTCCTTTGACGTTTCGCGGAGTAACGGTGCGTAGCTTGCATGCGGATGAGCCATTCAACGTGCTGCAATGGTCGAGCAGCGAAGGCACCTCGTACACGCTCTCAGTGGAATCGGGCGCGATTCACTCGACTTTGCCCGGCGGCGCCGTGTACACGAACGCGACCAAGTAGCTGCGGATCGTAAGCAGAGTGCCATGGCCGCCGGATAAGTCATACGGTGGAGGGGCGGGCGTTTCGCAAGCCTGGCCTGAGCGCAGTCGAGGGGTCCAACCGGGCGGGGACGCCGGTTCTCCACTGTTTCGATTTCTTTCTTCCTCAATTCTTTTCTGGTTACAATGACTGCCCATGGACTACCTTCTGAAAACTGAACCGACTGTGTATTCTTTCGCGGATCTTGAGCGCGAGAAGACGACGATCTGGGATGGGGTGACGAATCCGGCGGCGGTGAAGCATCTGCGCGAGATGAAGCCCGGGGAGCGGCTGGTGATTTACCACACCGGGGAAGAAAAGAGTGCGGTGGGAACGGCGTCGGTGGAGGCGGTGGATGCCAGCGATCCCAAGGTTCCGCGGGTGAAGATCAAGGTTGGAAAAGCGATCGCGAAGCCGAAGACGCTGGCGGAAATCAAGGCGCGAGCGACTTTTGCAGAGTCTCCGCTGGTGAAGCAGGGACGATTGAGCGTGGTGCCGCTGGCCTCGGCGCAGTATGCATGGCTGGTGGGCGAGTAAGTTCTGTGTGGTGTCGGAGCTTCGCCCCGGCGGACGGGGCAAAGCCCCGTCCCCACACGACTAGGTTAGATACCCGGCTGCGAAAGGTCCGGACGGCGGGCGAATTTGTCCGACCAGCGGATCTTTCCCGTCGCCTGCATCACTACGAATAGAGTAATCACCGAGATGACCGTGATGGTGAGCCCGGTAAAACCCTTCCAGAAGAACGCGTAGGAAAAGACCACCAGATAAATCAACTGCGCTGTGCCGGCTTCCAGGGCGGCAAAGCGGATGCCTGCAACCAGTCGCAGATAGCTCACCACCAGAAAGACGGAGACGATGGAAGAAATCGCCATCGCGGCGTGAATCGAGATGTGGTCGACGAGGTAGGCGAGAAGCAGATGAAATGCGAAGAACGCGGCTGCGAGGAAGAAATAATTCATGGGATGAAGATCAATGCCTCGCAGAGTGGTGATGATGAACATCAGGAAGAAGAAGAAGAACAGTGAAACCGGAGCGAAGTAACTGATCTCTCCCGCGAGCGGACCAGGCTGCAGCTTTTCTGGCATTTCCATCCCGATCTGGAATCCAGAAACCAGATCGGAGTAATGCCAGTTGAGTTCCCAGCCATCGGCGGTTTCTTTCTTGTCCGTGGGCGAAAGGGTATCGTCCGCGAAGTCGATGTCCTTGAAATTGGTGTGCATGACGAGCGAGAAATCGTGGACCTGCGCGATTCCATCCGCGAGCTTGTAGCGCCAGCGGTCCATGCCGTGAGAGCGATAGGCGACATGGAGCAGAGCAGTCTGCCCAGGGGCAAGCGGGAGCTTGGAAGCTGCGCCGGTTTCGTCGACCGAGAGGGCGACGGGTTGGCCATTGAAGGTCATCGTGAGTCCGTCATACACCGCTTTTTGTGCGGGGAAAGGCAGGCGGAGAGTCACGGTGCCCGGGATGGTAGCGTTATTGTGAAAACTGTAGTCGCCGGCATAATCCACGGCGTAGGTGCTGTACCAGAGCAAGCCCTTCTGCCGATGGTTGAGGTTAAGGTCGACCTTGAGCCGTGTGGAGTCGAGAGGCAAGCTCGTCGAGCGTTCCACCTGGTTGTAGCGAAGGATGGTCTTGCCGTTTTCCTTGGTTGTGGCCGCCACCGTTTCGTACCAGAGGAAGATCGCCGTGGGCGGGACTTGCTCCTGTGCAGAGCCCCATGTTGAAGCAACGTGGCCTTTCAGTTGATCTTCGCTGTTGTTGGTGCGCACCATGATGGTGGAAGCGAGAATGACCCAAGCGATGCTGGTGCATACGAAAATGAAAATGAGAGCAGCGATGTAGCGAAGCAAGCGATTGACCTCCCGGAGATTGATGTCGGGATTACCAGGTTGCAAGGATAGCGCCGCGCGGAGCACATTGCTACTTAGAGAGTTAGCTGGAGGCCGAACGACTTGCGCGTGTCATGTAAAACACAGGCGTGTCTAACGAGAGACAGTATCTCCATGGAGAGCGCGGGCCAGCTCTGCCGAGCTTCGCTCGGTCTGGACGGGCGAGGGCGCCAGTTCCCGCACTAACAACCCCTGTTTGCTAACGATGGCCTACGTCCGCACCACCCGCTCTGCGCAATCGGATTCGGGGCAGGCATAGGTGACGCGATTATGCTGGCGGTCGAGGCTGATGATGAACATGGGGCGTCCGTGGCGCTCGCAGGTGGGCTGGTTTGGCGTGAGGACCGGCGCGTCTCCGCGCTTGGGCGTGGTGTAGCCCATGCGCTCGCCGAAGCAGCGGTGGCAGAACTTGTCGGTGCAGCGAAAGAACTCGATCGAATAGTCGGCGTTGTAGGGAGCTAGCAAGGGCTCCATGGTGCGGTAGTGCTGGTCGCAAAGGGGCAGGATGTCCGTCCGCATGCCGAAGCGAGTTTAGCACTTAATCATTGAATCATTGAACCATTGAATCATTTGACCATTGACTCGTTCAGTCAGTAAGTCGATGAGTCAATTCTCCAGCGGTTCTAATGACGCAACAGGCCGCTGAAAGCTTGCTTCAAGAAAAAACCTTGCGCAGTTCGCGCCGCAGGATTTTGCCGGACGATGTCCTCGGGACAACCTCCACAAAGCGAATTTCGCGGGGCTGCTTGTGATGGGCGAGGCGGTCGGCAACGAAGTCGCGCAGTTCTTTCTCAAGCGCGTCCGAGGGCCTGAAACCTTCGCGCAAGACAACAAAGGCGCAGGGGATTTCTCCGGCGTCGGGGTCGGGTTTGGCGACTACGCCGCAGTCGCGGACGGCGGGATGTTCGAGCAGAACGGATTCGACCTCGGCGGGCGCGACGGGGAATCCTTTGTACTTGATCATCTCTTTGCTGCGGTCGAGTACGTAGTAGAATCTGTCGGCATCCGAACGCACGATGTCGCCGGAGAAGTACCAGCCATCGCGAAGAACGGCGGCGGTGGCTTGCGGATCCTTCCAGTATCCCAGCATGATCTGCGGGCCGCGCAGGACGAGTTCACCGGATTCGCCGGTTGCGACTTCCTCTCCGTTAAGGTCCAGAATGCGGCAGTCGGTGAGGGCCAACGGCTGTCCGATGGAGGCGGGTCGGTTCATTTCAGGCGGAGCGATGAAACCGACGTGGGTGACCGGTGAGGCTTCGGTCATGCCATATCCCTGATTGACGAGGATGCCGGTGAGGCCGGTCATTCGGCGGGCGAGTTCGGGAGCGAGCGGCGCGGCGCCGCATTTGATCCAGCGGACTTTGTGATTCTTCGGGAAGATGCCTGCTTCCGCTGCCTGGCACAAAGCGTTGATGGCGGGAGGGACCACGGGCATCATGGTGACGCCTTCCTGAATCAGAAGAGCGCACAGCTTTTGCACGTCGAAGCGCGGCATCAGAACCAGCGTGGAGCCAAGTGCGAGGGAAAGATTCAGCGCCACGGTGAGTCCGAAGATGTGATAGAGGGGCAGGAAGCAAAGCATGACGTCATCGGGTGAGAGAGGTGCGGCATTCGGGCCGAGGATCTGATAAACATTTGCGACCAGATTGTAATGCGAAAGCATGACGCCTTTGGGCAGTCCGGTGGTGCCGCTGGAGTAGGGAAGGGCGGCGATAGTTTCCTGCGGACTCTGGACGACTTTCGGGAATTTGGCCGACGTGGGCCGCAACAGGCTCGCGAAGTCTTCGCAGCCTGTGCCTTGATCTTGAGTGGGGAGGCTGTGCGTGGTGAAAACGCGACGCAGGCCGGGAAGCCCCGTTAGGCTCACGTTTTCCAGGAGCGGCGCGTCGGCGATGAGGAAAGCGGCGCCGGAGTTTTCCAGTTGATAGCGGATCTCGCGTTCGCGGTAAGAAGGATTGAGAAGTGTGGGGATGCCTCCGGCAAGCGTGGCCGCGTGATAGGCGATGGCGAATTCCCAGCAGTTGGGGAGGAAGATCGCAATCACTTCTCCGGGAGCGAGTCCGGCGGAGATGAAGCCGTGAGCAAGGGATTCGACGAGGCTGCCATACTCGGCGAAAGTGAAATGGCGATTGCAGAACGTATCAACCAGCGCGGTCTTGCCAGGGTTCTGGCGGCAACTCTGGAGAACAACATCGTGGACGAAGCGGCCGGTGGGGTCGGCAAAGAGCTGGGTGCGAAGCATCGGGGTGATTGTAGTGGGAGAGTGCCGAAGTTAAAAGTCAGGATGCAGGGAGCTTGTCCCCACACGAGCGCAGCTTAGGCGCGCAGCTTGCGGAGGAATTCCTGCTCGTCCATGCGGTACTTAAATGCCTTGCGGCCGTTGATGAAGACTACCGGGACTTCGTCGTTATAGAGTCGCCGGATTTCGGCGTCGGAGTCTACGTCGATTTCACGCCAGGTGAAGCCGCCGCGCTTGTGGAGCTTGACGATACTCTCCTTGACGACTTCGCAGAGATGACATCCCTTGCGGGAATACACGACGACTTCACACGGCCGTGACATTCGAGGGGGTGTAGCAGTTTGCTGCGGGGTCTCCAAGACACGGCCGGGCATAGAAAGATGGGCGTAGAATTTCGGGATGACGATGAACGAACGAGCACTTTCTGGAAGAACGATCCTTGTGACGGGCGCTGCGAAACGACTGGGGCGCGCGATTGCTCTGGCCGCAGCGGAAAACGGCGCGGATGTGGCGTTTACCTATCGCGAGTCGGCACGCGAGGCGCGGGCGGTGGTCGGAGAGTTGGCGCAGTATGGCGTCGACGCGCTGGCGGTGCGGTGCGATGTTATCGATGAGATTAGTGTAAGGGAGATGGTCAAGGACGTGGCGGCAGAACTCGGCGGAATCGACGTGCTAGTGAATAATGCCGCCAATTACGAGACCGTCGAGTTTGAGAAGATTACGGTCGCGCAGTGGGATGCAATTTTTGCTTCGAACACGCGCGGACCGTTTCTAGTGTCGCGCGAGGCGCTGCCGTATTTGAGAAAGCGCAAGGGGCGCATCGTCAATATGGGTTCGCTGGGCGGGCTGCGGCCGTGGGCGACGCATGCGCACTATTGCTCGTCGAAGGCGGCGGTACACATGCTGACCAAAGTGATGGCGGAGGCGCTGGCGCCGGAGATCGCGGTGAATGCGGTGGCTCCGGGGATGATCGATCTGGGAGAAAAATCGGCGGCATCGTTCATGAAGAAGATGGCGAAGCAGACGCCAATGCAGCGCAATGGATCGGCAGCGGACATCGCCGCGGCCGTCATGTTCTTCGCCGCGGCTCCGCAGTTTATTACCGGGCAGGTGTTGGCGGTGGATGGCGGGCTGGGGCTGTAGGGGCGGGATTTGTTTCTGGCATGGGTTCACGTATCGTTCGTTTTCGCGTATCGTTTCATTTCGACTTTGACCATAACTATGACACGATCCATTCGGGGCACGAGCTCTCTCTTTCTATTACTCGTCTTCACATTGTTCCTCGCAACTTCACCGACGTTCGCCCAGGACCGCCCGGAGTCTGGCGGCCATGAACTCCAGGTTTGGACTGGCGGCGGGCGTTCGGTTCCCGGCGGCACTAAGGATACGAACGTGTGGAACGCCGGGGTCCGCTATGGGTGGATATTGACTCAACCGCACTTGCCGGGCTTTCTCAGCGGACGATTCGAGCTTGCCGTGGACGCGGTGCCGGCGTTTGTTGTCTTCCAGCCAGCGAACACCACGTACGGGGCCGGAGTGAATCCGGTGGGGCTCAGATGGATTTTTGCCACGCGGGGACATATTGCTCCCTACCTCGAGTTGAACGGAGGTACGCTGTTTACGACGCATGAAGTGCCGCGGGGAACTTCGACGGTGAATTTCACGTCGGGTGCGGCGTTCGGGGTCTATTTCTTTGGAGATCATGCGTGGTCGGTGGACGTCCGCTACCTGCATATTTCGAATGCCGGACTGACCGTGCCGAATCCGGGCGTGAACACGGTGCAGGTGCGCCTGGGATTTGGAAAGTTCTTTGGGAAGAAGTGACGACTGGAGTTTTGCCCGGGGTTGCCGCAATTCGGTGCTGCAAAGAAGCAGGTCCTTCGCTTCGCTCAGGACGACTATTCAAAACTGATCACAATTCAAAACTGACGACAATTCAAAACTGATAACGATCCAAAACTAAATGGGAAGACAACATGCGGTCCGTCGGGCCTTTGCAGCATCCCTCATTTGACCAGCGTCGAAAGAAGCTGGTTGACCGCGAATGCCGCAGCGTAGGCAACGATGGTCATGTAAACAAACTGGACAACGGGCCACTTCCAGCTATTGGTCTCCCGGCGCACGATTGCCAGGGTTGACGTGCACTGCATGGCAAAGGCAAAGAAGACCAGCAGCGCCATCGCGCCGGCAAAAGTAAGATCTTGCCGCAGCGCATTCTGCAGTGTCATCGAGTGCGTCGCCGGGTCGGTTCCATAAATCGTGCCCAGGGTGCCGACGATCACTTCGCGCGCGATTACCGACGTCAGCAGTCCGACCCCGATTTTCCAATTGAAGCCGAGCGGCCGAATCAGCGGTTCAATTCCATGCCCGAGATAAGCGATCGCGCTCTGTTCCAGTTGCGGAGCGTGCCCCTGGTGCAATGGAACGTGAGTCAGGACCCAGATCAGCAGAGAGACTCCCAAAATATACGTGCCCGCCTGCCGCAGGAAGACCCGCGCGCGGTCAAACAGGCGAAGGCCAATCGACTGCCAGGTCGGCCACCGGTACTCGGGAAGTTCCAGCACGAACGGAGCGGCTGAAGATTTGAGCACGGACGACTTGAGAATTTTCGCCGTCGCGATGGCCGCAACAAAACCGAGTACGTACAGCGAAAGCATGGCGCACGCCCTGGAGCCGAGCAGCACGCCGACGACCGGACGCTCGGGAATAAATGCCGCAATCAGCAAGGTGTAGATGGGCAACCGCGCCGAACAAGTCATGAAAGGGGCGACCAGAATCGTCGCGATCCGGTCGCGCTTGTTTTCGATGGTGCGCGTGGCCATGATTGCCGGCACCGCGCACGCATAGGCGGACAGAAGAGGAATGAACGCCTTCCCGTTCAGTCCCACGCTCCGCATGGTGCGGTCCGCAATCAGCGCTGCGCGCGCCAGGTAGCCGGAGTCTTCCAGCAGTCCGATAAATAAGAACAGCAGAAGGATCTGAGGCAGGAACACCAGCACGGAACTCACGCCCTTCCACAGGCCATCCAGAAGGAGGGAGCGGAGGATACCATCGGGAACTAATGGCGCCGCCTGCTGGCCAAGCTTTGTGAGCAGGTCCTGAAAAGCCGTGCTCATGGGCTGGCCGAGTCCGAACACGGTTTGGAAAACGGCGCCTACGACGATCACAAAAATGATTGGTCCCCATATTTTGTGTAGGAACACATCGTCCAGCCGGCGGCCCCATACGCTGGGAAGGTGCTGTTGGTAGTCGATTCGGCGCCCAACCTGACTCGCCCACTTCCGGCTCTGCGGAAGATCCTGCAAAACTGGGAGCAATGCGGACGGACGCTGATCGTGATCCTGTCGCAGGAAACGATCCACAGCATCCAGTCCTGTTCCCTGTGTCGCACTGACCATGGCAACCGGCGTCCCCAGTTCGGTGGCGAGTTTGAGAACGTCTAGCGATCCGCCTCCTTTGGCAAAAACATCCGCCATATTCAGGAGCACGAGGGTGGGCAGCCCCAAAGCGATCACCGGCTTTGCCAACACGAGTTGACGGGAGAGATGGGTTACATCGAGCACCAGCAGAACCGCATCCGGGCGAGGCAGGCCGTCCATTTGACCGGTCAGCACGTCCACGGCGACGCGTTCATCGTCGGAATAAGGCGTCAGGCTGTACACACCGGGCAGATCGATGAGTCTGATCTCGTGTCCGCGGCCGGCCAGCAGACCCACACGCTGCTCAACCGTCACGCCCGGGTAATTGCCGACCTTTTGACGAAGGCGGGTCAGACGATTGAAGAGCGTCGACTTCCCCGAATTGGGCGGGCCGATCAGGGCCACCGTTCGGACCTCACGGTTCGGGTTCTCCGGGACTTCTCCACGGCTAGCGAACAAGGGCTCGGTAGGAGTATCGCAACCGCATCGGCTGCTCAGAATCGGCGTCATGGCAAGTCACCCAATGGCGAAAGCCATCCTCGCCGAACCATGATGTGGCTCGCGGTCTCTGCCCGCAAGGCAATCTCGGTTCCATCCACCGCATAGACGCTGGGGTCGCCCAAGGGCGCGCGGCGGGAGAACCTGACCTGCGCGCCCGGAACAAAACCGATCCGCATCAGGAATTGTTGGTCGCCCGGGGACAGGGAGATGTGGTCGATCGTGCCTGCTTCGCCCATGGCAAGATCGGTAAGCGAGACAAGTAGTTCGGGCATTTCCGGTCCCGCTCGCTTTCGGTCTTCATTCGGACCGGCGCCATCGGTTCTGCCGGCGCGGCGTCGACGAACTTGCGGGGATGGTTGCGGCCGATCTTCAGTTCGATCTTTAGTCAGGTACGTCAGGGCAATGGCGGCGACCAGCGCGGCTTCGGCGCCTTCGCGGAGAGTGACAATGAGTGCCTGGAGCATCGAAAAGGGAGCCACTTTCTAAGTGAAAATGAAATTCAATTTCAATATCAATAGGATACGGTGTCGGATGGGGCCCGGTCAACGCACTGAATCACGGATGGCTGTGATTTGCATCACGTGGGGAAATGGGGCATTGAACGGGGTTTAGCGGGGAACTCAATCTATTCCTCACAATTGTCGTGTGATGCCCGTCCTTGTCTTCAAGCCTCAAGAGCCACGAAACTGCGGGGAGGGCCCGTGGTGTAATGGGAGCACATGAACCTGTCCAGTTACAAGGTGCGGGTTCGAATCCCGTCGGGTCCACAGTCTCCCAGTTTGGTAGGGGGGCTGATCTGGGGACTCAGGACAGGGAGTCCCCTTCGGTAACGTTGACTTAAAGGGCGGGGTTGGCGATAATTTTCCAGTAACTGGACAGGTTATGTAGTTCCCGAGACCCGGACCCACGCGGTTCGGGTTTTTCTTTGACGACAGACATTTGTCAGCCCAGGCGATGCCGGTATCTGAGTGAAATCGCCCGATTGCAACACTTGGAACTCGTGGAGTGTCATGGGTGTCTCTACATTCATGGGCCCAAGCCTGTTAATCGCCGTGTGCACTCTGCTGTCCTGCTCTCTCGCGCCCGCGCAGGGGCCTCAGGGGCTGCCATCAAAGCAGTTACCATGTGAGTCCAAAGGCGACATTCTGCAATCTGCCGGAGAGCCGTTGTGGCTCGCGTCGGAGGAAATGAAGAAGAGGGCTTTGCAGAAAGTCGATGTCGGGCCAGTGGCTAAGAATGCCGACATAAACGAAGTCGTTATTGCGAGCGTGCTGGTTGACACCGCTGGAGCCGTCCAGTGTCTGAAGATTGTCAATCCAAAGCATCCACTGGTTGTTGCTGCCACGGTTGAGGCTTTAAAACAGTGGAAATTCAAGCCGATGATAAAAAAGGGCAAGCCCGTTGCGTACGTTGGATGGCTGCAATTTCAGTTCTGCCGGATTGGATGCGCCGAAGGAAAAAGCTCGGTAACGCTGCTCGAATAGTCCAACCAAGTGGTTGACGTAAAATCCGATTTCGCTCACTGAGAACCAGAATCTCCCTCCGCTTTCAGATAATCCGCAAGAACTTCTTCGCGTGCGCGAGCTCGGGGAAGAGATTCTCTTCCGCCACAAACTCCTTTGAGTGCACACATCTCCGGCTTCCGCGGAGTTTGACCGGATGCTTCAAGTGGAGCATTTCGTGGTAGAGGATGTATTCGACGGCATATCGCGGCACGTGCGGGTGGTCGAAGACGCGGCTGATGACGATGGCGTTGTGCGCGGGATCGTAGTGGCCGAGGCTGCTGCGGGCGTGGTTCTGGCTCCAGGTAAGTTGCGGACGGCCCAGGAGTCCGTGGAAGAAGCGGCGGTTGAGGTCGTCGAAGATTTCTTCCAAATGGTAATGGTGGCCACGGGCGGAGCGTATGTGCTTGCGTCCGCGCATCTGGCGGACAAGCCGAGCCTTGGCGGCAACCTCGTGGCCAGCAACATAGCGGCGATAACGGGCGTTGTGAGCCCGATCGACCGGCTGACGATAGAGCTTGGCGAGCAGGATGTGCGCGATCGAATGCAGCACGGCGTCGGGCGCGCCTTCGAGCAGGTCGGAGATGCGGATGTAGAGCTCTCCCTGACGCAGCCGGATGGTGTTGTTGATGGAGACGAACGCATAGAAGCGAACATGCATGGGCGGCGCGGGCGTGTGCGGCCGCAGTTCGCCATAGGCCTCGTGAAATATCTCGCTGAGCTTTGGGGACACCTTGGAGGAAGAGTAGCATGGCCCACCTTCCCAAATGAGATCGCCGAAAGGCAAAAAAGCTGACCACGGGGAGCACAGAGATACACAGGGGAACCCTCTGCTTTCCTCTGTGTTCCCCTGTGCCCCTGCGGTAAAGAACTTTGCCGCGGACGGAGTAGCCCTATTTCTTCTTTTTCTTCTTCATGTACTCCTCGACTTCGGCGACCGTTTTGCGGTGGTCGTCGGCACTGGAATCGACCGTGTCGAGGGCGTCGGTCAGCAGGAATTCGTACTGCTTCGCTTCGGCGGCATTGGTGTTCGCGGAATTCTTGAGGGCGCGTAGTTTGGATTGAAATTCGGTGTCGGCTTCGATGACAACTTTCAGCACCTTGCGGATGTCGTCCTTGCGCCCGACGTACATGTCGATGTTGTCGTTGAGTTCGTCGTAGACGGCGAGGAAATCCTCGAGCATGTCATGGGTCTGGCGGGCGCGCTCGGCAGTCTGGGGATCGCTGCGCATTTGCTCAAGCTTGGTCATGCGATCCCGGGAAAACTTCACGTAGAGCTGTAAGCGCTCGTCGGGGTCGAGCATGGCGTCGCGAAGCTGGTCGATTTCCATTGGATTGAGCGGGTCGCGGCGGCGTTGGGCCGAAAGCGGCGAGCCGCCTGGCAGGAAGACTGGGAGCACGGTCAGCAGTCCCAGGCCGAGCACGATGCGCCAGCGCCAATGGACACCCGACTTCATTTCTTCTCCTTCTTGTCTTGCTTGGCGAACATTTCCTTGAGCAGCGTGGTGCGTATGTCTTCCAGGTGGCGGACGGCCTGTTCGACGGGAGGCTGATCGTCAAAAACCAGGGTGCGCTTGATATCACGCAGCTTCTCCGCCATTTTTCGGACATCGATCTCGACATTCTTGAGGTGCTTCTTAGTTTGCACGGCGTCGTCGCGGGCTTTCTCAGAGTAGGCAACGATGTCATCCACGGCGGCGCGGGCCTGGTCGGCCTGGCCATCGCTGTACAGTTTGTCGGCATTGCGAAGCTGACCCTGTGCGATCCGGATGGCGAGTTCGGCGCGTTCCTCAGGCCGCGCGCCCCCGAAGCGTGCCTTGAGCTCGTCGACGGTCTCGTCCTTGGCAGCGCCGTGGGCAGAGGCGAGTGCGAGGAGAAGCACGGTAAAGGCAAATCGGCGCATGGCAGTCAATGCTTCTTGGATTCGATCCAGACTAGGCGATGTCGAGCTTTCCACTCCTCATCAGGATACTTGCCATTGGCCGCATCGAGGAAGAGGTGATAGTACTGGTCGGCTTGCTTGTAGTCCTTCAGGTGGTCGAGGGCGGTGGCGCGCAGAAAGTAGCTGATGGGGTTTTCGGGTATGAGTTTGGCGCGGGCTTCGAGGGCCCTGACGGTGAGCGCATAATTCTGATTCTCATTGGCGGCGATGGCCAGACTGCCATAGGCGACGCCAAGGTCGGGTTTGATCTTCACGGCCGTCATGAATTCCTGCTGCGCGTCCGGAAACTTGCGTTCCTTGAGCAGCGCCTCGCCGAGAAGTTCATGAAGGTCGGCGTCATTAGGATGCGTTGAAAGCAGGTCGCGATAGATTTTTTCAGCGTCCGGGAATTTATTGGATTGCACCAGCAGGTCGGCGAGATCGCGCTGCGCGTCGGAGTCGCCGGGGGCGAGATTCAGCGCCGTCTGGATTTCCGCGATAGCATCGTCCTTCTTGCTCTGCGCCGCGAGGACGCGGCCCAGTTGGAGATGAATGCCGGCATCATTGGAACGCTCGGCGGCCAGCCGGCGCAGCAGGGGCTCGGCATCGCCGAGGCGCCCCGACTTCATGTAGATGTTGGTGAGCCCGATCGCGGCTTCTGTGCTGTGCGGATCGAGCGCCAGGACTTGTTTGTATTCGGCCTCGGCGTCGGAGAATTCTTTTTGCCGTTCGTGCAGCAGACCGGCGGAGAGATGCGGTTCGGGATCCTTCGGCGTGAGCTCGGAGGCTTTGCGGTAAGCCTGCAGCGCGCCTCCCGGATTTGTATTCTCCAGCAGGTGCGCGAGTGCCAGACAGGCGCGGGCCTGTCCCTCTTCGACATGAGCCGTGGGTTTGAGCGTCGTGGCAGCGCGCAGATAACGCTCGGCCTCGGGGCTGTTGATGCGGACCAGCATCAATCCCAAGTTCAGGTTCGTCTCGAACACGTCGGGCTTGGCGGCGACCGACTGCCGGTAGGCGTGGATAGAGTCGTCAGTGCGGCCCAGGCGATTGAGTACAAACCCGAGATCGAACCACGCCTGATAGTTCTTGGGGTCTTTATCGATGGCCTTTTTCAGCAGCGTTTCCGCGCCGCTGAAATCGTTTTTCTGGATGGCATCTTCCGCCTGCGCGATTTCCGGCGGCTGGTCTTCGACCAGTTCCTTGTGGTGGCGGACGGTGGTATGGGTTTGCGCGAAAACGCACGCGCAGCCGCTGAGCGCGGTGACGATGAGCAGGATCGCGTTGATGAACGTGCGCTTCATCCGTGACAATATCCAGCTCGGGAGGGCAACCGAGCTTAAGCCCAGCGCTTCAGCTCTGGGAACTTTCCCCGCGAACATTCATGAGATCGGTTCTATTCTACCGCTCACCGTGGTCACGCCATTCCCGTCCAAGACCCGCTTCAGATACTGTCCAGTGTAAGAGTTTTTCAGCTCCGCGATGGCCTCGGGCGGCCCGAAACCGACGAGGTTGCCGCCACGATCGCCGCCTTCCGGGCCCAGGTCGATCACCCAGTCCGCCGTCTTGATGACTTCGAGATTATGCTCGATGACGACGATCGAACCTCCCGCATCGATGAGACGGCGAAAAGCGGAAAGCAGTTTGCTGACATCGTCGAAGTGCAGCCCAGTCGTCGGCTCATCGAAAATGTAAAGCAGGCGGCGCTTGCGTTTGGGTGCGTCACCACCTTCTGTGTGGCGGCTGCCCGGACGCGCGCCAGGCTGCAGATGCGCGGCCAGCTTCATGCGCTGCGCTTCGCCTCCGGAGAGCGTGGTCGCCGACTGCCCAAGTCGCAGGTAGCCGAGGCCGACTTCGTCGAGCACGCGCAATTTTTCCGTGAGCCGCGGAACATCGGCGAAGAACTTCAGCGCTTCGCGAATGGTGAGGTCCAGCACTTCATGAATGTTCTTGCCCTTGTAACGTATTTCGAGCACTTGCGGCTTGTAGCGCGTGCCCTTGCATTCGTCGCAGATCAGCTCCACATCGGCCAAAAACTGCATCTCGACCGTGACGGTGCCATCCCCTTGGCAGTTTTCGCAGCGTCCGCCGGGCACGTTGAAAGAAAAATGTCCGGCGGGGAAGCCGCGCTTCTGAGCTTCCGGCAGCGACGCGAATAGTTCGCGGATGATATCGAAAGCCTTGATGTACGTGACCGGGTTCGACCGTGGAGTGCGTCCGATGGGGGACTGATCGACGAGCACGACCTCGTCGAGAAACTCGTCGCCGTCAATGCTGTCCCACAAAATGGCGGATGTGCCGACATTCGTCTGCCGCTTGGCCGTGGCCAGCGCCTGATAGAGGACGTCATGCAGCAGCGACGATTTTCCCGAGCCCGAGACTCCGGTAATCGCCACCAGCAGGTTGAGCGGAATTTCCAGGTCGATGCGCTTCAAGTTATGTGCCCGCGCGCCGGTGATCACAAGCTTGTGCGATCCCGGCTGGCGGCGGCGCGAAGGAATCTGTATGTGAAGTTCGCCGGCCAGGTAACGGCCGGTAAGCGAGTGCGGCATCTTTATGATTTCGTTGTAGGTGCCCGCGCCGACAACTTTCCCGCCATTTTCGCCGGCCCCCGGGCCAAGGTCGAGAATGCGGTCAGCGGCGCGCATGATGTCGGGATCGTGCTCGACCACAAGAATGGTGTTTCCCAGGTCGCGCAGGTCGTGCAGGATCTTGATGAGTCGATGCGTATCGCGGCTGTGGAGGCCGATGGAGGGCTCGTCGAGCACGTACAGCGTGCCGACGAGACGCGAGCCAAGAGAAGTCGCGAGCTGAATGCGCTGCGCTTCCCCGCCCGATAAGGTCGACGCGAGACGGTCAAGCGTGAGGTATTCAAGCCCGACCTCGTTGAGAAACCGCAGTCGTTCCCGAAGCTCGATAAGAAGTTTGTCGGCAATCGCAGCTTGCTCAGTCGACAGCGTGAGTTGTCCGAAGAATCGCGCTGCCTCTTCGACTGTCATACTGCACACCTGGCAGATGTTCTTGCCATCGATCTTCACCTGGCGCGCTTCCACTCGCAGGCGAGTCCCCCCGCAGGCGGAGCACAGCGAGTAGCCGCGATAGCGGCTGAGAAAAACGCGCACATGCAGCTTGTACTTCTTGCGCTCCAGATATTGAAAGAAGCCACGGACGCCGCCGAATCCGCGGTCGCCATCGACAATCAGCTTCTGCTGGTCGGCGTCGAGTCGATGCCAGGGAACGTCCAGCGGAATTTCGGCCTGGCGCGCGAAGCGCTTGAGTTCGGTGAACAACGGCCTGTACTTGGGCTTAGTCCAGGGCTCGATCGCGCCTTCATTCAGAGTCTTGCTTTTGTCGGGGATGACCAGGTCGAGATCGATGTCGATGGTGTTGCCGAATCCTTGGCAACGCGGGCAGGCGCCATAAGGATTGTTGAATGAAAACAGGCGCGGCTCGGGCTCTTCGTAGCGGCGGCCATCGTTCTTGCACTCGAAACGCTGGGAGAAACGCAGCCGCTGCGGAGTCTCGCTGTTCCCGTCCCGCGGAGCAGTTTCGAAGATCACTTCGCCCGCTTCGCGATAGCCGATCTCGACCGCATCGACAATCCGCGAACGCTGGTCTGCGGCGACCACAAGGCGATCCACTAAGCCAAAAACAGGTTCGGAAAAATTAACGTCGAGCAGCGATTCCGGAGTCGAGAACTCGAAGACCTGGCCATTCTGAAAGAGCCGGTTGAAGCCGCGTTTGCGCAGATCGAACAGGCGCGCCCGCATCGCGTCGGAGATCGGGTCCGAGGGCAACTTCGGCTCGGCCGTCTTTTTCTTCACGCGAGACTTCTTGGCGGTCTTCTCTTCGGCAGCCGGCAAGTGCGTCTGAATCGGAAAGAACACATTCAGCCGAGTGCCGTCGCCCAGAGCGAGCAGCCGTTCGACAACTTCGTCCACCGTATCTTTCTTTACTTCCTGTCCGCAGAGCAGGCAGTAAGTGCGTCCGATGCGCGCAAAAAGCAGGCGCAGGTAATCGAAGATCTCGGTCGCGGTAGCGACGGTAGACCGCGGATTGCGGGTGGAGTTCTTCTGCTTGATGGCCACGGCAGGCGCGATCCCGTCGATCACATCGACGTCGGGCTTCTCAATCCGCTCCAGAAACTGCCGGGCATACGCGGACAGCGACTCGACATAGCGCCGCTGCCCCTCGGCATAGATCGTGTCAAAAGCCAGCGACGACTTGCCAGACCCGGAGACGCCGGTGACGACGGTCAGAGCGTTGTGCTCGATCTCAAAATCGATGTTCTTGAGGTTATGAACCCGGGCCCCGCGAACAACAATGCTATCTGTGGACATCTTCCCCTGACACTACAGAAGGATCAAAACGCGCAACCGAATCTTTCTATTATAAAGGGTCGCTTGGCCGGAGCCGTGGTGAAGACTTTGCGTGGCCAGTCTCCCCAAGTTTGTCACCGTGAGCAGAACAAGGACTCCACGGAGTGAAGTCGCGGCGGAGTCGAAGAGCCTGAACCTTTCTCATCACATCCAGTTGGTGATTGTCATTACGGACTTCCATTCCGCCCCATGCGTCAAAATCTACTGATTGGGGCAGTGAATAAGGTGTTTCCGTCCGCTAAGGAGGACCTCGATTTGGCGGGAAGCTCCTCCTAACTCTATGATTCCACAAGACCGGGGGATGGCGCCGCTCTATCGTTGTAGTAAATATGTGCGTGCGCGCGAACGCAGCATTCCTCGGATGACACGTCCGTTTTCGCGCAAGCTCCTGCGAGTCGCACGTTCTAAGACCATGCCGGGCCGACGCACCTTAGTTACGACCCTGCGTTGCGAATTAGGGACTAGAATAATTTAGAGAAGATCAAGTTCACTAACGTATCGTTTGCGGCTTGCATCTAAACGTTGCAGACCCGCTGGGAACATTCGCTTTAAGGACGGCATTCTGAGGACTTCTATGAAGAAATTGTGTTTTGCGGTTGTGCTTCTGTGTGCAACGGCTGGCTATGCCATGCCGATTGCATCGTCGGCGCGTTCCATGGTGCCTTCTGAAATTCAGCAAATGATCGGCGTCGACTACCGGGCGCTCAAGGATTCCCCCACCGCCATGGCTCTAAAACAACAGGTCCTGCCCGACAACCTGAAGGAACTCGAAACCGCACTGAAGGGCATCGGCATTGATACCGAGCACGATCTCGACCAGCTCAACTTCGCCTCTTTCCGTACGGAAAAGAAGGGCATTCAAACCATCGGCGTCGCGGCCGGGTCGTTCTCCGCCAAAGCTGTACTCAAGAAGCTGAAGCTCAAGAAGATCGCGGCCACCAAATACGGCACGGCCAGCATTTACCCGATGGATAACGGTCTGGTGATGACCTTCATGGACGACAACACTCTGGCTTTCGGAACCGAAGCTTCGTTGAGAAGCGCGCTCGATACCCGCGATGGCAAACGCCCTTCGCTCGATTCCAATCCGACGATGACCGACGAAATGGCCGCTGTTGATAGCGCGCCCGTGTGGAGCATCCTCGACCAGAAGGGAACCCAGGCCATGATGTTCTCGGCGCTGGGCGATGCCGCGAAGGTTGCCGACTACGAGACCCTCAAAAAGCGCATCCTGGCTTCTCGCTACACCATGAACTTCCAGAGCGGGGTGAATTTCGATCTGAGCGTTCTGACCGCCGACTCGATGACGGCGGCTACGCTTTCCACGATCGTCAAGGCCGGCATGCTTTACAAGAAGATGAATGCCAGCCCCATCGAAAAGACCGCCATCGACGCGACCACCGTCGATTCCGACAGTTCGAATGTGCAGCTTCACTTCAAGAGCGACGACCAGAAGTTTCAGTCCTTGATGCACTCGCCGCTGTTCGCCGCTGTTTCGCACTGACGTTACGCGCCAACGTTTCGCGCTAAGCTCTTGCACGGAAGTTCGGCGCGAATTGGAATTAGAAAAAAACAAACGTCCCGGTATGTTCCGGGACGTTTTCTTTTGTGCTGAACCGATTGCGCTGCGATGCCACATCCCCGTCGTGTCTCGGTGGATACGCTGTTTACCGTGAGACACAGCCTGTGGTCATGCCTTGTCCGCGAAACCCTTTCCCGCGGCGAGAGTGCGGTTTGGCCCGTACCTTGCTTTCTATTTGCTGCGTAGTGTTCGCAGTTTATAGTGCAGATTCCGTTAGGAAGGGGAGTCAATGAAGCGGACTTCCGTGGTGTTCGTACGCGGGGTTGTTGCGGTCGCGCTCCTCCTCGTTCTTGCGGTGGGCGCGTTGGTCATCTGGCGCACCTCGCGGGCGCTGCATTCGGCGGCCGCGGATGTCCAGGCGGCCCATGAGATTCGATTTGCGGTGCGGCCACTTGCCTCAGCAGCCAATGCCGATTTCGAAGCGATCAGTTCGCCTGCTGTATTCTTCCTGGCAACCCGGTTCCAGGATCGCCTTTATATTGCCGGTCCAGCGGGGCTTCTCGAATACGATCCTAGCGGAGCTCTGCTGCACCAATATGCGGTTGGCCGCGAGTTGCCTGGATCTCCTTTGATCGCGCTGGCCTCGGCGGTCCTAGCCGACTCGCGCGAACCCGAACTCATTATTGCGACTGCGAACGACGGATTGCTGGCCTTCAACGGCCGCGCCTTTCGCCAGATTCTCCCTTACGACCCCGATGTGCGTGCGGTTACCGCTATCTTGCCGGACGCTTCGGGGCATCTGCTGATTGGCACCAAGAAGCGGGGAGTTCTGGTCTATGACGGGAAGAAGATCACGGCTCTGCATTTCACGTTGAAAGACGTCTATGTAACCGCTCTTGCTGGCAGCGAGTCGGACTTGTGGGTGGGCACCCTGGACCGTGGCGTTCTCCACTTTCATGCCGCCGCAACCGACAGCTTCTCCGAAGCGCAGGGCTTGCCCGATCCGCAGGTCGAGTCGCTCGCCATTTCCGGAGACACAACGTACGTCGGCACCCCGCTCGGCGTGGCAGTGTTCAGCGCCGGACGGTTTTCCCGCGTGCTTGCGCCGGGAGTGCTGGCCACCTCACTGCTTGCGGCGCGCCATCAGCTTTACGTCGGAACCGAAGATCAGGGTGTGATTTCAATTCCGCTCGAAGGACGCCATCCTATCGACTTTGCGCCGACTTCGGAAAGAAGTTCCGAAAGAAGTTCGGAATTATCCGAAGTGCGCCAACTCTTCACATCCGGCGACGCGGTTTTCGCGGTGTCCCGCAACGGGCTCTATCGTATGAACTCGCGTGGCTTCGGATGGGTGCAGTTGCTGCAGGCGGGCACGGCCGTTCTCAGCGACCGCAATATTTCCGCGCTGGCAGCGGACGCGAATGGGCGCCTCTGGGTCGGCTATTTCGATCGCGGCCTCGATGTTTTGGCGCTCGACAACACTCGCGCGTCCCATGTCGAGGACGAGCATGTGTTCTGCGTCAACCGTATCTTGCTTGACTCGAAAACCGGCACGATCGACGTTGCCACCGCCAACGGACTGATTCGTTTCGATAATTCCGGCAGCGAACAGCAGGTTCTGACCCGCGCCGACGGGTTGATCGCCGACCACGTGACCGACGTGGCCGCCTATCGCGACGGGCTTGCGCTGGCGACGCCCGCCGGCTTGACCTTTCTCGATGCCAGCGGCGCGCGCAGCATGTACGCCTTTCACGGTCTGGTGAGCAACCATGTGTATGCGCTCGGCGTGTCCGGCGACGAACTGGTTGCCGGCACACTTGGCGGTCTTTCCGTGCTCGAAAAAGGCGACGTGACGGCGAATTACACCACCGCAACTTCTAACCTGAAACACAACTGGATTACGGCCGTCGTGCCAGTTGGCTCCGAATGGATGGTCGGGACATACGGCGCAGGCATTCTGGGCTTGGACCGCTCCGGTCATTTCCAAACTTTTGGGAACGCTTCTGGCCCGTTCGAGGTGAACCCTAACGCGATGTTGGTGACACCCGGCTATGTTCTGGCCGGAACTCTGGGGAACGGTTTGTACGTCTATGATCGCCAGTCCGGGCGCTGGTCTGTCATCGATCAAGGATTGCAGTCCTTGAACGTGACCGCGCTCGCGGCGGGTGGCGGCTACATCTACATCGGTACTGACAACGGGCTGGTGCGCATCCGAGAACAGAAGCTGCACTCATGAAAAACATAATCCTGTCTGTCCTGACTTTACTGTTGACTTCGACGATGCTGTTTGCAGATGCGGGCGTGCTTATTCCCCGCGATAAGCAGCAACCGGATGCCGCTATTCTCTCGCTCGAAGAAATGGAAATCACCGTCCGCATCGACAACGGGGATGCTCGCGTCTTCGTGCGCCAGGTCTTTGCCAATCACACCGGAGGGATCGAGGAAGGGAACTACATCTTCGCGCTTCCCAGCCACGCCACCATTTCCGATTTCGCGACGTGGGACGGGCCAACGCGCATTCCCGCTGTGATTCTTGAACGCAAGCGCGCCGAGGAAATCTACAACCAGCTCAAGCAACAGGCGATCGATCCTGGTCTGCTGGAGATGGGAGAACGCGGCGCGGAAGACGCCAAACGCACCTCGGTCTTCAGCGCCCGGATCGTTCCCATTGCAGCGTATGGAACAAAGCGGCTCGAAATCGAGTATCACGAGTCGATTCCGGTGGAGAACCTAAAATCATACTTCGCAATCCCGTTGCGTCCCGACGCATATTCAGCACAGGCGGCTCGCCATCTTCGCATCAACTTCGAACTGCACTCGGCCCACGCTATTCGCAACTTTCAGGTGCCTGCTAAGACGTTTGCGCTCCAACTCGATCACAGCACGCCGCACCTTGTCGAGGGCCACTTTGAAGGCCAGAATGTGAATCTCGGGGAAGACTTCGTTGTCACCTACGATCTCGATCCCGCCGCGTCCGACAGCCTTCAAGTTCTGACCTATCGCAATCCGGTCAGCGGCCAGCCTTCTCCAACGGAGATGTCTCCTGTTCGCAGCACGAATGAGCCTGGCTTCTTTGAAGCCGAAGCGCTGATTGGCTTCGGGAAAGACGCGGCTCCGGCAGGAAATGCGAATTCAATGCCCGCCGCTGTGTCCAATAACGCTGCCCCCAAAACCATCATTGTTCTGTTCGACACATCGCTTTCCATGCAATGGGAAAAACTGGAGCGCAGCTATCAGGCTTTCGAGACTCTGCTGCGGACGCTCCGGCCAGCGGATCGTCTCAGCCTGGTGCTCTTCAATAGCGAGACGCAGGTGTTGCCGCTGACTTCCGCTGACCCGGCTAGTGTCCAACACGCGATTGATTTCGTCCGCTCCAGCCGTCTGCGCGGCGGCACCGATGTGCAAAGGGCGCTCCAAATTGGACTGCAGCAAGCCGCTGCTCCCGGTGCAAGCAATTCGTACCTGGTCATCCTGAGCGACGGCGGCGCCACCCGCGGAACTATTCAAAATGGCAAACTGGCGGCGTGGTACGCATCCGCGTGGAAGCAACTCGCGGAGACCCAGCGCCCGCGCACTTACATCCTCGCCGTGGGCGACGATGCCAACCTGCCGTTGTTTCGCATGTTGGCGCACCACGACGGAGTGCTCGAACATGTGCTCTCGACCGAGCCCATGGATTTCAAGCTGAACTCGTTCCTTTCGAAAATCGGCCGCAGCCCCATCGGCCAGTTGCAACTTTCGGCCGCACCGGAAACTGCTGTCGATAGTGTGTACCCGCTGCAGGCCGCAACCTTTTCAGGCTCGCTCGCCTCGTGGGTCGGACGCTACCAAAGGCCGCAGGAGAACGTCAGCTTCAAGGTTGGCGGTGTGCGCGACGGGACTCCGCTCGCCATGGACTGCAAGGTCAATCTTCCGCGCGAATCGTTCGAGCACTCGCAACTGCCGCGGCTCTGGGCGCGCGCCCGGGTTGACGCCCTGCTCGAGAAAATCGAGCGCGACGGCGAAGACCAGGCCACCATCGACGAGATCATCCGCCTAGCACGCCAGTACAAATTTGTAACTCCGTACACGTCATTCCTGGCCGTTCCGCGCGCCTTGCTGCGGCCTCGCGTCATTCGACCGGGCGATCCCGTACTGCGGGTTAAGGCCGATGAATCCATGGTCTCGGTCATCGCGCTGTTTCCGTTTGGATTGGTGCAGCCGCTTCGCTATCTCTCATCGGAAGACATCTGGCAGACTCGCTTTCTCGCTCCCAGCGACATGCAGGATGGGACGTACACGGTGAGATTGATCCTGCGCGATCGGCTGGGACATACCTATCGCGAGTCGAAGACATTCGTGATTGCGAGCAAGCCGCCGGTGGTCGAGGTGAAACTCGACCGGAAACGCTTTCAGCGCGGCCAGACGATCAGCCTGAAGGTCGGCGCTTCGCGGAGCACGCGCACACTGGTGGCGCGGTTGGAAGGCGCGGCGCCAGTCGCACTCCGGTGGGATGCGAAAGCTGCCGCCAATACTGGCGATCTGGTGATTCCCGGAGAGACGATCCCCGGCACATACAAGCTGACCGTCACGGCCGAAGATATCGCCCACAACATTGGAACGCAGGAGGTGCAGATTGAAGTGCTTCCTTGATTTATCGAACAACGATCTATCAAACAACAATTCTTCGCGAGACAATTCACCACGCAGGGACCTATCGCGTAGGCGCACGCGCCTGCTGGCAGCAGTTGCGCTCGTCGCCGCCATCGGATGGACGATTTCCGCCGTTGGCGAACTGCCCACGTGGATTCGGAACGTCGAGGCCAACAGCGCGCTGCAAGCCGTCTTCTTCCGCATGATGTCGCTGCCAGGCGGCGCTGTGCTTTTTCGCCGGCCTCCGCGCGAGACGCGCCCGGCGCTTGCCGACCTCATCAAGACTCAGCCATCGAACGCCGAGCTTTATTCCTTGCGCGCTCTTGAAGATGAACAGCAGCTCGATTCTGCTTCGGCCGAGGCCGACTGGAAATCCTACGTCGAGAAATCGTCCGACAAGATCGGCGCCCAGTTGGCCCTGGCCGATTTTTACCATCGCCGCCTGCGTCCGGCGGATGAAATCAAGATTCTCGCGCTGGTCGCGACCGCGCCACCCGTCGCGGCTGAAAAACTTACCGTTCCCGCCGAGCAGCGGTCTTGGCAATCGTTTGAGCGCATCTTCGGCGTCATTCAAGCGCAGGGCCTGCCGAAAGATGTTTCCATCGCCCAATACCGCGCCTGGATCGCTCGCTATCCCCAGGAGCAGGCGCTGTACGCGCGTTTTCTGCAGTTCCTCGTGTCTCAGAAGGAGTATGCTGCCGCTGGAAAACTCATCGCCGACTACGGCCAGCAATTTCCCAACGACCGCATCTTCCCGGTGAAGGCAAAAGCGATGGTCGAGTACCGCCAGGGATCGGTGCGCGAAGGCCTCGCGGTTTACGAGCAAAGTTTTCAGCCGCTCTGGGATCCGGAACTGGTCCAGAGTTATTTCGATCTGCTGCGTGAAACCGAAAATCTGCGCAAGTTTCTCGACCAGACTCGCGCCGCGCTCAACGCCGATCCCGAGGATCTCAATGCGACGGCACGGCTCTTTTATTACTACCAGCAGGAGGGCAAGCTCGATGTCGCGCAACAGGCCATCGCCGATTTCCGCGCGCACAAAGAAAGCAATAAATCGCCCTGGACCTCGCAGGAGCTGTATATATGCGCGCGCCTGCTAGAAGACATCCATGTATATCCCGAGTCGGCGCGATACTACTTCGCGCTCTACAACAGCCGAGGGCTGCCCGACGCTCAGGAGCAGGCGATTGCGGGACTCGCGAACCTTTTGCTGACGGCCCCAGAGACGCCGATACGCTTTGGTTCTGGTGAACTATCGATGTATCGCGATATCGCCACCATGGATCAGGGACCCGGCTATCTGAACGGAATCCTTTCTTTGCTTCTGAATTCCAGTGATCCGGCTTCGCACTACTCGGAAGAAGAACAGCGCGCGGTTCCATATTTCCATCGCAGTCGCGCCGCAGAACTGCTGGCCTTGCTCGATGCGAAATTCCCCAACTGCGCCCGTCGGCCCGAACTTCATTCCAAGATGCTTGAGTTCTATGCCAGCGCCGGTGAAAGCGATGCCGTGATTAAGGATGGCCGCGAGTTTCTCGCGAATTTTCCCAATGCGCCGCAGCGCACTTCCGTCGCCTTGCTCATGGCCGATGCCTATTCCCGCAAGGACGACAGCGCGAGCGAATTCGCCATCTACGATTCCGTGCTGAAGGAGCTTGCCGCTAAGACGCAGAACGTGCCGATCGGGTCGGCAGGAGAAGAGCTCGGTTACACGGCCAACTATTCTCAGAACCATTCTCAGAACTATGCATCCGGCGCGGCGGAAAACGAAGCTGAGAACGAAGAGGGGGGAGAAGAGCAGGGCACCGGCGTGTCGCCAGAGAATGCTGGTGGTCGGCACCCCGTCAGCCAGGCGTTCCAAGTCGGTTCGAGCGCGTCGCCCACCCGGCAGGCTGGGGCTCGCTCGCCGGAATACGCCCGCGTTCTGGAGCGTTATCTCGCTCGACTTGTGCAGAGGAAAGAGATCCCAGAGGCGCTGGGCGTGCTGCGCCGCGAGATTGACCGCAATCCGGACGATCCCGGCCTCTACGAGCGGCTGGCCGTGTTTCTCGATCAGAACCAGTTGGGTACGGAACAGGAAGAAGTTTACCGCCGAGCAATGGCCCGCTTCTCCGACAAATCATGGTACGACAAGCTGGCGCGCTTCTACCTGCGTCACAAGAAAGAAGCCGAGTTCGAGCAGCTAACCCGCGACGCGGTGAAAAGCTTTCAGGGCAGCGAACTGGAACAATACTTTTATCACGTCGTCTATGGCAGCCCCGCGCTTTACCTGCGGCTGAACCAGTACGCGCATGAGCGCTTCCCGCACAATCCGGTCTTCGTTCGCAATCTTCTCGCTGCGTATCAATCGCCCACAAACCCTGATTGGGCCGCATGGGAAGCGCTGCTGCGCCAGCACTGGTTTGAGGAAACAGGTCTGCGCAACGAGTTCTTCGAATATCTTTCGCGAACCGGCAAGCTGGAATCGGAGCTGAGCGCACTGCGCCAGAACGCGCCCGATGCGGGCAGTTGGGAGAGTAATCCCGCCGCTGCCAATTTCATCGCTTGTGCCAACCTTTGGCAGTCGCACTTTGAAGAGAGCGCTCCCGAGCTCAAATCGCTCGCTGCCCAATATCCAGCCGAGCCGGAGATTGCGAGCATTGCGTCGTCCGTCTATCGGTCCCTTGCTTATTTCGATCCGGCCAATACCGCCGTCGCGGTCAGGATCGAAGACAATCTGCTGCAGGCGAATCCTCGCGATACCGAACTCATGGCGCGCATCGGCGACATCTATGCCGACCGCGAACTGTTCGCGCAAGCGGCTCCGTATTGGGAGCGCATCCCGCAGGTTTCTCCCGGCGAGGCCGGCGGATATCTTGAATCGGCCACGATCTACTGGGACTATTACGATTTTGAAAACGCTCTCCGCGTGCTGAACCAGGGACGAGATCGCTTGCACGATCCGAACCTTTATTCCTATGAATCGGGCGCGATCTACGAGAATCAACGCGACTACGCGCACGCCATCGAAGAATACGTTCGCGGGTCGGTTAGCGGATCGCCAGATTCTCCCGCCTCGCTCAGGCTGCTCGCGCTGGCGCGCCGCCCCAAGTTCCGCGACTCAGTCGATCAGGCGACAGCTAAAATCGCCGCATCGCCAAGCCCATCCATGCCCGCCGTGCTGCTGCGAGTGAAAGTGCTGGAAGCTCAAAACCGCAAGCCGGAAATGGAAGCGCTCCTCGACTCGATCGCCACCCGCGCAACCTCGATTGAGGAAGCCCAGGACATCGAAAATCTGGCGGAACAGAAATCGCTCGAAACCGTTCGCCAGCACGCGCTCGAAAGGCAGGCCGCGCTCACCACCGACCCGGTGACTCGCCTCCAACTTCGCTATGCCGTGATCCGGCTATACGAAGGGCGGAAGGACTTCGCATCGGCCGAGAAGAATGTCGCCACGCTTTATCGGGAGAATCCCAAGATTCTCGGAGTGGTCCGCTCGACCGTCGACTTTTATTGGCGCACCAAGAATTATCCGCAGGCGATTTCCGTTTTGTTGCAAGCGGCAAAAGAAGCCTATCCCGATCTGAGCAAGCAGTTCACCTATGAGGCTGCCCGCAAATCGACCGAGGCAAAGGAGTTCCAGCAGGCGCGCGATCTGCTCACCCAGCTGTTGAAAGATTCTCCTTACAATGCCGAGTTCCTCGCTGCCATGGCTGATGCTTACGCCCAGGCGGGCGACGACCATGGTCTACAGCAGTTTTACGTCGACAAAATTGCGCTCTTCCGCAGCGCGCCCCTTCCGGCGGATGCGCGCAAGTCCCAGATTGCCGTCTTGCGTCGCGGCCTGATTCCCGCGCTCACCCGCATGAAGGACTACGCCGGCGCGCTCGATCAATACATCGAGCTGATTAACAATTTCCCGGAAGACGACACGCTCGTTACCGAGGCTGCGCTATACGCGCTCCGTTACCAGCGCCAACAACAGCTCGTCGACTTCTATGCCAAAACGGTGGCTCAGTCGCCGCGCGACTACCATTGGTCAACGGTGCTGGCCCGCATCCAGACCAGCCTTGAGAACTACCCTGCGGCGATCGATGTTTATGCCAAGGCGATTGCCATCCGCCCCGATCGGGCCGACCTTTATACAGCGCGTGCCGGACTCGAAGAGCGCCTGATGCGCTTCGACGATGCCGCCTCCGATTACGAACGTGTCTATCAACTCGCCTATCGCGATCCGCAGTGGATGGAGAAGGTTGCCGCAGTTCGCGCGCGGCAAGGAAAAGAAAAAGAAGTAGTCGCCGCGCTTCAAACGGCGCTGATCGATGGTCGTCCGGAAAACGCGGCTAACTACTTCGAGGTTGCCCGTCGTCTCGAATCTTGGGGCATGTTGACCGCCGCTCGCACCTTTGCCGAGAGCGGGGTCAAGACAGCAGGGCCGGACTTGCTCGCCGTTGCCGAGAACCACGCTGGCGCAAGAGGCTACGTCCGCATTATGACTCGCTTGCGTCAGCAGGAGCAGGCCTACACCGCCATGCAGAGCGCCATGGCGGACGCGTCTTCAAGTCTGCCCGTGCTGAAGGAGCAAGTCGAGAAACAGGGAATCGCCGCGGTTACTGACGCCCAGTGGCGCGATCGAGTGCGCCAAACTCGCACCGAGACTGCCCGCAACGGCATGGCTGCGATCCTCGAAGAAATGGGAGTCACCGTCAATACCTACTTCACTCCGGAGGAGCGGCTGGTTTTCGCAAGCTTCGCCGAATCAAAGCGCAACGGCATGAATGCAGCCGACCTCGAAAAATTCGCGATTCCTCTGGCCGAAAGCGCCGCGCTGGCCGAGCAGGAATCTCGCTGGCGCTTCGAGTTAATGATGCAGCGGGCCGGGCTGCCGAACGATTACGGCGAAGCTCGGCCCTTTATCGAACTAGAGCGGCGACGCGGCCGCTTTGCCGACCTTGGATCAAAGCTGGAGCAGTACGAGACTGTGGTTCCACCCTTGTATCGCAACACGCCTCTGCTCGCCGCCGCCGATGCCTATCGTTCCGCTGGCGACGAACAGAACGAATTGCGCCTGCTCTCCAGAGTTTTTGCCGTAAACGGCTTGGACACGACCCGGCAGCAGCGCCTCTTCCAATTGCTTTTGGCGCGTCAGGCGCAGGAACTTGTGCGCATTGCGTCGAGCTGGCAGGGCGCATCGGGTGAGCAAGCCGCCAGCTACGTCGTCGCACACGGAAGCGCTCAACTATCGCATTCCGTCGTGCAGGCTCGCGGACAAGTTCGCCCGCCGGTGTGGAATAACGCCTACAACGCGCTGGTCGGACTCTATTTCTCCGAGCCTACTCCGGACGTAAACAACGCGTTTTTGGCCGTCATCGGCGACAAGCCGATCGGTGTACGCCTGGCTCAGGCCGTCGATCGCAAGCAGCAACTGGCGGGCAATACATGGTTCTATTACGGCTCGCGTTACGGCGAATACTTGGGCACTGCCAAGCAAGGCAACCCCGAAGATTTCCTGCCCGCCCTGCTGGAGGAGAGCCCCGCGACTTCCTCGGGATACCTGACTCTGGCCGACTACTATGCCGGTGCCGGTGACACCGAACGAGCGATTGCCGACTATAACCACACGCTCCAACTTTCGCCCAATCGTCCCGAAGTCTATGACAGTCTTGCCATCGCGTATTACAAGGGGGGCGATCGTGCCGCTGCTCTGGCGCAGTGGAAACAGGCCTATGCCGTGCTCTCCAGGCAGCTCACTAGCGGACATGTTCCCGAGAGTTTCTGGACTGACTTCGGGCGAACTTGCGATCAACTTCACACGCGCCACCTCTACGCCGATCTCAAGCCCGATGCCGACGCCATTGTCCGTACTTATCTTCGCCAGAACGGCAATTGGCGTTCGAACGCGCTGCTGCAACCCCCGTATGCGGCTGTTGGCGACCCTCTGTCCGCTACGGCATGGCTTCTGGATGTTTCCTCGGCGGTGCACGACCCCACGCAGATATTGGCCGATGTCGCCGATGCCCCATGGATCCCGCTCGCCGCGCGCGCGCCAATCTATCAGCGCATTCTCGAGTCCAGGCAAGATGCCCTCGGCAAGCTCACGGGGCTTGAACGCGACAACGCGCAGGAAGACATTGACTCCTGGCAGGTGCGCTGGATCGGGTACCTCATCCGCACAAAAAAGTACGCACAAGCCGCCGGCGCCATTGCCGCTTTGCCCAGAGAAACGCGCGACGCACGGGCGGCAGCGCTGGTTCCGCTAGACCTGCAGGCGGCCGCGCAACTGGGAACGCTGGATCAGAAAATCGCCGGGTACCGCGCCGAACCCCAAACTGTTCCCGCTTCGGCGATTCTCCGCCACTCCGCTCGTCAGCTTTTCGAGGCTGGTGACAAGCAGTCCGCACGCAAGATTCTCGAATTTGTCTTTGCTCGCGAAATCGACGAGCACCAGCTCAACGCCGCCAACTTTCTGGGACTCGCCGAGATTCGCCTCGCCTCCGGAGATACACCGGGCGCCCTCGATCTGCTTCACCGCCTGGTGGCCGTCGTCGGAAATCCTTTGGAGAATCTCGATCCCGCCGCCGCGCTCTTGGAGAAAGCCGGCCACAATGCGGAAGCCATCGAGTTTCTCGATCCGCTGGTCAAGTCGGCGCCGTGGGATGCTTCCTACCGTTTGCGGCTGGCCAAGGCTAGAATCGCCGCGGGCCGGGACGTCGCAGCTTCGCAGGCTGTTCTGGCGTCGATTGCCTCGGGCTCGAACGCTGCTTACGATCTTAGGATCAAGGCGGCGCTGGCGCTTGCCGGACGGCCTCACTCCGATCTCGGAAGCGGCGAACTGAACTTGCTTGCCGGAAACACCGCAGCCATCTCCAGTGCTGCGGCCGACAAGTTTTATTTCTACGAAGCTCGCATACGGGCGGCGCAGAATACAGCGGACGCACCGACGAAGATTGGGCTGCTCAGCCACTGCGTCATTGATTTTCCGCGCCGGGACGAAGCACGCGTTCCGCTGTTCCAGGCCGCGGCGAACGCGCGGTCCGACGAATTTGCTCTCGCCGTTCTCGAACCGCTGCTCCAGAAGCAATTTCTCGGCCAGCGTATTTCCGGAGCGGGCGCGGAAGACGAAGCGGAAGAGGAACAGATCGTCAATTCCGATGCTGGCGAGGAAGGCAGCGGCAGCGAGCCGGTTCTCGCGGCCACCGCGGTCCAGACGCTTTCCCGCGCGCAGCAAGCGCAGGTGGCCGAGACGATTGGCGACACGATGACGCGGCTCAATCGTCTGGCGGATGCAGTCTCCTATTTCGAAATCGCGCGCCGCGTCGAGAAATCGCCCGCGATGCGCAAGCAACTCAACCACAAGATCGCGGCCGGCAGGTCCGAATTGCGGATGGAGCGTCAAAATGCTGCCCGCCAACCGCTGTTGCACGAAGCCCTGGAGCAGAATCGCGTGGTTCGGCCACGGCTTGTGGCTCGCGCCGCACCCGCACCGAAAGCCACAGCCGTCAAAGCGGGCAGCGTGCAAGGAGGTATGAAGCAATGAAACGCGTCGTCATTTTCCTCGGGATTGCTCTGGTGTGTGCTGCAATCGGTCGAGCGGCGTACCAGGCCGCTCTGCCGCCTGCGCCGCCCCTTTCAAAGTACGTTCCCGCCGGCTCGCTTCTCTACCTGGAGGCGCAGGACTTCTCTGCGTTACTCACTAACTGGAATTCCTCGACGCAGAAAAAGCAATGGGTCGCGACCAGCAATTACGAGGTGTTCTCGCGATCGCGTCTGTTCCTCCGCCTCAAGGGAGCGAGCGATCAATTCGCCGCTGCTGCTGGATTTCCTCCGAGCATGAATTTTCTTTCGCAAGTGGCCGGAACCCGCAGCGCTCTGGCTCTCTACGACATCGGGAACCTGGAGTTTCTCTACGTGACCTACCTGCCGTCGGCGAAGTCCATGCAGACTACGCTCTGGCAAACGCGAGCGAAGTTTGATCCGCGCAGTGCGGGCGGAGTAACTTTCTACATTCGGCGCGATCCGGAGTCGCAGAAGGAAGTGGCGTTCGCGGTTTCCGGCGACTACCTGCTGCTGGCGACCCGCGAAGATCTTATGGCGGGTGCGTTGCAATTGATGTCAGGAAGCCAAAACGGCACGCAAGACCGCACCATCGAGTCCGAGCAATGGTGGTCGCAAGCGGTCGCTTCCGCGGGGCCGGCGGGCGATCTTCGCTTGGTGATGAATCTCGAGAAAATTGTTCCGAGCCCGTACTTCCGCACCTATTGGGTGCAGCAGAACATTTCGGATATGAAGCAGTACTCGGCTGCGGTTTCCGATTTGTTCCGTTCTGACAAGCAATACCGGGAAGAGCGCGTCTTGCTCCGAAAGACTGCGCCGGCGCCGACTCCCGCCGAAGGATTGGAAGCGGCCGCGGACTTGATTCGCCTGATTCCAGAGAACGCGGGCATCTACGAAACCAAGGCGTACCCCTCCACCGACTCTTGTGTCGATTTGATTGAAACGAAGCTCCTGGCGCCGCATCTCGGGCCTGCGCCTGCTTCTGAAGTTGCTCCCCAGGTGCAACTGACCTCGGGAGAAACCGGGACCGGCTCCGATCTTGAGACTCGTATCGATCAGGCCGCCGTCGTGCGCCCCGTCAGGCCGCAGAGCAAATCGTCGCTGGAGGATCTGCTTGGCAAAACTCAGATTCTGGCTTCGCTCCAGGTGCAATCGACCGAGCACGACCAGTCGGGAGTCTTCATCGGAATTCACTCCGCGATTGTTCTAACAGCGGCGTCGGACTGGAACGAGGCTGCGGTGCAATCCGCAGTGGCCGACTTTGTGGCCCCGAGTCTCACTGCCAGCGGACACGGAGTTGCGTGGCAGCAGAAATCCGGCTACTCGCAACTCGATGGGCTGTGGCCGCTCGCGACCGCTGTGCACGGCAAGTATCTTCTGATGTCCGGCGATCCCGCGTTACTTGAGGCTATGCTTCTGAACTTCAACCGCAAGCCGGATGTGAAACCTGCGGTTTTCGTTGCCGGCTTCAATCACGAACGTGAGCAGGCGAACTTCGCCCGGTTCGTCGGGGTGATCGACCGGCCGAGTCTGGAGCCGTCCAATGTTCCCGGCATGGAACGGGAACCGCAATTTTTCTCGGAGAACATGGCCAGCCTGAGCGCTACCCTAGCCGGCATTTCCGCGGAGAAAATCATGGTGCGCGTCGAAGGAGATAAGGTCCTCGAAACAGTTACTTACGAATGGTCCAGATGAGAATAGCCGCGCTGCTGTTGATGGCGGCCTTGTGCCTATTGTTGCCTTCGAGCGCGCGCACGCAGAGTTCCGGCCCAGGTGTGGGAGATGGGCGCGCGGATGGGAGCGCCAACGATCCCGCCACTTCGTTGTTTGCCCAATCGGCCGGCCAGGTGCTGAATCGCGATTTTCCCAGCGACGAGATTTCGTTTCTTCTGCTCGATGCCCGCTCGGGCGCAGTGCTCGCTTCGCGCTGGGACCATCCCGAGACTCCGATTCCTCTCGGCTCACTGCTGAAGCCTTTCACCGCTCTCGCCTACGGCGAGTTGCACGAATTCAAATACCCAGCCCACATTTGCCGTGGGACAGCTACTGGCTGCTGGCGTCCTCGCGGCCACGGCGCCGTCAATCTGACTTCCGCCATTGCCTATTCCTGCAACTCCTATTTCCGCGTGCTCACGGCGAGTATGACTGCCGCGGACGTCACCCCGACTGCAACCCGCTTCGGCCTGGAGCCGCCTGCTCCTGGAATCTTCGGGCCTGCGCTTGCCGGCCTCGGCGGTCGCAACCCCGGTGACCAGTGGTTAGTCTCACCGCTGAACCTCGCGCGTGCGTACATGGAACTGGTCCGCCGTCGCGATCAACCTGGCGTGCGCCTGATACTCAGCGGAATGGCGCAATCCGCGCGGCAGGGAACCGGCGCTGAAGTCGATCGCGCTCTTCCGCACTCCGATGCCCTCGCCAAGACCGGCACGGCGCCGTGCACGCACACTAGGCACGCTCCCGGCGACGGCTTCACCATCGCGTTGACGCCGGTCGGCGAGCCGCAGATTCTGCTTCTGGTTCGTGTTTACGGCGTCCCGGGATCGCAAGCCGGCAAAACGGTGGGACAAATGTTGCGCCGGATCGAGCCATGGGCCGCCGTTGGCCAATGGCAGCGCGAATAAGAGTGGGAATGAGACCGCCAATCAGACTCGCGATCGCGATTATTGGCGCACTGACGCTGGCGCATGCGCTTGCGCCGGCACGGGACGTTCGCATCCAGGATGTTCAAGACCATGATGTTCAGAACCACGTCGTTCGCATCGGGGTGCTTGGCCTGTTTCATCCCAGTGAGTTCGCCGTGAGCGCGGCGGATGGCAACGCCGTCGTTGTGCATGCTGGGCAAGAAACGTTTGTACTGGAAAGGAGCTCGGGCGTTCGCGCCGCCGAAATCCGCGCCGTTGCCGGCGCGACGGTGGTTCGAGTGGGGCCCCGCGCTGTGCATGCTCCCGCACTCACCGTCACTGGCCGGACGGGCGGCCCGGCGGACTTTCTTCTGGCAATTCCGGGAAAGATCACGCGCCGCTACCGCGGTACCCTCGAACTGAAGCTGGCTTCCGGCGCTCTGGTTGCCGTCGTGACCATGGATCTGGAAACCGCGGTGGAATCGGTAGTGGCGGCGGAAGGCTTATCTGGCGCGCCTCTTGAGGCTCTGAAAGCGCAGGCTGTTGCCGCGCGTTCCTACTTCGCCGCCGGCAAAGGCCGCCACTCCGGCTTCGATTTCTGCGATACCACGCACTGTCAGTTTCTGCGCGAACCCCCTGTGTCCGGCGCCGCCGCGGAAGCCACATCCGCAACGCGCGGCCTGGTGATGATCTCGCAATCTCAATTCTTCGCCGCGATGTACACGCGCAGTTGCAGCGGCCGTACCCGCACTCCTGTCGAAGTCGGTCTCCCTCCTGGCAGCTATCCTTATTATTCCGTCGATTGCAAATACTGCCGCGAGCACCCGGCGCGCTGGGAGAGCCGAATTTCCGCTCGCGACGCTGCTACCCTGCGCAGCTCCAATGAGCCGGCACGTTTGAAAATTGTCCGCCGTCTAGGATGGAGTACCGCTCCGAGCAACAACTTCACGATGCGAAAGGAAGACGATCAGGTTATTCTTAAGGGTATCGGCCAGGGACACGGCATCGGGCTCTGCCAGTCGGGAGCCGCGGCCATGGCGAAGGAAGGCGCCAATTTTCAACAAATTCTCAGCCACTACTATCCCAACGCGGCGATCGGCAGCTTGAAACGCGCTGGTGGCCTGCGATAATTTCGCAAGAGGTGGGTTCGCTGACGGCGCGTCGCGCTGGTTGGTTCTGGTGCGCGCCCTCCGCGACGGTTTGATCCAGAGCGTTCTTGACAACAGCTTGTGGGCGCGGTACAACACGAGGTTCAAGGTTAAGCGCTTAGGTTTGCATGTAAACTGTCTCAGCGAACCTGAGCTTGCGGCAAATCTTCATGCCTGATACGAATCTAGCGGTCGAAAATCACGCCCATTCCCTGGAGCAAAAATTCGTCCAGCTCTTTGGCGAATCTCCACGCATTTACCAGGCGCCGGGACGAGTCAATTTGATTGGGGAACACACCGATTACAACGATGGCTTTGTCATGCCGGCGGCGATCGGTTTCCATACCCGAGTCTTCATTGCTCCACGCCCTGACCGCAAGCTCGTGATTCGTTCCGAGAATTACTCCGAGCAAGTCGAGTTCGATCTCGATCATTTGCCGGCTACGCGCGCCGGGCACTGGAGTGATTACGTGATTGGCGTTGCGGAAATGCTGGCGCGGTCCGGGAAGAAGCTGAGCGGGGCGAACTTGTTGGTGTATGGCGACGTGCCCCTCGGTGCGGGATTGAGTTCCTCCGCTTCGATTGAGGTCGCCGCCGGCTACGCACTGCTCGATTCGGCCTATCGCGCGCTCGATCAAGCCAATCCCGGCCGAACTAAGCCTGAAGGCAATCCGATCGATCGAACCAAGCTTGCCTTGCTCTGCCAGAAGGCGGAAAACGACTTTGTCGGGGCGCGCTGCGGCATCATGGATCAATTTATTGCCAGCCACGGGAAACGCGGCCGCGCGTTGCTGCTCGATTGCCGCTCTCTCGAATACCGGCTGCTGCCGCTGCCCGACGACGCGGCTTTGGCGATCTGTAACACCATGGTCAAGCACAGCCACGCCCAGGGCGCATACAACCAGCGTCGGGCGGAATGCGAAGCGGGTGTGCGCATTCTGTCGAAGCATCTGCCGAATGTGCGGGCGCTGCGGGACGTCACGACCGAGGATCTGGAAGCGTATGGTAGCGAACTGCCGGAGATCGTCATGCGGCGCTGCCGTCACGTGATCGGGGAAGACGCGCGTGTCCTTCAGGCAGCGGAGGCACTTTCCACCGGTGACTTGCAGGCATTCGGGAAGCTGATGCTGGAGTCGCATCGCAGCCTGCGCGACGACTATGAAGTGAGTTGCGCGGAACTTGATTTGATGGTGGAACTCGCCAAGCAAGTGGAAGGCGTTTACGGAGTGCGGATGACGGGAGGTGGATTTGGCGGCTGCACCGTCGCGCTGGTCCAGGCCGGTCACGTCGAAGCGTTCCGGCGGACGGTTGGGGAAGGCTATGAACGCGCGACCGGCTGCAAACCGGAGATTTACGTCTGCACCGCTGCCGACGGGGTTGGCGAGGTCGCCTGAGAGGGGCCCGGAGAAGCAACCTGAAAAACCTGGGTGCGCAACGAATGAAAGTTCTCGTTACAGGAGGAGCAGGCTACATCGGCAGCGTGGTTGCCGAAATGCTATTGCAGGCCGGACACGAGGTTGTCGTCTTCGACAACCTGAGCCATGGCCATCGTCAGGCAGTGCCAAAAAACGGGGAACTGGTAGTTGGCGACTTGGCGGATCGCGGTGCCCTTGACCGGTTGCTCGGGTCAGGCGCGATAGATGCCGTCATGCATTTTGCGGCGCTCATCGAAGCGGGCGAGTCGATGCAGGTCCCCGAACAATTTTTTCGGAACAACACCGCGAATGCGCTGACCTTGCTCGAAGCGATGCTCGCGGCCGGAGTAAAGCGTTTCGTTTTCTCCTCGACGGCAGCGCTGTTCGGCAATCCCGATCGCACTCCAATTGAGGAGGACGATCCTGTCCATCCGACGAATGCCTACGGCGAATCGAAACTGCTGGTGGAGCGAATGCTCAGATGGTTTCACCAGATTCACGGCCTTCGCTATGCCAGCCTGCGATACTTCAATGCTGCCGGCGCCGCCCGCCCCGATCAAGGGGAAGCGCACCAACCCGAAACGCATCTGGTCCCCCGGATTCTCGAAGTCGCACTCGGCCGAGCGGAACACGTGAATATTTTCGGCACGGACTATCCCACGCCCGACGGCACCTGCGTCCGCGATTATATCCACGTCAGCGATCTGGCGCACGCGCACCTGCTGGCGCTGCATGCGCTGGAGAATGCATCCGAGAATTCCAATCCGCTGCTCTACAACCTCGGCAATGGGCAGGGCTTCAGTGTGCGGGAGGTGGTCGAAGTAGCGCGGAAAGTCACCGGACATCCGATTCGGGTGATCGAGTCGCCGCGCCGCGCGGGCGATCCAGCAGTCTTGATTGCCAGTTCGGAAAAAATCCGGCGCGAGCTGAGCTGGCAGCCGATGTTCCCTGATTTGAAATCCATTGTGGAAAGCGCGTGGCAGTGGCATCGTGCGCATCCTGACGGATACGGAAGGGATTGAATGCAGGGATCGGGTGATCTCACCATCGGGTCATCGGGCCATCGAAGTTCAAAGGCCTTTGACTTTAGATGGCCCGATCACTTCATTCAATGACTCGATGAACTTCTCTGAGCTTACCTCGCAACCGCATCGCCGCTTCAATCCGATGACCCGTGAATGGGTGCTGATATCGCCGCATCGCGCGCAGAGGCCATGGCAGGGACAGGTCGAAAGCGCGCTACTCGAGGCGCCGCCAACTTACGATCCAAGCTGTTACCTTTGTCCCGGCAATGCCCGAGCCGGAGGAGTGAGAAATCCCGCCTACACGGAGACGTTTGTTTTCGACAATGATTTTGCGGCTCTGAAGCCCGATACGCCCGCCGGTGAAATTGAGGAAAAGGAACTGCTGGTTGCCCGCAGCGAAGCGGGGCGCTGCCGAGTGGTCTGCTTCTCGCCACGACACGATCTCACCATGGCCCGCATGAGCGTGAGCGAAGTGCGGCACGTGGTCGATGCCTGGGCGCGCGAGTTCTCCGCACTCGCGAGCGATCCGCACATACGCTCGGTGCAGATCTTTGAGAATCGCGGAGCCATGATGGGATGCAGCAATCCCCATCCCCACGGACAGATCTGGGCTAACGAAACTCTGCCCAATGAATTGACGAAGGAGCTGGCCGCGTTTCAGGACTACCGGCAATTGCACGGTAGGACGCTGCTGCACGATTATCTCGATCTGGAGCTCGGGAAACAGGAACGGCTGATCGCGTCCAACGACCACTTCGTGCTGCTCGTACCCTTTTGGGCAGTCTGGCCGTTTGAGACGCTACTCATCAGCCGGAGATGCGTGTCGGCTCTCGATCAACTGAACGACCAGGAGCGGACGGCGCTGGCCGAGATGCTGCGGCAGGCCACGATTCGTTACGACAATCTGTTCCGCACCTCGTTTCCCTACACCATGGGTTTTCATCAGCGGCCTACCGATGGTGGGGAGTATCCGGAGTTTCACTTGCACGCGCATTTCTATCCGCCTCTGCTGCGCTCGGCGACCATAAAAAAATTCATGGTGGGTTACGAGATGCTGGCCATGCCGCAGCGGGACATCACCGCTGAAACCGCGGCGCTGTGGCTGCGCGATGTGCCCGCCCAGCATTATCTGAACCTGTAGCCGCCCCCCGGGGCTGACGATGATGACTCGATGATCATGGCGTGACGATCATTGCCTGACGATCATTGTTCATCTCGCAACCGTTTTCTTCCGGCGGCGGCACTGGGCGGCAAACTGCACGGCGCGAAATTTTGATGTGCAGGATCGAAAATATTGATTCTGGTTGGTACCGAAGTTTGTTGACCCCGGGAGTTATTCAACCTAGAATTCTATTCATGTTGAGGCAGAACCTTTCCGCCATGTGCGTCTGCGCCTGTTGTTGTTGTGCATGCGTGTGCGCTGGCGCGGGGAGCTTGCCGACTTAAAAAGTTAATCTAATACCGGCACTTATAACCCACCGCCAGATGAATTTGGCGGTGGGTTTTTCATTTTTGGGGACAAACAGGCGATGACAAACGCAGCAACCGAGACGAAGGCACAAAGAGTCGAGCGCCTCAAGCGCTCCAAGAATCCATGGGAAGGTCTGGAAGAAATTCGACGCTTTGCCCGTGAGGGATTCGAGTCCATTCCGCCGGAGTGGCTTGGGACCTACTTTCGCTGGTGGGGCGTGTACACGCAGGGGGATGGGGCGGGCGTCACCGGCGGCCAGGGCGGGGAAGGCCGCGCGCTGCAATGCTTCATGGTGAGAATAAGGATTCCCAATGGTCTGCTGCGTTCCGACCAACTGCGCGCCATTGCCGAACTCACCCGCCGCTACGCTCACGGAATTGCCGACATCACCGTGCGCCAGAACATTCAGTTGCACTGGATCACGATCGAGGCGCTTCCCGATCTGCTCGAAGCTCTCGGGCGAGTGGGACTGAATACGACCAGCGCCTGCGGCGATGTTACGCGCAATGTCACCGGCTGCCCGGTGGCAGGCGTGGATGCGGATGAAATTTGCGATGCTTCGCCTTTAGCGCTCGAAGCGTCGCGAATGCTGGCGGGAAATGGCGACTTTTACAACCTGCCGCGGAAATTCAAGATCTCGATCACCGGATGCCGCGTGTGGTGCCCATATCCGGAGATCAACGATGTGGGCTTGACTGCAACCACTCGCGTGCTGCGCGGGTCGCCCGAGGTCGGCTTCTCCCTGCGAGTTGCCGGAGGGCTCTCCGCCGAACCCTACCTGGGGGCGCGACTGAACGCGTTTGTCCGCTGGCATCAGGTGCTGCCCGCCGTCATAGGGATTGCCGAACTATTTCGCGACTCGGAAGTGTTGCGGGAACATCGCGAGCGCGCGCGTCTGAAATTTCTTTTCCTGCGGCATGGATGGACGGCGGAAAGTTTTCTGGAGGAACTGCAGCGGCGAATTGGATTTGCATTCGACGCCGCGGTCGAGGAATCGCCGCCCGCGGATGTTTATCGCGACCACGTCGGAATTCATCCGCAGAAGCAACCGGGCTACTGCTACGTGGGAGCAGCGGTGCTCCGCGGACGTATTACCGCCGAGCAAATGCAAGCTGCCGCCGATCTGGCCGATCGCTTCGCGGCGGGCAAACTGCGCACGACCAACATGCAGAACCTGCTCATCGTAAACGTTCCCCAAGCGAATGCTGATGCCCTGGCGAAAGAACTGGACGCGATCGGATTGCGCGTTGGCGGTTCGCCGTTCTGGCGCGGCACGGTCGCTTGCAGCGGCACGGAATTCTGCAAGCTGGCGATCACGGAGACAAAGAGCTTCTCGCGCTGGCTGGTGGAAGAACTGGAGGAGCGCCTGCCGGGCTTCGATCAGCACCTGAAACTGCACGTTACCGGGTGTCCGAACAGCTGCGGACAGCACTGGATTGCCGACATTGGCATCGATGGCAAGAAGATGAAAATCGATGGACGTCTCGTCGATGCTTATTACTTTTGCGTTGGCGGAGCGCTCGGTCTGCACCAGGCGACGGCGCGGCCGGTCGGATATCGCTGCCCTGCGACTGAGGTTCCGGATGCGATCGAGAGATTGCTGCGGCAATATCTCGGCGCGCGTGTGGCCGGCGAGAATCTGCGTCAGTTCTTTGCCCGGCACACAGACACAGAGCTGCGGACATTCCTGGCGGGCGCACCGGTGGAGGCTGTCGCCCGCGATTTGCCGCCGGTCAGTATCGGCGTCGGCGCCACAGGAACCGGAAAATTAGCGCACGCAGTCGGAGGAGACGGTGACTAGCATATTCCCAATGTTTATGAAGCTGGCAGGGAAGCGGTGCCTGGTCGTCGGTGCCGGCAAAGTCGGCGAGCCCAAGATCGGCGGGCTCATTGACACCGGCGCGCGCATCCACGTGGTTGCGATCAAGGCTAGCAGCCGAGTCCGCGAATGGGCCGATGCAGGGAAGATCAAGTTGGAACTGCGTACCTTCTCGGAGAATGATCTCGACGGCAAGTTCCTGGCGGTCGTGGCGACGGCTTCCGGCAGCCTGAACGAACTCATTTATCGCGAGGCGCAGCGGCGCGGAGTGCTGTGCAACGTGGTGGATGTTCCGGAGTATTGCGATTTCTTTTATCCGGCTGTGGTGCGGCGCGGCGATCTGCAGATCGCGATTTCAACCACGGGGCAGAGTCCGTCCCTTGCGCAGAAAATTCGACAGCAACTGGAGCGGCAGTTTGGCATCGGATACGCGGCGTGGGTTGAGCAGCTCGGCGCGACACGACGGCTCATTCTGGCCAGCGATCTCGATAAAGAGACGAAGTTGGAGTTATTGCACTCGCTGGCGAGCCGGGAAGCGTTCGAGGCAGCGCTGGCCAAGATCCCGGCGTTGAGCACGAGAGTTGAGTTCGGAGTTGAGCACGAAGAGCTGAGCGCGCAAAGCGAGGGAGCATGAAGGGAAAAGTTTATCTGGTGGGCGCGGGGCCGGGCGATCCCGAGCTGCTGACCGTAAAGGCGCTTCGTCTGCTGCGAACCGCCGATGCCGTTTTGCACGACGACTTGGTGGCGCCGGAAATACTGAAGCTGATTCCATCGACTGCTCAGGTTCACAACGTAGGCAAGCGCTGCGGGAAAAAGAAAATCCTGCAAGCGGAGATCAATTGTCTGATGGTCGCACTGGCGGCTTCGGGACTGCGCGTTGTCCGGCTGAAGGGGGGCGATCCGTTAATTTTCGGACGCGCTGGCGAAGAGATCGAATCCCTGCGCAGAAACAGCATTCCTTTCGAGATCGTGCCGGGCGTGACTTCAGCGATGGGTGCAGCCGCTGCGGCTCAGATTCCGCTGACGCATCGCCACGCATCCGACGCGCTGGTGTTCATCACGGCTCATCGGGCCAAAGGGATGCATACCACGGACACAGACTGGAGCGAGTTTGTCGGCAGCGGAGCGACTCTAGTGATTTACATGCCGGGGCAGAACTACCCGGAAATTGCGAGGAGGTTGACAGCGGCCAGACTGGCCGGCGAGACACCTTGCGCCGTCATCTCGCGCGCCACCACCAGGCATCAGCGAACGCATCGCACGACTCTGCTGGATCTGCATCGCGCGCCGCAACTTGCTTCTCCAACGCTGCTGGTCGTCGGTGAGGTCGTGCGTTTGGCCGATCCCGCCGCCGTGGTGGAAGAATTTGTGGTGCCAGAACTGCCGGCGACGAACAACAATTTGTTCCCGGCAGCATTTTTCAAAACAGTGCTCTCGCAGTCGCCACGTCCGGGAGCAGACGAGGAGGCGATGGCGTGAAAGACATGATCGCAGAAGTGCAATCGACTGCGGAGAGTTGGAGCCCGCAGCGTGTGCTGGCGTGGGCGTTTGAGACCTTTGGGAATAGAGTGGCTATTTCGTCAGCGTTTGGGGCCGAGGGCATGGTGCTTATCGATATGGCTTCGCGTGTGCGTCAGGATTTCCGCGTCTTCACGGTCGATACGGAATTCCTGTTTCCGGAGACGTACAGTCTGATCGACAGAATCGAGGAAAGATATGAAATCAAAATTGAGAGAGTATTTTCGCTTCTCTCGCCAGAAGAGCAGGCGCAGGTTCATGGTGCGGCGCTTTGGGCGCGCGATCCCGACCAGTGCTGCAACCTGAGGAAGGTAGAGCCGCTCCGCCGCAAGCTGAGTGAACTAGGGGCGTGGATCACCAGCATTCGCCGCGACCAGACCTCATTCCGCAAGGATGCCCGCAAAATCGAGTGGGACGTGAAATTCGGGCTGGTGAAGGTGAATCCGATCGCGGACTGGACTGCGAAACAAGTTTGGCGTTACCTCTACGCACACGGTGTGCCTTACAACTCACTCCACGATCAGAACTATCCGAGCATCGGTTGCACGCATTGCACGCGCGCCATCCATCCGGGAGAAGACCCCAGAGCCGGGCGCTGGCCAGGCACTGCTAAGACCGAGTGCGGACTGCACCTCATCGAGCCGCTGCGGCGGTTGCCTGAAGCGGATGCATAGGGCCCATGCCTGGCACGGACCGCACGTTTATTTTTGACGATTAATCTTTCGATGGTTGGTCTTCATCTCTGGTAAGATTGCCCTTCTTTCATGATTGCGAGCGCTCGTCATTTGGCGGCGTGCATGGCGCTGGTCCGATGACTTGTGCGGCAGACTGATCGGACGATAATGATTCTGGCCGGGGACGTTGGCGGCACAAAATGCAACCTTGCGTTGTTCCTGCGAGAAGGACTTGCGCTTCGTCCCGTCTTCCAGCGCCGTCTCGCTACGCGGGACTATGCGGGATTTGAAGACCTGGTCGAAGATTTCCTCAAGCAAGCGACCGCAGCTGATGAGAACGCGAAGGCGCCCGTAATTGAGGCTGCCGGGTTCGGAGTGGCAGGCGTGGTTGTCGATGGGCGGCTCCACGCGGAAAACCTGCCTTGGATTCTGGACGTCGCGGCGCTGACCCAGAAGCTGCAACTGCAAAACATACGATTGCTGAACGACCTCACCGCCACTGCCTTGAGTCTGGAGAGGCTGGCTGCGAATGACTTAGTGCCACTGAATCCAGGCGCTCCCGCGCATCATGCGACGATTGGCGTGATTGCGGCGGGAACCGGGTTGGGAGAAGCTATTCTCTTCTGGGATGGTGACAAGTATCAAGTGGCGCAGGCCGAAGGAGGGCAAGCGGATTTTGCGCCACGCACAGAACGTGAGATTCAGCTTCTTAGTCACTTGAAAGCGGAGTTGCCTCATGTCTCCAACGAAGAGATTGTTTCTGGTCGGGGCTTCCGCAGGATTCATGAATTTCTGAACTCTGCGGTGCGCCACGAATCATTCGAATCTCCGGAGGGCAACGCAGCCAGTGAAATCACGAAGCGAGGGTTGGCGAAATCTTGCACGGTCTGTGTGCAGACGCTGGATTTTTGGACTGAAGTATTTGGCGGGGTGACGGGGAATTTCGCGTTGCAGACTCTGGCTCTTGGCGGTATCTACGTGGCGGGCGGCATCGCGGCAAAAATCTTGCCTAAACTTCAGGATGGTGCGTTCTTCAAGTCTTTTTGTGACACGAACAAACTTGCAGCGGTGCTGGCGCGCATTCCAATATCGGTCGTCGTGAATGAAGACGCGCCGACCTGGGGGGCTGCGTATCAGGCGCTGGGCAGCCTGTTGCAGCCGTGACGCCGCGGGGATGGAATGTGCATCTGCCTCGCGCTCAGGTGAAAGATATCCGGCACCATGCAGTAGTGAGACGTCGAGAGAAATGAACTGGCCTGTGTTCCTAAACGCGAAAGGGCTGCCATTGTGGTGAAGGACGAAAAAGCTGGCTACAACCGCTTCCTCCTGCTGGTCGCGGGACTGGGTGGACTGCTGTACGGCGTGGATGTGGGCATTATTGCTGGAGCTTTGCCCTATCTGGAGGCCACCTCCGGATTGAATGCGGGCCAGCTCTCCATCGTCGTCGCGGCCGTCCTCCTCGGCAGCGTGATCTCGACCTTGTTTGCTGGGCTGCTGGCGGACTGGATGGGGCGCAAACCTCTGATGATGCTCAGCGGGTTGCTGTTTGTTTTCAGCATTCCCATGATTTCGCTGTCGCGTGGCTATGAGTCGTTGGTTCTTGGCCGCCTGTTGCAGGGCATTAGCGCCGGTCTGATCGGTGTCGTTGTCCCGCTGTATCTGGCGGAGTGCCTGGCGGCATCGACTCGCGGCAAAGGGACGGGCATCTTCCAATGGCTGCTGACACTCGGCATTGTGACCGCGGCCATCGTCGGCATGTTCTTCAGTTTTCGCGTGGAAGAGGTGGCGAAGCTGGGCGATCCCGCGAGACTGTTTGCCTTCAAAGACACGGCTTGGCGCAGCATTTTCTGGGTTTCGCTGCCACCGGGCATCTTGTTCGTGATCGGCAGCCTCATGGTATCGGAATCGCCGCGCTGGCTGTTTCGCCGCGGGAGGCGGGATGCCGCCTACGCGGCGCTTCTGCGCTCACGCACCAACCAGCAAGCGGACGTCGAGCTTGCGGAAATGGAGCAAGCAACCGCCTCTGAAAAAGCGAAGACCTCGACCGGGGCAAGTGTTCAGGGATCGCTCTTGCGGCGCAAGTACGTCATTCCGTTTGTCCTGGCTTGCGTCATTCTCGCTTGCAACCAGGCCACTGGCGTTAACTCCATCATTGGCTACAACACCAACATCCTTTTGCAGAGTGGTCTTTCCGATCTCCAGGCGCACTGGGGCTACGTTATTTTTACGATCGTGAATTTCCTGATGACCATCGGCGGAGTCCTGCTGGTCGATCGCAAGGGGCGCAAGTTCCTGCTGTCGGTGGGCAGCGCTGGCATCATCGTGTCGCTCCTCTGCACTGGCGCGTTATTCCGGCGGACGGAAAAGCTGCGCGTGGACTCTCGGGAAGTGGTTCAATCCATGGTCGGCCCCGACCAGAAGGTTACGTTGCTTTACGACGGAAAGGCTGCGGATGCGCTGCTGGCTGTAAACGGAGACGCTGGCAAAGCGATCGGCAGCCGGCCCACATCCCTGGTCGTCATCTATTCGTATGGCGATTTTCGCGCCGCGACCAAGGTGGCGCGCTCCGACGACCAGGCCGCCAAGCCGATTGAGATCACGCGCGAAAGTTGCGTGCCCGCCAATAAAGTAGTCGCGTTTTTTTCGAATCCGTTCAGCAATCTCGAGGCTTCGCGCAAGGCTCCGCTGAAGATTGATAACGCGCTGATTACTCCGGTGCCGAACGCTCACAACGGATGGCTGGTGGCGATCAGCCTCTTCGTGTTTATGGCGTTTTACGCGATCGGTCCCGGAGTCTGCGTCTGGTTGGCGCTTTCGGAGTTGATGCCGACCCGAATTCGCTCCAACGGTATGAGTATTGCGCTTCTGCTGAACCAGGCAGTTTCGACGACCATCGCCGCCATTTTCCTGCCGACCGTCGGCAAGTATGGTTACGCGACCATGTTCTTTGGCTTTGTCGGCTGCACCGTAATCTACTTCATCACTGCCGCAGTGTTCCTGCCGGAAACGAAAGGGAAGACGCTGGAAGAAATCGAAGCGCATTTTGAGGGAGCGGGGGGAAAATCTGCTCCCTCAACTGCGTGAACCGCGGATCTCCAACGAACGCGGATGGCCGCGTCTAGCCGGTTACGAGCACGTGCTCTAGGCCCTTGACGGCTCGCATGTACTGGGCCCGCTCGAAGGCTCCCGGATCGGGGCAGCGTTGCTGGCTCATGCTGCCCTGCATCTGCTGCACAGATTCATATTCGTGCTCTTCCATCCACTCCTGAATGCCGTGTTCCACATTACGAAGATGCCCGACGCCATGGCGCAAGAGAGCGGAGCACAGCATGGTTACATTGGCGCCGACCATGAGCAGTTTGATTGCGTCTTCGGCGCGATGCACACCGCTGGTGCCCGCGAGGCTTGCGCGGATGCGGCCATAAAGAATGCCAATCCAGGTCAGGGGCAGTCGTAACTCCTGCGGGCTGCTGAGCAGCACGTTGGGTTTAATTTCCAACGCGTCGAGGTCGATGTCGGGCTGGTAGAAGCGGTTGAACAGCACCAGGCCGTCGGTGCCGATCTGGTCCAGTCGCTTCGCCATGTTCGCCAGATTGCTGAAAAACGGACTGAGCTTGGCAGCTACGGGAATGTGTACCGAGATCTTTACTTCCCGGAGAATATCGGTGTAGATCTTTTCCGCCTCGGTCCCGGAGACTTCCATGTTTGTCGGAATGAAATAAATATTGCACTCGATGGCGTCGGCTCCCGCCTGCTCGATCTGCTTGGCGAACTTGCCCCAGCCGCCCAGAGTGGCACCGTTGAGGCTGGCAATAATCGGAATGTCCACTGCTTCTTTGGCTTTGCGGATGTGATTCAGATAGCCCTCGGGGCCCGTGTGGAACTCGGTGGACCGGGGAAAGTAAGTGAGCGACTCGGCGAAGCTTTCCGTGCCGGCGTTGAGATCGCGTTCCAGCTCGAGGGCCTCCTGACGCAGTTGCTCTTCGAATAGGGAATAGAGCACGACGGCCGAGGCGCCGGCATCTTCGAGGCTGCGGATGCCGCTGATTTCCTGCGAGAGTGGAGATGCGGAGGCGACCAGCGGCGTGCGCAAGTCCATGCCAAGATATTTCGTGCTCAGATCCATAGATGTTCCCTCTTCTGTATTGTGTACCGTTAGTGTTGTCCGTCGCTGCTGAACGCGAGCCCCTATTTCCCGATTTCAACTGGCACTGGAGGATCGGGGCGCTTCTCCGCCGGAGCCGCAACCGCCTCTGGTTTGCGCTGCGCCAGATACTCGTACATGTGATAGCGAGTCTCCGCGTCCTGCTGCGCTTCCTGCCACAGAAGTTTGGCGTGTTCAGGGTTGCTCTTCTGGAGCATCTTGAAGCGCGTCTGCTGCAGCAGATAGTCTTTGACCTTGCGCGTGGGGGTGCGGGAATCGAGCAGTAGCGGATTCTCGCCGGCCAGGGTGCGCTCCGGATTGTAGCGATAGAGCAGCCACTGGCCCGAATCGACCGCGACTTTCTGGTCTGACATGGCCGTCGTCATGTCGATGCCGTGCGCGATGCAGTGCGAGTAGGCAATGATGATGCTGGGACCGTTGTAGGCTTCCGCTTCGAGGAACGCCTTGAGCGTGTGTTCGTCTTTCGCGCCCATGGCGACGCTGGCCACATAGACATTGCCGTAACTCATGGCCATCATGCCGAGGTCTTTCTTTGGCCCCGGTTTGCCTCCGGCCGCGAACTTGGCTACTGCGCCTCGCGGCGTGGATTTCGAGGCTTGGCCGCCGGTGTTGGAATAAACTTCGGTGTCGAGCACCAGCACGTTTACATTGCGTCCGCTGGCCAGCACGTGATCGAGGCCGCCGTAGCCGATGTCGTAAGCCCAGCCGTCGCCGCCGACGATCCAAACGCTTTTCTTCACCAGCATGTCGGCTACCGCGAGCAACTGCTTGGCCTCGGGAGAGTTCACACTCTTTAGCTTCTCCTTCAACAATTCGACGCGCTGGCGCTGCTCGAAAATGTCGGCTTCGTCTTTCTGCGGCGCGGTCAGCAAAGCGGTGACGAGCTCTTCTCCGATTGCGCCCGACAGACGTTTTGCCAACTCACGGGCGTATTCGGTTTGTTTGTCGATGGAGAGCCTGTAACCCAGGCCGAACTCGGCATTGTCCTCGAACAAAGAGTTCGACCAGGCTGGCCCGCGGCCGTCGAGATTCTTAGACCAGGGAGTGGTGGGCAAGTTGCCGCCGTAGATCGAAGAACAACCGGTCGCGTTGGCGACGATCATACGATCGCCGAAGAGCTGCGAAACCAGCTTCAGGTAGGGAGTTTCACCGCATCCGGAACAGGCTCCGGAGAACTCAAACAAGGGCATCTGAATCTGTTGCTGGCGGATTGTCCCGACTTTGATCTTGCGGCGATCGAGCTCGGGTATCTTTAGGAAGAAGTCCCAGTTCTCGCGCTCGGGCTCGCGCAACGGCGGCTGCGGTACCATGTTGATGGCTTTCAGGCGCGTCTCACTCTTGTTCTTTGCGGGACAGATGTCGACGCAGATGCCGCATCCGGTGCAGTCTTCTGGCGCAACCTGGATGGTGTACTGCAAACCTTTCCATTCCTTGTCGCGCACCTCGGTGGACTTAAAGGTTGCGGGTGCGCCCGCCAGTTCCTTGGAGTCGTAGACTTTGATGCGGATGACGGCATGTGGGCAGACCATGGCGCACTTGCCACACTGGATACAGATCTTCGTGTCCCATGCGGGAATCTCGAGCGCGATGTTGCGCTTTTCCCATTTTGCCGTGCCGGTGGGGAAGGTGCCATCGACGGGAAAAGCGCTCACGGGGATCTCGTCGCCGTGGCCGGCGTAGATTACGCCGAGCACATCGCGCTCAAACTGGGGCGCCTGCGGAGAGAATGCAGGCGGCATTTCGGTGTGGCTGGTGACCTTGTCGGGCACGGTGACTTCGTGCAGGTGGGCCAGGGTCTCATCCACGGCGCGCATGTTCTGCTGCACGACCTCCTCACCCTTCCGGCCATAGGTGTGGCGGATCGACTCGCGGATGGCTTCTATGGCCTCGTCGCGGGGCAGAACCTTGGAAATGGCGAAGAAACACGTCTGTAGGATGGTGTTCATGCGCGAGCCCATGCCGGTGTCGCGAGCCACCTCGTAGGCGTCAATGATGAAGAACCGCGCCTTCTTGGCGATCAACTGCGTCTGGACTTCGCGCGGCAGATGGTCCCAGACTTCGTCCTTATTGAAAGGACTGTTGAGCAGGAAAACGCTGCCCGGAACCAGGGCGCTGAGCATGTCATAGCGCTCCAGGAAAATCCATTGATGGCAGGCCACGAAGTTGGCTTTCGAAATCAGGTAGCTGGAGCGGATCGGCTGCGGGCCGAATCGCAGGTGCGAAACGGTCATCGCTCCCGATTTTTTGGAGTCGTAGACGAAGTACCCTTGCCCATAGTTATCGGTGTTCTCGCCGATGATCTTGATCGAGTTCTTGTTCGCGCCCACCGTACCATCCGCGCCCAGACCGTAGAACATAGCTCGCACCACATTCTCAGGCTCGACGGAGAAGTCGGCATCGTAATCAAGGCTGGCATGGCTCACGTCGTCTTGAATGCCGACGGTGAAGTGGTCCTTTGGATTGGGCTTCGCCAGGTTGTCGTAAACGGCCTTGACCATCGCGGGCGTGAATTCTTTCGACGAGAGGCCGTAACGGCCGCCGATCGTATCCGGCGCAGCCTTCAGCTTGCCGTAGCCTAGCTTGATCCCTTCCTGAATGCCGTTGACCACGTCAAGATAGAGCGGCTCTCTTCCGGCGCCAGCTTCCTTGGTGCGATCGAGGACGGCAATCTTGCGCACAGTTGCGGGAAGAGCTTCGAGGAATCGCTTGACGGAGAATGGGCGGTAGAGACGGACTTTCAGCAGGCCAACTTTCTCGCCGCTGCGGTTCAGATAATCCACCGTCTCGTGAGTGGTCTCGGCGCCCGAGCCCATCATGACGATCACGCGCTCGGCATCGGGCGCTCCCACGTAGTCGAAGAGGTGATACGAACGGCCCACGACCTGGGAAAACTTGTCCATGACCGCCTGGACCTTATCTGGGCAGGCATCGTAGAAAAGATTGCCGGCTTCACGCGCCTGAAAGAAGACGTCGGGATTCTGCGCGGTACCGCGCAGCACAGGATGGTCCGGAGAAAGCGCTCGCTGCCGGTGCTCGATGACACGATCCATGTTGATGAGGGCGCGCATGTCGTCTTCAGTCAGCAACTCGATCTTGTTGACTTCATGCGAAGTGCGAAAACCGTCGAAGAAATGCAGGAAAGGGATACGGGTTTCGAGAGTGGCGGCATGGGCGATGAGTGCCAGGTCCATGGCCTCCTGGACGGAGTTCGAGGAGAGCATCGCGAATCCGGTGGTCCGGCAGAACATCACGTCCGAGTGGTCGCCGAAGATCGAGAGGGCATGGGTGGCCACCGTGCGCGCGCTGACGTGAAAAGCCGTAGGCGTGAGTTCGCCCGCGATCTTGTTCATGTTGGGGATCATGAGCAGCAGGCCCTGCGACGCCGTGAAGGTCGTGGACAGGGCTCCTGTCTGCAGCGCGCCATGAACCGCTCCGGCAGCGCCGCCCTCGCTCTGCATTTCGATCACGTGGGGCACGGAACCCCAGATGTTGGGGACTTCCTCCGACATCCATTGATCCGCCCATTCGCCCATGTTCGACGATGGCGTGATGGGATAAATGGCGATGACCTCGTTAAGGCGGTACGCGACATAGGCAACTGCCTCGTTGCCATCCATGGTCTTGAACTTACGCTTCATGAAATCCCCTTATGAGTTTTTCTGTGATCCCGGCGGACTGTTCTGAGGAACGGTCATGTACAGAATGCCGGAAGCCGGCGATATTGTCGGGAACATAGCTCACAGCGGAGTGTGACCCAGGTCACAAAGACTCCCTGATGGAGAGCCGGACGCGCGTCGCTCCAACGTGTGAATCGCTCACAGATCCAGGTAGGCACGGATCGAAGTTAGATCTTCACCGGTGCGAACCTGAAAGCCAACGCGCTTCATGATGACCTGCATCGCCCGGTTGTCAGGCAGCATCTCCGCCGATACCTGGGTCAATTTCTCGTCGCGGGCAATCTGTACGACGCGCTGGAGCAATTCATTTCCCAAGCCCAGATTCTGATAGCGATCTGAAACCAACACTGCGACTTCCGCTTCGTTCTTGCCGTGGAGCTTGTTTATGCGTCCAACGGCGATGATTTGGCGCTCTCCCGTGCCGGGATCGGTGCGCTCGGCGACCAGCGCAATTTCGCGGTCGTAATCACCGAAACAGATGCGCAACAGGCGCTCATGCGCCACCCGACGGCTCAGGCTCAGGGTGCAAAAGTAGCGCAAATAGACGCTGCGGTCGGAAAGGGTCTCGTGAAACTTGACCATCGGCGGTTCGTCTTCGGGGCGGATCGGGCGGATCGTAACCTGATTCCCATCCTTCATGGTCCAGGACGAGACGTACTGCAATGGATAAGGACGGATCGCGGGCTTGGGCAACTGGTCGAGAGTTACGGCAGGGCCGTGCAGCACGACTCTGGCATCGAGGGCCAGCAAATGGTCGGGCGAAGCCAGCAGAGGATTGATGTCAATTTCCGAAATCCAACGCTGTTCGACCACGAGCTGACTGAAGCGGACTAACAGGTTTTCGAGTGCCGCCATGTTGATTGGCTTCCGTCCACGAACTCCCTTCAGTGCCTTGAAGACTTTCGTTTGCTCCATCATTCTTTGCGCCAACGTCGTGTTGAGTGGCGGAAGCGCCAGGGCGCGATCGCGATAGACCTCGACCAGTTGGCCCCCGGAACCGAACAGGATGACAGGCCCAAACTGCGGGTCCACGCTGCTGCCGAGGATTAATTCGTAGCCATCTAGCTTCACCATCGGCTGCACCGTGACGCCGGAGAATTGGTCGGCGCCAACTTTCTCCGCCACGGAAGATTCGATGGCGCGATAAGCTGAGCGGACCGCCGCTTCATCGCGCAAGTGCAGTTTGACTCCGCCAACATCCGTCTTGTGCGTGATGGTTTCGGAATAGACCTTCAGCACAATCGGAAAGCCAAGTCTCGAGGCAATCGTGGCTGCCTCGTCTTCGCTGGCCGCAACGCGCGTTTCCACTGTCGGGATGCCGTAAAGCGACAACACCTGCTTCGATTCCAACTCGGTGAGCAGAACGCGTCCGTGCTTTCGCGAATTCTGAATGATCTGGTCGACCTGATTGCGCGATGCGTTTCCTATTTCCGACTGGTCCCCTAGTGTGGGAGTCTCGTACAATCCGCGCAGATTGTAGGTGTAGCGCCACATGTAGGTGAAGGCCCGCGCCGCTGTGTCGGGGAAAGGAAAAGTTGGAATGCCCGCCGAATTCAGGATCGCTTCGCCGGCTGCAACCGCGTTTCCTCCCATCCAACTGGCGAGCACCGGCTTGTCATATTGCTTGGCGTAAGGCTTCAAACCCTCTGCAATCTGCGTGGGGTCCGTCATGCCTTGCGGGGTAAGGACGACCAGGAGACCGTCGCTGTTGGGGTCTTTCGAGGCAATTTCGAGCGTTTTAGCATAGCGTTCCGAATCCGCATCACCGAGAACATCGATGGGATTGTTGTGACTCCACGGAGCAGGGAGAAACTCGTTCAGGTTTTGCAGGATCTCCGGAGAAAGCTCGGCCAGTTCTCCGTCATTGGCTACCAGCGAGTCGGTGGCCAGGACCGCAGGGCCGCCCGCATTGGTCACGATCGTAAGCCGCGGACCCTTGGGGCGGGGCTGTTTGCCGAGCACTTCCGCCATATAGAAAAGGTCCGCGATATTGAGTACCCGCAAAACTCCCGAGCGGCGGAAGGCCGCGTCCAGCACTTCGTCGCTGCCCGTGAGCGCGCCGGTGTGCGAGGCGGCAGCGCGCGAAGCCGCTTGCGAGCGGCCGGCCTTGATCACGATGATCGGTTTGGTGAGTGCGACTTCACGCGCCGCGGACATGAACGACCGCGCATCCCCCACGGATTCCATATAAATCAGAATGCTCTTGGTGTGCGAGTCATCGCCAAAGTGGTAGATCAAATCGCCCCAGCCAACATCCAGCATCGAACCGGTGGAAACAATCGCGCTGAATCCCACTTCTTCCCGCTGGCTCCAGTCGAGGATCGCGGTCAACAGCGCTCCGCTTTGACCCAGGAACGCGACCGTGCCGGCCTTCGGCGCAGCTTTGGCGAAAGTGGCGTTTAACCCGATTATCGGGTTCATAATGCCCAGGCAGTTGGGGCCGACCAAGCGCAGGGAACTGCGCCGCAACTTCTCTTGAATCTGCTTTTCGAGGGCGATACCTTCCGCGCCGAGTTCCCTGAATCCTGCGGAAATCACTACCACGGATTTTGTGCCCGCATCCACGCACTCTCCAATGAGTTCTGGGACGGTCGCTGCCGGGGTGCAAACTACCACCAAGTCCACCGGTCCAGAGATGTCGCGAATGCTCGGGTAGGCCTTCTGGCCCAGCACTTCCGGATTCTTGGCGTTGATGGGATACACCTTCCCTTGAAACTCGCCTTGCAGCAGGTTCTCCAGGACGGTTCGGCCGACAGTGCCAGGACGACTGCTCGCGCCGATGACGGCCACCGAGGCTGGAGCGAACATTGCATCCAAGCCATATCTCTCTGTCGCTGTTTGTTTGTCGTCCTCATTAATAGGTCGTCCCAGAGGGCCAATCTCGATCGAACTCATAAGAGCTCCTTATTATTCAATTTTGCCGTCACTGCGGGTTGCATGGGGTGTGACCGCACCGGTTCCATGCGCCGGACGCGCAGCCCTGACCACTAAGTTTACTCCGTGAGCGGTGGAGAACTGCAGAGTTCGTTTGCTGGAGAGCGCAACTGATATGGAGTGATCCGGACTCCACCACATCTAAGTCATGCGGCGGATCTGGCACAGGCGGCAATCATTCTGCCTCCGTATTCGATCAATAGCCGTTTCTGTGGTTGGAAGCCGACAGGGCGTGGCCAACTTCCACTCGTGGTTCAGCCATTTGCACGTGTGGCTCGAAGCGTTTTTCGACCGAGAGCGCGCGGGATATCAGGCATAACCCCTCGGCTTTGTGCAAGAGCTTGAGGGCCCGTGCCTGGTCTGCTGATTGTGGAATCGTCAGATTCGCGTGAATGAGCACTTCGCCGAAGCTGTAGCCGGTCTCAGCCCGGCTTATACCGCCTTCCACTTCAACCTGCAAATCGGTGTACTCAAATTTTGAATTTTCCGCGACTGCCCGAAAGGTAGTGGTATAGCAACTGGCGATCGCGCAGAGCAGCAAGTCCTCAGGCGTCCACCTGCCTTCAACACCGCCAAGAGCGGACGGCGAACTGAAATGGATGGCATTGGGAGCGGAAACGGACTTTGCAATGCCAGTCCGGCCAGAAGCCCACCAGGCGACCACTCGAAACCGAAGCGCTTCTTCCATGGTGTTATCACCCTCCTTGTTCCCGCTCTTCAAACACAGCGTCCCTAGACCCCCGTGCTTCAGATTGTGGCCGCAGAGGGCGCTGGGGACCAATGTTTGCAGTCACGGCTTTTCGTGATCCTGATCACGGTGCGATCAGTGATACAATTTTTGCGGAAGGCGGTCCCGAATGCGCGCGCCCTATGGGCTAAACATCCTCGACAACTGCCTTACCTGCCCGACCCGGGAAGAGCATTTATTCTGCAATCTGCCGCCGGCCGCGGTGCAGAAGTTGAATGAAATCCGATCCACCGCCGTCTACCCAAAATCTGCGATGCTGTTTATCGAGGGGCAGCAGCCACGTGGAGTGTTTGTGCTTTGCACGGGGAAAGCGAAGCTTTCAACGTCATCGGCGGGGGGCAGAACCGTCATCACCAAGATCTCCGAAGCGGGCGACGTTCTGGGGCTCAGCGCCACTATTTCCAACCGGCCTTACGAAGTGACCGCCGAGATGATCGAGCCGGGCCAGGCAAATTTCATTACCCGGGATGCCTTGTTGCATTTCCTGCGCGAACATGGAGAAGTGGCTCTGCGAGTGGCGGAACAGCTCAGCCGCAATTACTACGCGGCGTATGAAGGGATTCGCACCCTCGGACTCACCAACTCGCCTTCCGAGCGTTTCGCAAAACTGCTGCTGGGATGGTCGAACACATCGGGCAATGGCGATCCTTTGCAGGTGAAGCTGACGCTGACCCATGAGGAAATCGCCGAAATGATCGGCACGACCCGTGAAACCGTCAGCCGGTTGTTCTCGCAGTTTAGAAGGAAACAGCTTGTGCAACTGAAGGGCGCGACTTTGATCATCCGCAACAAGGCAGCGCTGGAAAAAATCGTCAACCCCTGAAAGCCGTAACAGGCTTGTTCACCGCCGAGAAACCCCACAAAAGATCTTCTCTTCACCTCAGCGATGAAAAGCTCTCACGCCCAGCGGAGTCTACACCGATGGCTTCACCGGCACTTGCGGGCGGTGCAGCCACTTTGTTTTTTCACAGTAGTCGTAGAGTTCCTCGCGGAATTTTGGATGCGCGATCTCAATCAGTGCTTGCGCCCGCTGCCGGATGGTCTTTCCGTGCAGATAAGCGACACCATACTCCGTTACCACGTAGCGGATGAGGCCGCGCGAGGTGACCACTCCCGCGCCTGGGCTCAGCATGGGGACAATCCTTGAAATCGTGCCACTCTTGGCGGTCGAGGAGATGGCAATGATCGGTTTGCCGCCCTTCGAGCGCGACGACCCGCGCAGGAAGTCCACCTGCCCGCCAATCCCGCTGTAGAACCGGGTTCCGACCGAGTCCGAGCAAACCTGGCCGGTCATGTCGATTTGCAGGGCCGAGTTGATGGCCACCATGTTGTCGTTACGGGCAATGAATCCAGGATCGTTGGTGTAGGACGTGGGATGGAATTCGAAGATCGGATTGTTGTCCACGAAGTCGAACAGTTTTTTCGTCCCCAAGGCGAACCCGGCTATGATCTTGCGCGGTTTGAAGTTCTTGCGCGCGCCCGTAACTACACCCGCCTCAATCAGCGGAATCACACCATCGGTCACCAGTTCGCTGTGCACCGCGAGATCCTTGCGATCCATGAGAAACGGCAGCACGGCGTCGGGAATTCCGCCGATGCCGGTCTGCAGTACCGACCCGTCCTCGATCAGGCCCGCTACCTCGCGCGCAATAGTGACATTCAAGTCGGTGATTTTTGGTGGCTTCACGGCGCATAGCGGCCGCGACGACTCCACCACTACATCGATGTCGTTCATATGAATGAAGCTGTCGCCATAGGTTCGCGGCATGTTGCCGTTGATTTGCGCTACGACATAGTGTGCGCACTTGGCTGCCGTGAGCGTGGTATCCACGCCCACGCCAAAGCTGCAAAAACCGTGTGAGTCCGGGGGCGAGACCTCGATAAGCGCGACATCGATCGGCATGGCGCCACTCTCAAACAATCCCTCGATCTCACTGAGGTAGATGGGAGTGTAATCGGCGCGCCCTTCATTGATGGCGTCGCGCACATTGGCGCCGATAAACAGTGCGTTATGCCGGAAGTGCCCCTCCATTTCCGGCGCCACATAGGGAACGCATCCCATGGTCAGCATGTGGACGATTTCCACGTCGTGAAGATTAGGGCCGCGCCGCATCAGGGCTTCCACGAGGGCTTCCGGTTCCGCGCATCCCCCCCCGATGTATACCCGCATTCCCGACTCGACGCAGCGCACGGCTTCGTCGGATGCTCGCACCTTTCCTGCATATTCAATTTCCCACGACATGGCTTGGAGTCTCCTTCATGACTTCTTGGCGGGTGCGCTGCTGTCCTTGAGAGCCTGGTCGGCAACTGCCAACTCGTAACCCACCGAGGCATAGTATATTGCTCGATCAAAGAACTGTTCCAGTAACTGCAGCATTTCCAATTCACCGAACACTTCCACCGGGCGTTCCAAAACCGATTCCTTCTTGATGAAATCCCAGAGGTTTTCCTTCGTCAAAACGATGACCCAAATTACCTCGCTCAGTGGTACCCGCTGGCAGGCCCGCCGCGCCCCAATCTGCAAATAGCGTTGCTCCAGGTGCAATTCGTCCTTCCCCATCAGCCACTCACCCAAGTGACGGTAGATCTCATACACTCGTTCTTCCAGTTCTCCCTGGGGGACGTTTTGGTAGTTCCGGGTCAATTCGGATTTCTGGACTCGATCGAGGAGGCAAGCGGCCAGCGCTTGGGAGTGAGTCTCGATCAGCCGAACGAGACGGTATAACATCATCATAACGTCCTCCCGTGCTCAACCTTCCCCTGTCAGTCTCAATGCACGCGGCCACCGCAGCGATGACGAGCGGTACACGCATGTGTGATGAAAGTCACAGCTCGCGGATGATGCCGCGGGCTGTTCCTGGCGTATGTCTGTCGTTTGGCTATGGCGATGCCGGGGTGGTCGCGCAGTTCCTGGTGATGCGCCGCTCGAATCCCCCGAATTGCGGGGTCGCTCTTTGCTGGATTAGTCAATGTGGGATTGCTCAACGTCGCGTCTCCTTCCGAGTCGGCAGTCGTCTGAGCGCGATTCCGTCGATGCTGGCGCAGCGATGCGATTGTTATGGAGCCAAGAGGGCAGTCCGCGCTGGGTTAGCATGCGTTCGAGAAGACTGCACAGACGAAATGTTGGCATTGGCGCGCGCGCAGGGTTTTGCCTCGAAGGAAAGCCAGTCGTGCTTGACTCCCACCTCGATCACTGTCTTGTTCTTGTCGACGGTGATCTTCCTGGCGTAACCGAGGTCCGACATCTGTATGCTTTTCAGCTGAAGGTCGAAGCCTTCGGTGATGGCGTTGCCACCGGTGAGGCGGGCAATGTTCTGCAACACACTCTTTCGCTGATCCCCGAGGCCGGGTGCCCTGACGGCAGCAACTTGCAGCGGGCCACGCAGTTTTTTTACAACCAGAGTGGCCAGCGCCTCGCTCCCAACATCCTCTGCGATTATGAGCAGCGGCTTTCCGCTTTTTGTGACTTGCTCAATGAGCGGGAGCAGGTCTTTTTTCGAACTGATTTTCTTTTCGTGAATGAGAACGTAGACGTTCTCGAACGCAACTTCCATCCGTTCGGGATCGGTGATGAAGTAGGGTGAGAGGTACCCGCAGTCGAACTGCATGCGGCCCACCTGCGGTTTATCGCTGGCGCTGCCGGGATTGACGCTCACGTCGCGGATGAAGCGCGTTTCTTCCACATCAGCTAAAACGCGGTTCTCCACTCTAGCAAGTTTCGCGGCCATGTTTGCAGAACCTCCGTTAGCCGTGCCTCACGGCGTACTCTTCGGTGCACGAGATGGACGCTTCAGTTCCTGGTTGCGGCGTGCCAGGCTCTTCTTGTCAGCAATTGCGGAAGACCGTTTTGTCCTCGCTACTAATTCCTTCGACTGCTGGACAGTTTCCGCTTCCTTCGCATTCACGCGGTTCGTTATCTCTCGTCTTTCACCTGTGTTTGGCATTTGTCATGAGTATGTCTGATCTCAGCTTGGCATTGTGGTCAGTTTTGAACACTTGTCTGGAATAAACTGCAATGCTAAGGAATTCAGCCGCTTCCTCGGAAGTTTTCTTCCTCGACGCTCCCAGCAAATGAGTGAGAGTCCGAGCTTGACGTGAGCAGACCGATTGCCTTCGTGGACACGTCAGCGGGTACACCCGATTTGCGATCCAACCGGCAGGTGAGTTCAACTGGAAAAGTAAACGCAGCTCCCAAAACTGATCCAGCGCGGATCACGTTTCGTGGTGACGCAAATCACAATATTGTCGATTGATATAGTAGATAATAATCCTTGCCGCCTTTTCACCAAGATCTTTGGGGAACGTCCGCCGTATGTAGCCAAGTGGTGCTGCTTGACTGTTTCGTGCTGCAAAGCAGCAAAAAATTGCATCTGATGAGACGAGGGAATCTTCCTCGGGTATCCTTAAGTTGCAGAAACGGCAGAAACATTGCGTGCTTTTGAATTGTGGACGACCGGCAACACGATTGCACACTATTAAGAGCATCCCCATCAATATGATAGACATAGATTAAAGAAATGGTCATAATTCCTCAAACTGGATCCGAGCCTTCGCGCCACGCCGCGCAAGGTCTCTTAACAGACCGACTTTGCTGAATTCATGGAGGCAGTCTTGGCTGCGGAGCAGAACATGGATAAACGGCTAATCTATTTTGACAATGCTGCGACAGTCTGGCCCAAGCCGGAGCGCGTTTACAAGTTCATGGATCAGTTCTACCGCACCCATGGGGTCAACCCGGGGCGGAGTGGTTACGACCTGGCGATTGAAGCGGGTTCTTTGCTGACGAATCTGCGCAAGCGCTTGACGAAGTTTTTTGGGGGCGACGAAGATACGCCGGAGCGGCTCATCTTCACCTACAACGTCACGGATGCGCTGAACCTCGCTATCCCAGGGCTGATCGGCAAGGGCGACCACGTGATCACGACCAACCTGGAACACAACTCCGTGATCCGGCCGGTCAATCACATGGTTCGCGATGGCGGAGCCGAGGCGACTTATCTGCCTTTCAACTCCGCGGGATTCATCGAACCCGACGAGATCAAGCGGGCGATTCGGCCGAACACGAAACTACTGATTGTCAATCACGGCTCCAACGTGATCGGCACCGTGCAACCGCTCTGCGAAATGGGGTGCCTTTGTCGCGAGCACGGCATAACCTTCCTTGTGGACACAGCGCAAACCGCCGGCGTGATTCCGATCAATATGAAAAAAATGAATATTGATGTGATCGCGTTCACCGGGCACAAGGCCTTGATGGGCAGCATGGGCATCGGCGGTCTTTGTGTCCGTAAGCATGTTGCAATCGCACAGGTGCGCAGCGGCGGTACCGGAGTGCGCTCGGTCGATCCTTACCATCTGGAAGAATATCCGTGGCGCCTCGAGTTCGGCACTCCGAATATGGTGGGAGTGGCGTCCCTCTGGGCAGGCCAGGACTGGCTTGACGAAAACGGAATCGAGAAGGTGTACGCGCATGAGACGAAGCTCGCCAAACAGTTGGTGGAAGGCCTGCGAAAGATCGATGGCGTGCGCCTGTATTGTTGCGACCAACTGGAGAATCATCTCTCGACGGTTTTGATGAACGTGGAGGGCGTCGATCCGGGTGACGTGGGAATCATGCTTGATGTCGACCATGACATCGCCGTCCGCACCGGCCTTCATTGCGCGCCGCTCGTGCACACGCAATTGGGGACGGTAGAAAAGCACGGCGGCGTACGTTTCTCGGTGGGCGCATTCAATACCGAAGCAGAAGTCGTCGCCGCGATTCATGCTGTCTCTGACATCGCAAGCTGGGCACGCGAGCGCACCCGGAAGCCGGAACACGACGTCGTGCGGATTGCAACTCCTCAGCCCGTAGGGTTGACAGCATAGCGCTAGACTATCGCTTCAATCGGTGAAGGACTCCGGTGTACACTCCGAGGCGCGAAGTGCCGCGCCGCATCCAGCAAGCCTTTGGCCCATTCGGGAGTGGCCAGAGCATGCAGATGGGTATAGCCAGCCACTACATTTTTGGTGACAACCAGGTCGCGCTGCTGAAAACATCCCGTGCCTCTAAGAACGGAGCACGCGGTAGCAACCGGGTTGTCCCCGAACGAAATGCGCGAGTAATGAAATTCGTGGCCGTGAAGAACGAGCCCGGCAGGGAAGAGCGGGTTCGAGGTGTCCACGAGTAACTCGCTGTAGCCGTGGCCTTGAGGCGTGTTGCAGACCTCGGTGTCGAAGGGGAAAACTCCGGCCATCGGATACGCTGCGCCTTCCCAGCGCAGCGTTTGGCCGAGCAGAATGAGGCCTCCGCATTCGGCGTAGATTGGCAAGCCTGCCCTCGCGGCTCGGCGGATGGATTCCAGGAAATTCCGGTTTGACGACAGAACGACCGCGTACTTTTCCGGAAACCCGCCACCGATGTAGAGCGCGTTCAGGCCTTCCGGAAGAAGTCCTCCCTGAATCGCAGAAATTGGGATGAGTTCGGCGCCGCCTTGCTCCAACTGTTCCAGATTCTCGGGGTAGTAGAAGTTGAACGCGGCGTCGCGCAGATAGCCAACCTTAACGTCTTTCACTGCCGGTATCGAAACCTCTGGGGGACCGATCTCCAACGAAGGTGCATTCCGCGCGATCGAGATGATGGCATCAAGATCGAGCCCATACGCCAGTTTCAATAAATGCTCTTGGAGTTGCGATGTTCCGGTGTGTTCTTGCAGAGGAACCAATCCGAGGTAACGCTCGGGCAGTGGGTTGACGGCGGCCTTGCGAATTGTGCCAACGACAGGGATCGCACACGCAGACTCAATCGCGTCTCGCAAGACCTGCTCATGCCGCTGGCCATTCACGTTGTTCAGAATAACGCCGCGAATCGAAAGCTCCGGATCAAGCGTCCGGCATCCTGCGACGAAGGCCGCTGCGGTGCGCGTGATTTTGGCTGCGTTGATCACGAGCACCACCGGAGCTGCAAGGCAATGGCTGAGGGCGGCGCTGCTGTGCGTGCCGGCGCTGTCGAAGCCGTCGAATATTCCCCGATTGCCTTCGATGAGGTTGACGCCATCCGCGACCGCTGCACGTACAAATCCATTGCGCACAAACGAGGAGCGCACGCTGTTGCGGCCCATCAGGTAGGTGTCCAGATTGCGAGCGGGATGAGATGCCGCCCAACCCAGCCAGGCGGCGTCGATGTAGTCGGGACCCTTCTTGAATGCGCGCACCTCGAATCCCGCGCGGCGCAGGGCCAGCAGGAGCGCGAGCGAAACGAGGGTTTTGCCCGAGCCGCCGGACATACCGGCAATCATCAGCCTTGGCATGGAATGAGAACCGGTCACAACTCGGTGCCTGGTTTGGGCGGAAGCTGTACGTACGATCCCCCAAGATAGCTGTACACGCACCGGCCTGAGTCGATCAACATTCGCAGGGCCTTTTTGCAGTCGTCTTTGCTGCAAGTTGAGCCATGTTTGGCAATCAGCTCTTTGGCCAAGTCGCCGGGTTTCAGGTTTCTCTTTCCGGCGCACTCCGCAACCAGCCGGTACATTTCTTCCGCTAGCGTCTCGATAGGAACCGATGTCGCCTCCGTCATTGGAGAACCTCTTTCTCCGAGAGCGCAGGACTTACGCAACTCTCTTCTTCCAGACTTAGAGTGTCTAGACTCAGCGCGTCGCCGGATGGGCCGTCAGGAATAGGAACTGAGTGAATCAAGGAATCGAGGCTGACGTGCTCGCCTATGTGTTGCTGATGATGTTTCAATTTCTCGCGGAGGCGTACCGCTTGCCCAATCACAAGAGTAGCCGGGGGCGCGATGGATGCGTGGCGAGCGTCCTCCGCAATCGCGCCCAGCGTCGAAACGAGGACGCTTTCACTCGCCCAGAAAGCCATTTGGATGATCGCGGCAGGAGTATCAGGAGAGAGGCCGGCTACCGTCAACTTCCTGGCGATGTGTTCGATATTGTGGATGCCCATGAGAACGACCAGGGTGTCGACTTTGCTGAGTGCTTGCCAGTCGATTCGATCGTCATGTTCCGACGCCTGATGGCCCGTTACGATGGCGACCGACGAGGCCGAGTCGCGGTGGGTGACTGCGATTCCAGCACTCAGCGGCGCGGATAAGCAGGAGGAGACTCCAGGAACCACTTCGAAGGAAATTCCATGCTCGGCAAGATATTCGGCTTCTTCGCCGCCGCGGCCGAACAAGAACGGATCGCCACCCTTGAGGCGCACCACCGTCTTGCCTTCGCGGGCCTTGCGGATCAGCAGATCGTGGATCTCATCCTGACGCGAACAATGCCTGCCTAGTGGCTTGCCCATGAAGATCTTTTCGGCGGAAGGCTTCGCCAGGGCCAGGACCTCATCCTGGATCAGCCGGTCGTACACGATCACCTCGGCGGTCTTAAGCAATTCAGCCGCCCGGATCGTAAGAAGGTCGGGATGGCCTGGTCCCGCGCCCACCAAATACACTTTGCCAGTCTTCGTCATGAATGCTCTCTTTCACCTTATTGGTGGAGCGTCGGGCGTCCTCGCCCGACTGGACGGGCGAGACGCCCGTCCCTCCACCGCATGACTCATTAACGCGTCACACGGCACCAGCCCTACACAAACCAACGGCTGATGAGCACGAAGATTGCCAGCAGCACGACTCCCGTAGAGAACGTGTACCAGATCAACTTGCGCTCAACCGGGAGCAAAGGCTCGTACTCGCCTTCCATCTTCTTGATTTCTTCCGCTACGCTAGGTTCTGTCATATTTGCCTTTATCCTTTCGACTTATCCTTTTAATACCGGTGGCAGCACTCCGTGAAAGAACAGCCACGAGATCAGCAGGCCGACCCAAATGATGTATCCAAACAGGCAAAGCACATAAACCGCGGCTAACTTGGCGATGCCCTCTTGCCACAATTTGCGGAAATTGGAAAGCACTCCGATGGCGAAGAAGGTCATCAGAAAAAAAATGGCGCGAAACAGATTGGCTTGCGCCATCGAGGCCTTCACTTTGGGGATCAAACCCGGAGCGGCGATGCCGATGGCGAGCACGATCAGAAATGTAGCCACGTAACCCAGAATGAATTTCGGGAAGCGCTGCCAGATCTCGACAGCTCTGACTTTCTCTCCGGGGCGGCGTTCAATCTTGGCGGACCAAATCCAGGCGAGAATGAACGCCCACACGCCGATGAAGACGTCGATGAACACCTTCACCGTGGCGCTGACGCCCATAATCCAACCAGCCTGGTAAACCACGCCGGTGGCGGCAAGCGCTTTGGCGCGAATGAGGGCGTCGGTGATGGCGCCGCTGGCTACCGCCGCGCCGTCAGTCTTGACGGCAAGCCCCATCCACGCGCCCGCGACCATGGGCTGCCCGTATAGGTAGTGCTGGGCGGCGAAGGGAAGCACCATCAGTTCGATGACAGAGAAGATCACGACCAGCGACGACACCATGATGGGCACAATCGGCCGCGCCCGAATCGCGCTGCCGGTTGCAATGGCCGCGGATACTCCGCAAATGGAAATGCCGGAAGCCAGCGGAGCGGCCCATTCGCGGCTGAATCCGAAATAGCGGCGCGAGATGAAATACACGATCGGCCAGTAGATCAGATAGGCCTCGATGATGGCGCAGATGCCGCGGAAGATAACCGAGGTTGCAAGTTGCCGCTGCTCCAGCGCCGCAATCCCCAGAAATCCGCCGAGGATCACGATGCCGGTCTTGATGTATAGCTCCGGTCGGACTGCCTCTTTCAGAGCCCTGGCCACGCCCGGCAAAAAATTACCGACGACCAAGCCCGCCAGCAGTGCGATGATAAATCCCGACTCGTTGGTGAGATTCAGCGACCACGCGATCTTCAAAGCCGGACGCTTGTCTGGCGTAGCGGCAATGTAGGCCCAGCTTCCGAGAAACCAGCAGGCATAACTGACGACGAATATCGCCGTGAAGCCCGCGGCGAAGCGTTTAAGATCGGCGCGCAGAGCTTTCGCCGCCGCCAGCAGTACGATGAGCAGAAAGAAATAGGTTGCCAGCAGCGACAGCGAAGCGGAGAGATTGGCAAAGTGCTTTGAAGCGGGAGCTAATGCCTTCGATGGCGCCGTCCATACCGAAGTCGTAACCGCCCATCCCAGCAGGTCGATTCCTTTGAGCAGAGTCAGCGACAGAGCGAATACGAACAAGCCGATCCACACTGCCAGCCAATCTTCAGTTATGCGGCCTTGCGCGATTGCGAGGGCCTCGCCCTGCGAAGGGGCGGTAGCTCGATATGTTGGTTCATTGGTCATGGGTCATCTCCACAGAACGAGTCTGTATTGTTAGTTCTGTCGTTAGTCTTGCTATTAGTTGTCCTTCCAAACGGAAAGCGTGATTTTGTACAGGACCGTGATCATCAAAGCGCCGCTGGCCCAAACCCCAAGAACAATCGTGGACTCGGGCAGCGTGGGCGCGTATCGTGTGACCGCTCCCAGAGGCGAAGGCACTAGTCCGCCAACTATCAGCCCGAGCCCCTTGTCCAGCCAGATCGAAACGAAAACACACACGCATGCCACCGTTAGCAAACGGACGTTATGTCGCCATGTGGGAACCAGCAGCAATGCCAGCGCAACCCAGGAAAGCAGCACTGAGAGCCACATCCAGGGCACCAGGTGGTGATCGCCGTTAAGGCCGAGGAAGAGGTACTTGAAGTGCTCTTCGTGCGCCGGAATTTCGCTGTAAAAAGCAGTGAAGACCTCCGCGAGGATGAGAAAGATGTTGATGGCGAGTGCATACGCCACGATGACCGCCAACTTCTGGATGGCATCGCGCCCCGCATCGAAGCCGGTCAACTTTCGCAAGAGCAGACATAAAAGGATCAGCAAAGCCGGACCCGACGCGAAAGCCGAAGCCAGAAAACGCGGAGCCAGGATCGCCGTCAGCCAGTAGGATCGGCCGGCCAATCCGCTATAGAGAAATGCCGTGACCGTGTGAATGCTGATTGCCCAGGGAATCGAGAGAAGGATCACGGGTTTGATCCAGCCAGGAACGGGCACTTGTTCGCGTCTCGCGGTCAGCGTTACCCCGGCGATTACCGCGTTCATCAGCAGATAACCGCTGAGCGCAATCATGTCCCAGAACACGACCGACCTCGGCTGGGGATGAAGCACGATGTTGAAGACCCGCGCGGGCTGGCCCAAGTCGACGAAGATAAAAAGGATGCACATCGTAACTGCGGTGACTGCCAGCAGTTCGCCGAGCACCGTGATCCGTCCAAATTGCCCGTAATCATGCAGGTAATAGGGCAGAACCACCATGACCGCGGAGGCGGCCACGCCCACAAAGAAAGTGAACTGTGCAATGTAGAGGCCCCAACTGACATCGCGGCTGAGTCCGGTGACGGCCAACCCGTGCATCAGTTGCAAAACGTAGCAGAGGGATCCCGCCAGCATTGCGCAGAGAAGCGAGGTGATCCAAAGCCAGTATTTGCGCTTCCCCGTAGACGTATTCACAAGTATCACCATAAGAAGACTAGACAATATAATATACGGCAGGGCCAGTGCCCAATTCCGGTTTGCGCTGCACCGCAAAGCGCGAGTGCAGAAGTTTGCGCACTTCGGAATCGGGCCGCTCGAGATCGCCGAACACGATGGCTTTTTCCTCGCAGCTCTCCGCGCAAGCCGGCCCAAGCCCCTTCGCCAGCCGTTCTTCGCAGAAATTGCACTTCTCCACCACACCCATGGTGCGCGTCGGAAAATCCGGGTTCACATTTGCAATGGCGGGCCTGGGATCTTGCCAGTTGAAGCTGCGCGCGCCATAAGGGCAGGCAGCCATGCAATAGCGGCAGCCGATACAGCGATGAAAATCGATGGTGACGACGCCGTTCGCTCGCTTCCAGGTGGCGTCGACCGGGCAAACGCCCACGCAGGGAGGATCGTCGCAGTGGTTGCACGCCAGCAGCACCGGCAGGTCGCCGAAGAAATCGCGCGTGTAGTCGCTCTGCGAGGCGGGGAATACATTCTTGAACGGCTCCTTCCAAATCCACTTAACTTCGTGCGCGCGGTCGGCGAATTGCGGCACGTTGTGGGTGGAGTGGCATGCCTTAATGCAGCGGCCGCAACCGTCTTTTCGCCGGCATTTCTCCAAATCAATCGCCATGCCCCAGCGCACGGCTTTCGCGGACGTCGTGGAAGTTTGCTCGGGCGTTTGCTCGGATTTCCGCTCGGCCACGGCGCGGACGGCTTTTCCCCCTGCCACGGCCAGCAATCCCAGGCCCGAAAGCCGCAGAAAATCTTTTCGTGTAATCTTCATGGCGCGTTTCTCATGGCATACCCCTCGAAGCTCGCGGGGAATCGTTGTGGCAATGCCAACAATCTGAATCGGAAACAGCGGCATAGTCATGGCAACGTTCGCAAAACTCCTTGCGATCGGTGTGGCATTCGGTAACGCAGGTGCGGGTCGGACTCTTTTCGTAACTTTTCCCGTTGAATGCGATGAACTGCCTCTGTCCATCGCGCACCGCCTCGTCTCTCCAATGTTCCAGCAACTGCATGTGGGACGTGCGCATATAACTAGCGGGCGCTACGCACTGCTTTTCCTGCGTGGGGAGCTGGATCTGCGGAGCGGCCAAAGCCGCGTTTCTGTCGAGCGCGCCGTGCCAGATCGGAGTAGTGACCAGCCCGACGAAAAGAGTCAGACCCGCGAGAATCAGTGGACGGTCATTCATGCGTAGTCTCCTCCACTGGCTTTACCAGCGGCTCGCCGCGGAGGTCGGCAGTGCGCTCCTTTTCTCCACTCATCACCAGTGCATTCCCCAACAACTCGTGTACCCCGGCCACCTCGACGCCGGGAACCCAGTACTCCATCAGTGTGGGCAGGGTTGCTTTGTCGATGGCGCAAATACAAGCGAGCAAGTTGACGCCATGCTTTTCTTTCACGTGCCTGACGGCGTTGGCGCGCGGGAAGCCGCCGCGCAGGCGCATTTCCAGGTTTTCATCCGTGCCCAGTCCGGCGCCGCTGCCGCAGCAGAAGGTCTGCTCGCGGATCGTGTTTTCCGGCATCTCGTGGAAATTCCGGCAAACTCTTTTCAGGATGAAGCGCGGTTCTTCCAGCAATCCCATGGCGCGCGAAGGATTGCAGGAGTCGTGGTAAGTGACATTCCATCGATCATTGCGGCTAGGATCAAGTCGGAGTTTGCCATGATGAATCAGGTCGGCGGTGAACTCGCAAATGTGAACTGCCCGCGTGGAACGGGCATTCTCGAAACGCGTTCCGGTTATGGGCGAAACCGGCGGCTCCAGAAAATCGGCGGGACCATTCATCGTGTCCATGTACTGATGAAACACGCGCCACATGTGGCCGCACTCGCCGCCCAATATCCATTTGACGCGCAGGCGCTTCGCTTCTTCGTAGATTTTGGCATTGAGCCGTTTCATCAACTCGTGCGAGGAAAAGAGGCCGAAGTTGCCGCCTTCCGAGGCAAAGGCACTGACGGTGTAGTCAAGTCCGATTTCGTGAAACAGCATCAGATAGCCGAGCAGCGTGTAGTAATGCGGAGTGCCAAAGTAGTCGGCCGAAGGCATGACGAAAAGAATCTCTGCGCCCTTGCGGCTGATGGGAACTTCAATGGGCAGGCCGGTGATTTCTTTCGCTTCATCGCTGGCGAATTGAATGCTGTCCTGAAAAGCGTGCGGCAGTATTCCAAGATGATTGCCGGTGCGGAAACAATTGGCGGCAGGCTCCGTGACCCAGTTGATGTTGCAGCCGATAAGATCGAGTAACTCGCGGCCAATCATCGTTATTTCAGCGGTATCGATTCCATAGGGACAGAAAACCGAACAGCGCCGGCATTCAGTACATTGATAGAAGTAATAGAACCATTCCTTAATGACGTCTTCAGTCAGCTCGCGCGCACCGACGAGCGAGCCGAAGAGCCGGCCCGTCAAAGTGAAATAACGGCGATAGACCGAGCGCATCAGTTCGGCGCGAAGCACAGGCATGTTTTTGGGATCGCCGGAGCCGACATAGAAATGACACTTGTCGGCGCAGGCGCCGCAGCGCACGCAGACTTCCATAAATAAGCGAAAAGACCGGTACTTTCGCAATCGGTCTTTTATGCCTGCAAGAATGATTTGTTTCCAGTTGGGCGGAAGCTTCCAATCCGCGTCGAAAGGCTGCCACTGGCGCGGGTTGGGCAGCCCGAGATAGGTGAGGTTCTTCGGCGCCGCCGCGTAACAGATCGTCCCTTTGCGAAACTCAACCCCGGCATCGCGCCAATCGCCCTGCGGATTCTTCTGTTCAATTGATAGTAGTTTTTCCGGCATCTTCAGTCTCAAGCGGAAGTTTCGCCGCTTTCAGTTTGTCTCGGAACTCGTGTTCCCACTCCGCATAGGAGTGGGTTTTGACTGGATAATTCCAGGGATTGACGTGGCGCTTACTACGGCTGTTGTTGGCGAGATTGCGTGTAGGGCTGAGAAAGACTCCGCCCACGTGCATGAGCTTGCTGAACGGGAAGTATGCAGCCACGGCGCTGACAATAAGTAAGTGGATCAGAAACATAGGAGTCAGAGCGCTGGTAATTAAGGGGTGGAAGACCGCCAATCCGAGCGCAAACTGTTTGATCGCGACCACGTCTACGCGGACGACGAAGCGCATGAATAGGCCGGAAAGTACGGCTCCCAGCAGAAGAAACAGGGCCAGGTAGTCGATCGGCAGAGATACATATCGGACAATCGGGTTGCGAAATCGCCGTGCCACCAGATACAGGAGCGCGCCCACGATGACGACATCGGAGATATAGACTGAAGGGAGTCCCACTTGAAAAATGCTGTCCAGTCCATCGATTGCTTTCACGAAAACTGGAACCGGCTGGACAAACAAGCGCAGATGCCGGAGCAGTATCACCAGTAAGGACCAATGAAACGCCAGAGCGCCCAGCCAGAGAGTTCTGTCGTCTCCCAGCACCAGTCGCGCATCATGCAGTCGAGCGCGGTTGTTGCGAAACAGCGAACGGAAGAGGAGAATTTCCAGCGCCATGCGACCGACTGCGTCCCAGCCGGTGGCTGGGTTGTCCAGGGACGCCGACTTGATCCAGGGCAGCGACTTTTGCTGGCCGCACGTGGTGGGAATGCGGAACGGCACAGGGGTCCACGCCCACCGCAGCACTCGGTAACAGAAGCCAAAGAGGAAAACTGCAAAGGCCGCATAGGGAACAACCACCGCCAGAAAAACCACTCCGGCATGCGCCTGTCCGGCCAGGAAGGCGAGTAGAGCGATCGCCAGCACGGCCAGCAGCGGGGAAAGAGCCTTCATGCGGGCCGCCTCGCGCGGATGCGCTGTTGCGTCTGGCTCGCGCGTTGAATTTCGTTGGCCCGGATTCGCGCGAGTTGTTCACGGCACTGTGTGTACTTGTCAGCCGCCATCGCCGCGAGCCGGTCGATTCTGCCATCGTCCATCTTGTCATCGGCGACTTCGCAATCGAGGACTGCGGAGTTTCGTTCCGGCGCAAGCCCACGGAGAATGGGTTTCAGCAGAGACACGAATCGCACGGCGTCGTCGGGAGAAAACCCTTGGACCACTTGGAGCCGGATGATCGGGTCGAGGGCGGACTCGATTGCCGTTGCGTCCATATCGCCCGACAATTCGCGCAGCAGGCACGAGAAGCTTCGGCGCAGCGTGGCGCCGACCGGATTGCGAAAAGGATCCGGCTCCTTGATCAAGAGAGCCGCCGCGTGACGCGGGTAGGATTCCGCCGTTCGCACAATCCACCGCTCCAGAATGGCCTCACTCGCGTCCATAAGATTTCTACACACAGCCTGTCGGCTTCGGCAGCCCGGCCAGCTTGCACGCACCCTTCGCCGGCCCGGATGGAAACAGCTTGTAGATCTCACTCAGTTTGTGCCCGGTTTCCTTGCATAGCTTGCGAATCATGGGCGCAATCCCAAACTCCAGGTAGTAATTGCGGATGTAGTGAATGACCTTCCAGTGTTCCTCGGTCAGATCGGCAATAGCCTCAGTAGCGGCGAAGTCCTTGGCCACCACATGGTTCCAGCACTCCGGTTCCTGCAAGAAGCCGTCTTCGTCCACTTCGTAACTTCTTCCCTCAACTTCGAATGTCGGCACAGTTGCTCTCCTTGGTTATCAACTTAGTTCGATATATCCGCTCGGACATGCCTCGGCACACTTCTTACAGCCGTTGCAGACTTCAAGCTTGATCTTGCAATGTTCGCCTTTCGGAAGCCTTACGAAGCAGTTATTGCTGCAATACATCCAGCAGGTTTCGCAATCCATGCACATGCCGCACGACATGCAGCGCTTGGCTTCTTCGAGCACTTCGGTTTCCGTTAAGCCGATCTCGACCTCGGTGCTGAGTTCGCGTTCGGCAGCTGAGACCCGCTGCGGTTCGCGCCGCGGGGCCGCGGGATACCAGTCAAGCCTCAGCTTTTCTGTTGCGATGGCAGGCAGCGCGGGCGGCCTTTCCAGCGTGTGTCCCTGAAAGCGAGCATCGATCGCTTCGGCTGCCAACCGGCCCTGGGCAATGGCAACGGTGGCGATGCCCAGTCCCGCTCCGTCGCCGCCGGCGAAAATTCCGTCAACGGCGGTTCTGCCCCAGTCGTCAGTCTTGATCCATCCGTTGCCGTTGGGTAGGGTTTCCACACCCCGGAAGTCCGGCTGCTGTTGGACGGCAACAATGATGCTGTCTGCTTCCAGGTCAAATTCGCTGACCGTCTCGGACGCCTCTGGTGGAGTGCCGCCGGAATTTGAGGGCCCCAGTTTTACGCGGACACAGCGCACTCCAACCGCGCGTCCGTTCCGCCGCAATATCTCCAAGGGAACGGCGGAGCATTCGATGCGCACACCTTCTTCGCGCGCGTACTCGGCCTCGGACTTCGTGGCGGTCAACTCCAAGCCCAACATGGTTACCTCGGCCCCCAGTCTTCTGCTCAGGCGGGCTACATCGCAGGCGGTGCCGCCCGCGCCCACTACCACTAACCGGCCGCCTACATCGACCCTTTCGCCGCGGTTTACGCGCCTCAAGAACTCGATTCCGCTGAGCACGTTCGGCGCATCCTCGCCTGCCAGATTCAACCGGATCTCTTTTTGCGCGCCAATGCCGGCGAACACGGCTGCATATTCACGGCGCAGTTGCTCCAGGGAAATGTCTTTGCCCACCGCGCAATCGCGCCTCAGCTCGACCCCGAGATCGAGAATGCGGCCGATCTCCACGGCAAGAACTTCACGCGGCAAGCGGAATTCCGGAATGCCGTAACGCAACATGCCTCCCGGCTCGCCGAGCGCTTCGAAAACGGTGACCGCGTATCCGCGACGGACTAATTGATAAGCGCAGGACAACCCTGCCGGACCCGCGCCAATGACGGCAACTTTTTCCGCGCGGGGTTGGGCTACGAGCCGCGAGAGCTTCAGCTTGTTGGCAATCCCAAAATCGCCGATCGCGCGTTCGATCGCATTGAACGCCACCGGCCCATCCTTGGCGGCACGGTTACACGCCGTTTCGCAAGGGTGCGGACAAATCCGGCCCGTGACCGCGGGGAAAGGGTTGCGTTCCACGATCTGTTTCCAGACGCGTTCGAAAGCCTGCTCGCGGGTCAGCCCATAGTCTTTGGCTTGCGCGATGATTACCAGCAACTCGCGAATCTCGTTGCCGTTGGGGCAACCCGAGGCACACGGCGGCGCTTTGGGGACAAAACGAGGACGCAGCTGGCTGATCTCGCTGGCCGCCGCCACGCTTCGAATCAGCGGTTTCTTGACTTCCTTGAACAGCCCCATCAGCCAGCTTCCTCGCTAGGGGGAGGATTGGAGATTTCAATATCGAACGTGTGCCGACCGCGCGTACGTCAGTGCCGCATGTTTGAAGTCGTCGATGTGATAGCGCGTAAACTCGAACCCGGTCAGTTGGAAGAAGCGCGGCCAGCCGATGCGCTCGATCCACTCGCCCACCCGCTCGTATTTGCGCGCGTGCCTCGCGTAGACATCCACAATCTTCACAACGGCCTCAACCACCTCAGGCCAGCGCGGAGGATTATTGGGGAGGAAGGGAATCGCCAGCTTGGAAAACTTGGGCGCGCTCCGCGCATTACTCACCTTGCCGCCCACCCAGATGGACAAACCGTCGTTCTCCGCATTGTTCATGGGCATGGCGGGGCATACGGTGTAGCAATTGCCGCAATACATGCACTGCTGTTCCACGACTGCGACGGAATTCTTGCCGTCCACGATCGCCGGACGAATCGCTCCGGTCGGGCAGGCGGCGATCAAAGTTGGGACCTCGCACACCTTGGGCAGCGTGCCATGCTGAACCTTCGGGGGAAGACGGTGAACGCCGAGGATGGCGATGTCGGAACAATGCACCGCGCCACACATATTGAGGCAGCAGGCCACTGCAATGCGCAATTTCGCCGGAAGATCCTCGTGCGTGAAGCGGTCGTAGACAGCATCCATCACACACTTGACCAGGCCTGAAGCATCGGTTGCCGAGGAGTGGCAGTGGATCCATCCCTGGGTGTGCACGATGTTGCTGATGGCGTTGTTAGTGCCGCCCACCGGATATCCCAGGGCGATCAGTTCCTGCTTCAGCGGCTCGATCCGAGCCGGATCGTCGAGCAGAAACTCGAGATTGTTGCGGCTGGTGAAGCGCAGATAGCCGCCAGAGTATTTGTCAGACAGGTCGGCAAAGACGCGCAGCGTGTGGATGCTCAGCAGGCGCGGTGTGCCCGCGCGCACCGTGTAGATGCGGTCGCCCGATTCCGCGACATGACAATAGACGCCGGGGGCCAGATTTTCGTGGTATTTCCACTGGCCGTAGTTTTTCTTGATCAGGGGATGGAGATACTTTTCGTAATGCGGCGGCCCGATGTCGGTGAGTCGAGGCTCGGATGTGGCGCTCATTTCTCACCATCCTTCGCAGCCTGATAGAAAATGTAGGGATTGTCGCGAGGCGTGGAAACCATCTCCGGCACTGGCTCCAGCCCGATGCCGTCGAGGAAGGCGGGCAGCCCCACGCGCTGGATCATTTCACCGACCCGCTCCCGGTTGTTGCCGTATTCGTCCCAGAAATCCCAGATGCGACGGAGCAACTCTTTCAACGTATCCAGCAATTCATCCGCGGCGACGAAGGGAACCAGGACAGAAGAAAGCAGTGCGCCTTGCATGATCGGCGCCTTGCCACCAATCATGATGACCGCTCCGCGCTCCTTGCCGGGCCGCAGCGCTTGCGGCATGACATTGATGCAGTGCATGCAGCGCACGCATTCGTGATTTTCAATGCTGAGACTGCGGCCATCCCATGCCATGCACTTGCTGGGGCAAAGATCACAAACGTCCTTCTGGATGTTGAGCCCATCGGACGCGTACTTCATTACGGCACTCTCGTCCACCTGAATCGCGTCCGTCCAAGTACCGATGATGGAAAGATCAGCGCGGGCAATGGCCGCCACGCAATCATTTGGGCAGGCGGCGCACTTGATTTTGAACTTATAAGGGAAGGGCGGACGATGCATTTCGTCCTGGTAGGCCATGGTCAGGTCATAGCACAGCTTCATCGCGTCATAACAGGCCCATTCGCAGCGGGCCATGCCGACGCAGCAGGAAGGCGTACGAAACGAAGATCCGGAGCCGCCCAGGTCGAACCCGGCCTGCGCCAACTCTTGAAATGCCGGCTCAAGTTCAGCGGTGCGGGCGCCCAGCAGAATGAGGTCGCCGGTGGATCCGTGCATGTTGGTAAGCCCAGAGCCGTGACGCTCCCATATGTCGCAGATGGTGCGAAGGGCGTCGCTGGTATAAAACCAGCCTGCGGGTTGGTTGACGCGCATGGTGTGGAACTGGGCGACGTTGGGAAACTGCTCCCCAACGTCGCTGTAGCGCCCGATGACGCCACCGCCATAGCCGAGCACGCCGACCAGACCACCGTGCTTCCAATGCCCCTTCTTCTCTTCGTAGGAAAGTTCCAACTGGCGGAGGAGATCCCGAGCGCTAACGCTGGTTTGGCCAGCCGACTTGATCTCCTTGACGAAACTGGGCCACGGCCCTTTTGCCAGTTCGTCGAGCAATTCGGCTTTCGGCTTGTCGTCGGGCATCAGGCGTCTCCCCGGCTTCGAAACGATGGTTCTGAAGAGTCTGGGGCCACCAGCGCCCGGATACTACAGATACACGATTAGTTTAATAGAGAATAAGAATCTACGATGTGACGTGCATCACCAGGCGCCGTGAGACCCTGTCGGAGCTGTAAATCGCGCTGCCATGCGAACTTAGCTTCTGTTGAATTTTTACGATACGATGGCGCGGTAGAATCCGCCGGAGGCTACATGACTTCGTTCCCCATCCTGCTTCGACTCCAAGGACGCACCTGCCTAGTCGTCGGCGCGGGACGAATTGCGGCCGCCAAGGCTGCGGGGTTGCTGAGCCACGGAGCGCGGGTCGTCGTCGTCGCTCCGAAAGCAGTTCGCTGGATTCGCGAGAGAGCGCAATCGGGCAAGCTGGCGTGGCGCCGCCGGGCATTTTCGGCGCGCGACTTGCGAGGTGCATTTCTAGTGGTGGCAGCCACCAATTCCGCGGCATCAAACTGCGCCGTGTTTCGCGCCTGCCGAGCTAGGGGAGTGTTCTGCAACGTGGTCGACGATCCCGAACACTGCGACTTTTTTTATCCGGCCGTGATGCGCCGAGGGCGGCTGCAGATTGCGATCTCCACCGAGGGAAACAGTCCAGCCTTGGCGGCGCGGCTACGCCAGGAGTTGGAACTGCAATTTGGGCCCGAGTGGGGACCATTTGTAGAGCACATCGGAAAACTCCGGCAACGGTTTCTGAGTGCGGGTATGCCTTTGGACAAGAAGCGCGATCGACTGGCGGAAATTGCCGGGCACAAGGCATTCCTCAGCTTCCGACGACAGTGGACGCGTGCAACACGCCGCAGAATTTAGTCCGGCAAGCGGGGCCGGAACTAGACGGCTTGGCGCGCGCCAGCTAGGAAACAACAGCGCTGTCGTCGATCCGAAGCTCAAACGGTTTGACAGCCGATGGTAAGCTTGCAGGGCGAACTTTCACACAAGAGGCGAGCGTAACATTTCGGGGGGCGAAATTCGCGCACGCTCCTGGGACGACACCTGATAAAGACCGATCCCCATCCCGACCTAACGAGCACGCCCGAAGCGGCAGGTGCATTGCCTGCCCTCGCGCAGGCAGTAGCGGCGCCGCTTACTCGCGCCGCCATCTTCCTGGTCGCGACGCTCAACCGGGGATCTGAGAATCGCGCCATCGTGCGCTCGTTCTGCGGAGACCTTGCCGCGCTGGTGCGCGCGGTGGAATTTCGCGACCTGGAAGGAGGACTTTCCTGCGTCCTCGGATTCGGGTCCGAGGCGTGGGACCGCCTTTTTGGGCCGCCGCGGCCGGCAGAGCTGCATCCCTTCCGGGAGATTCGCTCCGCGGCGCGCCATGCGGTTTCCACACCGGGAGACTTGCTGTTCCACATCCGCGCCAAGCGCATGGATCTATGCTTCGAACTGGCCACGCAGGTTATGGCGCGCATCGCAAATGCGGTTGCGCCAGTCGACGAAGTCCACGGCTTCCGTTACTTCGACGATCGCGATCTCTTGGGTTTCGTCGACGGGACGGAGAATCCAAGCGGCGCGATAGCGATCGACGCCGTGCTCATCGGCGAGGAGGATGCTGCGTTCGCCGGCGGCAGCTATGTCATCGTGCAGAAATATCTTCACGATCTTGAGGCATGGAATGTGCTCTCCACCGAAGCTCAGGAACGCATCATCGGCCGCACCAAGCTTTCCGACATCGAATTAGACGACTCCGTCAAGCCAACGTCAGCGCACAGCGTGCTGACTACCATCGTCGAGAACGGAAAAGAGATTAAAATCCTGCGCGACAACATGCCCTTTGGCCGACCCGCGCATGGTGAATTTGGCACCTATTTCATTGGTTACAGCCGTTCGCCCCGCACGATCGAGCAGATGCTCGAGAACATGTTCGTCGGGCGTCCACCCGGCAACTATGACCGGTTGCTCGACTTCAGCCGCGCCGTCACCGGAAATCTGTTCTTCGTGCCGTCGGCGACGTTTCTGGAGAACGTGACCGAGGACCAAACTAACGAAGATCAGCCTGCGGCTGCGGAATCCCCCGCAGCTCCGGCGGTGGCCGAAACCTCTTCATCCATCCCATCGGTGCGCGACGGTTCGCTCGGCATCGGTTCTCTCAAAGGAGACATACCCCATGAATAATCTCCATCGCGAGCTTGCCCCCATTTCCGATTCGGCATGGGCTCAGATTGAAGAGGAAACATCACGCACGCTCAAGCGCTACCTTGCCGGACGTCGCGTCGTCGACCTGAAGGGGCCAGCCGGCACCGGCCTCTCTGCCGCCGGCACAGGCCACCTGCGCACGATTACCGCCCCTGCGAAAGGCATTGTCGCGAGGCAGCGCGAGGTTAAGGCGCTGGTCGAGCTACGTGTTCCGTTCGAACTGGATCGCCAGGCGATCGACGACGTCGATCGTGGCGCGAACGACTCGGACTGGCAACCGGCGAAAGACGCCGCGCGGCAAATCGCATTTGCCGAGGACGCCGCCATATTCGAGGGCTATGCCGCCGCCGGCATTGGGGGCATCCGTCAAGGGACCAGCAACCCGATCATGACGCTTCCCGGCGACGTGCGTGAATACCCGTATGCGATTGCCCAGAGCTTGAGCCGGTTGCGTCTCGTCGGTGTCAACGGCCCCTATGCGGTGCTGCTCGGCGCCGACGCCTACACCGCGCTCGCCGAAACCAGCGACCTCGGATACCCGGTGTTGGAGCACGTCAAGCGGCTGGTTAAAGATCAGATCATCTGGGCGCCCGCCATTGCCGGCGCGTTCGTGCTGACCACCCGTGGCGGCGATTTCGACTTACACATCGGTCAGGACGTTTCCATCGGTTATCTCAGCCACACCGATGCCGCCGTCCGCCTGTACCTGCAGGAGACATTCACGTTCCTTCTGCTCACCACCGAGGCTGCCGTCGCGCTGGCTCCTCCCGCGAAGGTTAAGAAGACTTGACGCGAGGCTCGGATTCTTCACAGGCTCAATTCGGAAGCTTTCAGAGGGTTTCCCGAGCAGAGGCCAAAGATTAGTCAGGGAGTTACAGCGAGATGGAAAGCTCGTAACAACGCCGATACTTTGGTCGATTCGCGCCTGCTGAAGGAGTGCGGGAAAGGGAAGGAAAATCAGCAAGACGCTTCCATTGGCACGCGGAATCTCTTATTCTTTGTCCAGATATTCGCCGGGAACATCGTCCTCCGACACCTCGTGCGTGCGAACTTCCTTCTCGTCAGCGTTGTCAGCGCTTTCGACACCAGCAACGACGTCGGCTTCGAATGCATTCCCTTCTTCGACCAACTCGTCGACGCTCTCCGAATCCGCAGCCTCGAGACGGGACAATCCCTGTAAGTCCCCGGATTGTTTGCCCGAACGCGATCCCGAATCGGCCGGTGGGAATACCATGGCGCTCAGACGGTTGCTTTTCTTCCGGGTCTGCTTCTTACCCGAGGCCTTCTTTTTCGCCACTCTCTTCGGGACAGGTTTCTTCTTCGCCAGCTTCTTGGGGCGTTTCACAGTCTTCAGGGGTGTTGGGCGCTTGCGGGCAGTTTTCTTCGACTTGGTCGCACTCTTTCGAGCTTTTTTCTTAGTGGCCATTCGCGCAGTTTAGCATCGGCGTGTACGTGTGGCAAAGCCGAGGCGGGCACGCCTTTTATCCCCCGCACGGCAGCCGCAGAATCTCCTCTGTCCCGGGGCCGTCGGCCTTTTGCTTCTGTCACACCCATGTCCGCGTTGCAGCGAACTTGGCCCCTGGCCAGTACAGCGGGCTCGTCGGACGGCTTTACATTGCGCCCATGCAGCGGCCAGGCAACTGCGACCGCGAAGTCTTCCTGACGCTCTAGAGAGCACCGGGCGTCCGTCAGTCGCGCTCTACAACACCTGCGACGACATCGACGCACTGGTCGCTAATCGTCGTGGCAGGGCGACCCGTGCCGCGGTTACGGTGGCCGGAGTGGTGCAAGCACGGTCTCGTTTTCTCCATCGACATCGCATTCTCCTGGTTTGTTTGCAATAATGTGGCAGTTCACTCATGATCGTCGAGTTGCGCCGAAACGCACTTGCCGCAGAGGTTCTCTATGCAATCCGGACAAAAACGGCTTCTTTTGCTCCTCGGGGTCATTATTGGCCTAGCCATAATCTGTGACTCTCAAACCACTCCGGTTCCCGCGCAGAGCACTGGCTGGAAGCTGGTCTGGAGCGATGAATTCAACGGGCCCAACGGATCCGCCGTTGACGGTTCCAAGTGGGTTGTCGAAACCGGGGGCGAGGGCTGGGGCAACGAGGAGCTTGAATACTATACCGATCGCGCCGCCAACGTCTCGATTCAAGATGGCAACCTGGTCATCAAAGCGGCTGCGGAAAAATACACGGGCCCTGACGGCGTCACTAGAAATTACACTTCGGCGCGTCTCAAGACCCTCGGCAAATTCTCGCGGACCTACGGCCGTTTCGAAGCTCGTATCAAAGTTCCCCATGGGCAAGGCATGTGGCCTGCTTTCTGGATGCTCGGTGACGACATCGACAAAGTCGGCTGGCCCGCCTGCGGCGAAATCGACATCATGGAGAACATCGGCAAAGAACCCACTGTCATCCACGGCTCCATTCACGGTCCCGGATACGTCGGCAGCACCGGCATTGAAGCGCCCTATACTCTCCCCGGCAAGCAGCGTTTCGCCGACGACTTTCACGTCTTCGCCATCGAATGGGACCCCAATTCTGTCAGCTTCCTTGTCGACCAGGATCTTTACGTCCGCCGCACCCGCGCCGATCTTAAGCCGGGATGGAAATGGGTCTTTGACAAACCGTTCTTTCTAATCCTGAACCTGGCGGTGGGCGGCGATTGGCCTGGGAATCCGGACTCTAGCACCGTGTTTCCGCAAAGCATGTTGGTGGATTACGTTCGCGTCTATCAGAAAACCGACCTCCCGAAGAGAGAGTCTGCCCAGCGCTGAACACTTCCCCGTGCGGTTCCTCCGCCGAATGAAACCGAGCACCTTCGACCTTAGGCGGCGAAGATGCAAGCAAAATCTGTTAATCTCTGTCTTCATCGTGCTCCTTGGCACGCCGGGAGCAACTCGCCATGAAGCACCGGTTCTCAACCCGGCTAAGCGTACAAGGGCCCTGCGGACTCCTCGCGCTCTTTCAATCTATGGGCAAGGTTTTGACGCTGGTGGCGTTCGTCGCAGTGGCTTGGGCTCAACCCGCAACACGGCCGTTGCCGGTACTGACTAGCGCGGAACAGGTGCGACGCCTCAGTCCCGAAGAAGCTGCTCTGGGCTATCCGGTACGGATTCGAGGAGTCATCACGGACGACGTACCCACCCCTGACTTCTTCGTGCAGGATGCGACCGCTGGCATTTACGTCGAGGGTAGTTTAGCTCCCAAGTTCGCCCACCACTGGGGTGATCAGGTGGAGTTGCAAGGGATCACCGGGCCGGGAAAGTTCGCGCCTGTCGTTCGCGAACTAAAGACCCGGGTAGTTGGCAAGGGAACCTTGCCGAACACGCGGACATACCGTTTCAGCGAACTCAGCGGCGGTCAGCAGGACAGCCAATGGACGCAGGTTCGCGGCATTGTGCGGTCAGTCTCTATCGACCGCACTTCCTGGCCCGAAACTGTTTTGGCGATGAACATCGCCTCCGGCGGCGGTTCCTTCAATGTGCGAACTCCCATCACGCACGAGCAGGACTTTTCCTCCTGGGTCGACAGCGAGGTATTGATCGAAGGCGTTTGCGGCAGCCTGTTCAATGCCCAAAGGCAATTGATCCGTGTGCTGTTTTATGTTCCGGACCTTCGGTTCATCAAAGTCGAGATGCCGGCGAAGGAAGTGCCGTTCTCGGCGCTGATGCGTTTCTCCCCAGGCGAGGGCTCGCAGCACCGCGTCCGGGTCCAGGGGATAGTCACCTATCAACAGCCTGGTCAGGCGCTGTTCGTGCAGAATGGCGGACAAGGATTACGTGTACTCACGCAACAGAACGGACTCCTGGCAATTGGCGATGTAGTGGACGTTCTCGGATTCCCGGCCGTGGGAGAATCGGCGCCGCTGCTAGAGAACGCCGCATTTCACCGCGTCAGACACGCACCGCCTCCCCAGCCGATCAAACTCGATTTGGCTGTTCCCTGGGAACAATACGACGGGGCCCTGATTACGACGGATGCAAAGCTGCTGCATTTGGAACCGCAACCGAATGGTCTGCGCCTGCTTCTGCAGCAGGGTGACGGGGTCTTTGAAGCCATACTGGAACCACGCGAACTGGCAGCGCGCTTGGCATCGCTGCGGGTGAACAGCGAGCTTCGCATCACCGGCATCTGTCTGGTGCGCAATGGAGGACTGTGGTCGATCCCGCAGTCATTTCGCGTGCTGCTGCGGACCCCGCAGGACGTAACGGTTCTGAAGGCGGCGTCGTGGTGGAACCTGCGCAATGCGCTCTGGCTGCTCGGAATTACGACCGCAGCCCTGCTGCTGGTGTTGGCCGGAATGCTAGTGCTGGGTCGGCGGCTACGCGAACAGATGGCCATCATCCGGCAGAAGTTGCAGCACGGAGCCGTGCTGGAAGAACGCAACCGCATCGCGCGCGAACTGCACGATACTTTGGAGCAGGAACTGGCCGCCATCACTATGCAGCTTGATCTCGCCGTGGACCGTTTCCGCCAGGCGCCTCAGGTTGCGTTTCGCGCGCTCGACGCTGCACGCAGCATGAGCCGCCATAGCATGGTCGAAGCACGCCGCTCGGTGTGGGATCTGCGCTGCGACTTGCTCGAAAAGGGTGACCTGCCTTCGGCGTTGGCAGGGATCGTGCGCTCGCCGGCGACCGGAAGCAAGGCGGAAATTCATGTCGACGTGAGTGGGACGCCGGTTCGCCTGCCCGGCCGAATCGAAATGAACTTGCTTCGCATCGGTCAGGAAGCGGTTGCCAACGCCGTGAAGCATGGACAGGCCTCGCGCGTCCAGATTGAGCTGCAGTACGGTCGGGAAAGCGTCGTACTGAAAGTGAGCGACGATGGTTGTGGCTTCGATCCCGACCAAGCAAGCGCGGTCGGGCATTTTGGTATGTTGGACTTGCAAGAGCGTGCGGAGTCCCTCGGCTCCCGATTACGGATTGATAGCGCACCCGGCCAGGGGACCCGCATGGCGATAGAGGTTCGCTTCGAACCTCCGGCAACTTCCGATGCAGAAATCAAAACCCATACATATTCTGGTCGTGGATGACCACTTCATGGTCCGCATGGGGCTCTCCGCTTCCTTAAACGTGGAGCCGGACATGAAGGTGGTAGCGGAGGCGGCCAATAGCGAGACGGCTCTGACGGCTTATCGCCAGCATCGCCCCAACCTCGTCCTCATGGATGTTCGCCTGCCCGGCACGAGCGGGACCGAGACCACCGCGGCCATTGTGCATGAGTTTCCCGAGGCCCGCATCCTGATGCTTTCCACGCACTCGGGGGAAGAGGAAGTCTTCCGTTCCTTACAAGCCGGCGCGCGCGGCTACATTCTGAAAAGCGCGATCCGCGAGGAGTTGCTGCGCGCCATCCGCGAAGTGTATGCCGACCGCCGATACCTCGATCCGGCGGTGGCCCCGCTGTTAGCGGCGCGCGTGTCGCATCGTTCGCTCACCAGCCGCGAGCTGGAAGTTCTCCGCATGGTCGCGAAGGGACTGGGCAACAAGGAAATCGCGGCCGCGCTGAACATCGCCGAGGTTACGGTCAAACTGCATGTGAGTCACGTGCTCGAGAAGCTCAACGTCAAGGACCGCACCGAGGCCGCAACGGTCGCGGTGCAGCGCGGCATTATCTCTTTGGAATAGCCTCCGACTATCTATACGAAAGTAGTATGTGGACCCCCAACCAACTGCATAGCAGACATTTAATCCTTCTGTCCCTAGAATGATCCGTCGCTCCCGAAGCATCCCTGGAACTGCCAGACTCTGTGTGCTTGCAGATGGCTGGTCCTCGCGATGCCAGTGTTATCGCTGCGGAGTTACAGATCGCAGGCAGGAAGCAGTAAGCGCCAAGTCGCGCCCCAGGTCCAAGGAGACCCAGTCATGAATCGCCCCTCCCGAAGCAAGACTGTTCTATTGCTCAGCAGCACGTTGCTCTTTGCCGTCATGCTCATCGCATCCACTGCGCTTGCCCAAGTCACTTCCGGCACCATCTCCGGTACTGTGAAAGATCCTACGGGCGCCGTGATCAGCGGCGCAACCGTTACCATTTCCAATCCGTCCAACGGGCTTACCCGGACCGTGACCACGTCCGATAGCGGTGAGTTCTCGGCGCCCGGACTGTACCCGGGGACCTACACCATCAAAGTTGAGTCTCCGGGTTTCAAGCAACTGGAGTCTTCGGGATTTGTGCTGAGTGCGGCCGCCAAGCTGGACGCCGGCGAACTGGTACTCGCCATTGGAGCAGCAGCCGATTCCGTCAGCGTCACTGCGGACGTTGGCCAGATCCAGTTGCAGACGAGTTCGGGCGAGCGCTCCGACCTGATCACTAGTAAGCAATTGAACGATGTCGCCATGAACGGCAGCAACGTGCTGGATTACATGAAGCTGATTCCCGGCGTAGTTAGCAGCTTTGACGGTCACGCCTCCGGCACCGGCGGCTTGGATTCAATGAATATCAACGGCACACGGGCCAACCAGCACGAGTTCACCATCGACGGCGCCTCCAACGTGGATACAGGCAACAATGGGGGCACCCACGTTACCATTAACACCGACGCGATCGAGGAAGTGAAAATCCTAAACTCGAACTACCAGGCGGAGTTCGGTAAAGCGGCCGGGGGACAGATCGCAATCGTTACCAAGGGTGGCACCGACCAATTCCACGGTGACGTCAGCTTCATCCATCGCAACGAGGGCATGAACGCCAATAACTGGTTTGCCAGTCAAAGCACCCCGGTAACGCCCAAAGCCTTTTACCGCTATAACTTCACCGGGTACACGTTGGGCGGTCCTGTGATCATTCCGGGTACAGGCTTCAATAAAAACAAAGGCAAGCTGTTTTTCTTCTGGAGCCAGGAGTTCTACAGTCAGAAGATCCCGCAGCAGGGCCTGACCCAGTTCTATACACCGACGGCTGCGGAGCGGCAGGGAGATTTTTCCTCCTCGGTGGATGGCAATGGCAACCCCATCGAAATCTCCGGCCCTGGAATCACAAACAACAAGATCGTTCCCACTGCAGCCCAGCAGGCAGTATTCAGTCAAGTCCAAAAGATACTGAATCTGTTCCCTCTGCCGAACATTACTGGAAATAACAGCTACAACTACCAAGCTGCACTTTCGGGCACCGACCCACGCCGCGAAGACATCCTACGCATCGACTACCAACTCAACGACAAGAACCGCCTGTTCGGGCGCTGGATCCACAACACCGACCACCAAGCCGGTCCTTTCGGCAGCTTCGGCCTCCCCTGCAGCGGAAATATTCAGTTCCCCGGCGGCTGTACGCAGAATCATCCAGGCTGGAACTTCTCCGCTAACTTGGTCAGCACGATCACACCGACCGTGCTCAATGAGTTCTCGGTGGGACCGAGCCACACCCTCTCCTATGTAACGGGCGTGAACGGGAACGTCTCGCGCGGTGTCAACGGGATTACCCTACCGTTGCTTGTTCCGGTTACTAGCGACCAATCCATTCCAGATATGAGCTTCGGCGGCCTTTCTGGCGTAAATTTCGGTGGGAGCTACCTGGGCGCCACGCCTTGGCATCAAGCCAATACCACTATCAACGTGAACGATAATCTCACTTGGGTGCGGCACAACCACACCCTGAAGGCTGGCCTCTTCTACCAGCGCAACCGCAAGGATCAGATTGCATGGGGCAATATTAACGGCCAGTTCAACTTTAGCAACGCCCAGACTTCCCCAAGCTCCTGTCCCGTGAGTGCCCCCACCTGCGCCCTGGGGGATCCGTTTGCCAGCGCCCTATTGGGGGACTTCTCCAGCTTCGGCCAATCCACCGCTCGTCCCACAGGCTACTTCCGCTACAACCAACTAGAGTTTTTCGTGCAGGACACTTGGAAGATTACCGCTCGCTTGACGCTGGACTACGGGATGAGGTTCGCCTGGATTCCGCCGCAGTACGATGCCAAGAACCAGATCGCGCTTTTCGATCCGTCAGCTTACAAAGCCGCCGATGCAGTCACGATCGATCCCAACAGCGGGAACATCATCACCGCTGATGGCGGCAATCCACTAAACGGAATTGTCTATACTAAGAGTGGCCAACTCCCGGCGGGCGGATGGGGTGGCCGCGGCATTATGCCCGAGCCGCGTTTCGGTTTTGCCTTTGACCTGTTCGGTGACCACAAGACGATCCTACGCGGTGGTGCCGGGATGATGCACGACCGCACCCAGGGCAACCTGATCTTCAACACCGTCTTTAATAACCCCGCAGTCGTTCAGACGCCGTCGGTATCCAACGACAATATTGCCAATCTTCCAACCCTATCGACGTCCTCTGCCGAAACTCCCGTATTGACCAACGTCTTAGGCGCGGCTAGGGACGGGAAAGTGCCGACAGTTTACAGCTTCAGTCTGGGCGTGCAGCACGAGATCGGGAAGGGTACGACGCTCGACATTGCCTATGTGGGCACGATGTCTCGCCACTTGGTCACCTCGCGCGACATTAATGCCATGCCCTATGGGGCAGCGTTTTTAAGACAAAATCAGGACCCAAACTGCGTGGACAATGAATCTACCCCTCAACCTGTTTTCCCCGGGGGGGTAGTACCTGCTGTTCAGCCGGGCTTGCAACCACAATATGCGGCTGCCGGCTATGACTTCAACGGATTCTGCGCCTATGGATTCCACGCCTTCACGTCTGCATACCTCTTGCCATACAAGGGCTACGGTACAGGCAATGGCGGACTCCAGTACCTTGAGTTCAGTGGCACCTCCAACTACAACTCGTTACAAGTCTCTCTGCAGCGTCGCTTCAGCAAAGGCCTGACCTTTGGTGCCGCTTACACCTGGTCGAAATCGTTGACCACGGCAAACTCCGATCAGGACGTGCAGGATACCTTCAACGCGCTGCTCGACTACCGTGCCGCCAGTTGGGACCGCACCCATGTGTTTGCCGCCAACTACGTCTACGACCTGCCGAACCTCACCAAACACTTCGGTGGGCCGAAGTGGCTCTCCTACCTCACCGACAATTACCAGTTGAGTGGAGTGACGCAGCTCATGACCGGAACGCCGATCGACTTAAACAACGGTTTTGGGTTCCCGCCAGGGAGCGTTACCGGTTCCGACCAATACGGTGCGATCCCGTTCTACTTAACCCTCGATCAGAATAAGAACTTAGTTCTTCCTACAATCGGCGCCCCGCAGCGCGGTACGCGTGACATCCTCCGCGCTGGAGGAATGCAAAACTGGGATATGTCGCTGTTCAAGAATATCAAGTTGGGATCCAACGAGCGCCGCTATCTCCAACTTCGGGGGGAGGCATTCAACATCTTCAACCATCCGAACTTCCAGGATAAGAATTACAACGTGAGTATGAACGGGCCGTGGGACTATGCAGACCCTACCACTCCGTTGTCCATCTCAAAGAACTCTAACTGGGGAACCTACAACGACCAATACTCCGGCGTTGGCGGTCCCCGCGTAGTTCAGCTTGCTGCCAAGTTTTACTTTTAACGCGAGCCTTTCCCTAACGCCCGCGGCTTCGGCCGCGGGCCATTTCCCAGCATGAACTCATAATTCCTGTCGAGGTCTGTCATGACACGCAAGCTGAAATTCGTTGTGCTTATTCTTCTGGTTTCTTTCCTTGCCTGGGGACATGCGCCTTCCGCTTCCACTCCCGCTATCGAAGCTCGCGCGGACTCGATGCTGAAGCAACTTTCGCTCGAAGAGAAAATCGATCTCATCGGAGGAGTAGACGATTTCTACATTCGCGGGATCAAGCACGTCGGCCTGCCCGCGCTGAAGATGGCCGACGGCCCGTTTGGCGTCCGGAATTACGGGCCTTCGACAGCTTTTGGCGGCCTCGGTTTGGCTGCCACGTGGGACCCGGAACTCGCCGAGCGCATGGGGGCGGTCATCGGCCAGGACGCGCGCGCCCGCGGCGTGCATTTCATGCTTGGGCCGGGCGTCAACATTTCGCGCTCGCCCTTGTGCGGACGAAATTTCGAATACTTTGGCGAGGATCCATTTCTCTCATCTCGCACCGCCGTCGCTTTCATCAAGGGCATGCAGAGCCAGGGAGTGAGTGCAACCATCAAGCACTACATGGGCAACAACCAGGAATTTCTGCGTCACGACGCTGATTCCATCATCGACGAACGCACCATGCGCGAGATCTATCTGCCCACCTTCGAAGCGGCCGTGAAGGAAGCGCAGGTCGGCGCCATCATGGACTCGTACAACCTGATCAACGGCCAGCACGCTACCCAGAACGGAGTTATTAATAATGATGTTGCCAAGAAGGAGTGGGGTTTCGAAGGCATCATCATGTCCGATTGGGATGCGACCTACGACGGCGTGGCCGCGGCCAATGGCGGACTCGATCTCGAAATGCCGTCCGGCAAATTCATGAATCGTGCGACGCTGTTACCGGCCGTGAAGTCAGGCAAGGTCAGCGAAGCCACGATTGACGATAAGGTGCGCCGCATTCTACGCACCGCCATTCGCTTCGGCTGGCTTGATCGCGACCAGACGGATTTGTCTGTGCCGCTCTACAACGCTAAGGGCGGAGAAGTCACGCTCGAAGCCGCCCGCTCCGGCATGGTGCTGCTCAAGAACGATGGCAACCTTCTTCCGCTCGACAAAACGAAAATCAAATCGATTGCTGTAATCGGACCGGATGCCTATCCCGCACCAGTGGTTGGCGGAGGCAGCGCGGGCGTGCGTCCGTTCGGCGCGGTGAGTTATCTCGAGGGACTTGTCGGCTATCTCGGCAGCGGCGCAACGGTCTACTACGATCGCGGGGTCCCGTCTCTTGGTGAACTGGCCGATGGCACAACCTTCTCGATCGATGCAGCCGGCAAAGAGTCGGGCATTCAGCTGGAGGCGTTTAACAACGTCAATCTAAGCGGCAAGCTCGCAGTCCATCGCACGGATCAACACATCAACGCCGATCGTTCGCTGGGCGATGGCGTCAATCAAAACGATGTGTCGGCCCGCTGGTCGGGATATTTCATACCCAACGATCCGGGCGAGCATCTCTTCTTTGTGCAGGGCCCCGGCGAAGGTGGCGGCTACCGCCTCTACGTTGACGACAAGCTCGTCATCGATACCTGGGAATTCTCGCGCGCACAGGTGAGCGAGATACGCTTGCCACTAGTTGCTGGTCCGCACAAGATTCGTTTCGAGTACTACGTGCACGGGAGTTGGGGTGGCCCGAGCGTTAGACTCGGCATCGTGCGTCCAGAAGCGATTGTGAGCGCTGCTGCGAAAGCGCTAGCCTCGAAGGTGGACGCCGTTGTGCTCGCAGTGGGCTTCGATCCCGATAGCGAAAGCGAGGGCGCTGACCGCACGTTCCAACTCCCCCCGGCGCAGGACGAACTCATCAATCAGGTTGCTGCCGCGAACAAGAACACGATCGTGGTTGTGACGTCTGGCGGCGCGGTCGACATGAATGCCTGGCTCGGTCACGTTCCCGCGCTTTTCGAATCCTGGTACGCGGGCCAGGAGCAAGGTACGGCGCTGGCACAGTTACTGTTTGGCGAATACAGTCCGTCGGGCAAACTGCCCGTCACGTTTGAGCGCCGCTGGGAAGACAATCCCGCGCACGACAATTACTATCCCGGAGCAGGCGATAAGAGGACCGAGTATAAAGAGGGCGTGTTCATCGGATATCGGCATTTCGACAAGGCGGCGGTCAAGCCGCAGTTCCCCTTCGGCTATGGACTTTCCTACACAACGTTTGCTTACAAAAATCTTTCGGTGACTCCAGCCAGCGCCTCCGGAGATCGGCGCATCACCGTCAGTTTCGACGTGACCAACACCGGCCATCGTGCCGGCTCCGAAGTGGCGGAGGTGTATGTGGGAGAATCGCATCCGAGCATCCCCCGGCCAGTGAAAGAACTGAAAGGATTCGCAAAAGTGCAACTGAATGCGGGCGAGACCCGGCGTGTTTCGCTCACACTCGACAGCCGGGCCTTCGCTTACTACAACGTCAAGAATCATAACTGGACGGTGGACGTTGCGGAGTTCAACGTCTATGTCGGAAGCTCTGCCGCCCAAATTGAGCTTAGTGACAAGATGACCTGGCCAACTCCGTGAGACTGTTGGTGAATCGCGTGCGACGGGTGTCAGCTCGGACAGCGGTGTGACTGAGCGTCACCGTTTTGGGGAGTGGCGACTTCCGCTCGAGCAACAGCAGGACACAGTGGCGTTACGCGGTTCGCCGTCGCGAAGGCAACAAAAGAGGGCGTAGCACGTGTGCGATACCGGTAAGGAGCATGCTCGGAGTTGGAGGGCAACCGGGAATATATCCATCTACGGGAATTACCGCGTCTACCGGGCCGACTACGGCGTGGCTGCCCGCGAAGATTCCACCGCTGCATCCGCAGGCCCCAACCGCAACGACCAGCTTCGGAGATGGCACCGCATCATAGGCGAGTTTCAACGCTGCGGCCATGTTTCGAGTTACTGGGCCAGTGACCAGCAGCATATCGGCATGTTTCGGGGAGGCAACGAAGTGAATTCCGAATCGCTCCAAATCGTAGTAGGGGTTGGTAAGGGCGAGAATTTCTCCTGCGCAGCCATTGCACGACCCGGCATCGACTTGCCGGATATTCAGCGCCCGCCCAACCAGAGAACGAATCTGCTCTGCTGCCTGAGATAAGGCAGGCTCGTCTTGAACGACTTCGGCACGGCGCTGGATGTCCCAGCGTCGAATCAGTGCTTTTTTCCGGACACCGCAACGGGCGACACGTTCCGCATACCGGAATGCTCCATTGCCGGCGGCGACGCAGCGGGAGCACGCAATGCATTCACCATAATTAAGAATCAGATGTGTGCGCCCGGCGGCCTCGTCAACTTTCAATGCCGATGTCGGACAGGCGGCTACTACGCGACGCGCAACCTCGTCGGTAAGCAAGTCCGGCTGGACATCCGGCATGCGGCTTCCGGCGGCGTTCGAAAATAGTTCGCTGACTGAAATCAGCACCTGGGGACTTCTGAGACTGCGCTCGACCGCATCGCCGATCATCGATCACTCCCGGAGTAAGAGAGATTGAAGCTTTTGTTGATTAGTGGGAAGTCCGCGATGATGTTGCCGGGCATAGCCACAGGCAGCGCTGGCCAATTCTGAAACGAAGGCGACTTGATGTGGCAGCGCGCGATTTTCCCGTCGCGAATTCTCACCCAGTAGAGAAGCTCGCCCCGCGGCGATTCGACCGCCGACCAAGCCTCCGCGTTTTCCGAAAGTGGCACGGAGACAAGAACCGATCCCGCGGGAAGTTGCTTCAGCGTTTCGTGGATCAGGCGCATGGAGATGGCCGTCTCGTCGATTCGTATTCGCGCACGTGCGAGCACATCGCCATACTTGTACAAGGGGACATCCACGTTGATGTCGCGATAGCGCCCGCTAGGATGATCGCAGCGGACGTCAAGCCGAATACCGCTGGCGCGCGCCACCGGCCCCACGACGCCCGTTTGCCTGGCGATTTCGGCAGTTAGGATTCCGGTGGATTCAAAGCGGTTCTGAACCGACGACGTATGTAGGATGAGGCGTGCCATTTCCGCGAAATCACCGGCTGCGGCCGCGACCATCCGGCCGAACTCACCCGTGTCTGCTGAGGAGAAGTCGCGGGTGACACCCCCAGGCACCGCCATGCCGCGCCAGAAGCGCGTGCCGAAAAAACGGGTTGAAGCTCGAAGCAGAGTCTCCTTAATGCGCGCGGTGTATGCGGCCGGTACATTGAATCCGACATCGCCGCACATCGCCCCCACGTCCGCAATGTGCGCGATCATGCGCTCCAGTTCGAGTCCGATCAGGCGGAGGGCCTGCGCCCGCGGCGGCACAGAAATACCGAACGCGCTCTCAATTGCCTGGCAGTACGCCACCGCATGCGAAAAGCAGTTGTCGCCGGAAACCGATTCGGCAATCATCACGCCGTCGATCACCGGAGTGCCCTCAAAGAGCTTCTCCGTGCCCTTGTGGGTATAGAAGTGCCGCAGTTCAAGATGGAGGACGGTATCGCCGACAACACTGAAACGAAAGTGCCCAGGCTCAATGATGCCGGCATGTATGGGACCGACCGGCACTTCGCAGACCCCGGCCCCTTGCACTTTGAGAAACTGGTACTGGCCTTCTGCCCAAGGCACATGCGTGACATCGTCGATCATGGGATGGACGTTTTCCGGCCAATTCTCGTGGAACAACAAAGGACGCGGGTCAGGGTGGCCGACGCACTCGATGCCGTACTGGTCGTGAAGTTCGCGTTCGTACCAGGCGGCTGCGGGCGAGATTGGCGTTGCCGAAGGAATGGGGCCGGTGACCACCGAACTGAACATGCGATATTCGCGGCTATTCACGTCGATGAGGTAGTGCACGTAGCGTTCGTGGTGGTCGCCCGTGCTACCAAATATGGAAACCAAGCGCGCGTTCGGAGCGCGCAGTAGATCCAGCGCTTGCGATATACCCGTCTCGCTATTGGGAAGGGTTACGTTCATGGCCGCAATACCGTCATCGCGCCGCGGAGAATGGCAGCAAAGGCCGCTGGAATATGCAAGCCCAACACCACCAGGCATAGAGCGCAAACGCCCATGACAGTGATCTCAGAAGCCCGCAAAGCCGGCCGCGTACGAACATCCTCCGGCTTGCCCATAAGCATGTGCTGGAAATGGTAGAGCAGCGCGCCGAAGACGACGGAAATCGCAGCCAGCATTAGCACGGCAATGAAATAGTGCGCCGTCGAGAAAGCCGCGGTGAGAATCATGAGTTCACTGACAAACAACCCAAAGGGTGGCATCCCGGCGATGGCGAGGCCGCCCAAGATGAGGGCGCTACCGGTCCAAGGCAGCGCAGAAGCCATCCCTCGAATGCGCTCCATGCGGAGGGTGCCGAAATTCCCCTGAACATTGCCCGCGGTAAAGAACAGAAAGGTCTTGGCGATCGAGTGATTAAAAATGTGCAGCAAAGCGCCATAGAAACCCAGTGCACCGCCAATCCCAATTCCAATCGCCACAATGCCCATATGCTCAATGCTGCTGTAGGCGAGCAGGCGTTTCAGATCGCGCTGCACAATCATCAGCAAGCTCGCCACCCCGAGCGAAACACCGCCAAAGATCAACAACAGAGTATGACTGAAGCCACTGCCGATGGCCCGCGAAGTGATCGCGTCAAAACGCAATATCGCGTACATCGCGCAATTCAGGAGGACCGCAGACAAAAGGGCGCTGATGGGCGACGGCGCCTCGGCGTGGGCGTCGGGCAGCCAGCTATGCATGGGGACAAAGCCAACCTTGGTTCCGTATCCCACGGCCACAAAGACAAATGCCAGTTTCAGCAGTTCGCGTCCGCCCACTAACCCGGGAGCGGCGTCCATCAGGGTGCCCCAATCGAGCGCCGATTGAGGGCTGACTCCGCCTTTCACTGCCGCCAGGTAGAAAGCGATCGTGCCGAAAAGCGCGAAGGCGATGCCCACGGTGCAGACGATCAAATACTTCCAGCCGGCCTCCACTGCGCCTTCAGTGTTATAGAAGCCCACCAGCAAAGCCGATGCGAGGGTTGTGGCCTCAACGAATATCCACATCATTCCGAGATTGGCCGAGAGGTAGACCGCGACCATGGTGAACAGGAATAGGAAAACCAGCCCATAAAACCAACGAAGGGAAGAGAACCGTCCTTCCAGAACATGGCGGAAGTATCCCGACGAATAGACGAGCACGAGAGCTGAGATCAGGCCCAGATTGATAAGGAAGAACGAAGTGAGTCCGTCGGCACGCAGATAGCGTCCCGCATTTAGAACGCCCCGGGAATGAATGCTGTACACCGTCACACCAATCGCGGTCAGTTCGAGGGCGCCTGTAGTCAGTGCGGCGCGCACAACAATGTGTGGCTGTCGGCACGAGAAGACGAAGAGCGCGCCAGCGAGCGGTATGAACAATGTCAGAAGGAGAACCATGCATCAGCCTCTCAACCGTCGCATCTTGGAGACGTCGGCATGGTTGAAGGTGTCGCGGATTCGAAATACAAACAGTCCCATCAGGAAGACTCCCATCAGCAGATCAAAAACAATTCCGATCTCAATAACCAGCGGCATACCAAAAGTGGTGGTCAGAGCAGCCAGGAAGATGCCGTTGTCCAATACCAGAAGGCCGACCACCTGCATCAGCGCCTTCTTACGGCTGATCATGAGGAACCCGCCGGTCAGCACTAATGCGACCGAAGCTGCGAGCATGGCTTGGTCGCCACCGAGAACGCCGGCATAGGGGCGCACCGCAAAGAAGGAGAGAAGAATGAGTCCGGCGGCAATGAACACCGATTGGGAAGACGAGGTTGAGGAAGAAACGTCGCGCGGCACTTTCAGTTCTTCGACAATGCGATGGAGCGCATACGGAATTGCGATCACCTTGACGATCAACACCAGGGCGGCGATCGCAAATCCTTCCCGCAAATGGTGCATACCGGACGCCGCGACGATCTGCGCGGTTATGACCAGCGATTGCACGCTGAACAAGGCGATGCAGGTGGAAGTCCGCTTGGCGGCCGCGATCAGCAGGACAGTCATGAACAAGAACACCCCGGACGACGCCAGAGCTTTGGCCGCTGCTGTCTCAAATAAACCCATCGTTCACCTCATGAGCGCTGTAAAAACCACGGCGAGGATCGCCAGTGCCGACGCCACGCCGAGAAAATCTGGAACCAGGTACATACGCAATTTCGCGACACTACTCTCCACCAGCGCCAGTGCCACCACCAGTGCGGTCATTTTCAGGAGCAGCACCAGCGACGCAATTGCGATTGCCAGCGGAGAAAGACTGCTCGCCATTCCCCAGGGGGCGAACAGGGCGATCAGCAACGCCATGACCACAGTGAGCTTGATTCCGCTGGCCCATTCGATCAGAGCGAGGCTGGGTCCCGAGTACTCCAACACCATCGCCTCATGAATCATGGTCAGTTCCAGGTGCGTGGTGGGATTGTCCACCGGCATCCGTCCCGTTTCTGCGATGGAGACCAGGGCCATAGCCACAAACGCCAGGGCGTGAACCGCGGAGAACTGAAAGAAGTTTTGCCCCATCGTCCACCGCACCATTCCAGCGATACTGCTGGTATGCGCCGCGATGGCCACCGACATGAGCGCCAACAAGAATGGGGCTTCGGCTAAAGTCGAAACCAGGGCTTCCCGGCTGGCTCCCATGCCTCCAAAGGAACTGCCACCATCCATCGCTCCCAGCATCAGAAAGAAGCGCCCCAGCGCCAGCAGGTAGACGAGAAGCACGAAATCGCCAGTGGCGTTCAGCAGCGCTGAACCGTGCAACAGCGGAACAAACGCCGCGACCACCAGAGTTGCAGTGAAAACGACGATGGGGGCGAGCCGAAAGACAAATGACGCCGAAGGCGGGACGAGGTCCTCTTTGCGGAAGAGCTTTAACAGATCGGAGTACGGCCTCCACACGCTGGCGCCGCGCCGGTTCTGGATTCTGGCCTTGAGCCGCGCAATCACACCGCGTACCAGGGGCGCCATCAGAATTAGCAGCAATACCTGCACCACATTCATCGCGAGTGTCATACGAACCTCATAAACACCAGCAGGGCGATCAGGGCAGCGAAGATATAGAGCAGGTAGATCTGAATGTTGCCGGTCTGGAGTTGTCGCAAACGGTTCGCCGCGGCGACGATCGCGTCAACGCCAGGACGGTACAAAGACCTTTCAAAAGAGGTTGTGCGGACTGAGCGGTACGAGATCGAAACCGGAAAATATGGCGTTCCGTCAGGAACCACTTCGACGGTTCGGTCCGCTTTATACACCTGCGAGAATACTTTTCGCAGCGGCTTTGAAAAAGCGGTGGAGGTGTACTGCATCCGCTCGTTCAGGCCCGACAGTCCGCAGGCCCAGGTAGCAGTCAGCCTTTTCGTTCGTTTCAGTGCGGCAATACTGGCGACCAGCACCAGAGCGGAGAGCGCAATCCATGGAAGTATTCCCGAGAGCGAAGTTGCCGCTTGCGGCAACTCAGCGCCGGGAAGAAGTTCCGCGGTTAATTTGCCCAGGCTGCGCAACACCAGGCCGGGGAAAACTCCGATCGCGACGCACGCCGCCGCCAGGGCTCCCATGCCTGCCTGCATGGGCAGAGGAACTTCGTTGGCGCTTGCCGCCTCGCGACTCCGTGGACGTCCGAGGAAGGCAACGCCATACACTTTCGCAAAACACGCGGCGGCCAATCCGCCGATGAGCGCCAGTACGCCTGCAGCCAGGGGCAGAATGATGGCTGCGGAGAAATTCGACATTTCCGAGCCCGCCAGAAAACTGCGGAAGGTAAGCCATTCGCTCACGAAACCATTGAACAATGGCAACCCAACGATGGAGCAACAGGCAATCAGGAACGCGGTTCCGGTCAGAGGCATTCGTTTCAGCAAGCCACCGAGTTCTTCCAGATCGACGGTTTGCGCGGCGTCAGAAATTGCTCCGGCTCCGAGAAACAGGAGACTCTTGAAGATGGCGTGGTTCAAGCAATGGAGCAGGGCAGCAGTGAGGGCAAGCGCCGCCCAGACGGGGGAATGGTTGGCGGCAAACACCAGCGCCGCCCCCAGGCCAAGATAGATGATTCCAATGTTTTCGACGCTGTGATAGGCCAGCAACCTTTTTAGATCATGCTCCGCGATCGCGTACAGTACGCCCAGCAGGCCTGACACGCAGCCGGCTAATAGCACCAAATATCCCCACCAGCTTGGGCCGCCTCCGAGAAAATCAAAAGCGAAGCGGACAAATCCGTAGATCGCGGTCTTCAGCATGACGCCCGACATCAAGGCTGATACTGGACTGGGCGCAATCGGATGGGCTCTGGGCAGCCAAAGATGGAGGGGGACGATTCCGGCTTTTGTTCCAAATCCTACAAACGCCAGCAAGAACACGGCCGTGCGCAGGGTTGGGGGCATCGATGTTGCGCTCGCCCGCATTTCGGCGAAGTTGCCGGCGTGCGGCAGGAATAACAGGAAAGCTCCAATGACAGCCGCTGCGCCGGCATGCATCATAAGGAGATAGACAAAAATGCTGTGACGCCGCTCCTCTGAGTCGCCGTCAATCAGAATGAGGCCGGCGGAGAACAAGGTCATCAGTTCCCACCCGAACAGGAACGCAAATAACGTGGAAGCGGTTACCACCACAACCATCGACATCAGAAACAGAGGCAAGACCGCCCAAAGCCAATGCCGTCGCGCTCCGGAATAGTGGCGTGGAATGTAGGAGCTCGAAAACAGGATGACCGGCAGTGAAACGGAGCAAATCAGCAACAGAAAGAACGCGCTGAGCCGGTCCACGCTGAGTGCGAAAGAGAACGAGGCCACTTGCGAGACATCAATCACGAACTTTTGTCCGCCGTACAACGCCGTCGTCGCGACAGCGATCCCGACCGCCAACGATCCCATGAGCAGTACAGCTGGCAGGGCTCGTGCCTTCGCCCACCGGCACGAGATCAGAGTAAGGACGGGGACCGATAGCATTGCCACAAGGAACGAACTGAAGAGAACTTGCGTCATTGGAACTTGGGGTCCGCCTGACCGCAATATCGGCACAGGCCAACGGTGAATTCCAAACACGGGGACTCAGGGTGGTCCCGGACGACGAATGAGTCGCTCACTTTTCCCCCGCTGGGGTAAGTTGAGAAAGGAGATCCCTTATGTCTACCAAGTGGTTGTTGAAGACCTGCCGGGCTTCGTCGAGCAGACGAAAGATCGCTGGGTCCGGCACTGAGTAGTAGACGTTCTGGCCTTCCTTGCGACCAACTACAATGCTGCTCTTTCGCAAGACTGCAAGCTGTTGAGAAAGCGTACTTTGTTCAACTTTAAGACGCGCGCTGAGCTCATTGACGCCGACTTCGCCAAGGCGCAGAGCATCCAGTATTCTGACCCGCATCGGATGCGCCAAAGCTTTGAAAAACTCGGCCGTGAATTGAGATAACTCTGGCATGCGTATATTGCTATGTTTGCATATTGATTCATATAAATCAACATGACTCTCGTCACGGCCGGACGCAATAGTCGGAGGAGACGCATGGCTTCCCAGCGCAGGAGATGTTGTCTGCAGAGGTGTTGTCTGCAAGAAATGCGCTCTCTATTTACTTCCCATCATTTACTTCTCGGTGGTTTCGAGCAGGGGATCGGCAGACTCGGACTCGGACTCGGACTCGGCTTCCAGTCTTAGATCGGACATGTCGAGTAGAAGATTGCCGGGGTTGGTGGCGTAGGCTAGGCCGGTTTCCATATCGAGGGCGCCACTGCGGATCAGTCTCTCGATGTCGCCGTCGAAGGTCTGCATGCCCTCCTGTTCGCCTACGCGCATGGCGTCGAGCAAGGTCTTGCCGTCGGTTTCGCCTTTTTCGACGTATTCACGAGTGCGCAGAGTGGACTTCAATATCTCGATCACGGCCATGCGGCCGGTGCCGTCCTTGCGCGGGACGAGGCGCTGCGAAATGATGTAACGAAAGCTCTTCGCGAGGCGGTTTCTGAGAGTGTGCTGCTCGGCCATCGGGAAAGCTCCCACGATTCGCTCGACTGTCTTCGAGGCGTCGATGGTGTGCAGTGTGGAGAGGACGAGGTGGCCGGTTTCGGCGGCTTCCATGGCGATTTCTATGGTTTCCTTGTCGCGCATCTCGCCGACCAGAATCACTTTGGGAGCCTGTCGGAGAGCGGCCCTTAGGGCGAGCGCGAAGCTGGGCGTATCGCTGTGCAATTCGCGCTGATGAACGATGCAGTTCTTGTGGGCGTGGAGGAACTCTATGGGATCCTCGATGGTGAGCACGTGATAGGACTGCTCTTTATTGATCTTGTCGATGATGGCGGCCAGGGTCGAGGATTTGCCGGAGCCGGTCGGTCCAGTGACCAGTACGATTCCGTTGCGCAGGTCGACAATCTTGTTCAATTCGGCGGGCAAGTTGAGCGATTCCAGGTCGGGAACCTTAGCTGGGATTACACGCATCACGACGGCACAGGTACCCCTCTGCATGAAGACGTTGACGCGAAAACGATTGGCGCCGGGCATACTGTAGGACACATCGCAGGAGCCGCTTTCCTTCAGGTTCTCAATGGCATGCTGGTTGTTGCCGATCAGATCGGACGCGATGCGCCGGGTGTCGTCAATGGTGAGGACACGAGCCGTTCCGGCCGGGGTGAGCTTCCCATCAATTTCCACCAGCGGCGGCTTGCCGGGAGTAAAGAATAGGTCGCTGATCTTCGCGGCCGTCTTCAACATCGCGGCCAGCAGCGCCGGAGTCGAAAATGGCGCGGCGGCCGGGGCGGCGGCCGTTGCGGCGGCAGTGGCCGGTCGGGGAGCGGGCGGAGCTACATTCGGTGGGCCAGTCGTAAAAGAAGACATAATAGAGGAGGAGCGTCCTTTAGATAGATAGGAACTAGATGGGTAGTTACATTTGAGAGTACACGTCGAGTCGCGCATCGGAAAGGTTACGGAAGACTCGATTTTCTAAGCTGCTTGGCGGTCGGGGAAGCCATGGTCGAGCCGAGCCGATGAGTCTTCCGTTGGTTGCTCGCCAAGCTGCCCGTTGACTACCGAGCCTTCCACCTCTCCACCACGAGAGCTTACTGCAAGCGTCCCGGCACAGGAACGGTCCCTTTCTCCGTCCACTGGCGCAGTTCGGCAAATCCCCGCTCAACCTCTTCGGGAGTGATGTTGCAGTGGCCGTCGTGCTCAACATACTGCACCACGAACAAGTCTCCGGCGCCTGCGGTCCGAGCCAATTGAGCGTACGTGCTGGGAACTGCGGGAGACACCAGAGGATCGTACGTCGTATGAATCGCCAGCATGGGCCGGGTCAGGTGTCCTGTGGGGGTGTAGTAGCGCTGGATATAACTCAGCGCGCCGGGATCTGCGGCATAGCGTTTTACGCGATCGTTCACGGTATTATCGTCGGTAGTTCCCGTATAGATGGTGTTGCGGTTATCGAAGGGATTACCTCCCGCCCGCTGTTCCAGATCCTTCAACACCCACGTCGCGAACAACAGCAGGCTCGTGAGGTCCTTGTCGTTGTGGAGTCCGACGAAATTGCGAAGAACCGATGCCGCCGGCGGATTGGCTTCCAATGAAGCGGACACTTTCTTCTCCAGGTCTTCCGACACTTCGAAGCTGACAGGAATCTTGGCCGGATCGGGGAGGACCCCGGGAAAGTAGTAATCGAAAAGAACTCGCAGATCGAATCGGCGGCCGATCCGCGACAACGTATCGGTAACCGCTCCACAGAGGTCGAGCGCGCCTGCGTAGGGCCCAGGCGACTGCTCGATTGTCATCATCGTGAGCTCGCCGCCCATCGAATGGCCGGCCACATAAGTCTCTGAAGGGCTCCCGTAATGCTCGATAAAATACTTCCGCAGTCCCTCCGTTTCCGGGATGGCTTGCTCCAGGGCCATGCCTCCTTGCGAGTATCCGGACTGGATCACCGCATACCCGGCTTTGGTGAAAACCGCGAGTGTGGGTTCGAGCGGTTCGGTCTGATCGAAAATCCGGCCGTGGTTCTCGGTGCGGTAGCCGTGATAGTAAACGACCAGGCCGTGGTTCCAATTGTCCGGGACGTCAATGCGGAATTCAGCGCCTTGCAGTTTGCCGAATTCCGTCTTGGCGTGAGCGGTCGTGAACACCAATAGAAAAAGGAGCAAGCAAAGTTTCTTCATGGATATGGTCCATCCTGCGCGAGGGAATTTGTGAGTCTATGTGTGGCGCTTGGAAAAGAATGACGCCTTAAGCGTGACCACGGTCAGGGTATGCTCCCGCCGAGTTCAAGCCGCTGCCGATTTCTCAGAGATTGCCAGACCGCATCCGCAGTCCGGAGCACGCGCTTATCGCGCAGCGCATCGAGGCAGGTGAGCACACCGGAAAGAAATCCCACCTCCGGTCACGACTCGCCTCCTCAGCTTGTAAACGACGCCCATCCCGCCGCCGCCAAGCTTTTCGACGATGCGGTAGTGGGAGACCGTCTGGCCGATCATCAGGGGCAAATCTTACGTGGGTAAGATCGGCAAGTCAACGAAAGCCGTGTAATTGTAAGCCCCTTAGGAGGATGGTTGACGATAAATCCCTATAGCACTGACAAGCCGGACTGAGCTTTCAGATAGTCAAATCGTCCGGTAACAGCCCCTGTCGCGCTTCCGCATTTCGCGCGATAAAAAAAGCCGCCCAGAGATCGGGCGGCTCATCTATGATCCTCAAGTTGCGCATACTTCAAAGTTGCATTTCCTTAATTGTCAGCGACCCCAGACAAAAATCACAAGTGGTGCGGACGCTTGACCTCTTTCCCTGTCTGCGGGCTTGCATTGGACGGCGACATCACTTGGCTTCCGCTGTTCCCCTGTAATGCCTTGCGCTGATTCGGTGGTAGCAACGTCGTGCCGGCGATGTGGTTGAACGGCACTGTCGGCGCGAACGTTGGCAGGTTGTGCGCACGGATCTTCGTGACCGCCTCGAACCCGGAAGCGAGCTTGATAAGCGTGGGCTCGCTGAACGCCGTTCCGAAGAAGCTAATGCCGAGCGGCGCGCCAAACGTCATCCCCGCCGGTACCTGAATGATGGGATAACCTTCGGGCGCGGCGAGGCTGGACGTGCCGTAGATGAAGTGATCGCCGTACAGCAGGTCGGTAGCCCAAGCCGGGTTATCGGTAGCGCTGACGATGGCGTCGAGACTGAACTGACTCAGCGCGAGGTCGATGCCATTGACTCCAAGATTCTGATCCTGGGCGAGCGCCTGGTTGTAGGTCACGCCTCCGAAGGCGGGCTGGGGATCGTCGGGTCCGGTGGCGAGGGAATTACAGAACTCGAAGAGATCCTGATTAAAGAAGGGCATCTCTTCGGCGGCGTGGTGGTTATTGAAGGTTATCGCATCGGTCAGGGTTTTGCGCGCCATCGGAACACCGACACGGGTAGCAAAATACTTCTGGAGATCGTTACGGAAATCGAAGCACAGTACAAGGGTCTCGTTGTTCGCGGCAGGAAAGACAAAGCCGGCGGCGTCGAGATCGATGACCGTGGCTCCAGCGTTCGAAATGGCGGTGATGGCGTTTTCAAACTGCGCGAGCACGATCGGCGGCGTAGGCACGTCGGGATCAAAGCCGCCTAGCCCGACGCGTGTAACGCCAACGCGCGCGCCCTGCAGGCCGTTGGGGTTGAGGAATTGCGTGTAATCGGTGGGAATGTTGGTTGGGCGAGTGAAGCGGCCTTGCCATCCGAGGGGAACGCCGCCGGTCGCCGGATCGCGGCCGTCGTATGTGCGGCTTTGCACCACCCCCAGGGCGACCGCTACATCGGCCACGTATCGCCCATGCGGGCCGAAAGTGTCTTGCGTGTGGGAGATCGGCACGATGCCCGCGCGGCTGGTGAGGCCCACTGTCGGTTTGAGGCCGACCACGCCGTTGGCGTTGGCGGGGCACACGATGCTGCCATCGGTCTCCGTCCCAAACGACACCGACGTGAAGTTCGACGAGGCCGCCGCAGCCGAGCCGGAACTGGAGCCACAGGGATTGCGATCGATGCCATAGGGATTGTTCGTTTGCCCGCCCCAGCCCGACCACCCGCTGATGGACTCGAAGGAGCGGAAATTAGCCCACTCCGAAAGGTTGGTTTTTCCGAGAATCACCGCACCACCGTCGCGCAGGTTCTGGGCAACCGTGGAGTCGATAAGCGCCGGCTTGCCGAAGAGCGCGAACGAGCCCGCGGTGGTCTGCATCTTGTCGCCGGTGTCGACATTTCCCTTAAGCAGCACTGGGATTCCGTGCAGGGGCCCGAGCACGATGCCGTGCTTGCGCAGCACGTCGGCGTTGTGCGCTATCGCCAGTGCGTCGGGGTTCAGCTCGATCACCGCGTTGACCCCCGGACCATTCTGATCGATCGCGATGATCCGAGCGATATATTCCTTGGTCAGTTCCTCCGAGGTGAGTGTGCCGGCGGCCATCGCCGCCTGGAGTTGGGCTACTGTCCATTCGTTGTGCGCTCTTGGAAAGTTGTTTGGTTCGCTGTTTCGCGTGACATCATCTGCTGCCGCCAGAGGGAGCGCCAGCAAAGCTGCCAAAAGGAGAGCACGTGCGGCTGTGACAATCATGGTTGTCCTCCTGGGAAGTTGGTGTGTGCCCGGAATCCTGCTACTCGGGGGACAGATTGTCAAGTAACTTCGTGCAAGCATAGTGGCTCACTTTGGCGATGCAGACCACAAGAGGCTGAACCACCAACGACACGAAGTATCACCAATGCCTTCGGTCTCAGATATTTCCTTCGTGCGCCTTCGTGGCCTTGGTGGTTAACGGTTTCGCAAACTGCGCCACTACCCGTGCAAGCTAAGACTGTACCGGAACGATACGGTCGCTGGCGTAACATCACTACACTCGCGATGGGTCAACGAGTGATAACTGATTACAGCACTATTGCGCTAAGCTCTGCCTGGCAAGAGGAATGCGTACTCAAAGCAAATCACTTAAATGAGTTCTCGGTTTTTCATGCACTTACGTGGATTAACGTTGACCGTGCTCGGTTTAGTTCTTTGTTCATGTCACACCAGAAAGCTCACTTACCTCATCGGCGGGGGCCTCAGGTTTCACACTTGCATAGAGCCTATGGAACCGTAATCACAATCTTGCCAACCTGCGCATTTGACTCAAGGTACTTGTAAGCATCCACCGTCTGTGAAAAAGAGAATGTTTTTGCCAGCCTCGGACGTAAGCGGCCGTCCTGTAAGCGGTCATAAACGTACTTCTTCGCAAGCGCAAGTTTCTCGGGAACGCTTGTGATTTCCATTAGGGTATAACCTCGAATCGTCAGCCACTTGGAGAGCGCCGCGAAGAGTGGGAACGGCGTAGGCTGACCGGAAAGAGCACCATATTCGAAAATAATTCCATGCGGTGCCGCAGCCTCGGCCAGCGTCTCCAGCAACGGACCGGCCACCGGATCGAAGATAAGACGCGCCCCTTTGCCAGCGGTTATTTCCTTTACGCGCGCCACCAAGTCTTCTTCTTGAGTAGCAATGACATGGTCAGCCCCTAATTCGCTGATCTCTTTTCTCTTGCTGCCGGTCCGCGTCGTCGCGATCGTGATGGCACCCTCGGCCCGCGCAATTTCGATCGCGGCAATGCCCACGCTGCTCGACGCTGCCGTAATGAGAACAAAGTCGTTCTTCTTCAACCCGCCAAATTCAATCAGCGCGCCATACGCGGTCAGGTATTGCATCCATATTGCAGCGCCTTCGGTCGGGGACAACCTAGCTGGGTATTCCCCCAACGCAGCCACGGGAGAAATAGCTTCCTCACCTAATACACCATAGGCATTCATCGAAAAGGCAGGAATTGTAGCAACCTGCTTTCCCAGCCAGCTCTTGTCTACACCTGGACCGACGGCCTCTACAACGCCTGCAGCTTCATAGCCGAGGCGCGCTGGCAATTGTGGTTGCTCAAGGTACTGTCCATGGAAAAACATGGATTCTGCGCGGTTCAGCCCAATTGCCTGGACCTTTAACCGCACTTCGCCCTTGCCTGGCGCCTTGGATGGAACATCTTCTATCTTTAAGACTTCCGGTCCACCTATCTCATGAAAACGCACGATCTTCGGCATGTCGTCACCTCGCCTATTCGATCTACAAGTCTTCGGGAAGGATTCATGAGGAATTATCCCTTCCAAAGGAGCGGAAACGGAATAGAGCCTTCCCGAGAACCCGGCCGGAGCGTCGTTTGGGTTCAACTGGATGGCCCGCCGATATTAGTTAACCAGTCCCAATCGTAATTCTCGGCAATGAACGCCAGGGCGGTTTGCAATACTTCTCGCGCTCGCGCTGGACGCAGGGCCAGGTTCTTTCTTGGCCACGAGTGCAGAAGCAAAGTGGTCGGGGGTGAGGCCTCGAGTGGCTTAGCATTCGATCAGCTGATCGATAAAGATGGGATGGAAGGTTGAACGCTTCAAGGAAGGTGTCTCGGCCATGGTTTGCCTCGAGCTATTCGATACCGCAGTAGATCGAAGTTGGTGGCACTCCTATTTCTTCCGCACACTCGAGGCATCTTCCGCGCCGGCCTGCTTGTTCCACCCGTGGAAACGCGAGAAGTCACCCGCATTCCATGCCTCGCGGAGTCCAGGAGTACTCAGATCCCAGTCTGGGCGGATTTCACTCGTGACGGCACGCAGATCGTGCCAAAGATCGGTGACCGATGGACGTCCCCAGAACCAGTAGCCGTTATAGATGCTGAAAATCACGAGGCCCGGCTTGAGCACAAGCGTGTGTGGGATCATCGGATTGTGCTCGGGATCGGTGTACTCCTGGATGTCGAGGTCCTTCTGAATGGTTCGGTCGGGGTCCGAAAGGAAGGTCCACGCGGCTCCGACTGACGCCCGGAATTCCTGCAGAGTATGGTGATCGTCGGTGGCGATCGTGGCGAGCTGAGTGTACGCCACAGAGATCTTCGGGTAGAACGCGGCGAGTTCCAAATGCTGCTGGTGCTCCTTTGGGCAATAGTGACCGCGCGCAAGCGTGAGGATTAGCGGATCATCGCCCTGTAGCTCGCTGAGCTTGCGCACTTTGCCCGTATGATCGGGCAGTTCGTAGTCGGGGAAAATGCCTCCGGGCACGATATCAGAACGCATGATGGACTCCTAACGTTTCTCTCAAAGATCTTCTTTTAAAGATCCAGCGTGACACCCGCGTTTGGCTGGGAACAGCATACGAGCACGTTCCCGGGAGCGGGCCTCTCCAGCGGCTCAGGGTTATAGGTAATCGATCCGCCAATCAAACCAGTCATGCAGGTATGACACACCCCAGTCCGGCACGACCATCTGACCGGAACGTCGCACGCTTCCGCCAGTTCAAGCAAACTTCCGAATTTCGGATCCCAAGCGGCGGTAATCCCGCTACGGGCGAATGAGACTGGGGGGCCAGATCCGGGCGGCCCTTGTGGTAGGTGGGGAGTGTGAACAACCTGCGCCATGCCAGGGGTAATAGCCTCGAGAGAGCCGAAGATTTCCGTGTGCACATTCCCGGCGAGCGCACCCCAGTTTCGCAACGCATCGCGCATATTCTGCAAGAATGAAGAGGGGCCACACAGATAGAAGTCACCATTCCGTGGCACGCCAATTCTCTCCAGCAAAGCTGCGTCAATGTGCCCGGGAGCATCGAAGTCTACCCCGACTTGGTCGATGGCAGCGGGCCTGCTGTACACGATGTATCCTCGTCCGCGAGAGAGCTGTTTCAGCAATGAACGCGATTCTTCTGCAAATGGATGGTCGACGCGATTGCGCGCTCCATAGATCCACCAGACCTCTCGTTGCGAGCTTTCTGCGGCGAGTGAGTGCAGCATCGACATCACGGGCGTTGCGCCCACTCCAGCGCTCAGCAGAACGACAGGATTCTCGCCGGGACGCAGAGTAAAGCTTCCGCGCGGCGCACTCACATCCAATACATCGCCTGCGCGCGCACGGTTGCACAGAAATGAACTTCCAATCCCGTTCAATTCGCTCTTGACGCTGATGCGGAAATGATCGGCTGCCGGCAGATCAGACAACGAATAGCTGCGAAGAACGGGCGATTTGCCCGAATCGACGAGCAACCGCAAGACGACAAATTGACCCGCCTCGAAGAGAGGAAGAGGCTGCCCATCGATTGGCGACAGAATGAAGGAAGTAACGCTATCGCTTTCCTTGTTAATATTCGCGACTCGCATCTGTCGAAAGCCGGGCCATGCTGGCGCTTGTTCCTCATAGGCGAGTCCCGGATTCCCCACCGTAGTTTTGGGGCTCAAGTCCTGTTGGAGCATTGCCTGGAACGAACTCTGCCAACCCTTGCTAAGTGCAGGAATCCGTAGCGCTCGTTCCAATTGTTCGGGAGAATGTCCTGGCAAATACAGGAGGGCGTCAACGTCGGCCACACTGATTCGCTCTGGACCGTCAGTTATTCTTACAATGTCATCGCCTGCACCACCTTCTCCCTCCTGCAACACGCGGAAGTAAAATCCTGGTCTGTGATGTGCTACGAGCAGGGCTGCCATGCGAGGTTCATTCATACGGATGCCGACGCGGTAGCACGTCACGCGCGGCTGCGTTACTTCAAACTCAGCACCACCGATGCGGTATCGATCTCCGATGCACACCTCGTTATCAGGAAGTCCCTCGACGGTAAAGTTTTCTCCGAACTGGCCGAAAGTAAAATCGTTGCGGCCCAACAAGCGCTCCCAGTACTGGTAAGAATCCATCTGGTAGACGAATACGGCGCGGTGCTCCCCGCCGTGACCGGCGAGATCGCCTTGCGCATCACCATCGATATCGAGCGTGCGTGCCATTCGCCGTCCATCAACTGGAGATTTCCAGACTGACGTTCGGACCGTCTTGCCGTTCCATGTCACGTCGCGCGGTAGACCGACATTTACTGAGAGCAATCGGGGCATGCGTACCTCGTCGAAGTCCAGCGTCCGGCTAGAATCCTTTTATTTTGAGCGCTCGCCACAAAGGTGGCAGGGTACCAAGGCTGCTGTCGTTATCAACCGCGCGGCTCGCACTATGTCTTTTTCTCGATCTTCAGACTCCTACGCAAACGGCCCTAGTTTGGCGAGGATGGTCGGCAGATATTCCGCGACCGTCGGATGAATGTGCATTGCGCGCTGGATGACCATGTACGGGGCCTTCGCATACATCACGTCCAGCAGAACGTGAATCACTTCATCGCCTCCGACTCCAAGAATCGCGGCTCCCAGAATCTGTTTCGTTTCTGCATCGGCGCAGATTTTGATGAAACCTTGTGTCTCGCCTTTTTCGTAGGCCCGACTCACTTGACTCATCGGATATTTCGCAGCGAGGGCACGTCGTCCGGATTTCCGTATCTCTGCGTCCGTCATCCCGCATCGCCCTAGCGGCGGATCGATATACAGCGCGTAGGCTTGGATCCGGTCGGAAACCCGGCGATGGTCAGCGTTGAAGAGATTGTCCGCAACGATCTCGTAGTCGTTATAGGAAGTATGCGTGAAGGCGCCGCGGCCGTTGCAGTCCCCTAGTGCCCAGATGCCGGGCACGTTGGTTTGGAGCTGATCGTCGACGATGATGTAGCCGCGTTGGTCGGTCGTGACCCCGGCCCCTTCGAGACCCAGGTCGCTTGTGTTGGGGACACGCCCGACCGCTAGAAGGATGTGCGTGCCTGCCACTTCCTTCGGGTCTTCGCCGCATTCCATGCGAACGGCGACACCGCCATCGCGTTTCACCAGCGAGATACATTTGGCATTCAGCTGGATGTGGATGCCCTCAGCCTCCAGGATTTCGCGCACAGCTTGGGAAACGTCTTCGTCCTCCCGTCCAATCAGTCGAGGTCCCATCTCCACAATCGTGACTTCGCTTCCGAGCCGCCGATAGATCTGCGCGAACTCCAGCCCAACATAACTTCCACCGACGATGATCAAATGCTGGGGCAAGAAATCGATGTCCATCATCGATGAGTTGGTGAGAAATGGGACGTCGTGAATCCCCGGCATCTCCGGAACCGAAGCGCGCCCGCCCACGTTGATATAGATCTTGTCGGCTTGCAGAACTTCATCGTTGACCACCACAGTGTTCGACGACTGAAAGCGGGCATGGCCCTGAATGACCGTACAATTTGTCGTTCCTCGGAGCCACTCCTCCACTCCCTTGTTGGACCTCGCGGAGGCTGCATCCTTGCGGGCTTTGACTCGCTTCATATCGACACGCATATCACCAATGGCGAAACCGTATTCCGCCCCTCGGCGGGCAACATGGATCGCATAGGCGCTTGCCACGAGCGTTTTTGTCGGGATGCATCCCGTATTCACGCAGGTGCCGCCAAATTTATGGCGTTCGATAATAGCGACGGCCTTGCCGGCACCCGCAAACCGAGCTGCAAGGGGAGGTCCCGCCTGGCCCGTCCCTATAATGATTGCGTCGAAGTGCTTCATCGTAGTGGTCAACGTGTCCCCTCTATGTGGATCTTGCCGTCTTCGGCTGCCTCTTCGGGCGTCGAGGTGGTTGTCTGGTGGAGGTGGATCGTGGACATGTGTGCTCCTTTCACTTTCCGAGACTCCCGGATTCTGATTCTGGTTTTGATTACTCCCGTCGATGCTGCTCATGCTCCTTCTTTAGCTAGGCGGCGACGAACTGCTGTCCGCCGTCGATGTCATAGGTTGCGCCCGTGAGGGCGGTGTTGGTCATGATGTGTATGGCGAGCGCGGCCACGTCCGCCGGTCCGACCACGCGTCCGATGGGAAGCGTGGTGCGAAGCTGGTTGCGACGTTTTTCGAGCTGATCGCCCAGCAGTTCGGCGGACAAAGGCGTGTCCACGAATCCCGCGGCGATGAGGTTGACTCGCACGGGCGCGATTTCAAGCGCCAGGTTAGCGGTGAGGGCAGGGAGCGCAGCCGTGACTGCGCTAACGATGCTCATGCCGATCGCCGGGCGTCGACCACCGGTGCCGCCCATGAAGATCAGTGTTCCTCCCGGTCGCACTTTGTTGGCGGCGTTGCGCGCGACGTAAAGTGCCAGCAAGATGTGCTCGCCGATAAGACCGCGAATCTTCGCGAAGTCCATATCGGCGAGGCGTCCATAGTAAGGCCGACCGGCTGTCACCATCACGTGGTCGATTGTCGGGAGGTCACGGAAGAACCGATCGAGAGCAACAGAATCCGTGGCGTCAAGGGCGGTAGTGCTCAGAGCATGGACCTCGCTCGCTGCGCGCTGAAGGCGCTCGGGACTGCGACCGGTGAGGATTACCTTCGCTCCCTCTGCGCTTGCTCTTCGGGCAGTCTCTAGTCCGATGCCGGCGCTTCCGCCGATTACGACCACGGTTTGCCCTAGGAGTTCCGGGTCCCGCTCGATGTGAGAGACAGTGATTGCAGCGTTCATAATTGCTCCGAAATCTCCCCAGCCTCATTAGGCCAGAATCGCGATGACGAATCTATTGGACGAAGGTATCGACCAACATCAAAGTATGGATTGGACATGCGGGAACAGGGTGGTGTGTACTTTATCCCACGGGGGCCCACTACAAATGTATCGCCAATACCATTGTCCAATTGATTCGCCAGAGCAACCTGGGGTCTAATCGCTTCACCGGGGCCGATTCGGTGGGAAGAGCGACACTTAAAAAAACGGGCGTGGCCGCACCTCTCGACTGTCAGGAGGAAAACGGTGAGTATTATTGTCGTTCTCAGGCCTCCCTGGAATCTTGGGACTGCTGCAAGCCGATATCGACGTTATCCGAAGCGGCGGACCCGCGGTAATAGAAGATGTTCGCGGCGAACTTATTGTTTTCGACCGTGTACTCGGAACCACAGAGATATTGCTTCTTAACCACACCGGTTGCGGGTTCACAACATTCACAGATGACGAAAGGAGATGAAATATGAAAGCAATCGTTGTCCACCAATATGGCGGTCCTGAAGTACTCAAGTTCGAGGAATACCCCGATCCGGTGGCGGGGCCCGGCGAAGTACTGGTACGGGTCGCTGCCACGAGCGTGAATCCGATCGATTACAAGCGGCGTGCCGGATTAACCAAGGATTTCTATCCCCTCCAGTTCCCGGGCCTCATAGGAGTCGATATCGCGGGGACTGTGGTCAAGATTGGGCCGGGAGTGGAAGGCCTTTCCGTCGGCGACCAGGTGTTCGCTATGGCGGACAATACTTACGCCGAGCTTTGTGTCGTGAAAGCCGCGATTCTGGCGAAAGTTCCCATGGGACTCGATTTGATCCAGGCGGCGGCGCTGCCGCTGGTGACGACGACCGGCAGCCAGCTTCTTTCCGCTACGGGAATCAAAGTGGGCCAGACGGTTCTCGTCGTAGGTGCTGCTGGAAATGTCGGGCGTTCGGCGGTATTCACTGCGAAGGAACGCGGGGCGACCGTGATTGCGGGGATTTTGAAGCGGCAGATGGACGAGGCGAAGACTGTGGGCGCGGATCAGGTGGTCGCAACCGACGACGACACCGCGATTGCGAATCTTCCTCCGCTCGATGCGGTAGCGGATACGGTCGGCGGAAGAACCGCCGAGAAGCTGATCGCCAAGGTCAAGCCGGGAGGAGTGTTTGCTTCGGTTCTCGGGGTACCGCAGAACGCCGCGAAGTACCCATCTGTAAAGGTGGTGCCAGTATTCTCGAAATTCGACAGGCAAACGCTCCAGTTCATGGCCGAAGCGGTGCGAGATGGCAAGCTCGTAATCCCGATTAGCCAGAAACTGCCACTCAGTGAAGCGGCCGAGGCTCAAGCAGAGGCAGAAAAAGGTGGTATCGGGAAGGTCTTGCTGGTGGCTTGACATTGCTTTGCGAAACAAAGTACACGGAAGGAAAATCGGAGATGAAAAAGAGTCTGCGTGGAATCAACCCCGCTGCGCCACGCACTTCTTCACCGTGGACGATCGTCGGAATAGTCATCGGTCTTATTTACAATCGTGCAAATTCGGCTTCTCTGCTAACCGCGGGGGGGCGATCTGAGCGAAAGGGTGGTCAGCCGGCCCCCTACTTTTTTCTGCTTATTTCCTTCTCAGACACGATGCGGTACAGCGAGACTGGTGCCCCGTCCGCAGTCTTCGACTTGATTGGCTTAAACCCAATGTTCGTTGGCCACAGCGTGGCGTCGTAGTCGTTATGAGCGTGGACGTGATCGCAATAATCCGCGTAGTGCGGAGACGGTTTGTGAGTGATTACCTCGACGCAATCCAGTACATACTCCGTGGTTGCCGAGTAGCCTTCCACCGTGATTCTTGTCGCGTCACATTCACTAGTCGTGCACCAATCAGGTGCGTCTCCTGAACGAACTGCGGTGACGTGGAAGGAAATATCCTGCCCACGTTCCTGGCCCAGTGATCGTCCACAGAACGTTATTCCCAGCAGGGCGATAGCAACGATCCGTTTCACGTCCGCATTATACCTACGCGATTCCAGCGGGACGCGGAGACGTCTAAACTCGGTTGTCTGATAATAATTCTATTATATTGACTCACCATGTGTCTGAATGTAGAATTAAACCATGCCGTCGATAGACCGCAAAGCGGTAGCTACCCAGATGGTCTCCGAGTTGGAACAGGAGATGGGCAAACTACGCTTGGAGATTCAGAAACTGACTCAACGGTTGATAACGCTCGAATCGCAATGTGACGCGGCCAAAATCCTGGCCGGGATGAAGCCCGTCAAGATTAGCGACCTGCCAACCGTGCAGGTGATCCGCGCAAAGAATCTCTCCGAAGTGGTGTTCCAATTTCTGCGAGATCGCTGTCCAACTGGAGCCACCGCTCTGGAGTTACAACTCAAGTTGGCTGGAGCGGGTCTGCCACCTGGAACGAGAACGTACATTTATAAAATTCTCGCCGATTTGGAAACGGCGGGACGAGTTCATAAAGGTGAGGATAAGAAATGGCGAGTGCTGGTTCCTGATTCGAAGAGCAAGTGAGAATTTTGTGGAGTGCAGGGCATGACTGAGATAGTTAGTCTAATCGCAAAATTCGGGTGGCCCGTCGTGGTAGTGGCCGCGCTGCTGCTGATCCTTCTTCGCGGGGAAATCCATTTTCGTTATCCTCGCAAGTAGGCAAGGTGAAGATCAATCTCCAAACGCCATTACTTTTTTCTACTCGACCACATGGTAGTGGGTCTCAAGCCTGACTTTCGCGAGAGTGTGACCGAAACGACTCTGGAGTGTGGGCTCAAACCTCATGCTGATGATGTGGAAGTCATCGACCTTGCGCTTCGGCGACACGCGATTTTGGTAACTGTCGATGTCAAGATTATTCAGAAGTGCAAGGATTATCAGGATCGTTCTTCCAGGGAATGTCTGTACGGACTGTTGATGCTTCCCGACGGCATTTTGATCCAGAGAAGAATCTTGGAGGAGTTGAGAACGGGTGCGAAACAAATGCGCCACGCGCGATACGACCGTCCGCTAACATGGGCAGACGTCCACGATGACAATCTTCTGGTCAAAGCCCACAAAAGTGGTGACCCGGACGTGGAGGAGCTTTGTAATTGCGCGTGGGACGATTGATGCCGGTTATGGCTGCGGGAATCCGAACATCAACCACGACTGATTGGCTACCCAATGCAGGGACAGCTCCGTCATCTGATCGAACAGCTCCTGGTCGGACGTCGGCGGGTCGCCCACACTAGCCTGATTTTCAGGCGGCATCAGCGAAAAACCGCCGAACGTAGTTTTCATCGATATTTACGCCCTCCAAGTGTCGTCCCTTTGCCAATTAGCTCTTTCTGGGCGTCTCCGATTCTCATGCCGCTGAAACCACCTTCTTCTTCTCACTGAGTGCCGGTAGAAGAAGTTTCAGAAGCGCTTCATCAGAGAACGGGTTCTGACCTGAGATCAGCTCGCGATCTTGAACGACATAGCTCGTCCATGGAGCGAGCACACTTACGTCACCGCCCGCCGTACTCAAGGCGAAGTCCGGGTAGAAGAGAACCTTACCACCAATTTCAAGCGGTTCCCGCTGCTGCTCTTCCGCTGTCGAAAAGATAGTCATCTTATATCCTGAATAGATCCAACCTTGAGCCTTTGCCCGCGCGCCAGCGGCATCGCCCGCGCTCAGCGCGGCGACCACCTCCGTCGAATTCGGAAGAGCCGAGAGAAGTGAAATCGGGCCATGGCAGAGCACTGCCGTGGGCTTGGATGTCTTATGAAAGTGTCTCAGTACGGTGCCAGCGTCGGGATCATCGAGAAGATCCATCATCGGGCCATGGCCGCCGGGGACGAAAACAGCGTCATATTGATCCAGGCCCGATGCGATGACATCCGAGATACGAGTTGGATTTTTGAGCCCAGTCAGGGTGTCGCGGAATTTTAGATAGTCCTGAAGCTTAGCCTCGTCCCCACCGAAGAACTGGGCTATCGCTGAATTGACATCCAATTGCGGCGTGTTGCCTTTGGGGTTGGCGAAAGTCTATTGGACGAAGGTATCGATCAATGCCGAAGTATTGGAGCGAATTCAGTCACTGGGGATCAGCCGCACAGCTTTAGAATTGTGCCCGGAGGTGAAGGCGGAATCACGTTTGGTATTGATTTGAACTCGGGTATGCTGAGTCTCAAATGCAACCTCCAGTGGCCAATCCGGTCGTTGAATTCCGTAATGTTGCCTACCGCGTGGGCGATACCCAGGTTCTTTCCGGAGTCGATTTGCAGGTCCAACTCGGGGAGACTCTTGTCCTGCTGGGACGCAGCGGCTCAGGCAAGACCACAACGCTGAAGCTGGTAAATCGCCTGTTATCGCCCACTGCCGGGGAAGTGCGCGTCAGAGGCGTGCCAAATGCATCCGGCGATGTCATTCGCCTGCGGCGCAGTATCGGCTACGTGATCCAGGACGTTGGTCTCTTTCCGCATTTCACTGTAGAACGAAACATCAGTCTCGTTCCGAGGATCGTGGGGTGGCCCGAAGAACGAATTCGCGCTCGAGTACGGGAGTTGTTGCAACTGACGGGGCTCGCGCCAGATATGGCGTCGCGTTATCCGCACCAACTGTCGGGCGGGCAACAGCAACGGGTCGGCGTGGCGCGTGCGTTGGCCGCAGATCCCGAGATACTCCTCATGGACGAGCCTTTCGGTGCGCTGGATCCTCTTACGCGAGACGATCTGCAGCGCGAGTTTCTTTCTTTACAGCAGAGACTTCGGAAGACTGTCGTCTTTGTCACCCACGACCTGCGCGAGGCGTTGCGGCTCGGATCGCGCATCGCCCTGATGGAAGCGGGGCGGCTGGTCACCGTCGTGACGCCGCGGGAATTCTTGCGATCGACCGATCCGTGGGCGTCCGCCTACGTGAGGGCGTTCGGAGATGGGCTGGAGTCAGCGGTAAATCGAGGCACATCATGAGCGTTTTCCGATTCATCTGGCAGAACCAGAGACAGGTGCTCCAACTCACGCTGGAACATCTCTGGTTGGTCGGGCTATCTACGTTGTTGGCGGCGCTGATCGGCATACCGCTGGGGATTGTGATCTCCCATCGGCCCCGCCTCGACAAGGCGGTGCTGGCGAGCGCCAATATTATCCAGACGATCCCTAGTCTTGCGCTCTTCGGGTTTCTGCTGCCGGTGCCATGGCTGGGTGAGCGAGCGGATCGACTGGCGATTCTGGCGCTGACGCTTTACGCTTTACTGCCGATTATTCGGAACACCTACACGGGAATCCGCGGAGTCGATCCCGCCGTAGTGGAGGCCGGGCGAGGCATGGGGCTCACGGAATCGCAGCTTTTGTTTCAAGTGGAACTGCCTCTGGCGGTGAGCGTGATCCTTTCAGGCGTGCGGGTTGCGGTTGTCATTTCGGTTGGGCTGGCTACGATCGCGGCGGCGATTGGCGCTGGAGGGCTGGGAGAATTCATTTTTCGCGGCTTGGCCATGGTCGACGACAGAGTGATACTGGCTGGTGCAATTCCAGCCGCGATGCTGGCGCTGGGAGCGGACCTCGCCTTGGGATGGCTGGAGAGGCGTTTGCGTGCGCGCTGAAGGCCCTCTATCGAGCGTATGTGCGCTGCTCTTGTTGGCGGCGGCTTTGCTGTTGCCGTCTTGTTCGCCGTCGGGTTCCGATCGCATCGTCATCGGGTCCAAGAATTTCACCGAGTCCTTCCTGTTGGGCGAAATCATGGCGCAGCAGATCGAGGCCCACACCAATCTGAAGGTGGAGCGGCGGTTCTATCTGGCGGGAACCTATATTTGTCAGCAGGCGATCCTGGCCCGGCGGATCGACATCTATCCCGAATACACCGGCACTGCGCTGACCGCCATTCTCAAGCAAGAAGCGGTTGGTGGTAAGGCGGAAGTTTATCGTCGCGTCAAAGAAGAATACGAACATCGTTTCGGGCTGACGCTAAGCTCGCCTTTCGGCTTCGAGGACACTTTTGCGATGGAAATCCGGGGCGAGGACGCTCGCCGCTTGAACATCAGGACGTTGTCCCAGGCGACTGGGTTTGCTCCGCAATGGCGGGCCGGGTTCGGCTACGAGTTTATGGAGAGGCCCGACGGATATCGTGGTCTGGCTGCAACCTACGGTTTGCACTTCGTTGAACCCCCGCGCGTGATGGACTTGGGCCTGCTGGCGCGGGCGCTAAGAGATCGTCAGATAGACTTGGCCGCGGGCAACACCACCGACGGGCTGATTCCCGCTCTGGATTTGTTCGTTCTGGAGGATGACCGGCACTACTTCCCGCCCTATGAGGCGGTTCCGGTTATTCGCGAGCAGACTTTACAGCAACATCCGGAGGTTTCCCGAGCCCTCGCGGGACTCGCCGGAAAAATCTCCGACGAAGAGATGCAGCGACTGAATTACGCCGTCGACGGCCAGCATCGCGACGCGAAGGAAGTGGCGCGCGAGTTTCTGAGGAAGCAGGGACTCATCCAATAAGCTGGCCGCTTGGCTGGTTTCAGAGTAGTAGCGGCCCCCTCAGTGTCAGAAGGGTACCGCCTTTGAGGACGACACGTTCTCCTTCCATTTCACACCAGAGTTCTCCGCCGCGATCCGATACTTGGCTCAGTGAATCGCTGAGCGATGGCCCTTTGCCGAGAACCTGCTCATTGCGGAGTGAATTCGCGGTTAAGGCGAGCGGTGAGTGGAATCGACGTCTGTCCGGACTCGCTCAAGATACTCCCGACTTGCGCCACGCGCGCAGGTTGATCGCGCTCATCACGATGCAGAACACGTTAGCGGGAATGAAGCCCAGTTGAGCCGTTCTGAATCCGATAATGCAGATAAGCACACCATTGACGCCAGCCACGGCCCAGCCTTCCCAACACCGCCGTCCAACCAGAATCGTGGACGTTACGGTCAGTATGCAAGATAGATAATCAAGCCGGAACACAAATGAAGACCTCCACAAACATTGTGAGTGAAAGACGCGGGCTTTGACCGTGATTGTGCCTTAAGTTACATGACCGAAGTGACTTGACCTAAGATCTTGGGTTTCACCTTGGAGGAAGCGATGCCAAAAGAATAGGACCTGGCAGGAGTCGCACCGGATGGGAGTTTCAACGCCCCATCATTAGTTCCGCGCATTGACCGCGATGAGCCCTCTTCAATACCAAAAGCAGTTGAGGCTACAGAGGGCAAGGGAGCGGATGCCTATGGATGGGGTGGGCGCCTACAGGCGACATCGAAGACCAGACGTTTGGCACAGGGCAAATTGGTCGACGCTACTTTGCCGACAGGTATTTTGCCGAAGACAAACCTAATCCAAGGAGTGCTGTCTGGGAATGTGCTCGGGTGGGACCATTCTCGTCCGGCACTTATCGTCCCCTAACATCCCCTGACTTGCCGGACGCTAGGCTTGCAAGTGCTTGAAAGAATGGCGGGGACGACGAGACTCGAACTCGCGACCTCTGCCGTGACAGTGAGACGGCATTAGGATTATCAAGGACTTACAAACTTATGAAGACCGCCCAAGTCCTTGAAAACCACGCCGAATTCTGACAGTTGTGGATCGGGTGTGGATCGGAATTTCCGCTTCAACCTGCCAAACGCCGTAGGGGAACGGGGTCTCCACGATCAGACGGGACCAACGCGTTCCTTCGACCCAACTGGCGGCTTCGACCGTCAGACTTGGCACTCTTTGCGTTATGCTTTCCTAAACTGACATGACAACTAGGACGAATTTCCATTTCGTGTCCCTCGACACGATGGGCATTCCACCTTTCGACATGTCGAAGCTGCCCTTCGACGTATTGCCCCAAATCGAGATTGCCGACGTGTCTGCTCTACTGCCCCCGTCTCTCTTTGCTCACATGAAGGATGAAGTGGGGCGACACCGTATGTACTATCTCGAAAGCACACGCAAATTTGCTTTGAAGCATCAGTACGAAGTTGAGACGCCCTTCGGAGTGACTTCCATCACGCCCGAGCCTGCTGAGACATTGGCCGATTCATTGATGAACCTCGTGTACGCGTGTTTGAAGCTGATCAGACCCACACGGGAGCAAGGCGGTGTGCGGGCAGAGGTTGGGCAAGATGGGAAAATTGGAGTCCGGTCTGTCTCCTTCGCAGATGGACGATTGGACTTGCCCGTGGGAGAAAGGCTATACGCTCTCAGGAACAAAGACCTCGACCTATTACGGGCTGTCATCCAGCCCTTTCTAAAAACCATGCAAGGGGAGTATTGGCCGTTCAGGATGGCGGTCGAGTATTACGACCGAGGCTACGCCGTGAACGATGGAAAAGCACGGTATCTCTACTGGGGTTCGTCTGCGGTTCACGCCTTGTACTCTTCCCAGAACGAGAAGATCACACGCCGTGTGAAGGCCTTTCTGGGTGCTGACACCCTGATCTACGACCCTGCGGACCGACCAGACTTTGAGTTCCTTCAGCCGAGCAGTCTCACTATCGGCGATGTCATAGAGGACATCAACGAGGTTCGCAACTGTGTTGCTCATGGCCGTCGGATTCCCAATAAGTTTTTCAACACAAAACGCAAATGCTTGAACGGGGATGTGACCCTCATACAAGTTCTAGAGGATGCTCTCGGCTTCATTATCCGGGAGACACTGTTGCGTATCATCAAAAACAACCTGATAGAGCACTTCAAAACTGAGCATGATGTCAGCGTGTATTGGAAAAGCAGCGGCTCCTGAACGGGCACTCTGGGAAAGCTTTGATACAGGGCTGCCCTGCGATTCCCGACTGAGCGGGCTGCTGTCCAATTGAAACGCATCCGATCTGCCATAATCTCCCAATGTGCGGGTGCTACCTACTGTCGCGCAGAGGGGAAATGGGCGCGAAGATTGTGATAGGAAGTACAATTCCGAGCCGGAGGGAACGATGAGCAGCAAAGACAAAGTTGCGAGCGTA